>Ga0065709_1005976_pt1 | contig 28843 bp, 22 predicted proteins | sample Hoacrofraction14_2_FD_59096 | JGI IMG/M metagenome (GOLD analysis project Ga0065709, IMG submission 59096) | Hoatzin crop microbial communities from Cojedes, Venezuela, sample from fiber fraction 14 v1 | ecosystem: Host-associated > Birds > Digestive system > Esophagus > Crop | place: Venezuela...
TTTTTTTTTTTTTTTTTTTCGTACAATTGTAATCAATCGGGCAGGGAGATACGAATTCGGGAGAACGGAAAAAGGGTGATCTTTGCCGGAGCGAATCTGTGATAAGATGGAGGAAGTTGCGATGAAAAAATATCTGGCGACTCTGCTTTGCATGGTGTTGTTGCTTTGCGCTACATTCGGCGCTTTGGCGGAAACAACAGAGACAGAATCAGATTTTATTGTTTTCGGAAGTTTTGAGCAGAGCAATTCGGACGAGGATGGCGTAGAGCCGATTGAGTGGCAGGTACTGGCTGAAGAGGACGGCAAAAAGCTGCTGATCAGCCGGTATGTGCTGGATTGCCGGGCGTACAATGATGAAAAGACGGATATTACATGGTCGGCTTCTTCCATTCGCGCATGGCTGAACGGTGAGTTCTATGAGGCCGCGTTTACCGAAGAAGAAAAGAAAGTGATTCTTTCCACGAATATTCAGAATACCAAATCCGGAAACGGAGACTGGACGACGGTGGGCGGTGTGGACACGGAGGATCAGGTATTTCTGCTCAGTTGGGCGGATGTTCAGATGTATTTTTCCGGCGCAGAGTCTCGCAAGACGAGCGGAACTGATTACGCGAAATCCAAGGGCGCGAAATTTCTGGGCGTAACATCCATCGGAATCGGGGAGACTGACTGGTGGACCCGGTCCGCCGGACAGGTGCAGACCGATGCCTGTATTGTGAATTTTAAAGGCGACATCGGCACACAGAAGGTAACGGATAATGTAGGTATTCGCCCCGCAATCTGGGTGGACACAACGGCAGACTGGAGCGCTTTTAACGCGGAAAAGTACGCGGATGCGCTGGCCTTGATGAACGCTGAAAATTATATCGAAGCAGCTTCTGCTTTTGAAGCACTGGCCGAATACGGCGACAGCACCGCAAAAATGAAGGAGTGTAAGTATATTCAAGCCAACAGCTATATGGGAAACGCCGAATACGACAAAGCCATTCAGCTTTTCGAACAGGTGGATAACTATCTGGATACTTATGAACTTTGCTGGGATTGCCGGTATCTTTTGGCGGCCTCCTATCAGGACGCGGGAGATTATCAGACCGCGGCGAACATGTTCGGGGAAGTTGGACAGTATAAGGATGCTATGACCCGGATGAAGGCCTGTTATGAAAAGCTTGGAATCAATGTGTTCTACTTTGCTGCGGATACGGTGAATACCGGGATGGATAACGGATATTCCAAGTCCAATGAAATTACCGGCAATGATATTCACTTTGGCTGGCGGATGGGGCAGTTCTTCATGAGCGGGTTTACGCGGAATATGGAAAATGATGACGGTGACCCGTTGTTCATTAAGGTTGTGGGAGATTCCATTACTTTGTGGTTTGAATTGGAACAGGATATTGATCAGCTGAACGGCAACGCCAAGCTGAGCGTGAATTCGGATGACAACGGATATGATCAGTATTTCGGTGTGCAGAAGACCGATTTTGGACGCGGGACATTGGTGATTCGCCATGCCAATTATCAGAATTTGAAAACGGATCCGCTGATTTATACGGATTACCTGCTGGCGAAAGGGACGACGGCTGCGAATACAAAGGTTGTGATTAATGAAGAAGGGGACTATGAGGTTGCGCTGAACTATGAAATAAAGGATGATGAGCTGACGCATATTCGCAATAAGTACGGGAACTATCGTGTGTTTTTCCGCTTCTCCGTTCGGAACGGCAACTGCATGGTGTATCCGTTTGATGTGGTGACCGGCGCGGAACTGCAAAACACCGCGGTGACCGAAAACGGATTCTATCTGGATTTGGCTCGGTCAAGATATCTGGACATCAATGTGAAACGGTCCGTGCTGGTGGATAACGGCGCCGGCGTGGTGGAGGACGAACGGTTTAACCGTCCGGCGAAAGACGGCGATCAGTATACGCAGGAAGGCATTTACACGATTTCCGTCAGCAATCGTTATACCGGAGAATCCACGGTGAAGACGATTTTCGTAGGATCAGATGAATTGCTGCAGGAATATATTGCGAACGGTTTCTCGATGGATCGGCTGAAGTAAGGAGGGGAATAATGATGAAAAGGTGGATTTCTGTTTTATTGGCGTTCACAATGATTTTCACGTTTCATATCATTGTACCGGCAAGCGCGGAAAATGCGGGTGCGGAGAGTCTGACGCTTGATTATACGGGAATGAATGATACCAGTTTGCTTCCGTATATCGAGGATACGCTGTATGATGAATTGGTGCAGACGCTGAACAGTGATGAATATTTTGTGGAGAGCGTACAGGCAATTTACATTTCTCAGGAATATCTGGATGAATTGGCGTTCAATTCTCAGGCAAATATTTATTTTGGATACACTTTGGATGAGTTAGACGCGCAGTTCCAAGGGGAGAAATTTATATTCACATTGGGTGAAAACAACGAGACGATTGTTGAGCCATTTGAAAATTATCAGGATCCCTATGAACAGGTGATCCGGAATGTGGCGATTGGTTCTGGCGTGATCCTGGTGTGCGCGACGGTGTCGGTTGTGTCAGCGGGTACCGGGGCAGTGGCAGTGAGCGTTATTTTTGCTACGGCGGCAGAAAGCGGGACGATAGCAGCGTTGACAGGAGCGGCGTTGGGCGGTGTTGCTGCCGGGGTTGTGAAGGGCGTTCAAACCGGCGATATGAGTCAGGCGCTGGATGCTGCGGCATTAGGTGCCAGTGAGGGCTTTAAGTGGGGCGCGATTTCCGGAGCTCTTTCAGGGGGTACTGGAAAATATATTGAGTTGAAGGGCATGACGCTGAATGGTTTGACATTGGAAGAAGCCGCTATTATTCAGAAAGAATCCGGCTATCCCATTGATGTGATTAAACAATTTAAGAGCATGAATCAGTATGAAATTTGCAAAAAGGCCGGACTCAGGTCGGAAATGGTAGGCAATAAGAATGCGCTGATTCGGAATATTGATTTGAATTATGTGGATGAGTTGGGCAGAACCAATCTGGAACGGATGCAGCAGGGGCTTGCGGCGCTGGATCCTGATGGAATTCCGTATGAACTGCATCATATCGGACAGAAGATGGATTCTACGCTTGCAATTCTGACCAAGGCGGAACATATGCAAAACGGGAATGATCTGATTTGGCATGAAGTGACCGCGGCTTCGAAAATTAACAGAACCGCCTTTGGTTCTGAAAGGTCTGCATTTTGGAAAACAATCGCCGCCATGATGGGAGGTGCCTGATGATGTTTGAAGAAATTTTGAAAACAAAGGTCGGAATTCACATCGGAAATCCGGTATCGAAAGACGAAATCAAAGAGGCAGAAAAACGCCTGTCGTGCAGATTCACGGATGAGTATCGGGAATATTTGAAAGAATGCGGAATCGCGAGCTTTGAAGGTCATGAACTGACTGGAATTTGCGAGTTTCCCAGATTGAATGTTTGCGATGTCACGATTGCGCAGAGGACATTGAATTCGAAGATTCCGACGGATCATTATGTGATTGAGGAACTGCACATAGACGGAATCGTGATTTGGCAGTCGCCTGAGGGAGAGATTTATCAGGCGGCGTCGAATAGCGAGCCGGTCAGGATTTGCGAATCATTCAAAGAATATATTAATCTGTAATCATGTTTCAAGAAAAGGGATGCCGGGGCGGCATCCCTTTTCTTATTTGTGTCAGAGTTCCGATTCGATTTTCTTCAGGATCTGACCGAAACGGTCGCCATTGTGGGTCATGACTTTTTCATAGTATTCGGAGAAGGGGACGACGCGGACGTCGTTGACTTCGACGGGGTCGAAGTTGAAATGGTCGGGGACGGGGACGCGGCAGGCAAACATGGAGATGAAGAGGCCGGTGCCGTCGTCCCAGTCGACGCGGTAGTGGTCGTATTCGGTGAGGGAGGCGGGATCGATTTCAAGGCCGAGTTCCTCACGGACTTCGCGGACGGCGCCTTCCCGGGGCGTTTCGCCGGCGCGGACGCCGCCGCCCGTGACGTCCCAGAGACCGGCAAAGTATTTCTTGTCGAGGGAACGCTGTTGGAGGATGTAGAGGCCTTCGCCGGTGCCGGGGGCCGGGCTGGCGTCAGATTTGAGCACCAGAAGGGCATGCAGAAAATAATCACCGGAGGCGGTGGGCTCGCTTTTTTCCACAATGCGGCCGGTGGGCAATTCGTCGCGGGTATAAACTTCTCTGTATTCCATGAAGATTCATCTCCCGTTTGAAAGATTAAAGATATTATACGGCGGAACGGGCCCGGTGACAATTGGAAAACAGGGATTTTTATTTTTTGACGCCCGGGCTCAGGGGGTTGACAGGACGAAAAGACGGGAGTATACTTCAAACTGTATTAAGCGTGTTAATACAGTTGTAAAGCACTTTAATACAGCAGGAAGGAGGCGGGAAATTGATTACGGTGGATTACAGGGACAAGCGGCCCTTGTATGAGCAGATTCTGGAGCAGTACCGGCGGCAGATTTTGTCCGGGGCGATGGCACCGGATGAACGGCTGCCATCGGTGCGGGAAGTGTCCGTGCAGCTGGGAATCAATCCGAACACGGTGCAGCGCGCGTATCAGGAACTGGAACGCGAGGGCATGATTTACTCCGTGCGCGGAAAAGGCAATTTCGTATCGCCGAAGGCGAGCCTGCCGGCGGAAAAGAAAGTGGCCTATCTGAAGGACTTCCGGAAGATGGTGACCGACGGGCGGCGCGCGGGCATGAAGAAAAAAGACCTTTTGGACGCGGTGCGCGAGGTGTACGGGGAGGAAGAGTGAAAAGCGGTTGAAGACGGCCGGACGGAAGAATGCGGGCGGCAGGACGCCCGGAACGGGAGGGAAAACAATGATTGAATGCAAGTCGCTGACCAAGAAATTTGAAGATATTCTGGCGGCGGATGAGATTGATCTGGTTGTGCCGGACGGAAAGATTTCCGGGCTGGTGGGCACCAACGGTGCCGGGAAGAGCACGCTGATGCGCCTGATCGCGGGCGTACTGAAGCCGGACAGAGGAGAGGTGAATGCGGACGGGAAAAGAATCTGGGAGAACCCGGAAGTGAAACAGGAGATCATGTTTCTGCCGGATGAGCCCTGGTATTTTTCTACGGCCGGCATTGAGGATATGATGCGGTGGACGGAGGCGTCTTATCCGAAGTTTGACGAAGAGAAATGCCGGAAGATCTGCGGCGGGTTCGAACTGGACATGAAGAAGCCGATCCGGGATTTTTCCAAGGGCATGCGCCGGCAGGTGAGCATCGCGCTGGGAATCAGCGCGGGGACGAAATATCTGCTGTGTGATGAAACCTTTGATGGGCTGGATCCGGTGGCGAGACAGGCGGTGAAGGGCCTGATTGCCGGGGAAGTGGCCGACCGGGGCATGGTGCCGCTGATCTCCACGCACAATTTGAGGGAACTGGAAGATTTTTGCGACATGATCACGATCACAAATCAGGGAAAGATTCTGATTTCCGAGGATTTGGATGAATTGCGGGACAGAACGCATAAGGTGCAGTTCGTGCCGGAAGACGAGGCGACGACGGATAAACTGTTGAATGAATTGGACACGGTGATAACGGAACGGCACGGGTCGATGATTTCGATTGTCGCGCGGGGTGACGGGGAAGAAATCATGGCGAAGATCCGGAAAACCAAGCCGGTGTATGCCGAGACGGTGGACATGTCGCTGGAGGATATTTTTATCAGTGAAACGGAGGTGGGCGGATATGACCCGCGGAAAATTCTTCTGTAAGAGAACCGGATTCCTCTTCCGGGAGCAGATCTGGGTATTCTGCCTGGCAATGGTGGGGTTGTTTCTGGTGATGCCGGTTTGGTATACGATGGCCAAAGGAAATGGCGAAGGCATTCTGCAAACCGGCGGACTGGCGCTGCTCGGGACGATCGGGACCATTCTGATCGGGTGCGTGGCGGCGTGGAAGGGCTGGAGCCGGCTGGACCGGCGGGAGAGCGCGGACATGGTCGGCAGCGTGCCGGCAACGCGGAGCGAGCTGTTTGCCACGATTTCCGTGGTCGGCGCGCTGGACGTGATTCTTCCGGTGATTGTGAACACGCTGCTTTTATGGGCCGCGGTTTGGATTCACGGAGATCAGTTTGATACGAGCTCACTGGTGTGGAGCGCGGTGCCGGGAATGATCTGTTTCGGGTTGGAAGCGTTTTTCCTTGCCAGCCTTGCGATGATGCTGACGGGACAGGTTGTGATCGGGATTCTGGGCACGATGGCTCTGATGCTGATCGGGCCGGTCTGGTATATGTTGATTGGAAATTACATAATGGGCAACAGTGTGATGCTGGTGGCGAACGAGGTCGGCAAGCAGGTGTTGAATGTTGAGAAACTGATCACCCTTCCGGTGGCGTTTGCCATGGGGGATTTGCCGGTGCATGGGAACGTTTGCCTGCTGAGCTTGCTGCGGTCGGTTGTGCTGGCGGTGCTTTCTCTGATCGCTTTCAACAAACGCCCGATGGAAAAAGCCGGGCACGCGATGGTATTCCGCGGGATCGGGGAGGTGATTTTGGGCATATTGGTCGTGACGGCGAGCCTTTTGGTCGGACTGTTCTTTGGAAACGATGTGACCGGGTGGCATATTTTCGGGCTTGCGGTCGGGTTCCTGCTTGCTTATGCGACGATCCGGATGCTGTACACCCACGATTTCCGGAAGATTTTCTCCGGGAAAGCGACGCTGGTGATTTCGGCGTTGTGCGTGGTTGCCATTGTGGCGGGATTCAAGTTTGACTTTCCGTGGCGGCTGATCCGGCTTCCGGAGAGGGAGAATATTGAGAAGGTCGCCATTGTATGGGGAAACGCGCGCGGGGATACCAACGCGTCAAATGCGTCAGATGATCTGAGCGAGGAAGGCATGGAATGCACGGACGAGGCCTGGAAAGTGCTGAAAACGCTGAGTGAAGAATATGACCGGACCCCGAACAATAAAGTAAATGGGGAAAATGTCGAGTGGTTTTATGCTCGGGTGTGGGAAAAGAACGGCAGGAGTTATCTGAGAAGTTATCATATCGCGGATGAAAAAATCATGGACGAAATCACCGCGCTGTACGGGACGGAAGCATATCAGAAGGGACTGCACGGGGAAGTCTGGGAGATGCCGGAGGGCGTTATCCGGATGAGCGTGAGCGATATGCTCGGGGAAAGTGTGACATTGAAAGTCGGCAGCACGGAAGCGGAGCGGCTTTTGGAAGCCCTGAGGAAGGAAATGTGTACGGAAACCCCGGAAGCGCGCGTGCAGGAAATAGCAGTGAATCTGCTGATTATGGAATATACGGGGGACACCGGATCGGTCTGTGACGCGGCGGACACGATTCTGATTTATCCGTCCATGACGGAAACGATTTCGATTCTCGAAGAACTTGGTCTGAACGGAAGCGCGACGGTAAAAGATGTGGAGGTGACCAGCCTGACCGTGAGCTCGGAAGACGGAAGAAAAGATTATGATGATCCGGAGGAGATCAGGGAAATTCTGAAAGACGCGATTCCGGATTGGGCGATGAGTCCGTGGACGAAGACGGAACCGGGCAAAATCGGGTGGCTTTACTGGGAATCGGACAAGGGGGAAAATTTCTGGGATTTTTATTTTCCGGCGGAGGAATGAATTGAACGGGAGGCCCGGGGCGAAAGTTCCGGGCTTTTCTGAACGGAATTGCCACTTGTTTGAAAAAGCAAAATATGGTTTAATGAGGGGTGCGAAATCACCCAATGAAAAATAAACCTGGAGGGAAGACATGAACATCGGAGAGAAAATGCACGGTTTTCAGGTGGAGAAAGTTACGGAACTGCAGGAACTGGACGCGAAGCTGATTGAGATGCTCCATGAGCAGACGGGGCTGCGCCTGATTTGGCTGGACCGGGAGGAAGAGAACAAGACGTTCTCCATTGCGTTCCGGACGGAACCGTGGAACGACACGGGCGTGTTCCACATTCTCGAGCATTCTGTGCTGAACGGGTCGGACAGATATCCGGTCAAGGAGCCGTTTGTGTCCCTGCTGCAGAGTTCCATGAACACTTTCCTCAACGCGCTGACGTTCCCGGATAAGACGGTTTATCCCGTGGCGAGCAAGAACACGAAGGATTTCTTTAATCTGACGCGCGTGTATCTGGACGCCGTGTTCCATCCGTCCATCCATCATAAGGAAGAGATCTTCATGCAGGAGGGATGGCATTATGAGTTTGACGAAAACGGGGACGCGACGTATAAGGGCGTTGTGTTCAACGAAATGAAGGGCGCGTTCGCGGACGAGGACGAGCTGAAAACCAATGAAATCGACCGGGCGCTGTTCCCGGATACCGAATACCGGTTCGTGTCCGGCGGGGATCCGAAGAAAATTCCGGATCTGACATATGAAAATTTCCTCGCGGCACACCGGAAGTTCTACGCGCCGGCGAACGCGATTATTGCGCTGGACGGAACCATGGACATTGACGCCGTGCTGGAGATGATTGACGGCGAGTACCTGAAGGATTTCGGGAAGGGCGAAACCATCGCGCAGCCCGCGCTGCAGCAGACCGTGGATGGCGGCGAGCGCGAGGTGAAATTCGAGATTTCCGAGGCGGAAGACGCGGAGAAACGGTATTCCGCGATCCGGGCGTACGTGTTTGCGGATTATGCAGACCGCGAGAAGCGCGTGGCTGTGGACGCCCTGAGCAGCGTGCTGGCCGGGAACAATGAGGCGTATCTGCCGAAGATCATTCTGGAGAAGGGGCTGGCCGAGAGCGTGAGCATCGGCGGGGAGGATGAGATTTATCAGCCCACGGCGACCATTGAGATTCATAACGCCCGGAAGGAAGATCTGGACGAGGCGGACCGGTTGGTGATGGGTGAAATTGAACGGCTGGCCGCGGAAGGGCTGGACCATGAGCAGCTGCGCGCGGTGCTGACGCAGATGGAATTCCGGGAAAGAGAACGGGACTTCGGGACGCTGCCGATGGGCCTGATTCTGGCGATTGCCGCGCAGACGAATATGCAGTACGGGATGGAGCCTTCGTTCGGACTGGAACCGGGAGATTTGTACGAGAAGCTTCGGAACAAGACGGAAGAAGGGTATTTTGAAAATCTGCTTCGGGAAGTATTTCTGGAGAATGAGCACAAGTGTCGTATCATCATGATTCCGGACCGGGAAAAGGGTGAGGCGGACCGCGCTGAGGAAGCCACGAGGCTGAAGGAACGTGCGTCCAAGTGGAGCGCGGAGGAAAAGAACGCGCTGATCGAAAAGGGACAAAAGCTGATCGCGCGGCAGCAGAGTGAGGATACGCCGGAGGCGCTGGCGACGATTCCGAAGCTGAAGATTGAAGATATCGAGACAGAGCCGGAAAAGGTGCCGACGGAGATCAGCGAAGCGAACGGAATCCGGATTATGCGGCATCCGCTGAACGCGGCCGGGATTCTGTATTATCGGATTTACTTCAAGGTGCCGTCAGCCGGACCGGAGGAGATCATGGGAACGACATCCATGATGAGCCTGATCGGAAAACTGCGGACGAAGCGGCACAGCGTGACGGAACTGACCACGCTGAGAAAAAAGTATACCGGATCGATTTCCTTCGGATGCGCGTCGGTGGCGACCGTCAGGACAAACGAGTTGGGGATGATGCCGTTTGTGGAGTTCAGCGTGTTGCCGGAAAATCGGGAGAAGGCATTCGAGTTGGCGATGGAAATGCTGACGGAGACGGAGATGAACGACGAAAACGCCATCTTCAACATCTTCCGGCAGGGAAAGACCGCCATGGAAAACCTGTTCACCATGAGCGGGAATTTTGCCGCGAGAATCCGCGCGGGCGCGCAGTACAATCTGCAGGACGCGATGGCGGAGTATTGCGGTGGGTATGAGAAGTACAAGTGGCTGAAGGCGATTGTCGACGGCGGGGACAAACATGCGCTGGCGGAGCGGATGCAGACGCTGTACGGCCGGACTTTTTATCGGACGGACGCGACCGTGAGCGTAACCGGGCAGGGCGAGGATGGCGCGGAGGAAATGACCGCGGAAATCGCGCGGATCTTCCCGGAGGCGGAGAGCCGGGGTGGTATTCAGGTTCAGCTGTTTGAGTCAAAGGATGAAGGGATCGCGATTCCCGCGGACATCGCGTTCGCGGTACTGGGCGGACGGCTGGAAGGCATGCCGTTTGGCAAGGCGCTGGTGATCAACAAGGTGATGACCTTCACGTATCTGTGGAACACCATCCGCGTGCAGGGCGGCGCTTACGGGTGCGGCATGCGGACGGCGAGGAAAGGCGTGAGTACGTTCTACTCCTACCGGGATCCGAATCCGGCACGGTCCCTCGGGGAATACCGGAAGGCCGGGGATTTCCTGCGCGAATTCAGCAAGAGTGGTGAGGATCTGACCGGGCAGATTATCGGGACGATCGCGGACGCGTCGCCGCTGCTGTCGCCGAGAATGAAAGGCGAGGGCGCTGATTCGGATTATTTCATCGGGCTGACCTGGGAGGACCGGGCGCAGGAGCGCCGGGATACCCTGAGCACGACGATGGAAGACCTCGAAAAGGCGGCGGATGCGCTGGACCGCATGACGGAGAACGGGCATGTGTGCGTGATCGGGGCGAAGCCGAAGTTGGAATCCATGGAGGGCATGGAGATCATCGGATCGCTGTAAAGAAATACTGTTCAAACAATCGGGATTGTGATATACTCCCTCCTGTTAGATAAGGCTAACAGGAGGGAGCTTTCGGTATGGAGCGGTTCACGGTACGGGAACACGGGTTTGCGGGGAAATGGTATCCCGGGGAAAAGGGCACGGACAAGATTATTATTTTCGTGGGCGGTGCCATGTGCACGGAAAAGATTGCCGAAAACGCGTCAAAATTTATTCGGGACGCGGGATATTCCATGCTGTTACTCGGGTTTTACAGCTGGAAGGACACGCCGAAGTCGGTATGCCAAATTCCGGTGGAATATACCGAGCGGGCGGTGAAATATCTTCAGGAACGGTTTCATCCGAAAAAAATCATCATGACCGGGGCCTCTACGGGGGCGGGGTACAGCTTGCTGTCCGCGTCGCTGATCCCGGAGATTTCCGGGGTGGCGGCGATTGTACCGTACGACTATGTGATGGAATCCACGACGATTTTCAAACGCCGGGGTGTGTCCGTGTATACATGGCGGGGAAAGGATCTGCCGTACACGCCGTACAAAATTGTGGAACGCGGCATTTTCAAACTGCTCCGCGAGGTAAAAAAGGACAAAGATTACGGCGTGGACCGGCTGATTCGGTACGGGTATGACGACTGCGAGCAGAATTTAAATCCGGAATCCCGCATCCGGACGGAGAATATTCAGGGAGACCTTTTGCTGATCGCCTGCAAGGACGACGACTGCTGGCCGTCGGACGTCGCGGTGCCGAGAATTCAAAAGAATCTGGAGGAGCACGGGTTTTCGCACCGGGTGATCGCGAAGGTGTATGAAAAGGGAAGCCACGCGATCGGCGGGGATTATGTCAGCGCCGTGTTTTACATGAAACCGGCGGTGAAAAAGCTGATGCGGGCGGAAAAGAAATGGCCGAAGGAATGCGATGAAGCCCGGGAACAATGTAAAAAAGACATGCTGGATTTTTTTGAGTCGGTGTAAGCCGGCTCTTTTTCGATCTGCCGGAAGAACGATTTTTCTTGAAAAAAGAAGAAAATATGATATACTGAATTAGTTGGAAAAATAATATCAGGAGGGATTCCTATGAAATTCGGACATTTTGATGACCGGGCCCGGGAGTACGTGATTGAAACGCCCCGGACGCCATACCCGTGGATTAACTATCTGGGATGTGAGAAATTCTTCGGGCTGATCAGCAATACCGCCGGCGGATACTGTTTCTACCGGGACGCTCGGCTGCGCCGGATTACCCGGTACCGCTATAACAATATGCCGGTGGACAATGGCGGACGGTATTTCTACATCAAGGACGGGGACACCGTGTGGAATCCCGGATGGAAGCCCGTGAAGACTGAGCTGGATGAGTATTCCTGCCGCCACGGCATGGGATATACCATTATCACCGGCAAGAAGAACGGACTGACCGCCAGCCAGCGGAGCTTTGTGCCGATGGGCTTCAATGCCGAGGTGCATCAGGTGACGCTGAAGAACGAGAGCGGCGAAGCGAAGGATGTCATTCTTACGAGCTTTGTGGAATTCTGTCTGTGGAACGCGCAGGACGATATGCTGAACTTCCAGCGGAATTTCTCCACGGGCGAAGTGGAAGTGGAAGACGGCGTTGTGTATCACAAGACCGAGTACCGCGAGCGGCGGAATCATTACGCTTTCTACGGTGTGAATACTCCGATCGACGGGTTTGATACCGACATGGAAAGCTTCCTGGGGCTGTACAACGGATTCGAGAATCCGCAGGCCGTGATGACCGGGAAGATGAGCAACTCCATCGCGAGTGGCTGGCAGCCGATGGCGGCGCATCAGATCAAAGTGCATCTGGAAGCGGGCGAGGAGAAGAAGTTCAATTTCGTGCTGGGCTATGTGGAGCTTCCGAACGAAGAAAAGTGGGCGGCGCCGGGGATCATTAACAAGAAGCCGGCGAAGGAAATCCTGTCCAAGCTGAGCACGGATGAGCAGATTGAAGACGCGTTCCAGACGCTGAAGCGGAATTGGGACGAGCTGCTGAGCGCGTACACGCTGAAGACGGACAACGAGAAACTGGGCCGGATGGTCAATATCTGGAACCCCTATCAGTGCATGGTGACCTTCAACATGAGCCGGTCCACATCCATGTTTGAAAGCGGTATCGGCCGCGGCATGGGCTTCCGTGATTCCAGCCAGGATCTGCTGGGCTTTGTGCACCAGATTCCGGAAAGAGCGCGGGAACGTATTCTGGACATCGCGGCGACACAGTTCCGGGACGGCGGATGCTATCACCAGTATCAGCCGCTGACGAAGAAGGGCAACAACGAGATCGGCGGCGGATTCGGGGATGACCCGCTGTGGCTGATCGCCGGTGCGGCCGCGTACATCAAGGAGACCGGCGATTTCGCGATTCTCGATGAGGCGACGCCGTATGACTGCAATCCGGATGACTGCGGGACGCTGCTGGAACATCTGGAGGTGAGCCTTGAGCACGTGGTCAACAACCGCGGACCGCACGGGCTGCCGCTGATCGGGCGCGCGGACTGGAACGACTGCCTGAACCTGAACTGCTATTCCGACACGCCGGACGAGAGCTTCCAGACCTTCTCCAATCCCAACGCGCCGGATGACCGCGTGGCGGAGAGCGTGCTGATTGCCGGTATGTTTGTGAGCATCGCGCCGGAACTGGTCGCGATTGAAAAGCGGTTGGGCCGGTACGAGAAGGCGGACGAGTATCAGAAGCAGATTGATGACATGACCAAAGCCATCGAGACCGACGGCTGGGACGGCGAATGGTTTGTGCGCGCGTATGACGCGATGGGACATAAGGTCGGCAGCCACGAGTGTGAGGACGGCAAGATTTACATCGAGAGCCAGGGCTACTGCGTGATGGCTGGCGTTGGATTGAAAGACGGCAAGGCCGAGCAGGCGCTGGAGAGTGTGCATAAGTATCTGGAGACGGAGCACGGCATTGTGCTCTTGCAGCCGGCATACAAGGAATATCATCTGGAGCTGGGTGAAGTGAGCTCGTATCCGGGCGGATACAAGGAGAACGCCGGCATTTTCTGCCACAACAACCCGTGGATCATCGCGGCGGAGACCGTGGTGGGACACGGCGATCGTGCGTTTGACCTGTACAGCCGGATCGCTCCCGCGTGGCGTGAGGAGATTTCCGATTTGCACAAGATGGAGCCCTATGTGTACAGCCAGATGATCGCGGGCAAGGACGCGCCGCATTTCGGTCAGGCGAAAAACAGCTGGCTGACCGGTACGGCCGCGTGGAACTTCTATGTGATCAGCAATTATATTCTGGGCATCAAGCCGGATTGGGACGGGCTGAAGATTGATCCGTGCGTGCCGCATACCTGGGACGGGTACAGTGTGAGCCGTCGGTTCCGCGGAGCGATCTACGACATCGAGATCAAGAATCCGGAGCATGTGTGCCGCGGCGTGAAGAAGATGGTTGTCGACGGGAAGGAAATTGAAGGCAATGTGATTCCCACGTTTGACGATCGTGGAACGCACAAGGTTGAAGTGACGCTGGGATAAGGATAGTTTTTGAAAGGGCAACCCGAAAAGGTTGCCCTTTTTTTGACACAAAAAAACCGCTCCCGGAGGAGCGGCGTTGTGATTTGAATGATTAACCGTGGTAGCCCTTGGGGTTCAGGGACTGGAAATGATAGGTGTCGCGGCACATATCGTCCAGGTTCTTTTCCGCCTTCCAGCCGAGGAGCTTTTCCGCCTTGGTGGGGTCGGAATAGCATGTGGCGATATCGCCCGGACGGCGGGGCGCGATGACGTACGGGATTTTGACGCCGTTGACGCGCTCAAAGGCATTGACCAGGTCCAGCACGGAATAGCCGGTGCCGGTGCCGAGGTTGATGATCTCGCAGCCGGTGCGGCCGGCGGCGAAGTCACAGGCCTTGACATGACCTTTGGCGAGGTCGACCACATGGATGTAGTCGCGGACGCCGGTGCCGTCCGGAGTCGGATAGTCATTGCCGAAGACGTTCAGGTGATCCAGTTCTCCAACGGCAACCTTGGCGATGTAGGGCATCAGGTTGTTCGGAAGACCGGCAGGATCCTCGCCGATGAGACCGGAGGCGTGCGCGCCGATGGGGTTGAAATACCGGAGGAGAACTACGCTCCATTCCGGGTCGGCGGTGCACTGACCTTCGAGGATCTTTTCGATCATGAACTTGGTCCAGCCGTAGGGATTGGTGCAGCCTACGGAGGGCATATCCTCACGGTAGGGAACGGTGTCCTGATTGCCGTAGACCGTCGCTGAGGAAGAGAAGACCAGACGCTTGACGTTGTGGGCCTGCATGACTTCCATGAGGGTGAGGGTGGAGTCCAGATTGTTGCGGTAATAGCGCATGGGCTGGGACACAGACTCACCAACGGCCTTGAGACCGGCAAAGTGGATGACGGCGTCAAAATTGTTTTCATCGAAGATTCTGGTCATGGCGTCTTTGTCGCAGACGTCCGCTTCGTAGACCGGAACGGAACGCCCGACGATCTTTTCGATACGGCGGACGGATTCCGGGGAACTGTTGACGTAGTTATCGACGATGACGGCGTCATGACCGGCGGAGATGAGTTCTACGCAGGTGTGGGAGCCGATAAAACCGGCGCCTCCGGTTAAAAGAATTTTCAACTCGGTTCTCCTTTCCTCACACAGAGAGTTACAGCTTTTCGGGATAGGCGCCCTGGTCGTGGAGCTTTTTGAGCTCGCCCTGAACATAGGCCTTGTCCTCGTGGTAGGTGATGCCGAACCAGACCGCGTCGGTGGAGAGCACCTCGACCTTGAGGCCGTCGTTATGCATCATGGAGTCCACCATGGCGGGGAGAACGTATTCCTTCTTGAGCGGGTCGCCGTCCGGAGAATTCAGGAAGGCGGTGAGATACTTTTCGGCGGCATCAAAGAACGACGGAGCGAAGCCCCAGAAGTTCATGGAGACCAGGGCGTTCGGGTCCAGAATGACGCCGTTCGGGTCATCGTTGATGTCGCGGATGGTGCCGTCCGGGAAAGGCAAGATCTTGTAGGTCTCGGTAACCTTGACCAGATGACCGTTCTCATCCGTGGAGCAGACGCCGCGGGTCACATGACCGTTTTCGGAGATGGTATTCTTCAGATAGTAGGCCACCATGGACGCAAGGTTTTCAGCGGTCTGCAGCTTTTTCAGGCTGGAGGCCATGGCGACGAAGGCGTCCTTGCCGTAATAGTCATCGGCATTGATGACGGCGAAGGGCTCGTGAATGACATCCTTCGCGCAGAGGACGGCATGCACGGTGCCGTAGGGCTTGGTGCGGTCCGCGGGCGCGGTGAAGCCGCCAGGCAGGGAATCATATTCCTGATAGGCATATTCCACATGGACTTTTTCCGCGATTTTATTTCCGATCATTTCCCGGAACACTTCATCCATGCTCTTGCGGATGACAAAGACCACTTTGTCAAAGCCCGCGGCCAGAGCATCATAGATGGAATATTCCATCAGGATTTCGCCATTGGGACCGATACGGTCAATTTGCTTGTTACCGCCATAACGGGAACCGAGGCCGGCAGCCATGATCAACAGGGTCGTGTTCATTGTGATTCACTCCTTCTCCTTCTTCTGGGGGATTGATTGGGTATGGTGGAGACCGCTTCAGGCTGCGCGGACGGAGGATCGGAAACCTCCCGAGCGGGCAGATCCGCGGCCGGTTCCGCGGAGATTTCCTCCGCGGAAGATTCTGAAAGCTCCGGGGCAGGCGCGGCGCCGAACCCCTGAGTTGAATCCCGTTTGAACAGCACCGTGGCGGTGCGCATGAGGAGCTTGACATCCAGCCAGACGGAGAAGGACTCGATATACATCATATCGAGCATGAGCTTATCCTCCGGCGTGGTGTTGTAGCGCCCCTCGATCTGAGCATAGCCGGTGATGCCGGCTTTCATTTTCTCCCGGTAGACAAAATCCGGGAGAGTGGCTTTGTACATGTCGATGTTGGAAATCATCTCCGGCCGGGGACCGACGAGACTCATTTCCCCGCGGAGGACATTCCAGAACTGCGGGATTTCATCCATGCGGTACTTCCGGAGAACGCGGCCGACTTTCGTGATCCGCGGATCGTTGATCTCCGTGGAAACCTGATGCTCCCGGCTGGAAGCCTCGACCGTCATGGTACGGAACTTCCAAATGGTGAATTCCCGCCCGCGGATGGTGAGCCGCTTCTGGCGGAAGAACACCGGACCATGATCTTCGAGCTTGATGGCGATGGCCGTGATCAGCATCAGGGGAGAAAGCAGAATCAGGCAGAAAAGGGAAATGAAGATATCCCCGAGGCGCTTCGCAATGCGCTGGAAAAAGGACATCTTGTAGTATTCCATTTCCAGGAACGGCGCATCGTCCACGATGGCGGGACGGGAATTGCAGAGGATTGTTTCCTGAAGCTGGGCTTTGCACATGATATCCTTGCGCATGTCATAGCAATACTTCAGGAGAATGGATTTGTCCGTTTCAGGCATTTCACCGAGGAAAACAACTTCTGCTTTGCGGATCCGCTCCCGGATGTCCGGGACGGAGTAGAGCGCGCAGTCGTCCACTTGCCATTGAAGTTTGTAACGCCCGACCTTGGCCCGGAGGGATTCTTCCTGATCCGGACTGCCAAGGATCAGGAGCACGGAGCGCGGGGGATGAAAATGGAAATAAAGATCATTCCCGGCCCGGACAAACAAAATGATGAAGCCGATCTGGAACGCCATGGCGAGAATCAGATACATAAAGTCCACTCCGAAAAGGATGAGACGGTGGTTGTAATTCTCGTTGACGTTCATGATTTCCAACTGAAGGTAGGAAACCAGGTCGGTGATGAATGTGCCGGTAATCATGGCGGAGATCACGGGCTTGGACTTTTTCCGCCCGACATCATACCCGCCGTAGACCGCGTGCATCGCAATAATCAGAACCACAAAGGTCAGCAGCGTGGTGGCCAGTGTCCGGTTCAAGTGACGCAGGAAGATATTCGGCACTGAAAGACAGATAATGAAAACTGCGGCCAGGATGGCGTACAGCAGGACTGTGAGCCCTCCGATCACCAGATCGGACTTGGCCTGATGAAAGGAGCGTGTCCTGATCTCGGACCGATCGCGCGCCAAGGAACCTGCCCCCCTCCAGTTTAATTGCACAAATTATTTCCCGAATATCATACCATGAAAGGCTGTGAGTGTCAATTTCCGTCAGGGATCCGGGAGGGAAAAAAAGGTTTACAAGGCCGGGCATAAATGGTAAACTACTATATTGAGCAGTTGTGCTCAATTGACTTGATTGAACCGGGGAAGTTTCCCCGTGGACGGACCAAAAGAAACAGAGAAGGGGAGCAGCCATGATCTTTGGACGAGGGAATCAGCAGGGGGCCACGGACGCCCAGGCGGCGGGCACGCAGATGCCGGCCGGAAATAACACGGTGAATCCCTGGCAGACCGCCGGCGGTACGCCGCTGCAGGGCGGATATCCGACCCAGCCGGCCGGAACCGGATATGCCGGATACAATCCGGCGCAGGGGAACAGCTATGCATACGGAAGTTCCCAGGGAAATATGAACGGCGCGTACGGGCAGAGTACATATCAGACGAATTATTCCGGGTATGGTCAGGCGACAGGCGGATATACTGGCGCTCAGGGCATGAACTACACGAGCGGAACCGTGCAGGGATACGGCGCGGCCGGGTATAACCAGAGCGGGTATAATCAGACCGGATACAATCAGACGGGATATAATCAGAACGCGTACAATGCGGCCGGATACAACCAGACCGGGTATGCCCAGGGCGGATACAATCAGACCGGATATAACCAGAACGCGTATAATCCCGCGGGGTACAACCAGAACGCTTACGCGCAGGGCGGGAATCCGTACGGAGCAGGGCAGACCGCCGGAGGATTCAATATGCCGCAGGGCGGGTACAGCCAGACAGGATACAATAACGCCTACGCGCAGATGGGGCGGAATCAGCAGGCGCCTCAGAGCACACAGGGCCAGATTCCGCTCAACGGCGGCGGGTATGTGCCGCCGCCCACGCAGGTGAAGCGTCAACCGTTCCAGTTTAAACCCTGGATGCTGATCGCAATTGGCGCGCTGCTGCTGGTTATGTTTGTGCTGGGCATGGTGCTTGGCAGCGCAGCGCTGAAGTGGATCTTTATCGCGGTGGCGATCGGCTCAATCGCTTTCTTCTGGGTGAAGCCGCTGGTGGAGGAAAATCACCGGCTGTGCTACAGCATTGTGTTCGGCTTGTTGAGTCTGGTGGCGCTGCTGAGCGCAACCGGCGTCATGGCCGCGAGAACGGACAGCACCACTACGGACACGACGACAGCGGTGGTGGCGGCGTCCTCCGGGACGAGTTCATCCGGGTCTTCCACGGTGGTGGATCCCGAAACGGGAGAATCCATCAGCGCGCTGGCGGACGTCGAGACCACCGAAGAGCCGACCGCAACGCCGGCGGACGATTCCGCGACGACGGACCGGGTGGAGCTTTTCTTCCGGTACTGGGCGTCGAACATGCAGGATGAGATGCTGACGCTGTGCGCGCCGAGCTGGCAGAGCAGTGTTGAGAACGCGAAGACTGCACTGTTCGGGATTCTGGCGAACCGGATTCCGCTGGACTGCACGATTGAAAAGGTGACCGGGACCAGTGAAGATTCCTCCCGGACGGTGACGGTGACATCCACGATTGACCGGAATAACGGGAAGGATCCCGTGAAGTACCGCCTGAGCGTGCTGATGCTCAAGGAAGGCGGGGAGTGGTATGTGGATCCCCAGAGCCTGAAGACTTACGAGTCGACCGAAACCACCGCCGCGGTGGAAGAGACGGCGACCCCGACCCCGGCGAACGAGGTGGACGCAAATACGGTTCTGTACTACAACCCGGATGGCGGCACCAAGTATCACTTGGATCAGAACTGCAAGAGCACGCACGAGAAGTATCTGCCGCTGAAGGGCCATTTCCTGTACTCCCAGATCAACGATGATGAGTACAAGGATCTGAGCCGCTGCAATGTCTGCGGGGCTCCCCTGCGTCCGCAATGACGGACTGGGGAGGTCTGGCCGCGGAACTTCAGCCGATGCCGGAGGGAAAATGCCTGCTTGCGCTGAGCGGCGGAGCGGATTCCATGGCGCTGTTATACATGCTGGTATCCCTGCGGGACGCCGGGCGGATCACGCTGAGCGCCTGTCATGTGAATCACGGGATCCGCGGAGACGAGGCGGACGCGGACGAGCAATTCGTCCGGGAAAGCTGTGAAAGCCTGCGGGTGCCGTGTGTGGTCCGGCACATCGACCTGAAGGGGCGGACGGATGAAAATACCGCCCGGGAAGCCCGGTGGCAGGCACTGGAAGACGCGGTGCGGGAAACCGGCGCGGAAGCGTTGATTCTCGCGCATCACCGCCGTGATCAGGCGGAAACGCTGATGATGCGCTTGATGCGCGGAGCCGGTCCCGAAGGCATGCGCGGCATGCTGGCGGATGAGCGGCGGGACGGATATCGGCTGATCCGACCGATGCTGGAGATAGATCCGGAACGCTTGAAAGAAGCTCTCCGGGAAGACGGAAAGACCTGGCGTGAGGATTCGACGAACGTTGATTCCCGGTATCTGAGAAACGATATCCGGACGAGGCTGATCCCTCTGATGGAGGAGATGGCCCCCGGTGCGACCGGGCGGATCGCCCGGGCGGCGGGGCTCGCGGCCGGGGAACAGGAAGCCCTGAAAGAAATGACGGATCGATTTCTCCGGGATGTAATGACGGAGGAAGGAGATCTGAACACGGACGGGATGCGGGAACTTCCGGAACCCGTCAAAACCCGCATTCTGCGGGGTTGGTGGCGCAGGGTCGGACCGGAGAGGGACGAGCGGGCGCTGAGTTATGACCAAACCCGGGCGCTGAGTTCGCTTGAAACCGCGGAGTACGGGACGACGATCAATCTGCCGGGCGGCTGGCGGGCGAGAAGAAGGAAACATACGATTCACATGTTGTCTCCGAATGATGGAGAAGGAAAGGAAACAAAATGATTGACGCAAACGGAACGATCTATCAGGACCTGACACATATTCTGGTGACAAGGGAAGAAATCGCGGAGAAGGTGCGTGAACTGGGGCAGCAGATTACGAAGGATTACGCCGGGAAGGAACCGGTGATGATCTGTATTCTGAAGGGCGCGGTCGTGTTCTTCAGCGATCTGGTCCGGGAGATCGATTTGCCGATGACGCTCGAATTCATGAGCATTTCTAGCTACGGCAGCGCGACCAAGACCAGCGGTGTCGTGAAACTGGTGAAGGATCTGGACAATGACGTGCTGAACAAGGATGTCATCATTGTGGAAGACATCGTGGACAGCGGCGTGACGCTGAACTATCTGAAGAATATGCTTGGACAGCGGGGCGCCGCGTCCATTCGCCTGGTGACGCTGCTGGACAAGCCGGCGCGCCGCCGGGTGCCGGATCTGAAGGTGGATTACAGCTGCTTCAATATTCCGGATGAGTTTGTGGTCGGGTACGGGCTGGATTATGATCAGAAGTACCGGAACCTGCCGGATATCGGAGTGCTTTCACCCCGGATCTATGAGAAATAAAGGAGGATACAGCCTTGAAGAAATCCAAGGGCGTCGCCGGGTACCTGGCATTGCTGGGAACGTTGCTGGTGATCGCGATACTGCTCAATGGCGGGCTGACTCAGACCGTATCAAAGAGAATTGAATATCCCGAATTGCTGGAGATGATTGAGAACGGAGAGGTGTCCAAGGTCGCCATCCGGAACAGCAGTCTGGTCGGATTGAAACGAAATACAAAGGTGCTCAAGGGCGCGTTTCCGGACAGCGATTACGATTTTGAAACCACGATTGGCAGTGATTTTATTGAAACAGTGCGGATCATGGAAGCGCGGAAGCAGAACGTGGACGTGGATGAGATTTCCGTCAATGATCTGAGTTTTGAGGTTGAATACCGCGCGCCCGTGACCATTCCGTGGTGGTACGAGCTGATCCCTTATGTGATTATGCTTGCGCTGATGGCGGCATTCTGGATTTTCATGATGCGCGCGCAGGGCGGCGGGAGCGGCGGAAAGAGCGTGATGAATTTCGGCCGCAGCCATGCCCGGCTTCAGGACGGGGATAAGAACAAGGTCACTTTTGCCGATGTGGCAGGCGCGGATGAGGAAAAGGAAGAACTCCAGGAAATGGTGGACTTCCTGAAGAATCCGAAGGAATACACCCGGATGGGCGCCCGGATTCCCAAGGGCGTGCTGCTGGTGGGTCCTCCCGGAACCGGTAAGACCCTGCTGGCGAAGGCCGTGGCGGGAGAAGCCGGCGTGCCGTTCTTCTCCATCAGCGGCAGCGATTTTGTGGAGATGTTTGTGGGGGTCGGCGCGAGCCGCGTGCGTGACCTGTTTGAGCAGGCCAAGAAGGTGGCTCCGGCGATCGTCTTTATCGACGAGATTGACGCTGTGGGCCGGCACCGCGGTGCCGGACTGGGCGGCGGACATGACGAGAGAGAACAGACGCTGAACCAGCTGCTGGTCGAGATGGACGGGTTTGCCGTGAACGAAGGAATTATCGTTATGGCGGCGACCAACCGGCGTGACATTTTGGATCCGGCGCTGATGCGTCCGGGACGGTTTGACCGTCAGGTGACGGTCAATTATCCGGACCAGGAGGGCCGCGTGGCCATCCTGAAGGTGCACAGCCGCGGAAAGCCGCTGGCCGCGGACGTGGATCTGGAAAACATTGCGAAGCGTATGCCGTACGGCACGGGCGCGGATCTGGAAAACGTGATGAATGAGGCCGCGATTCTGGCGACCCGGTCCCGGCAGAAGGAAATTACCCAGCAGCTGCTGGTGGACGCGATTGCCCGGGTACAGATGGGTCCGGAAAAGAAGAGCCACAAGGTCAGCGAGAAGGACAAGCGCATGGTGGCCTGCCACGAGGGCGGACACGCGATTGTCGGACATGTGCTGCCGGGATGCGATGATGTGCATCTGATCACGATTGTGCCGCGCGGCATGGCGGCCGGGCATACCCTGGCGCTGCCGGCGGAAGAACATGATAATACCAGCCGGAGTGAGCTGCTGGACCAGCTGGCTATGATGCTGGGCGGACACGCCGCGGAAGAAGTCGCGCTGGGTGAGATCTATACCGGGTCTTCCAGCGACCTGAAGCGCGCGACCGAGATCTGCCGGAAGATGGTGACCGAGTTCGGTATGAGCGATGAGATCGGGACCATTTATCTGGGCAGTGATCAGGAAGTGTTTGTTGGTATGGAGTTCGGGCAGAGCCGCGAATACAGCGAGGAAGTGGCCGCGCGGATTGACCGTGAGGTCAGCCGGATGCTGGAGGAAGCGTATGAGCGCGCAAAGCAGATTCTGCGTGACAATCGCGACAAGCTGGACATGCTGACCGAGGCGCTGGTGAAGCAGGAGACACTGAACCGCGCGGAGTTTGTCGCACTGATGGATGAAGGAAAGATGCCCGACGGTACGGAAACCGATAAGCCGCGGGAATTGAAGGAGATTCTGAAGGACGCCGGAAATGAGGGACCGAAATTCGAATCCTTCCGGGACAACAATCAAACAGAGGGAAGCGATATTCCCGATCAACCGGAGACTCCGGATGACAAGGAATATCTGAACGACTGAACAGGGATTTTTCATGAAACGGAATTCAAAGGAAGGGAGGAAAGCGCATGGCTGAGAAGAAGAGAACCAGACGGACAGAGCGGCACGCTCAGACGCCTGAGCGCGTGAGCGAAGCGGCTCAGAAACTGCAGGAAGAAGCGGCGGCCGGCGCTTCCGCCCGGCAACAGGCGGCACAGTATGCCGCCCAGCAGCAGTACGCGCAGCAGATGTACGCGCAACAGCAGTACGCCCAGCAACAGGCGGCACAGCAATACGCGGCACAGCAGTATGCGGCGCAGCAGGCACAATATGTGCAGCAACAGCAGGAAATGCTCCAGCAGCAACAGATGATGGCATGGGAGCAGAACCGGCAGCAGGCGGAGAAGGAACGTGTTTCCAGCGCCACGGCGCGGAACGGCGCATTTCGCGGATATACCGGCACCGTGCCGGTGATGGGCGGCGACAGTCAGGCACCGCGGACTCCGAAAAAGAAAAAGTGGCCGCTGTATCTTCTGACCGGAATTGTGATCGCGGCGTTGGCCGCGGGCGCGGTGCTCGGCATTCAGAGCTATCTGAAGACCAAGGAGATCCATGATACGGTTTCCCCGTACGACGGGCTGTTTGTGGAAGGCGTGTATGTCGATGGGATCAGCCTGGGAGGCATGACGCCGGATCAGGCGCTGAACAGCGTGCAGAGCCAGATTCAGCAACGGAATGACGCTTGGCTGGTGACGCTGAGCTATAACGGAACCCAGATGGCACAGATCAACGCCGGCATGCTCGGAATGAGCGTGGATGTCGGGCAGATCATGAATGAGGCGTGGGCGCAGGGTCATACCGGCACCGAGGCGGAACGGTATGAGGCCATGCAGGCGTTGAAGGAGACTCCGTATGAGGCGTATACGGCCACGCCCAGCGGCGATACCAGCGTGATTGACAATGTGCTGGAGCAGGTGAAGGAGCAGATTGACAAGCCCGCGACGGACGCGAGCCTGCTTGCGTTTGACACGAGTCTGGCGTATCCCTTCACCTTCCAGAATGAGGAATACGGATTAAATCTGGATACCACTGAGCTGAGAGATCAGCTGTATCAAATGGTGGCGACCATGACGAGCGGAACGGTGGAACTGAATCCGGACAAGATTGAGCCGAACGTGAAGGCGGTGGACCTACAGAAACATTATATGCTGCGGTCTTCCGTGTATACGCCCATTTCCACATCGTCCACCGAGAATCGGAACAACAATATCCGCCGGTCGTTTGAGTTTGTTGACGGATATGTGCTCAACGCGGGCGCGCAGTTCAGTTTCAACTCCGTGGTGGGGGAGCGGACGACCGAGAACGGCTTTTTTGAGGCGATTGAATACGCGTACGGTGAACATGTGATGGGCGTCGGCGGCGGCGTGTGTCAGGCGTCCACGACGGTGTATCAGGCGGCGGTGTGCGCGGGTTTGCAGATTGTGAAGCGTGAGCCGCACTCCGACTCCGTATCCTATACGGAATACGGGAAGGACGCCACGGTGTATTGGGTCGGTAAACGGAAGATCGACCTGGTATTCAAGAACAATACCGACGGCCCGCTGTACTTCGTCGCGAGCGTGCAGACCGACCCCAGCAACAAGAAGCGTCTGATTGCCAAGGTGAGCATCTATGGCGAGGATATGGGGGATGTCCGGTATGAAATGGAATGCAAGACTGTGAAGGTGCTGGATCCCCCGGAAGAGCCGACTTATATCAAGGACAAGAACGCGACCTATGTGACCTACACGGATCAGCAGAAGTCTGTTAGCAATGCCAAGGAAGGCTATGTGGTGGAAAGCTACCGGCTGAAGTATGAGAGCAATGTGCTGACGGAACAGACGCTTTTGTATACGGACACATACAGCCCCAAAGCGGAGCGGATTTATGTCGGTGTCACAAAGAGACCCGAGTCGGACTAAAGAATACGGGAGCTGCCCGGGCAGCTCCTGTTTTCCGTTTTTCCGGAGGTGAGACAATGGACGAGGAGCTTCAGAAATACGCGGATATTATCGATTTGCCTTATCCGGGGAAGAATCACAGGGAGCGGATCAGCATGGCGGAGCGAGGGGCGCAGTTCAGTCCGTTCGCCGCGCTGACCGGGTTCGATGATGTGATTGACGAAACCGGGAGAAGGACAGACCTGAAGAGAAATCTTTCCGACGGGGAAAAAGAACAATTGAACCGGAAGATGACGCTTCTGGATGACCGCATCCGGATGGGGGAATACCCGGCGGTGCAGGTGAGCTATTTCGTGTCGGACCCGCGCAAAGAAGGCGGGGCATATTTTACGCTCACCGGATGTGTCCGGGAAGTGGACAGCGTGGACGGAAAACTCGTATTTCTGGCGGGGAACGGGATTTCAGCGGGGATCGGTGTTCCGATGGCGGACATACTGGATATTCGCGGGGAAATTTTTACGGAAATGGAATGAGGTGACAGGATGCGCCGGGAATTCACGGAAAAAGAAGCGGCGGAGCTGTTTCCGCCCAGAGCACGGGACGCGCATAAGGGTATCTACGGATATACGGCGCTGATCGGCGGATCCGTGCGGTATACCGGCGCGATCCGCCTGGCCGCGATGGCTGAGGCCGCGGCGAGAAGCGGGGCCGGGGTGGTGAAGGTCGCCTTTCCGAAAGGACTGTATCACGAGATCGCGCCGGCATTGCTGGAAAGCACAGCGTTTCCGCTGACGGACCGGGACGGTGAGATCGTTTTCAATGAGGCGGAACTGAGCGAATTGACCGCGAACACGAAATCAGCAGCGTTCGGAATGGGTATCGGGACCGGAGACGGAGCGGCGGAAAGCCTGAAGTGGCTGATCCGTCAATACCCGGGGAGGCTGATCATTGACGCGGACGGGTTGAATTTGCTGTCGCGGGAGGAGCGAAGTATCCTGACTGAAAAGGCAGGGATCATCATTCTGACACCGCATGTAAAAGAATTTTCCAGACTGACCGGAGCCGGGATGGAAGAGATTCGGGAACGGCGGGAAGAGCTGGCTGTGGAATACGCCCGGGAAACCGGGGTGATTCTGCTGCTGAAGGGATCGGAGACGATCATTACGGACGGCGGGGATGTGTTGATTTCCGCGACCGGATGCCCGGGCATGGCGACCGGCGGGAGCGGGGATGTGCTGTCCGGGATCCTGGCGGCGCTGCTCGGATTCGCGAAAGATCCGCTGGCGGCGGTTGCCGCCGGAGCGTGGATCAACGGATGTGCCGGCGAGAGGGCGGCCCGGAGAATCAACGAATACAGCATGACCGCGTCGGACACGGCAAAGGAAATCGCGGGCGTGATCAGCGAACTGATCCGCGGGCGCGGGTGAAGGAGCGGATGCATGGAAATCAGATATTTCAAGGAATATTCCCATTGCCTGGGAAGAGATATGGAATTCAAGGTGTACGGGCATCAGGGAAAACCGGTGATGTACATTCCCAGCCAGGCGGGACGTTTTTTTGACTTTGAGAATTTTCACATGGATGACGTGTTCCGGCCGTGGATTGACGCGGGGAAGATTATGGTATACTCCGTGGATACCATTGACAACGAGACATGGGCGGACACGAACGGGGATCCGAGGCGCAGAATTGAGCGGCATGAGGCGTGGTTCCACTATCTGGTGGATGAGATGGAGCCCCGGATTTCCGGGCTGACCGGGGAACGGAATCAGTGCTATACGCCGATCATGCCGTTCGGGTGCTCCATGGGCGCCATGCATGCGGGAAATTTGTTCTTCCGCCGGCCGGATCTGTTTGACAGCGTGCTGGCGCTGTCCGGGCTGTATGAAGCGAAATACTGCTTCGGAGATTATATGGATGATCTGGTGTATCAGAACTCTCCGGTGGACTTTCTGCGAAATATGCCGAATGATCATCCGTGGATCCGGATGTACAATGAGCGCAGGATGATTTTCTGCGTCGGGCAGGGCGCGTGGGAGGATGAGCTGAAGGAAGGGACGATGCACCTGAAAGAGGTGCTGGACCAGAAGGGAATTCACGCATGGGTGGATTTCTGGGGAATGGATGTGGCGCATGACTGGCCATGGTGGCACCGGCAGGCGGCGTATTTCCTGCCCTATTTGATGGGTGAGAGAGACTGACGGAGGCGTGGTATGAGCAATTTTCTGTTTATTTCACCGAATTTCCCGGAGTAATTACCGGTATTTTTGCGCGGCGCTGAAGCNGAACGGGATGAATGTGCTCGGGATCGGGGATTGCCCGTATGAGGAGCTGCATCCCGAACTGAGAGACAGCCTGACTGAGTATTATAAAGTCAGCTCGCTGGAGAATGAGGAAGAAGTGTATCGCGCGACCGCGTTTCTGATTTATAAACACGGAAAAATCGAGTGGATAGAGAGCAATAATGAATACTGGCTGGAACGGGACGCGAAGCTNCGGACCGCGTTTCATGTGACCACCGGTTTTCAGGAAGAAGATATGTCCGCGGTAAAATACAAGTCGGCGATGAAGGAATATTACCGGAAGGCCGGGGTAAATGCGGCGAGATGGCATATCGTGGATGATGAGAAAGGCTGTATGGAGTTTATCCGGGAGNCCGGCTGGCCGGTGATTGTGAAACCGGACAACGGCGTCGGGGCGAGCTCGACATATAAGCTGAAGAATGAGNAAGATCTGAAGCAGTTTCTGAGCGAGAAGGATGAACGCCGGTTCATTATGGAAGAGTTTGTCCGCGGGACAATCCATTCCTATGACGCGATTGTGAATCAGGACGGAGAGCCGATTTTCGAGAGCAGTACAGTGACCCCGGAATCCATCATGGATATTGTGAATGATCAGCGGAATGTGATGATCTATGTGGAGAAGGAAGTGCCGGAGAAGGTGCTGGATGCCGGACGGAGAACCGTGAAGGCGTTCGGGGTGAAGAGCCGATTTGTGCATTTTGAGTTTTTTGTGCTGGATGAGGATCAGTATCTCGGGAAAAAAGGAGAAGTCGTCGCGCTGGAGGTCAATATGAGACCGGCGGGCGGGTTCTGTCCGGATATGTTCAATTACGCCAATTCCGTGGATGTGTATCAGATCTGGGCGGATATGATTTGTTTCGGGAAGAGTGAGATCACGAGAGAAGGACGGAAGCATTATTACAGCTGCTTCTGCGGAAGAAGAGACGGACGTGATTTTGCGATGAATCATGAACAGATTATGAGGAAGTACGGCGGGAATATGAAGGCGACACAGAGACTGCCGCACGCGATTGCCGTCGGGATGGGAGATACGATGTATCTGGCGAATTTTGAGACAGTGAAGGGAAGAGAAGAGTTTTTCGGGGATTTGATGAGGGGGAAAGGTTGAGAAAGCCGGTTTTGAAATTTGCGCCACCGGTGGAGGACTCGAACCAGTGGTCTCGCTTCGCTGCACTGGACTCGAACCGTGTCCGCAGTCTCGCTTCGCTCGGTCAAATTCGCAATCGCTTCTTGCTTCGCTTCGGTCAGGTTCGCAATCGGCGCCCTGCTGTGCATTCGCTGGCACGGCTTGTTGCTCACCACGTTTCCGACTCGCTTCATCTGCCACAGGCAGCGCTCGTCTCCGCGCGCCCTGCATCACTGCCGTTCGCATGGCTCGTTGCTCATTAC
>Ga0065709_1005979_pt1 | contig 28719 bp, 29 predicted proteins | sample Hoacrofraction14_2_FD_59096 | JGI IMG/M metagenome (GOLD analysis project Ga0065709, IMG submission 59096) | Hoatzin crop microbial communities from Cojedes, Venezuela, sample from fiber fraction 14 v1 | ecosystem: Host-associated > Birds > Digestive system > Esophagus > Crop | place: Venezuela...
CGTCCGGCAGAAAGGATGGCTTCATGCAAGAATTGCTTACTTTTGTGGCGAAGTCCCTTGTCGAGCATCCGGACCAGGTCTCCGTCACCGAGACGGAAGGGCCCGAGGCCATTATCCTCGAGCTCCACGTCGCGGAGGATGACATGGGTAAAGTGATCGGCAAGCAGGGCCGCATCGCCAAGGCGATCCGCTCCGTCATCAAAGCGGCGACGGCGAAAAACGCCAAGCCCGTTTTTGTCGAAATTCAGTAAGATCGCAAAAGCGGAATCCGCGGGACGGATTCCGCCTTTTCTTTTTCCCGTATTTCATGTAAAATAGTTTTGTTTGAGGTGCGCATGACCGAATATCTCTTGATTGGCGAAGTGCTCAAGCCCCAGGGGCTCCGCGGGGAAGTGAAAATCAAACCGTACTGCGCGGATGTTTCCCTCTTTGAAAAGTGGGACACGCTGTATCTGGCCGAAAAGGACGGCTCTTATTCTCCCCTCGCCTGTGACCTTTCCCGCATTCACGACGGCTTTGTCTACGCGGTGCTGGGTTCTTGCGCCTCCGTGGAGGAAGCGGAGCGCCTGCGCGGGCGGGAGCTGTATATCGACCGTGCCCACGCCGCGCCCCTGGAGGACGGCGCCTGCTACATTGCAGACCTCATCGGCTGCGAGGCGGTGGACGAAAACGGCGCTGTCCTCGGCACCCTGAAGGATGTCCTGCAGCATGGTCCCGTCGATACCTGGGTCTTCTCGGGCAAGCGCCCGTTCATGGCCCCGGCGCTGCTCGCCGTCTTCCCGGAGGTGGACGCGGAAAACAAAAAGATCTCCGTCCTCTCCGAAAAGCTTAAAGAGGTGGCCGTCTTTGAAGATTAAAATCCTCACCATCTTTCCGGAGATGTTTGAAAGCCCCCTGAGCACGAGCATCCTCGGCCGCGCGCGGGAGCAGGGGCTCATCGAGGTCGAGACGGTCGATATCCGTCCCTTCTCGGCCCTCAAGCACCACAACACGGACGATTATCCCTTCGGCGGCGGCGCCGGCATGGTCATGCTCGCCCAGCCGATTCACGACGCCATGGCCTCCGCCATGGGCGAAAACTTCCGCGGCCGGCGCATTTACCTCGGCCCCCGCGGCAAAAAGCTCACCACCGCCCTCGCGAAGGAGCTCTCGCAGGAAGAGGAACTGATCCTCCTCTGCGGGCATTACGAGGGGGTGGACCAGCGCGCGCTGGACACCTGCGTGGATGAGGAAATCAGCATCGGGGACTATATCCTCACCGGCGGCGAGCTCGCCGCCCTCGTGCTCACGGACTGCGTGGCCCGGTTCATTCCCGGCGTCCTCGGCTCCGCGGACAGCCCGGAGGATGAGTCCTTCTCGGATGGTCTCTTGGAATATCCGCAGTACACCCGTCCCAGAATCTGGGAGGGGTTGGAAGTCCCGGAGGTTCTTCTGAACGGCGACCACGCAAAAATCGCCGCCTGGCGGCGCAGGGAAAGTCTTCGCGCCACATTGCGCTTCCGGCCGGATCTGCTGGAAAACGCGCCGCTTTCCCCCGCCGATCTCAAAACGCTCAAGGAGTTGAAGGAAGAATGTTCCTCAGAAAACTAACGGTCATCGCCGTGCCGCTGGGGCTGCTGCTCGCGCTCTGCCTGCTCATGCCCCTCTTCTCCGGCATGGGGCCGTTCTTCGGCAACCTCCTGCTCGGCGCCCTGCTCGGCGTCGCGCTGGGACTGCTTTTGCCGCTCGCGGGAGCGACCCGCCTGCGCGAACCGTTTGCGTACCTGCTCTGGGTGCCGGCGGCGCTGGTGCTTGTCATCCTGCTCGGCCAGTACATTTCTTCCCTCGGCACGAGCGTCCCGCTCCTGTCTCTCTTCGCCACGGACGACACCCGTGTCATCACGGTAGAAAGCGCGTTCGCGGCGTATATGATTACCTTTTCCGTGCGCACCGGTCGCGCATACTGACCCCACGCTAAGGAGGATTCACGATGAATACGATCTGTCTTTTCGGCTCTGATTACGCCACGGCGAAGGACCTGCACACCGCCCTGCGCGACATGCTCGCCCTCCCGTCTTATTACGGCATGAACGCGGACGCCCTGAACGATTGTCTGGGCGAGCTGCCCGCCGTGCCCGCGCTGTGGGTCGGGGATCATGGCGAAGGCGAAACCGCCGAGGCGCTTTCCCGCGTCATCCGCGTCTTCCGGGACAACGGCGCCGCCGTCACCGAGCTGTGAGTATGAAGCTTCATCTGCTCGGCGTTGAAGGGCCCTTCCCCTCCCCGGACGGGGCAACCTCCGGCTACCTGCTGGAGGCGGGGGATGCTTTGGTCTCGCTGGATTTCGGGTGCGGCACGCTCGCCCGGCTCACGGCCCTCTGCCCGCCGGAAGACCTGCGCGCGATCCTGATCTCCCACTGGCACTTCGACCATACGTCGGACCTGCTGCCCCTCATCTACCGCCTGGAAGCCTGCGGCAAGTCGCCGGTCCCGGTGTACGGTCCCGCGGACGACGCGAGCGCGATCCGGAAAATCGTCGCCGCCGCTTCCTGCTTCGACCTTCACACCGTTTCTCCCGGGGAAGAGTTTACCCTCGGAAATTTGGTCGTGAAAGCCGGAGAAGCGCGGCATCCCGTGCCCGCGGTCGGCTGGCGCGTGGAATACGAAGGGCATTCCCTCGGTTTCACCGGGGATACGAATACCCTGCCCTCGCTGGCTGATTTTTACCGGGATTGTGATCTGCTCCTCGCCGACGGGCTCTTCCCCTCCGCCTCCTGGGCGGAAGGCAAGCCCCATCTTTCCGCGGCCCTCGCGGCCCGGTTGGCGAAGGACGCCGGCGCGAAAGCGCTGGTTCTCACGCATTTCAATCCCCTCTTCCCGCAGTCTCAGCTTCTGTCCGAGGCGCGGGAAATCTACCCCGCCGTCACGCTCGCCGTGCCCGGCAAGGTACTCACCGTATGACCTCCCGTCAGTGGGGCTGGGTCATCCCGCCCATGGCGGTTTTTCTCGCGCTGGGCATTCTGCTCGGCCAGAACGCGCGCGGGCTTCTTCTGCCCGCGGCCGCGGTGCTTGCGTCCCTGTGCGCCTGCTTTCTTCTGCAGGGGCGGGGGCGCTTTTGTGCGCTGATGACCCTTGCGCTCGCCCTCGGCACCCTGCGGGGATATCAGGGATTCCATCCCGCCCTGCCAGACGCGCGGGAGGATTGCGTCATCTCGGGCGTGGTCTCGGAGGAAGTGCAATCCCACTCCTCCGGTCAGGTCCGCACCTCCCTCCGCAATGTCACTCTGGACGGCGTCCCGGTCTCCGGCGGCGCCTATTGGACTTTTTATATCGATACCGAAACCGAGTCCGTCCCGGCGGATCTCCTGCCCGGCAGGCAGATCACCTTCACCGGCACGGTCTATCATCCCTCCGGCGCCTCGAACCCGGACGGCTATGATTTCCGCAAGGACCTGCTCCGCCGGGGCATGACCATCGGCGTCTACGGAAAGTCGGACCTGGTCATTTCCGATCCGTCCTTCTTTTCATTTTACGGCTTCACGGCGAAGCTCCGTCACGCGCTGACCGTGCGCCTGACCGCCGCCCTCGGCGAGGAAACCGGCGGCTACGCCGCCACCATGCTCTTCGGCAGCCGCTCCATGCTCACGGAGGAGGACCGTGCCGCCTTCTCAAATCTCGGCATCGCGCACATCCTCTCCGTCTCCGGCTTCCATGTCAGCATCCTGATCAGCTTTCTGGCCCTGCTTTTCCGCCTCCTGCGCCTGCCCCAGCGCCTCCGCTGGTGGCTCTACGCGCTGGCTCTCAGCTTTTACGCGGCCCTCTGCGGGTTCAATCAGCCGGTCATCCGCGCGGCGGTGCTCCTGCTCATTTCCCTCCGGGGGAAAATCCTGAACCGGCCCCGCCCGTTCCTGCACATGCTCTGTGCGACGATGATCGTCATGCTTTTGTTCTCTCCGGTCCAGCTCACGGGTCTTTCCTTCCGGCTCTCCTTCGGCGCGGTCTTCGGCCTTGCCTTGATCGCCCCGTACCTCCGCCGCCTCTCGGCGCCCCCGGCGTTCCGCCTTCCGGAAGCTNCGGGACGGNCTCGCCGCCGGCATCAGCGCNCAGCTGGGCATCCTCCTTCCGGAGCTGTCCGCCTTCCAGTCCCTGCCGCTTCTGGGGCTTCTGGCGAATATCCCGGTCATCGCGTATGCCTCCGCGCTCATCTCCCTGTACTGGCTGGTCCTCCTGACCCTGCCGGTGCCGGTTCTTTCGCCNCTGCTCTGCAAGCTCGCTGTCCGGGGCACGGNTCTTCTGCTCCGCGCCGTGCGCCTGCTCGGTCNTCTGCCCGGCATCACGCTCTGGCTGCCCGCGCCGACATGGCTCACAGTCATCGGCGTGCTGCTCATTGCCGCGGGGCTCTGCATTCTCCCGCGCCTGAAGGGCAAAACGCGCCTCGCACTCTGCCTCTCCGGCGCCGCGGTCTTTGTTTTCTCGATGCTCCCGGTGTCCCATACCACCACGGAGTATTATCAGTTCAGCGTCGGCAACGCGGACGCGGCCATCCTCTGGGACCGGGACGAAGTCTATGTCATCGACACCGGCTATGAGGACAGCACCGTGGCCTCCTTCCTGCGCCGGCGCCGCCTGACCCCGACGGCCGTGATCCTCACGCATCTGCACTCGGACCACATCTACGGNCTCCGCGCGATGCTGGAAAACGAGATCCCGATCCCCGTGCTTTACCTTCCGGCTGATGCAACGATTCCGAACATTCATCCGGAAATGCTGGAGCTGCTCGACAAAGTCCGGGCCACGGGCACAGAGTTCCGTGAGCTGTCCGCCGGCGATACCCTGACCCTGCCCTCGGGCACCGCCTCCGTCCTCTGGCCGGTCAAAGGTACGGTCCGCGCCGGTCAGGACGCGAATCTGTATTCCCTCACCATGCTGCTCAATCTGTCCGGCACCCGGATGCTGACCACCGGCGACCTGGAAAAGCAGTATGAAATGTACGCCGCCGAAGGCGCGGATATCCTGAAGGTCGCTCACCACGGGTCCCGGACCTCAACCACCCCGGAGTTCACGGATCTGGTTTCCCCCTCCGTCGCCGTGGTCAGTTGTGCCTCAGAGACCCGGGCAGCGGAAATCGCCTCCCGCCTCGAAGGCATCCCGGTTTACGCCACCGCGACGCGCGGTGCCGTGACCATCCGTTTCCTGCCGTCCGGCTATATCGTACAGACTTTTTTGGAGGATTCCCAAGATGAATCGAGATGAGTTTTTCCGTCTCCTGAAGGACGGTCATCTTCCGTCCGTCCTGCTCTTTGAGGGCGAGGAGGAATATCTCAAGCAGTCCGCCCTGCGCGACCTGCGCAAAGCCGTTCTGCCGGAGGGCATGGAAGATCTGAATGAATCCGTCCTCGCCTCACCGGAAACGGATGCCCTGATTGCCGCGGCCGAAACCCTGCCCTTCATGGCGGATCGCCGGCTCGTCATCGTCCGGGATTATCCGGCCCTCATCGGCCGTGCCGAGGCGGACGACCGCCTCGTGCAGTATCTGCCGAATGTCCCGGCCACGACCATCCTGCTTTTTTACTGCACCCCGAAGCCGGACGGGCGCAAAAAGCTGTACTCGGCGATCAATAAGCTCGGCGGTGTCGTGAAGTTCGACCGCCTGAAGGATCTGGAGCTCACGACCTTCGTCGCCAAAGCCTTCAAAGCCCAGGGCCGCGAATGTGATGCCCGCACGGCGGATTTCCTCATTTTCACCTGTGGCAATGACACCGCAACCCTCCTGACGGAAATCGCGAAAATCGCAGCCTGGCATCCGGAGCAGGAAAAGGTCGACCCGGAGGATGTCCGCGCCCTTGCGACCCCCTCCGGTGAGTCCACCGTCTTCGGCATGGTCGATGCCGTGGTCGCGGGCGATGCCAATCGCGCCTTCGCTCTGTTCAATCGTCTCCTGCGCTCCGGGGAGGACCGCGTCTTCGTCCTCGCCATGCTCCTGCGCGAATATCGTCTCCTCCAGCATATCAAAATCATGCAGTATGAGAAGAAGGACAAATCCTTCATTTACTCCGCCCTGGGCGTCCCGCGCTTCGCGGCGGACCAGTACATGCGCCAGGCCGCGCTCTACACCGGCGGTCAGGTCAAGCGCGCTGTAGACCTCTGCCTGACCACGGAGTATGAAATCAAGTCCGGCAAGCTCAATGCCGAAGGCGCCGTGGAAACGGTCATGCTGAAGCTACTGCAGGAAAGCAAAAAGAAGACGCCGCGATAAATTTTTAAATTTCTATTGCAATTATTACAATTTTGTGATATATTGCAATCGACTCATTATGAGGATTTGGGGGGAAGATTCCATGAAACGCTTGATCTCTTTCATGCTCGTACTCACTTTGGTGCTAACCTGTGCCGGCGTTGCCCTCGCGGCGTCGCCCAAAATTACTCAGCAGCCGGTCACGCAGACTGTCAAGGCCGGCGGCAAGGTCACCTTCACCGTCAAGGCAAAGAATGCCGAAAGCATCACCTGGTACTTCACCAACCCCGAAACGGGCGAGACGACCACCGGGCGCAAGCTGTCCTCCGTGGTCAAAGGCGTCAAGGTTGTTCATCCGAACAGCCTCTCCATCACCCTGAAAAAGGTGCCGGAGGAAATGCACGGCTGGACGCTGTACTGCCATATCGGGCCGAAAAACAGCGGTGTCAATTCCGACGAGGTCATGATCCTCATCGCCGGCAAGGAAGTGCCGGAAACCGCCAAAACAACCACCAAAAAAGCTTCCTCTTCGGATGATTCCGACAAGGATTCCGATAAGGATTCGGACGAAACCGCGGCCGAGCCCACCGCCACCCCTGTGCCTGAACCCAAGGACATCACGATCAAGGCTTCCAAAGTCCAGCTCTTCGCCGTCAATGACGGCATGGAGCCCCAGGGCAGCGCGGTCGAAAAGCTGACCTTTGAGGGCGGCAAGGCGGCCAGTTTCTATGTCTCCCTGCCCGAGGAAACCGAAGGCTATATTGAATACCTGTCCCTCGGTTCCATCCGCCTGACGCCCGCCGGCGACATTCGCGGCATGGCCATCAAGGGTTGGACGGACAGCTGCACCGTCAAGGTAAAGGTCCGCACGCAGACGCAGGCCGAGGCGGAAGCCGAAGCCGCCACCCTCTGCAAGGTCACCTGCGAAAACTGCCGCTTCACGGGCTATAAGTCCTCTTACGCGGCGTCCGGCTCCGTGCCCGCGGGCACGACCATCACGGTCGCGGCCTCCGGCGGTCTCATCGCCGAAGGTTACAGCATCAACGGCGCGGAAGCCACCCATCAGAATGAAACCACCTTCCAGCTCGTCATCGACGGCGACACAACCATCACCATGGAAGCCCAGAAGGGTCTGGAAACCAATTCCGATCCCCTCTCCGGCGACTGACGGGTCTTTAAAAGGGACCATCCTTCACGGATGGTCCCTTTTCTTCTGCCCGGAAATCTCAGTTGTTCCCGCCCAGCAGTCCGCCGAGGAATTCCCCCAGCATCTCGCCGATGCCGTCCGCCGCGGTCGATCCCGACCCGGAGGACGCCGACAGCAGCTTGTTGATCGTGTCGCCGTACTCACCCTTGAGCACCTTCAGCGCGGCCTTCTTCAGGTCGGAGGGCGCTTCGCGATAGGCTTCAATGACCTTCTTCTCGGTCGCGGTCACCTTCATGCTGGTGTTCGCGTTCGCGGGCGTCGTGGTCTTCTTCGCCGTGGTGGTCTTCTTCGCGGCGGTTGTCGTCTTCTTCGCGGCCGTGGTGGTCTTCTTCGCGGTCGTCTTCTTGGCGGCAGTCGTCGTCTTCTTCGCGGCGGTCGTCTTCTTCGCGGCGGTCGTCTTCTTCGCGGCCGTCGTCTTCTTCGCGGCCGTCGTCTTCTTGGCCGTGGTTGTCTTCTTCGCGGCGGTCGTGGTCTTCTTCGTAGCCATATGGATCCCTCCCGGTTTTTTCTTTGATTCTACACCATCATTCCCGCGCTTGTCAAAATTTCCTTTCACACAAAGCTCTCCGGCTGATTGAACACCGGCACGAAGTCCGTGTCCGCGGCCTCCGGCTCCTGCAAAAATCCGGGAATCCCGAGGGCAATCATGTGATCCCGCACGCGCTCGTATTCCGCGTCCGTCACCCGCCGGTCCAGCCCGGGGATCTGAATTTGGTTCATCGGCACGTACTGGCGCATCAGGCTCACCGGCGTGCCCTCCGGCAGTTCGTCCTTCACCCAGGTCAGAAGCCTCATGCTCTCTCCCGTCAGGTTCGGCAGAATCAGATGCCGCACCAGCGTCCCGCGCGTCATGATTCCGCGTTCGCTGTACTCCGGCGTCCCCGTCTGCCGGCACATCTCTTTGATCGCCGCGCTCGTCTTCTCAAAATAATCCGGTGCCCCGGCGCACACCTTCCCCATCCGCGCGCTCCAGTGCTTGAGATCGGGCAGATACACGTCCACAATCCCTTCCAGCATTTTCAAGCTTTCAACCTTCTCGTACCCGCCCGTGTTCCACACCACCGGCACCTTCGGCCGGTAGATTTCAAATGTCTCCAGAATCCTCGGAATGAACTGTGTCCCGGTGATCAGGGAGATGCTCTCCATCCCCATGTCCTCCAGACGCCGAATGCTCTCCGCGAGCTCCGCCGGGCTCATCTCCCGCCCCTGTCCGAGGTGGGAAATCGCGTAATTCTGGCAGTACGCGCACCTCAGCGTGCACCCGCTGAAAAACACCGCGCCGGTCCCGTTCTTCCCGGATACCGGCGGCTCCTCCCACAGGTGCGGCGCGATCCGCGCGATGCGCATTTCCGTGCCCATCCCGCAAAATCCGGGCCGGACATTCCGGTCCGCCCCGCACTCCCGCGGGCACAGCGTGCATTTCTCTTCCATTTCTTCGCTTTTCCGGGGTTGACCCCCTGACTCAAATAATGATATAATTTCTTTTGATGCGGATGTGGTGGAATGGCAGACACCGGGGACTTAAAATCCCCTGCCCTCAAAAGCGTGCGGGTTCGAGTCCCGCCATCCGCACAAACCGGAGCGTTTCGCTCCGGCTTTTTTTATTCTCCCAGCGGTTTCGCCTTCGGCGTCCCCGCCTTGCGCGGATAAATCCCGGGCGTCTTTTTGATCTTCCCGGCCACCATCAGACGGTGATCCCAGTCCCGTCCGGCCACCGGGCAGGCGATCACGTCCCGGATCTCCCCGCCCAGCAGGAAAATCGCCTTCCGTCCGCTTTCCATCTCCTCGTCCAGCGCCGGGCCCTTCCAGCAGATCATCTTTCCGCCCGTCTTCACAAACGGCAGCAGATATTCGCTCAGCACGTTCATCGGCGCGACCGCCCGCGCGCAGGCGATGTCAAAACGCTCGCGGAATCTTTTGTCCTTCCCGCCGTCCTCGGCGCGCGCGTGGACGATCTCGCAGTTCCCGATGCCGGCGGCTTCCGTCACGACCTGCAGAAAGTTCAGTCTCTTCTGCTGCGCGTCCATCAGCGTCACTTTGATCTCCGGCCTCGCCATCGCGATCACAAGCCCGGGAAACCCCGCGCCCGTCCCGACGTCAATCAGGCTCTCCGCGCCATCCAGCAGGTCTGTTTTCAGCACGGTCAGGCTGTCCGTAAAATGCCGGTCAAAAGTTTCCTCCTCGTCGGTCCCGGCGATGAGGTCCATCTTCTGATTCCACTCCAGCAGCAGTTTCAGATAAATTTCCAGTTTCCCCGGCAGGTCGCTGTCAAACGGAATCCTGTTTTCCTCCAGCCTCCGCGCGATCTCCTCTTTCTTCATCTTTCCCTCAATCCAGGTTCAGTCCGGCGTATTTCACCAGCCAGTACTTGACCCACGCCAGCGCTTCCCGCCCGTGGTTCTTCAGCCAGTATTCCTTCTTGCACGGCGATCCGAGCCCGCACGCGTCAAACCCGAGATCCCTCGCCAGCGCCATACTCCGCGGCACATGATAGTCGCTTGTCACGATCAGCACCTTCCTGACCTCCGGCCTGTCCGACAGCAGCGCCGCCGCGTTTTTCAAATTCTGATTCGTGTTGAAACTATCCGGGTCGGTCAGAATCATGTCCGCCGGCACGCCCTTTTCCGTCAGGTAATTCTTCATCGCGTCCGCCTCGGGCAGGGGCTCGTTCTTCCCCTGCGCGCCGCAAACGACCACGGGCACATTGTGCGCTTCCCACGCCTCATACGCGGCGTCCAGGCGCCACTCCAGCTGCACGTTCGGCGTTCCGTCCGGCAGCACCTGTGCGCCCAGCACGATGATCGCGTCATAGTCCCCGTTCAGCTCACTTGCACTGTCCGCCACCCTGACCTCCTGTATCCACACAAATCCGATCAGCCCGGCGTAGCATACAATCCCGAGCACAATCAGCACGAGAATCGCTTTCAAAAGCCGGTGTTTCTTCTTCATCATCGTCCGCCCCTCAGTCCGAAGTCCACATCCCCGTGCGCAGCCATGCTGTATCCCCGGTCTCCGGCGATAATCATATGGTCCAGCACCGCGATGCCGACCGCCTTCAGCGCCCGCTGCAGCTGCAGCGTCGTCGTAATGTCCTCCGGGCTCGGCCCGCAGGTTCCGCCCGGATGGTTGTGGCAGAAGAACACGCTGTGCGCGTTGTACGCCAGCGCGCTTTCCATCACCAGCCGCGGATACGCGTTCACCTCGCTCAGCGATCCCTCGCTCACGCGCCTCGTCCCGAGCACCCGGCACTGCGCGTCCACGCAGATCACATGGAATTCCTCCACCCTGCGGCCCATCAGCATGCTCTTGCAGTATGCCTCCAGATCATGCCGGTTCGCGATCTGCTTCGGGTTCGTCATTTCCATCTTCTGGCAGTACCGGGTCAGCGGCAGCATCATGGAAATGAACACCGCCTGGCTCTCCCCGACGCCCTTCACGGTCTGCAATTGCTCCGGCCGCGCCTCCAGCACGCCCTTCAGGTTCCCGAAGTTCTCCAGCAGATCCTTCGCGATCCCCTTGGTGTCCCCGCGGGGCTTGGCGTAAAACAGAAGCATCTCCAGCACCTCGTGCTCCTGGAAGCTGTCCAGCCCGTTCTCCTTCACAAACCGGTCGCGCACGCGCTGCCGGTGTCCGGTGCCGGGGTGCTCCGTCATCTCCGTCTTCTCATACGGGCTCCGCGCGGCTTCCTTCATCACAGCATCCGGCTCTACGTACCAGATCTCGTCCATCCTTACCTCCCGTAATACCGCCAAATGTCCCGGCACGCCTGCGCCTCATTCTCCGGCACCTTCGCGAATGCCATCCGGTACACCCGCCGGATGTCGTCCTCGGTCAGTTCCATCGGGTGATTGCTCAGCCGCTCCATGTTCACGCTGTGAACCAGCTTCTCAATCGTCTCCTTATCCGGCATCTCCGGCGTCGGCATGTCCAGCTCCAGCAGAATTCCCCGCAGCAGCCTCGACCCCATCCTTGCGTCGCCCAGGCCCATCTGCGCGGCCAGCTCCGCCATCATCGGCTTCTTCTCTTCGTTGTCCGCCAGCATGTCCCACAGCGCCGGCAGGGTCATCATGCACGCGTGCCCGTGCGCCACGCCGAGCAGCTTCGTCAGCTGATAGCTCATCGCGTGCGCCGCGGTGGTCCGGGTATAGTAGATCGCCTTCCCGCTCTGGTAGCTCGCGTCCAGCATCTGCTCCGCCGCGTGGCTGTCGCCCTCAAGGTACGCCTTCAAATTGTCCATCACCCCGCGGAAGGCCAGATATGCGTGCACCCGGCTGTCCGGCGTCGCCGCCTTCGCCCAGAAGCTTTCAATCCCCTGGCACAGCGCGTCCAGCGCACAGGACTTTTTGTGGTACTCCGGCAGGCTTTCCAGCAATCCCGCGTCCAGCACCACGCCCTCCGGCAACAGCCGCTCGTCGCTCAGCCCACTCTTCTGATCGTTCTCATACAGCACCGCGTTCGCCGTCGCCTCCGCGCCGCTCCCGGCCGTCCCGGGAATCGCGATATGCGGCAGTTTCCCGTCCCCGTACTCATTCTGCTTCAGCTTCTCCACGCTGCCTGCGAGTGCCCATCCCTTCACGGCCTTCGCGGTGTCAATCGCGCTTCCGCCGCCGATGGAAATGATCCCGTCGCACCCGTATTCTTCGATCATCTCCGCGCCCGTCTCCGCGTCCGCGAGATCCGGGTTCGGGTGATATCCGTCAAACACCGGCGCGTCCGCCAGCTCCGGAATACTCTTCAGCTTCGGAGCCAGATGCTTCCCGCCCACGATCAGCGGTTTTTTCATCTCCAGCTTTTCCATCATCTCCGGGGTCTTTTTCAAACTGTCCCTGCCCCGCAAAACCTTCTGTACCACGGTCCATCCTCCTTATTTCCCGACGCAGAACCGGCTGAACACCTCGTCCAGCAGTTTCTCGTCCACCTGATCCCCGGTAATCTCGCCCAGCGCCGCCTGCGCGGCCTGCAAATCCGTCGCGGTCATGTCCGGCGTCAGGTTCCTTGCCGTCTCCAGCGCGTCCTCCAGGTGCGAAATTGCCCGCCCCAGGGCATCCAGCTGCCGCGGCTGCGTCATCACGGTCCGGTCCGTCACCCTTGCCAGCCCCGCCAGATATTCCTTGATCGCCCGCACGCTCTCCGGCCGCTTCGCGCTGACCTCAATCACCTCGAACGCGTTGCTTTCCGGCAAAACCAGTTTCCGGCCCAGGTCCGTCTTGTTCACTACCAGCGCCGCAGGCTCCCTCAGGCTGTCCATCAACTTCCGGTCCTCGTCCGTCATCTCTTCGCTGTCGTCAAGCACCATCAGCGTCACGTCCGCGTCCGCCATGGCCCGCCGGGACCGCTCCACGCCCATGCGCTCCACGGGATCCTCCGCCTCGCGCACGCCCGCGGTGTCGGTCAGGTGCACCCGCGTGCCCTCAATCATCATCTCGCCCTCGACGAGGTCCCGCGTCGTGCCCGGAATCGCGGTCACAATCGCGCGCTCCTCGCCCAGCAGGGCGTTGAGTAAACTGCTCTTCCCGACATTCGGCCGCCCGATCAGCGCGACCCTCAGCCCGTCCCGGATCAGCCTCGCGCTCCGCTCGCTCACGCCCGCCTTCAGGCTTTCGATCAATTTTTCCAGCCGCGGAATCATCTCCGCCGCGCCTTCCTCGTCGGAAATTTCCTCCGGATAGTCCACGCACGCGGCCACCCCGGCCTGAATGGCATACAGCTCGTCCGCCGCGCCGCGCACAAACGCGGTCACCCCGCCGTTCATCTCGCGCTCCGCGGCCCGGTGCTCCTGCTCGCCCCGCGCGGCAATCACGCTCATCACGGCCTCCGCCCGGCTCAGGTCGATTCGTCCGTTCAAAAATGCCCTCCGGGTGAATTCCCCGGCTTCCGCCAGCCGCGCGCCGTTCCTCAGGCAGATTTCGACCGCCTTCCGCGGTCCCCACGCGCCGCCGTGAATCTGGATTTCCGCCACATCCTCCCGGGTGTAGCTCCTCGGCGCGCGCATCATCACGCCCATGCCCTCGTCCAGCTTCTCTTCGCCGTCCATGACCCAGCCGTAGTACATCCGGTGGCTTTCCCACTCGCCCGGCTTCCCGGCCCGCCGGAACACCTTCCGGAGAATCTGCTCCGCTTCCGGCCCGCTCAGACGGATCACGCTGATCCCGCCCTCGCCCGGCGGCGTGGCAATCGCTGCAATCGTGTCGTTCTGCATGCTTTCACCCCATCCGGTGCATTCGTTCCATCACCGCGCGCGGGTCCGCCGCGTGGTACATCGCCGAACCCATCACCGCGACGCTCAAGCCGCTTTCAATCAGCCATGGCAGGTTTTCCTCATTCAAGCCGCCGTCGGCCTCAATCTCGCCGGTATATCCCTGCTGCCGCAGAAATTTCATCTTCTCCGGCACGTTCTCGTTCAGCTTCTGCCCGCCGAATCCGGGCTCCACGGTCATCGTCAGCACCATGTCCGCGCTCTCCAGCAGATCCAGAATGTCCTCCGCCGGCGTCCCGGGCTTGATCGCGATCCCCGCGAGGGCCCCGCGCTCCCGGATATGCGAAAGCATCCCGCGCACATTCCCCGGGATCTCCGCGTGAATCGTAATACCGCTCGCCCCGGCGTCCAGAAAAACATCCAGATACTTTTCCGGGTTGTCCATCATCAGGTGCACATCCAGCGGCACATCCGTAATCTTCCTCAGCCCCGCGACCACGGAGGGCGTGAACGCCATGTTCGGCACAAAATGCGCGTCCATCACGTCCACATGCAACCAGTCACACCCGGCCTCCACCATTCTCAGGGCGTCCCGCTCCAGGTTCAGCGGGTCCGCCGCCAGTATGCTCGGCGCGATCTTAATCATATCGGTTCCTCCATGTCTCCCGGACTTCTTCCAGAATCAGCCGGTACCGTTCCCATCTTTCCATGGAAATCGATCCGTCCTTCGCGGCCTCCGCCACGGCGCACCCCGGCTCCCGGTCGTGCACGCACTCGTTGAACCGGCACTTCCCCTCGTACGGGGCAAACTCCGGCCATCTCTCCCTCAGCTTTTCCGGCGGCAGGTCCTTTTCCGGCTCCAGCAGGGAGAACCCCGCCGTGTCCATGATCCTCAGCCCGTCCTTCTCCAGCAGTTCCACATGCCTCGTTGTGTTCTTCCCGCGGGAAATCTTCCGGCTGATCTCGCCGGTCTCCAGGTCCAGCCCCAGCATCGCGTTCAGCAGCGTGCTCTTCCCGGCCCCGCTCTGTCCCGTCAGGCAGCACAGGCTCCCGCTCAGGGTCTCCTTCAGGGGCCCGAGCCCCGTCCGGTTTTTCGCGCTCACCGCGTACACCGGCACCCCGGCCGCCGCGTACTGGCTTTTCAGCTTTCCGGCCAGCTCCGCGTCAATGTCGCTCTTGTTCACCACGATCACCACGCGCATGTTCTGCGCGAAGGCTCTGGCCATCTGCCTGTCCGCCAGCACGAGGTCCGCCTCCGGCACGGGCGCGAGCACGATCACCAGGGTCTCCACGTTCGCCACCGGCGGCCTCAGGCACAGGCTCCTCCGGGGCAGGATTTCCTCAATCCACCCGTCCTCCTCGCCTTCCCCCGGCGTGAACTTCACCCGATCCCCGGCCAGGGGCGACACATGCTCCCGGCGGAATTTCTTCTTGGCTCTCAGGGTGTGGTCGGTGCCTTCCTCATCCCTCACGGTGTAAAAGCTCCCGACCCCCCGGATCACCGTTCCTTCACGAATTTCGCTCATCTCTTCACCCTGCGTCATTCGTCTTCCAGTTCAATTCTCTGGTTCATGACCCCGTCACAGTACACGGTGCAGACATACTTCCTCGCGTCCGTGATATCGATGGTCACGACCTGCATCCGCCCCATGTCCGAGGCGCACACATAGGTCACATAATTCCACTCGGTCGTCGATCCTTCCGCCTGCAGCGTCACGCGCACGGTCACGTCCGTCTCGCTCTCCGGCACGTTCACATCAATCTCGTACTTGCGCACGAGATCCGCCACGCGGTACAGGCTGATCGTCACCGGCGTCTGCAGCACCACATGGCTGCCGCTCTCCGGGCTCTGGGACGCCACCAGCCCGTGCAGGCTCGTGTCATCCGTGTCCACAAAGTTCAGCGTCCCGTTCACGGTCAGCTGCGCGTCAAGCACCATGGTCTCGGCATTCGCCAGCGTCTGCCCGGCCAGGTCCGGCACAATCGCCTCGCCGCCGGACACGGTCAGCGTCACCTCGGTGTCCTTGTCCACGCTCTCGCCCGCCTCCGGGCTCACGCTCATCACGATATCCTGCGCGTTCTCGCTCGACACCGCGCGCTCCATGGTAATCTGCGTCACGCCCATGGCCTTCAGCGTCGCCGCGGCGTCGGAATAGGTGTTCCCGATCAGGTTCGGCATGCTCAGCTTTTTCGCGCCGGTGGACACAAGCAACTGCACCGCGTCCCCGTCCTTCTGGGCGGCCTCGCCGCCCTCCGGCACCTGCATGATCACGATCCCCGCGGCGTATTCGTCGCTGGAAACCTCCTTGACCGTATAATTCAGCCCCGCGTCGTTGATCTTCTGTCCCGCGGTATATTGGTCCAGCCCGGTCACATCCGGCGTCACCGCCGTCGTCGCGTAGTGGTCCAGCAGCGCGCGGATACCGAAGAACAGTCCCGCCGCGACCAGCACGGCGATCACCGCGCTCGCGATGCCCCACACCACGCGCATCTTCTGATGCTTTTCTTCAATCTTCTTCAGCCGTCCGCTCTCCGTCACGCCCTTCTCGTCGCGCACGTGCGGCTTCGGCTGCTTCAGTTCCTCGGGGTTCGGCGTCTCCTGCGGCCGCTCGTCCCGGCTGTCCATGGCCGCGCGCAGGTCCGCCGCCATTTCCCGCGCGCTCTGGTAGCGCATCTGCGGGTTCTTCTCCATCGCCTTCATGCACACGCGCACCACCGCCGGCGGCACATCCGGCGCCAGGCTCTGGATGGCGGGCGGCGCGGCGTGGATATGCTGCATAGCCACGGCCACGGGGCTCTCCCCGTCAAACGGCACGCGCCCGGTCAGCATTTCGTACAATACCACCCCGGTCGAGTAAATATCGCTCGCCGCGGTCGCGTTCTCGCCCCGCGCCTGCTCGGGCGAAAAGTAGTGCACGGATCCCATCACCATGTCCCCGCGGGTCAGCGTGGAGGAGTCCGCGATCCGCGCGATGCCAAAGTCGGACACCTTGATATGCCCGTCGGCATGCACCAGAATGTTCTGCGGCTTAATGTCCCGGTGCACGATGCCGTTCCGGTGCGCGTGCTCCAGGGCGCTCAGAATGCGGATGGTGATCTGGCACGCCAGCGGCGCGCTCAGCTTTCCCCGCTCCTGAATCACTTCCTTCAGGGTCTTGCCCTGAACGTATTCCATCACCAGGTACCGGTTCTCCCCGTCCATGCCGACGTCCAGCAGGTTGACGATATTGTGGTGCGTCATCTTGCTCGCGGCCTCGGCCTCTCTCTGGAAGCGGGACACGAATTCCGCGTCCTCGTTGAACTCGGGGCGCAGCACCTTCACGGCCACATTGTGTCCGGTCCGCATGTCCACCGCCTTGTACACGATGGCCATGCCGCCCATGCCGATGGGGTCGGGCATCAGGCGGTAGCGGTCCGCAAGAATCTTCTCGCTCACGCTTCCACCTCCCCGCCGTCCTCTGCCAGCACGAGGGACACATTATCCCGTCCGCCGTGATCCAAAGCCTGCCGGATCATTTCATCCGCGGCCTCGTCCAGGTCGTCCATGCGCATGAGGTTTTCCAGGGTTCCGCGGTCCACCAGTCCGTGCAGCCCGTCCGAGCACACCAGCCACCGGTCGCCCGCCTGCCGCTCCAGGGCAAACAAATCCACCTGCACCGTCGGCTCCGTGCCCACGGCGCGGGTAATATAGTTCCGCATGGGGTGCGTCGCCGCCTGCTCCTCGGTCAGAAGCCCCTTGCGCACCATGTCCGCCACCATGGAGTGATCCCGCGTCACCTGCCGGATCTTCCCGTCGCGAAGCAGGTACGCGCGGCTGTCGCCCACGTGCCCGATCAGCATCTTCTCCTCGTCCGGCCACAGCACGGTCAGCGTCGTGCCCATCCCGGAGAGGCTCTCGTCCTTCTGCTGCATTTCCCACAGCGCGAGGTTCACCGCCGTAATGGCTTCCTCCAGCGTCTTCTCGCTCCGCTCCGCCGGGGCCTTCCCCTTCAGCGCGCGCAGCATCCCGTCCCGCGCGCTGATCGCCGCGGTCTCGCCGCCGTTGTGTCCGCCCATGCCGTCGGCAATGCCCATCAGCCCGTCCCCGATGATCACCGCGTCCTGATTATTCTTCCGCACCAGCCCGACATCCGTCCGGCTGATCACGCGAATCGGGCGCGAAGTTTCCGGCACTGCCGCCGTCTCCGCGTGCCCGTCATCCCGGGGCAGTGCCGGGGCCAGCCCCGACATCTTTCTGGCCACCTGGCTTGAAATCTTGAATTTCCGCATCCGTCAATCCTCGTTGTTTTTCTCCAGGGTCTTCCGACGCAGTTGGCCGCAAGCCCCCTCAATATCGTCACCCATCTCCCGCCGCCTTGTGGCGGAGATGTGTTCTTCCTCCAGCGTCCTCAGAAAATTCCGCACAATGCCCTCGTCCACGCCCTCCAGGTTTCTCTCCTTCACGGCGTTCAGAGGAATCAGATTCACGTGGCACTGCATGCCCCGCAGTTTCCCGGCCAGCTCCCGCGCGTCCGCCTCCGAGGAATTCACCCCGCGCACCAGCGCGTACTCGAAAATCACCCGCCGTCCGGTCTTCTGAATGTAGTACCTGCACGCGTCCAGCACATCCTTCATCGCGTACCGGTTCGCGATCGGCATCGTCCGCCGCCGGATCTCGTCATTCGGCGCGTGCAGGGACACGCACAATGTCACCGGCAGTCCCTCTTCGGCCAGCCGCCGCATCTCCGGCACCAGCCCGCAGGTGCTCAGGCTCACGTTCCTCAGACTCAGCTGAATCCCGTCCTCCTCCCGAAGCAGGTGGAAAAACCGGATCACGTTGTCATAATTGTCCAGCGGCTCCCCGCTGCCCATCAGCACCACGTGACTGACCCTGCCTTTTTCGCCCAGGTCCCGGTTCGCCGCGAGGATTTCCCCCAGCATCTCCCCGGCCGTCAGGCTCCTCACGCACCCGTCCAGCGTAGACGCGCAGAATTTGCATCCCATCCGGCACCCGACCTGCGTGGAAATGCACAGGCTGTACCCGTAGTGGTACTGCATCAGCACGCCTTCGACGCAGTTCCCGTCCTTCAGGCCGAACAGGTATTTCACCGTCCCGTCGAGCTTGCTCACCCTCCGGTCGATGATCCCGACCGGCTGGGCGACCGCGGTTTCCTTCAGCCGCTCCCGCATGGACAGCGGCAGATTCGTCATCCCGTCAAAGTCCGCGCCCCGGTGAATCCACTGGAAAATCTGCTTCCCGCGAAACGCCGGCATGCCGTTTTCCTTCACCCACGAGGTCAGCTCGTCCCGGGTCATTCCCGTCAGTTCCGTCATCATTCCGCGTCCTTCCGCCGCATCCGGCAGATATAGAATCCTTCCACCCCGTCCCGGTTCGGAAGCAGCTGCAGTCCCGTGCTCTCGTACTGCCGGTACTTTTCCGGAATGCTCTCCGGCAGTTTCTCAATTTCAAACTCCGGATGTTCTTCCAGAAACCTCGTGATCTGATATTCATTCTCACCCTTGAGCAAACTGCATGTGGAATACACAAGTCTCCCGCCGGGCCGGACGTAGCGGCACACGGTGTCCAGAATCTTCCTCTGCGTCTCCATGAGCTCGCCCACGCCTTCTTCCGTCAGGTGCAGACGAATGTCCGGCTTCTCGGCCAGCACGCCCAGCCCGCTGCACGGCGCGTCCAGCAGCACCTTGTCCATGCTCCCCTCAAGGTCCTCGCGGTACTTCGCCGCGTCCCGCATAATCGGCCGGATGTTCTCGATTCCGAGCCGCTTCGCCTGTGCGGTAATCAGCGCCACCCGGTGGTCATACACATCCCACGCCTGAACTCTGCCCGTATCGCCCATCATCTCGGACATATATGCGGTCTTCCCGCCCGGCGCGGCACAGCAGTCGAGAATCTTCTCTCCCCGCTTCGGCGCCATGGCCAGGCAAACCATCATGCTGCTCTCGCTCTGGATGGAAAAATGCCCGGCCAGAAAGTCGGAATCCCGGGCGATGTCCATCGCCCCGGTAATCTTCCACGCGTCCGGCAAATCGCCCTTCTCTTTCCCCCAGATCTTCTTCTCCAGCATCTGCTCAAACGCTTTTTCATCGAGCTTCAGCCGGTTCCGCCGGATGGTGATCGGCGCGTCCGGATTCCGGTACGCGGCAATTTCCGCCGCCGCGTCGCCCCAGTCCTCGCGCAGCATCTTCCCCAGCCATTCCGGCACGCTGTATTTCACGGAGAAGTATTTATCCGGCTCTTCTTCCGGATCGGGCATCGCCAGCTCGTCCTTCTTCCGCACAAGGTTGCGCAGAATCCCGTTGCAGACTCCCTTCAGCCCCTCCATCCCGGTCTCAACGCACAGCTGCACACAGGTGTTCGTCGCCGCGCTTTCGGGAATCCGGTCCTCAAGGAGAATCTGGCACGCGCCCAGCCGCAGGATGTTCCGGAGCTTGATGTCCGTGTCCTCCCGCGCCATGACCTGGCTCAGCATATAGTCGATATAAATCAGGTGGTCCAGCGTGTCATACACCAGCCTCGACGCCAGCCGCCGGTCCGCGGCGTTCAGCCCGCTCCCCTGCAGCGCCTGATCCAGCGCGAAGGACGCGTACGCGCCGCCCTCCGTCACCTTTCTCAGCACGCTCAGCGCGATGCGTCTGGCCTTCAGCCCGGGCATCTCCTCGGCCTTCTTCTCCACGGGCTTCCCGTACGGCCCGACCCGGCGGACTTCGCCGGTTCGCTTGCCCCGACCGGTTTCACCGGTTCTCTTCCCCCGAAAATCCGTCTTCTTCCCCTTGTACCCGCCGGCGTTGCCGGCCTTCTTCTCTTCGCTCATCTTTTACTCCCTCGTCAGGATCCTTCCGGTTTCCATCGCGTGCCCGCGCAGATAGTCCTCCGCGCGCATCTTCTTTCCGCCCGGCGCCTGAATTTCCAGAATCTTCACCGCGCCGTCGCCGCAGGCAATCACCAGCCCCTGTTTCGGGTCCGCGCGCAGAATCTCGCCGGGGCGCCCCGCGCCCTCGGCTTTCCCGGCGCGCATCAGCTTCAGCGTCTCGCCGCCGACCGTGACCTTCGCGCACGGCCACGGGTTCAGCCCGTTCACCGCCCCGCGCACCTCGTCCGCGGTCTTTTCAAAGGAAATGTCCCCCATTTCCTTCGTCAGCATCGGGTCGTATGTCATGGCGCTCTCGTCCTGCTTTTCCCGGACCAGTTCACCGCTTTCCATCTTCTTCACGGTTTCGATCAGCAATTCCGCGCCCATGCCGCTCAGCCGCTCCGTCAGCTCCCCGCAGGTCTCGCTTTCCCCGATCTCCGTTTCATTTTTCAGAAGCATGTCCCCGGTGTCAATCCCGCGGTCCATCATCATCGTGGTCACGCCGGCCTTTTCGTCGCCCTGCATGATCGCCCACGCGATCGGCGCGCTCCCCCGGTGTCTCGGAAGCAAACTCGCGTGCACATTGATATTCCCCATCGGGGGAATGTCCAGGATTTCCTGACTCAGAATCTGCCCGAACGCCGCCGTCACGCACAGGTCGGGCCGGAGGTTCCTCAGATCCTCCACCCCGTCTCTCCGGATCTTTTCCGGCTGATACACGGGAATCCCGTGCTCCTCCGCGTACACCTTCACGGGCGAGGGCATCAGCTTCTTCCCCCGTCCCTTCGGCCGGTCCGGCTGGGTGAACACGCCCACGACCTCATATCCGGCCTCAACGAGTGCCCTCAAGCTCGGCACGGCGAACTCCGGCGTCCCCATAAACACAATCCGCATCAGTCATCGTCCTCCGGAATCCGGCTGGTCATTTCTTCCTCGGTCAGCTCGCGGTCCATCTTGTCCACATACAGAATCCCGTCCAGATGGTCCAGCTCGTGGCAAATCGCCCGCGCCTCAAACCCTTCGGTCTCGATTTCCTGCCAGTTCCCGTGCCGGTCCTGATACCGCGCCTTCACCTTCATCGGCCGGGTCACGACGCCCTGCCGGTCCGGCACGCTCAGGCACCCTTCGCGCCCGGTCTGGCTCCCGCTCGACTCAATGATCTCCGGGTTCACCATCTCGATCAGCCCGTCCCGGTCCGGGGACACATCCACGACCACCACCCGGCGCAGAATGCCCACCTGCGGCGCGGCCAGCCCGACGCCGTCCGCCTTGTACATGGTGTCCGCCATGTCCTTCAACAGCAGCGCCAGCCGCAGGTCAAACTTCTCCTGTTTCCGGCATACCTTCCGCAGAGTCTCGTCTCCGATTTTCACAATTTTTCTCGTTGCCATGTTTCTGTCTCCTCTTCAGATCATTGTCGTGGGATTATATTCAAAGTAAACCTGTTCCCCCGTCCGGGGGCGGTCCGCCATCTCCGTCAGGTACGCGCAGAATTCTTCAGTATCCCCGCCGACCAGCAGCTTGAACAGAATCTGCCGCCGTTCCTTCCCGCGCAGCCGTTTGATGCCCGGCGGCTCGGTCACCATCATCAGCACCTTTTTCTTCCACGCCGCGTTTTCGGACAGTTTCTTCCGGATTTCCTCTTCCATCTCCCGCGCCGCCCCCTCGGCGTTTTCCTCCCACGGGCTCTCTATCAGCAGCCTCGCCATGATCGTGAACGGGGGATACAGGGAAATCCGTCTTCTCTTGAATTCCGCCTCAAAGAAGGACCGGTAGTCCTGCTTCGCGGCCTGCAACATCACGGGATCCTCCGGCTTGTACGTCTGGATGATCACCCGTCCGGGCTTCGTCCCGCGCCCGGCGCGCCCCGCCACCTGCGTCAGCAGCTGAAAGGTCCGCTCCCGGCTCCGGTAGTCCGGCAGATTCAGTGTCAGGTCCGCCGCCACGACGCCCACCAGCGTCACCTTCGGGAAGTCCAGCCCCTTGGCGATCATCTGCGTCCCGACCAGCACCCGCGCCTCCCCGGAGCGGAACCGCTCCAATATCGCGCCGTGCCCGTCCTTCCCGCCGGTCGTGTCAATGTCCATCCGCGCGGTCGGGATGTCCGGAAACAGTTTCCGGACCTCGTCCTCCACCTTCTGCGTCCCGGCCCCGAAGTAGCGGATATATTTGCTCCCGCACTCCGGGCACTTCTCCGGCATTTTCTCTTCATATCCGCAGTAATGGCACTTCAGCCGCTGTGTCGCGTGTCCTTCCTCGTCCACATGACAGGTCAGGCTCACATCGCAGTGCGGGCACTTCACGACATATCCGCACTTCCGGCAGCTCACAAAGGAGTGATACCCCCGCCGGTTGATCAGCAGCATCGCCTGCCCGCCGTCTTGCATGCACGCGCTCAGCTCGCTCACCAGCGCCCGGCTCAGCACGGACCGGTTCCCGTCGTCCAGCTCCTTGCGCATATCCACCAGCGTAACCTCCGGCATCGGCCGGTCTTGTACGCGCCTGGGCATTTCCAGCAGCATGAAGTCCCCGCGCCGCGCCCGGGCAAAGCTCAGGATGCTCGGCGTCGCGCTCGCCAGAATCAGCGTCGCGCCTTCCCGCGCGCACCGGCTCTCCGCCACGTCCCTTGCGTCATATCTCGGGTGGTGGTCACTCAGGTACGTCGTCTCATGCTCCTCGTCCACCACGATCAGTCCGAGATTCTCCGTCGGAGCGAAGATCGCGCTCCGTGCCCCGATCACAACCCGCGCGTCCCCGCGCCGGATCCGTCTCCACTCGTCAAAGCGTTCCCCGGGGCTGAGCCGGGAATGCATCACCGCGGCCACCGCGCCGAATCTCCCCCGGAACCAGCTCACCATCTGCGGCGTCAGCGCGATTTCGGGCACCAGAATGATCGCGCTCTTCCCTTTTTCCAGGGTCTTCCGCACGGCCGCCATGAATACCTCGGTCTTCCCGCTCCCGGTCACGCCGTGCAAAAGAAACCGTCCGCCGCCTGTTCCCAGCGTCGGCAGGATTTCCTCCAGCGCCTCGTTCTGCTCCGCCGTCAGCTGATACCCGGGGTCCGTCACCTCGCGCATCCGCCCGCCGGGCGTCCGCAGGCTTTCCTCCTCCGCGAGGCGGATCAGCCCGTCCGCCGCCAGCTTCTTCAGCGCGTCGTTCGGGTCCTTGCATACTTCCGCCATCTCGCTCACGTTCATCTGCCCGTGTTCCAGCATCATCCGCAGAATCTGCTTTCGCTTCGGGCTCCGCTTCTCAGCGGCGATGGCGGCCTCCGCCGCCTCGTCCGGCACGTTCAGGTACGCGACCCGCTCGGTCTTCACCTTTACGCGCCCGCCCCGCATCTGCGCCGGCAGCATCAGCCGCAGGGTTTCCGCCAGCGGGCAGTGACTCTTCTCCGCCATCTCCTCCGCCAGCTCAATCAAGCACGGCAGAATCGCGGCATAATCTTCCAGAGGTCTTGTCACGCTCCGGATCTTTTTCGGGTCGTAGTCCGTCTCCTCGGACAGACTCAGCACGACGCCCTCCTGGCGTCCCCGCCCGAAGGGCACCTCAACCCGCTGCCCGGGGCTCAGCTCCATGCCTTCCGGCACGCGGTAGGTGAAGGTATGCGCCACGTTCTCATGCACGATGTCCACAATGACCTGGCAGTACATCCCTTCCCCTCCTTCCGCACGGGCAGATTTTAACACTTTATTATACACCCCCGACGGGGGCTGTTGCAAGTTTGAAGCCTTCTGTGATAAAATACCTCCGGGAGGGGATTTCATGGCTTATTTCAATCATTCCGGGCAGCCTTTGGACGAGGAATACACCCGTCAGTTCGCGCCCCCGTCGGCGCAGGATGCGGGCAAAAACTACCCTGCCGACTCCACCATGACCTATTCTCCCGTCACGGAAGACTACGCCGGCCCGGACGATGACCGGACGGTCAACATGAATTACGACCCGGCCTATGATCCGAATTACGACCCGGCCTATGATGAAGATGGCTCCGACCCGTACTTTGACGACGATGTCCCGGAGGATGAGCTTTACGATGATGAGCTCTACGAGGAAGAGCTCGCCGCTGAGCGCCGCCACCGCTTCCGCATCCTCGCGGGCGTGAGCGACCTGGCCGCCACGCTCTTCGGCGTCGCCGCCATCCTCGCCCTGGTTGCCTTCCTCAGCTCCATGCTCCGCTTCGTTTCGTCGGATTTTGTTCAGAATTTTTCCCTCTGGGTTGCCAAATAAAAAAGCTTCAGGCGCTGGCCTGAAGCTTTTTCTTTATGCTCTCAGTATGTGGTCAGGAACTTGGTCATCATGTACCCGTACTTCCCGTCCACCTTGATGTAACTCCATCCGTCGGTGCTCCGGCGGATTTCTTTCACTGTCCGCCCGACCGGATACAGCCCGGTCACGTTCGTCGTGTTCACGACCGGCTGACTCCGCAGCCGCACATCCCGCCCGTTTCCGGATGTCACCTTCAGCGACACATTCGTGTTCGTCCATGTCACGGTGCCCGTGGTCGTCCCCGTGGAGGTCCCGGTCGTCCCGGTGCTCCCGGTCGCGTTCGTCGTCAGGTACGGGCTCATCATGTACCCGTACTTCCCGTACACGAGGATATAGCTCCATCCGTCGTCACTCCGCCGGATCAGCGTCACCGGCGTCCCGACCGGATATGTCGTCACAATATTCCCGTTCCCCGTGCTCGGCGTGCTCCGCATCCGCACGGGTCTCCCGTTCTTCGCGGTCACCCACGCGGTCAGGTTCACGTCCGTCCATGTCCGCGTCCCGCTCTCGGTCGTCCCGGTGGTCATCCCGGTCTCCGTCGTCGTCCCCGTGTCCGTCAGATTCAGCAGATACCGGGAGTCCATGTACCCGATCCGGTAATCCCCGGTCAGCACATAGCTCCACCCGTCCGCCTGGCTGATCACTGTCACCACGCTTCCGCTCGGATAGCTCGCGATCACCTTCGCGGTGTAGCTCGCCTCCGCCCTCAGCCGCAGCCACCCGCCGACCACCTGCATCTTTGTGGTTTCCGCGCACGCCGTCACGCACATCACCGCGCACAGCGCAATCAGCGCCAAAGCCGTTAAAATTTTTCTCTTCTTCATTTCCATCCCTCCCCAAAACGCCCGTCTTCCCCGGGCACCGTCATTCAGTTTCAGGGCCTTTCCTCACCACCCATCATACCCGCCCCGCCCCCGTCTGTCAACCCTTTGCCATTTTTCTGTCATATTTCCGTAACATGAAAAAAGGAGCAGAGCCTTCGCCCTGCCCCGAAAATATTCCCTTACTTTTCCGTCCAATGCAGCCGGACCACCGGATAGTCGCCCCATCCGGGCTTCATGCAGTACCCGGCATATTCAAGCGCCGCTCCGGTCATTTCCTCCCCGGTTTCCTCACTCACATACACCGAATCTTCCTTCAGGCCCTTCAGATAAATCCGCTCCACCGGCGCGTTCCCCCGCGCGTGCCGGGTCACCGCAAAGCAAAGCGCCTCGCTTTGATCCGGGGCCACAAACGCCCACGCCTCGGTCCCGCTCTCGGTCGTCTCGCACAGCCGGTAATATTCCCCGTCGCGGATAAGAGCGTCAAACCGCCGGAAGTCCGCGATCTGCGCCCGGAACTCTTCTTTTTCTTCCGCGCTCAGCTTCGCCGGATCCAGCTCGTACCCGAATGTCCCGGACATCGCCGCCGCGCCGCGCAGTTTCAGGCTCGTCACGCGCCCCGTCTGGTGGTTCGGCGACGCGGACACATGGCTGCCCATGACCTCCGGCGGATACCCGTACGACGTCCCTCTCTGAATGTCCAGCCGCTCGACCGGGTCCGTATTGTCGGAGCACCAGATCTGCGGACAGTATCTCAGAATCCCGGCGTCAAACCGTCCGCCGCCGCCCGCGCAGCCCTCGATCATCACCTGCGGGAATTTCCCGGTCACCTCTTCCAGCATCCGGTACAGCCCCAGCACGAACTTGTGGAACACCGTTCCCTGNGCGTCCGCNCCCGCCGCGTGNCTGTACACGTTCGCCAGCGCCCGGTTGCAGTCCCATTTCACATAGTCGACCCCGGTCTCCCCNATAATCTCCGTCAGTCGCCCGATCATGTAGTCCTGCACGTCCCTCCGGGACATGTCCAGCACCAATTGATTCCTCGANCGCACCGGCTCNCGCCCGGGCTCCGTCAGCGCCCAGTCCGGATGCGCGCGGTACAGATCGGAATCCTCGCTGATCATCTCCGGCTCGACCCACAGCCCGAATTTCATTCCCAGCGCGTGCACCCGCGCCGTCAGTTCCTTTAGACTGCACCCGAGCTTTTCCTCGTTCGCGTACCAGTCCCCGAGGCTCGTGCGGTCATCGTTCCGGTGTCCGAACCATCCGTCGTCCATCACCAGGAGGTCCACGCCCAGCGCCTTCGCGTCCTTCGCGAGGTTCACAATCTTCTCCGCGTCAAAGTTGAAGTATACGCCTTCCCAGCTGTTCAGAAGCACATCCCGGCTCTTCCCGCGGAACTGCGGCGGAATCACATGCTTGCGGATCAACGCGTGATACTGCCGGCTCAGGGTATTGAACCCTTCCGCGGCGTAGGTCATGATCACCTCCGGCGTCTGGAAGCTCTCCCCGGACAAAAGCGGCCACTCAAATCCCTCCGGCGCGATCCCGGTCACGAGGCGCACGCAGTCCGTCTGGTCCTTCTCCGCCGCTTCCTCATGGTTCCCGGAGTACATCAGCATGAATCCCCAGCAGTCCCCGGCGTCTTCGTTCGTCTCCGGCCGGGACAGAATCACAAACGGATTCTCGTGGTGCGAGCTCACCCCGCGCGCGGAGCCAATCGAAGTCCGCCCGTACGGCACGCGCACCCGCTCCGGCACGCGCTCCAGCACATGCCGCCCGTGGAAATGCATGAAGTCGAGATTCCCGTCCCCGAAGTCCACGGACGCGGACGCCGCCCCGGTCAGGGTCAGCACTCCCTCCCCCCGGTTCTCGATCCGCGCGCTCCGGCAAATCACATCCTCCTCCGGGAACACGGTATACGTCAAAAACACATGTACCTTCCCCGGCTTGTCGCACATCTCAATCTCGAGCTCTTCAGTCTCCGCGCCCTCCCGGACATACGGAAGCCCGGAAAGCGCCTTCCGCCCCTTCCGGCTTTCATATTTCACATACCTCAGGTCCAGCCCCCGGCTCCCGTCCGCGTGCTTCACGGTCACGGCCGCCTTCCGGTAATCCCCGCAGCACCCGGCATATTCCTGCGGCAGAGTGTCCAGCGAGTATCCCGCATCCTCCGCCTCCGGCGGATTCCCGGAAAACCCGCGATTCATCAGCTGAATCGCGTTTTCAAGCGGCTTTTCCCCGATCTTCCGTCCCCACCACAAATGCAGCAGAATGCCGTTTTTGTCCGCCAGCATCTGATACTGCGTCTTCTCCGTCACAAGGTTAAAGCACGTCCCCGCCTCGGTCTTCCTGATCGTAATCATGTTCTTCCCTGTTCCTTTCAGTCATTTTCAGCATTCAACCTCATTTTTCTTCCCTGTGTTGATCTTACCACGCCCGTCCCCGTCTTGCAATCAAAAAAAGCGGGGCCCCGCCCCGCTAAATATCCAATTACTCCGCCATATTCTCCGGAACCCATTTCTCGTACTTATCCGGACTTTCAAAATATTCCTATGTCTCATCCAATAATTGATGATCCTGGTTCTAACCTATAAAACCCATGTCTGCTATCTTAACTGTGTTTCAAACTTTCTTCAAGAAAGCCCAGGATCCCGTCAAACGGGATCTTATCCAGGTCATCATACAGATCCACATGGTTTGCGCCCGGCACAATGATCAGCTGCGCATTTCCATCAAACCGGCTGTAGATTCCTTCGTTCAGCGGCCGTGTCTGCGCTTTTTCCCCGGTCAGGATCAGCACCGGACGCGGCGCAATATCTTCAATGTGGTTCAAGAGCTGGAAGTTAAAGAAGCTGTAATCGCTCGTGGTCGTAAAACCTCCCAGGGCATTCGGATGATGGCCGCGCTTCATCGAATAGAAACTCCAGAACTCCGCGCTCATTGGATCGAGTCCCTCCGGGATGCTGTCTGACGTCTCCTCCGGATAAGGTGCAATCACCTCTGCCTGCAGCTTGCCGAAATCCTCATAGCGCTTCCGGGCCAGGACTTTCAGGCGTTCCTTCTTCGCTTCTCCCGGATAGAAAATATCCGCGTTTCCGCTGATGTCCACCATCGACGCTGTTACGACTGCCCTGATCCTGACATCCACAGAGGCCGCT
>Ga0065709_1005981_pt1 | contig 28498 bp, 20 predicted proteins | sample Hoacrofraction14_2_FD_59096 | JGI IMG/M metagenome (GOLD analysis project Ga0065709, IMG submission 59096) | Hoatzin crop microbial communities from Cojedes, Venezuela, sample from fiber fraction 14 v1 | ecosystem: Host-associated > Birds > Digestive system > Esophagus > Crop | place: Venezuela...
AAAAGCGCCGGGAAAAAGCGGGCGGGCGTCCCACGCGGGCGCATTCCGAGCCGGCCGTAAGTTTTTAGTGCCGAAAGCAAGTCCCGTAAGACGCGAAAATCCGGCCTACAGAGCCGGATTTTCAGCCGCGCTGAGCCGCGAATGCATCAAGCATTCGCGGTGAATCGCGGCGGTGCGTCCGAAGGGACGNNGCTTAAGGCACATAAAAACAAGGCCGGCGAGCTAAGCCCGCGGGACGCCTCGCCCGCCCACACCCGCGCCTAAAAACATCAAAACAAGCCCGGCGAGCTAAGCCCGCGGGACGCCTCGCCCGCCAACACCCCCCGGCCCAAAATCCTCACTCCTTCCTCTCCTTGTAGCCGCAGCCCTCCGCCGCGCACGCCAAAAACCTCCCCTTCTCGACCATATACCCCCCGCACTTCGGGCACCTCTTCTCAACCGGCCTTCCCCACGAAATAAACCCGCACTCCGGATTATTGCTGCAGCCGTAGAACCTCCTGCCCCTCTTCGACATCTTGATAACGACGTCCCCGCCGCACAGCGGGCAGGCGACCCCGATCTTCTCGAAATAAGGCTTAGTGTTCCTGCACTCCGGAAAGCCCGGGCAGGCCAAAAACTTCCCGTGCGGCCCGTACTTGATAACCATCTTCCTGCCGCAGTTCTCGCAGACCACGTCCGTCTCCTCGTCCGCGATCTCCACCTTGGAAAGCTCCGAATCCGCCTTGACCACCGCCTCGTGGAAATCCGGATAGAAATTCCTGACGATCGTCTTCCATTCGATCTTCCCCTCGGCGACCCCGTCGAGCAGAAGCTCCATATTTGCCGTAAAATGCACGTCCACGATCTGCGGGAACTCTTTGCACATAATATCGTTGACTATGCTCCCGAGCTCCGTGATGTAGAGGTTCTTCTTCTCCTTCGCGATATACCGCCTCGCCAGGATCGTCGTAATCGTCGGCGCGTAAGTCGACGGACGCCCGATCCCGAGCTCCTCAAGCGTCTTGACCAGCGAAGCCTCGGTATAGTGCGCGGGCGGCTGCGTGAAATGCTGCTCGTCGAAAAGCCCCGAAAGCCTCACTGCGGTATTTTCGGAAATATCCGCCGGTATCGCTGCCGACTCCTCCTTCTCGGCGTCCTGGCTGTACACCGCCAAAAAGCCCTCGAAGGCCAGGTTCGAAGAAGACGCGGTAAATGTATACCCGCCCGCTTCCAGCTTTATCGAAAGCGTGTCGAAAGCGGCAGGCGCCATTCGGCTTCCCGCGAAGCGCTTCCAGATGAGCGTATAGAGCCTGAGCTGGTCGCGGGTCAGCGAATCCTTGATCTTAGCCGGCAGACGGCGTATATCCGTCGGGCGAATGGCCTCGTGCGCGTCCTGCGCGCCGTTCCCGCCCGAAATCCTCGGACCCACGTACTTCTCGCCGTACTCGTCCGCGATAAAGCTCCTTGCCGCCGCGTCCGCCTCGTCCGCGATTCGCGTTGAATCCGTCCTCAGGTAAGTGATGACGCCGATCGTCCCCTCGCCCGCGATGTCCACGCCCTCATAGAGCTGCTGGGCGATGCGCATCGTCTTCGAAGTCGAAAAATTCAGAACCTTCGCGGCTTCCTGCTGCAGCGTACTCGTCGTAAAGGGCAGCGGGGCCTTACGCGTCCTGCCTGCCCGCTTGACCTCCGCGACGCGGCTGCCCGCTCCTTCGACCGCCGCCTTGACGGTCTCCGCCTCCTCCTTCGAGGAAAGCGTCATCTTCTTATCCTTCCCGTAAAAATGAGCCCGCAGGGGCTTCCTGGCGCCCTCGACCTCGAAATCCGCGTCGAGCGTGTAATACTCCTGCGGTATGAAATCCTCGATCTCCTTTTCGCGGTCGGCGATAATGCGGAGCGCGACCGACTGGACGCGTCCCGCCGAGAGCCCGCGCCTGACCTTAGACCACAGGAGCGGCGAGATCTCATAGCCGACGATCCTGTCGAGGACTCGGCGCGCCTGCTGCGCGTCGACGAGGTTCATGTCTATCGACCTCGCGTTTTTAAGGGAATTCTTTACCGCCTGCTTCGTTATTTCGTGGAAGGTTATGCGGCGGATCTTCGCGGGGTCGAGCTTCAAGGCCGCGATGAGGTGCCACGAAATCGCCTCTCCCTCGCGGTCCGGGTCGGTCGCGAGGTAGACAGTCGAAGCATTCTTCGCCGCCTTCCGAAGGTCCGCGAGCAGGTCTCCCTTGCCGCGGATGGTTATATACTTCGGCTCGTAGTCATTTTCAATATCTATGCCGAGGCTGCTCTTTGGAAGGTCGCGCACATGGCCCATTGTCGCGGCCACCTCATAGCGCGAGCCCAAAAATTTCTTTATAGTCTTCACCTTTGCAGGCGACTCAACGATAACAAGGTTTCCTGCCACTTTTTTCTCCTCCGTGGGGGCAAATCAGCCCGTGCCTTGCACTATACATCGATTTTATTTGTCGGGCAAGCAGATAATCCAAGGCACAAAAGCCTCTGTTCCCCAAAATGCCGCCGCCTTAAGGCCGCATTTACGCCCTGAGGGGAGCCTTGCCCGCGGTTGCCGCCTGATGTATTTTGCCGATTTGACAGGGCATGCTGCGTCTCCTTGACCAACTCTATTAGAGAGCGGCGCGCCTCGCAGCACGCCGCCGGGCATGCCTCGGGACCCAGATGCCCGCCCTTGCGGCCACAGCGCCCATTTGATTCTTTTTCGCAAGAAAGCCCGCCCCGGGGCACGGCTTTTTCCGTGCGCCCGGGACGGGTCTTTCATCTTATTATTTATAAAAATTCATTCATCCGGCGCGGCTTATCACTCTTCCCCCCAGGGGTCTTTCGGCGCATTCGCCGCTGCCGACGCGGTGAGCTCCTCCGCAGCCTCTTCCTTTTGAAGCTCCGATGCTTCCATCGCCTCCAAAGCGTCCAGGGCATCGAATCCCTTTAAAGACTCCAAAGTATCCACAGTGTCCGCAGCTTCCGCAGTCCCGGACGCCGCTTCCCTTTCGTCCGCGGCAAGGGCCGCTTCAACGCTCGATGCCGCCGCGACCTTTTCCTTAGCGCTTCCCGCCGCGGCATCGACGGTCCACTCGGGCCACCGTCCCGCGCCGGCTCCCGCCTTGCTGCGCGTCTGCCCGGGGCTTGGGAGCTTCCTTCCGCTGATGCCCGAAGGCCTCTTCGGCCTCGCGGGACGCCCTGCGCCCTCTTTGGCCTTGACGCCTTCCGTCCTTGCGGCCTGTTCCATGTTCCCAGCGGCTTCGGCTGCCTTGGGTCTTTCCGCTCCTATACCCTTGTACGCGCCCTGCGCGCTGCCGCTTTTAAGCCTCGCGGCCGCGGCGTCCGCCGCCCTTATGCCCCGCCTCGGGGAACCATTTTCAAAATTGATGCGCTCCTCCTCCACGACCAGGGGACGGTCGAGCACGCGCGAATTGATCGACAGGATGTACTCGCCAAGAAGGCCGATGAAGAAGAGCTGCACGCCGCCCAGGAAGAACACGCCGAAGGTCAGCGGCGCTATGCCCGAGCGGAACCAGTCCCAGTGGATCAGCTTCAGCACCAGGTAGACCAGCGCGACGGCGAAGCTCAGCATCCCGATTACCGCGCCCGCGAAGGTGGCCATGCGCATGACGAACTTCGAGTAGCTGGTCACGCCGAGCATCGCGAAATCGTACATGGAATAGAAGCTGTACGACGACTTTCCCGACCTGCGCTCGGGGCGGTCGTAGTAGACGGGCTTTATCTTGTAGCCGAACTCGGCGACCATCCCCCTGAAATACGGCGCGGGGTCGTGGATGCTCCGCACGATGTCGACGAAGTCCTTGTCGTAGAGCCCGAAGCCGGTGAAGTTCTTTATGTGCCCGACCTCCGACACCTTGCCGAGGAACCAGTAGTATATCTTCCTGGCCGCCTTCATCACGAGCTTTTCCTTCGACTTGTTCTTCACGCCGATGACGAGCTTGTAGCCCGCCTCCCACTGCCTGACCATCTCGGGTATGAGCGCGGGCGGATCCTGGAAGTCGGCATTTAAGCGGATGACGCAGTCGCCGTAGGCCTGCTTAAGGCCGTACACGGGCGAGCGCACCGTGCCGAAGTTCTTGGCGTTGAATATCGCCTTGACGTGCCTGTCCTCTTCGCACTGCGCGCGGATGCGGTCCCTCGTCGAATCCTTCGAGAGGTTGTCGATGTAAATGATTTCGTAGTCGTACTCGGGAAGCTCGTCATGCATTATCTGCGTGAGCGTGTCCGTCATCGCGTCGACGTTCCCCTCCTCGTTGTAGGTCGGGATCACTATGGAAATGAGCTTCTTCATGTCTGCCCTTTCTTAGAAAAGCGGTGCAAAAAGCCTGAGGAAAAGCTGCCCCGTCCTAAGGCCCGCGCTCCTGCCTGAAGCGTACTGCTCCGTAACCTCCGCCGAATCCGCGATCAGCGCCTCGATGTCCTTCTTGACCTCGCCGACCGCGCGGCAGTGCGAAAATACGCAGCCGTCCTCGAAGTTCTGGTAGAGGCTCCGGTAATCGAGGTTGACCGTCCCGCAGACCGCCATCCTGTCGTCCGTCACGCAGAGCTTAGCGTGAACGAAGCCCGGCGTGTACTCATATATCCTGACGCCGCATTTGGCAAGGCTGTTGTAGTACGAGCGCGTAATCGAGTAAATGACCTTCTTGTCGGGTATCCCCGGCGTCACGATCCGAACGTCCACGCCGCGCTTTGCCGCCAGCGTCATAGCCCTTATCATCTCGTCGGTAAGCACGAGATAGGGCGTCGTGAACCAGATGTAGTCCCTCGCGCTCTCGACCGCCGACATGTATATGTTCTCGCCGCCGCGCTCCTTTGAAACCGGCCCGTCAGTGTACGGCTGCACGTACCCCTCGGGGGCGAAAGCCGGCGTCCTCTTGTAGTCCGAGGACGAAAGGTAGGCCGCAAAGCTCGTGTCGTCGGCGTCCTTCGCCCTGACCGCGTTCCACATCTCGAGGAAGGCGACCGTCAAGGACCTGACCGCCTCGCCCTCAAGCCGCACGCCCGCGTCCTTCCATTTCCCGAAAGGCTCCTTTAGGCCGAAGTATTCGTCGGCGAGGTTGAAGCCGCCCGTGAAGCCCGTCTGCCCGTCGATCACCGTGATCTTCCTGTGGTCGCGGTTGTTCAGGAAGAAATTGAGGCCGAGCGAGAACGGGTTGAACACGCGGCAGGCGAAGCCCTTCGCCTGCATGCGCCGCACGAAGTCGGTGTTGATGAAGCCGATGCTCCCCATGTCGTCGTAGAATATCCTGATTTCGACGCCCTCCGCCGCCTTCCGCTCGAGGATCTCGAGGATCCCCTTCCAAATCACGGCGTCCTCGATCGCGTAGTATTCCATGAAAATGAATCTCTTCGCGTCCCTCAGCGCCTTCTTCAAGGCCCTCAGGGCCTCGTTCGTGTCGGAGTAGTAGGTCAGCTCGGTGTTCTTGTAGAGCGGGAAGCCCATATAACGCTCGACGTAGCGCGCGATCCCCGCGGTCTCCGGGTCGCTCTCCGCCAGCTCCTCGACGTTCTTCCCGTCGCTCACCAGCATCGGCGAAAGCCGCTCGGCCATCTCGGCGTAGCGCTTTTTCATTTTCCTGGTAGAGCCGTTGAGACCGATGATGAGATAGAGCGACACTCCCAGGATCGGCACGGCGAGGATCAGGACTATCCAGGGCATCTTCATGGCCGCGGTCTTGTCCTGGCTGTAGATGGCCAGGACCAGCAGCACGTCGAGCACGAGTATCGCGAAGTAGATCGCCTTAACCGCCCCGCTCAAGGCATTTATTATGAGGAGGAAAACCGTCACCTCGACTATGACGCAGACGACCGCGGCGATCATCCTCTTGACGCCGTTCTGCACCCTCACCTGAGTCTTGGTTGTCTTCTCTTCGCTGCCTTCGCCCATGTAAATAATCCCGTAAGCGCCGCTTCTGCCCTTATTCCTGCTTTAAGCCGGCGCTTCGCCCGTTAAAGTCCGCCGCCGCGGCAGGTTACCGCGTCCGGTCGCGCGGTCGGACGCCGCATCGTCCGGCGCCGTGCCCTATCGGCTCCGTCCCGGCCTCCCGCCGCCGCGGCAGGTCCTGCGCGGGGCGGATTCCTTCCTTATTCGTTCATCAGCTCTTCGCGGCTTGTCGCCAGCTGCGCCTTCGCCTCCTCGCTGACCGTCGGATACTGCGGGTCGATGTCCTCGAGGACGTCGACCAGGATCTCCGAGACCAGGCAGCGCGTGAACCACTTCTGGTCGGCCGGCAGGACGTACCAGGGCGCGTGCGGGGCCGCGGTCTTTCGGATCGCGTCCTCGTAGGCCTTTTGGTACTCGTCCCAGAGCTTCCTCTCGGCGACGTCCGAAGAGGAGAACTTCCAGTTCTTCTCGGGCCGGTCGATGCGCTCCAAGAAGCGTTCCTTCTGCTCCTCCTTCGACACGTGGAGGAAGATCTTGACTATGCGGTAACCCGCCCTGTAGAGGTACTTTTCGTAGTTGGCGATGTCCTCGTAGCGGTCCTCGTAGAACTCCTTCGTGGACTTTCCCGTGCAGCGCTTGGGCATATGGTAGGTCTTGTTCATCTCGCGGACCTTGGTTACGAGGCAGTCCTCGTACCAGGAGCGGTTGAAGAGCCCGATCTTCCCGCGCTCCGGGATGCACTCCTCCACGCGCCACAAAAAGCCGTGCGCGAGGTCGGCCTTGGAGGGCTGCTTGAAGCTGTGGACGTCCACGCCCTGCGGGTTCACTCCGCTCATGACGTGCTTGATCGTCCCGTCCTTGCCCGCGGCGTCCATCGCCTGGAGGACGATTACGAGCCCCTCGCTGCCGTCGGCGTAGAGCCTGTCCTGAAGGGCGGCCATCTTCTCCTGGTTCTTCTGCATGACCTCCAGGTACTCGTCCTTCTCCTTCTTGTCGATCTTCTCGCTGGTCGGCATGTCCTCGAGCTTAAAGCCCTTGCCGTCCGTCACCTTATACTTCTTCGCACTGACCTTCATCGCTTTCCCTCCCTTGAGTGTCAGACGACATCGCATCCAAAAGCTCGTGCAGAAGGCCGTGCAGCTGCGCCGCCTTCTCCTTCGGGAAGTTCACGCAGGCGCCCGCCGCCGCGGGCAGGCCCTTCGCCTCTTCCCTGAGCGCCCTTCCCTTGTCGGTAAGGTACACCCTGACCATCCTCTCGTCCTCCGCGTCGCGCCGCCTCGTAAGGTAGCCCGCCTTCTCCATTTTCTTGATGAGCGGGGTAAGAGTCCCGTTGTCGAGGTATAAAATGCGGCCCAGCTGGTTCATGCACAGGCCGTCCCTCTCCCAAAGCGCCATGAAAACTATGTACTGCGTGTAAGTCAGCCCCAGCGGCTTAAAATACGGCGTATACACGCCCGTCACCCTCCGCGCCGCCGCATACAGCGGGAAGCAGAGCTGCCTGTCGAGCTTCAAAGACTCGTACTCGTCCATAGCGCACCTTCTCGTAAATATTTCCCTTAACATGTCACAGGTAATTTTTACCCATGCTTGATTGTATTTGACGAAACACTCCTTGTCAACGCGCGCCGCCGCCCGTGCGCTTCTTTTTTTGAAAATAAAAACCTTCAGCGCTTCCCATCGAACCGCATCGTCAAAGCGCCGGGCCGTCCGTTAAACCGCCCGCAAGCAGCCGGCAGCTTTTCCGCCCTCTCGGTCCTGAGCATTAACCCCCCGCGGCAGGCGGGCAGGCCGGGCGCAGTCCCCCGCGCGAAAGTCATCGTACACTTTAGCCCCCGCGGCAGGCGGGCAGGTTCTCTGGCCGCGCCGTGCGCGTTCTTTCTGCCTCGTACAAAAACTTCCTCAGGGCTGTTGACATTTCGGTTTGCCTGAATTATATTTTATACAACATAAATCCGCGGCCGAATCGCCGCCAAAAAGAAAGGAGCCCGCCATGGCAAAGGTCATCACGGTAAATAATTTCGAAGAAGAAGTGCTCAATTCCGACAAGCCCGTCCTGCTCGACTTCTGGGCTAGCTGGTGCGGCCCGTGCCGCATGCTCTCCCCCGTCGTCGAGGAAATATCCGACGAGTACGACGCGGTCAAGGTCGGCAAGGTCAACGTCGACGAAGAGCCCGCGCTCGCCGAAAAGTTCGGAGTCATGAGCATCCCGACCCTCATCTACTTCGAGGGCGGCAAGGCGCTGCGCGCCTCCGTCGGCGTCCAGCCCAAGGACAAGATCCTCGAGCTCGCAGGGCTTAAGTAAAAACACTAACACAAAGCCGTCCCGCTTGCGCGGGACGGTTTTTTGCGTCTTACAGCTTCTTCACGAAGAGGCACCTGACCGCGTTGCACACGCAGATCACCATGACCCCGACGTCCGCGAAGATGGCGACCCACATATTGGCGATCCCGAGCGCACCTAAAAGGAGGCACACGAACTTGACGCCTATCGCGAAAATGATATTCTCGTAGACTATCCTTATGCACTTCTTCGCGATGCGTATCGCCGACACGAGCGACTCGGGGTCGTCGTTCATCAGCACGACGTCCGCCGCCTCGATGGCCGCGTCCGAGCCCAAAGCGCCCATCGCGATGCCGATGTCCGCACGGGTCAGGACGGGGGCGTCGTTGATGCCGTCGCCGACGTAGGCTACAGTCCCCCTGCCCTTGTTATTTTCAAGGATTTCCTCAAGGCAGGATACCTTGTCGGCGGGAAGCAGCTCGGCCTTCACCTCATCGATACCGACCGCGTCGGCGACCGCGCGGGCCGTCTTCTCCTTGTCGCCCGTGAGCATCACGAGCTTTTTGAGGCCTATCGCCTTAAGGCCTTTGACCGCTTCCGGCGCGCTCTCCTTTATCACGTCGCTTATGACGAAATGCCCTGCGTAGGCGCCGCCTATTGCTACATGGACGATGGTTCCCGCGCTCCGGCAGGGAATCGGCTCGGCTCCGACGCGCCGCATCAGCCTTTCATTTCCGACGGCAGTCCTGCGGATTTTTCCGTCCTTAGCGAGTACGTCCGCGATAACGCCCTCGCCCGAGATTTCCTCGACGGAAATGAGCCTTGAAGCGTCTGTCTTTTTGCCGTAGGCCGCCGCGATCGACTTGCTTATCGGGTGGCTCGACCGGCTCTCGGCGTGCGATGCCAGGTCGAGGAGCTCCTCCCTGTCACACGGGCAGTGGTGCAGCGCCTCGACGGAGAAATTGCCGTGCGTCAGCGTCCCCGTCTTGTCGAACACGGCCGTGTCGACGCGGGCGAGCGTCTCCATGAACGACGAGCCCTTTATTAGGATGCCGCGGCTCCCCGCCCCGCCGATGCCTCCGAAGAAGCTCAGCGGCACGCTGACGACTATCGCGCACGGGCAGCTGATTACGAGGAAAGTCAGCGCGCGGTAGATCCAGCTCGAAAATACCGCCCACGCAAAGGCCGCGCCTTCCTTCCCGGCCGCGGCCGCCGGCACGCCTATGCCCGTAAGCAGGGTGAAGAGCGGCGGAATGACTGCGAGCGCGAGCGCGCAGCAGCAGACCGCGGGCGTGTATATCCTCGCGAACTTGGTGATGAACTGCTCCGAGCGCGACTTTCGCGAGGACGCGTTCTCGACGAGTTCGAGGATCTTCGAAGCCGTCGACTCGCCGAAAAGCTTCGTCGTCCTTATGTAAATGAGCCCGGATTCGTTTACCGCCCCGCTCGGAACCTCGTCGCCCTCTTTGACGTCCTGAGGGAGGCTTTCGCCCGTAAGCGCGGAAAGGTTCAGCGCGGTGCTCCCGCGAACTATCACGCCGTCGATCGGCACGCGCTCGCCCGGCTTTACGAAAATGACCGTCCCTATCGGGACTTCTTCCGCGTCGACCGTCTCCACGGCGCCGTCGCGCTCGACGTTCGCCGTGTCGGGCCTTATGTCCATCAAGGCGCCGATGTTGCGGCGGCTCTTGCCGACCGCCCAGCTCTGGAAGAACTCGCCGATCTGGTAGAACCACATGACCGCGACGCCCTCGACGTACTCCCCGAGGGCCATCGCGCCTATCGTCGCGACCGCCATGAGGAAGTTCTCGTCGAATACCTGCCCGTTCCTGATCCCGCGGAAGGCCTTCCGCAGGATGTCCGCGCCCGCGGTCAGATAGGGGATGAGGTAGAGCAGGAACTTAAGCACGGGGACGCCGTCAAGCGGCAGGAAATGCAACGCGGCGAGGCACGCGCCCGCCGCCGCTATCCTTATGAGCAATTTTTTCTGCTTTCGGCTCATATCCATACCTCCATCGAGCAGGGCAGTCCGCTCCTCCCCCGCTCGATCCTGCGGGAAACCGCTCCGCTGTCACGGCCTAAGTCCGGCTGCGGGAACCAAAGCTTCCCTGCCTCACTTATCGCGGCAAAACCCGCCTTCCTCAGCGGTAGATTTCGCAGTCCGACTCCACCTTGCGGCAGTTCTTTTCCACGGCGTCCATGACCTTGTCAGCGTCCGCGCCTTCCTCGAACTCCACGGTCATCTTAAGGGCCATGAAATTGACGTTCGCTCCGGCGACCCCAGGAGTCTTCCTCGCGGCATCCTCCATCTTCGCGGCGCAGTTTGCACAGTCGACGTCGATTTTGTAGGTCTTCTTCATAAGGTCTCCTTTTCGGGGCGGCTCAGCCCCCGCGGCCTGCGGCTTAACAGCCTCTTTAACAGTTCTTATTTCTAAAACGTATGAACATTTCTTCATACGTTGATTTAAGTGTACCACTGCCGCGCCGCCTGTCAATACATTTCTCAATCCAAAGGCAAAAAAGGACCGCCGCTTTAAAAGCGGCGGTCCGGAGAAATGCTTTGCCTTAAGGCTTATTACGCCTCCTGTGCGTACTGGAAGAAGAAGTAGCCCATCGTGGTGAAGCCAACGTTCTTCAGTCCGTTGTTGCAGTAAAGCTGCGTGTAGTAGTAGATCGGGCAGACCGGGAAGCCTTCCTCGCCGAAGAGCTCTTCTTCAGCCTGATAAAGGAGTCCGTCACGGTCGGATCCCGCCTCGGAAGCCTTGGCCTTGTCGACGAGCTCGTCGAAGGTGCCATTGCTGTAGAGGCCGTAGTTGTACGGGCCTTCAGAGAGGAAAAGCTCAAGGTAGGTAGCGGCATCGTTGTAGTCAGCGATCCAGCCGAGACGCGCGACGCCGAAGTTGTGCTCGCCGAGTCCGGAGGTGTACGTTGCCCACTCCTGGTTCTCAAGGGTGATCTTCATGCCGAGGACGCTCTTCCAGTCCTCGCCGCAGGCTTCCGCGATAGCCTTGTGGGCTTCGGAAGTGTTGAAGTTGTAAACGACGGTCGTGTCGGCATCCCAAGAGCCATCCTCGACGGCCTCGTCGTAGAGCTGCTTAGCAAGCTCGCAGCGTCCCGAATAGGTCGAAAGGTCCGCATCCGGATACATGGTCTGAAGCGTGTTGTAGATAGCGCCGAGCTCGGAAACGCCGGTCGAGAAGTCAGCGCCGGTCGAATCAAGGATACCCGCGGCGACAAGGCCCGTAGCCGGAACCTGTCCGCCCTGCGTGACGTCCTCGACGATGTGCTCGCGGTCGACCGAAAGGGTCATGGCCGCGCGGACGCGCCAGTCGGAGATCTTCTCGCAGTTGAGGTACAGATAGTAGGTGCCGATGTACGGAAGCGAGTAGCAGTCGCCGGAATCCGTAAGGCTCTCGATCATGTCGCTCGGGATGGTGTCGATGAAGTTGAACTCACCGGCCTGGTAAGCGGTAAGGATCGAGGTCTCGGAATCGGACAGCCACCAAACGATGGCATCCGGGCCGAGGTTGTCATAGTCATAGTACTTCTCGTTCTTCTCCATGCGGATGTAGCTGTCGTGTACCCAATCAACGACCTTGTACGGTCCGTTGACTACGATCTGGTCCGGATCCGTCCAGTTGTCGTTGCCCTCGACGATGTCCTCGCGGAGCGGTACGAGCGACGAGAAAGCGCAGCACTCAAGGAAGTAAGCGCACGGGGACTCGAGGGTGATGACAAGGGTCTTGTCGTCGGTGGCCTCGATGCCGAGCTCTTCCTTATCAGCCTCGCCGGCCTGGATCGCGGAAGCGTTCTTGACGATGCCGTCAAGGAAGTAGCCGTAATCAGAAGCCGTGGCCGGATCTACAAGCCTCCTCCAGGAGTAGACGAAGTCGCCAGCCGTAACGGGCTCGCCGTCCGACCAGTAGATGTCGTCGCGGAGCTTGAAGGTGTAGACGAGTCCGTCGTCGCTGACGGTGTAGGACTCAGCCTGTCCCTCGACTACCTCGGTAGCCATGATATTGTCGCTGCCGTCATCCATCACGGCGCCGGTCTGAGCGTACTTCATCAGGTTCTCAAACTGATGCTGCGTGTACGTAGAACCGTCGACCGAAGAAATGACGCTCGGGTCGATCGTCTCCGGCTCGGAGGCGATGCAGGCGTTGACGACGAAGCCCTCCTGAGAGGTCTGCGTGACGTCGATGGAAGCTTCGGCTTCCGAGCTCTCCTCTTCCTCAGCGGCGGACGACGTCGAGGTCTCGGACGCGGCGCTGGTGCTTTCCGCGCTCGTGCTTGCCTCAGAAGCCGTCGAAGCTGAAGAAGTGCCGCTCGTAGCCTTGGACGTGTTCGTGCCGCCGCAGGCCGCAAGAGACACGACCATCACGCCGGCAAGAACGGAGGCTGCAATTCGCTTTTTCATATTGCTTCTCCTTTCACAACTAGAAACAACAACTTACCTTTATGTCCACCCCTTTGGCGCGGCGCCCTTTACGCCCGCCAAGAAGCATGAACCCTTTGTTATGCGCCGCTCCCCATAAGCCTTTCATTTTGAAAATGAAAACCCTAAGGGGCGGCTTGAATGGAAGCATTTTAATACGTCAAGCCGCCTTAGGCAAGAAAAAGGTTTACTTTTCAAGCAGGTGGCAGGCCGCAAAGTGCCCCGGCCCGTATTCCTTGAGCTTGGGCATCTCCTGTTTGCAGCGGTCGGTCGCGTAGGGGCAGCGCGTGTGGAACCGGCAGCCCGAAGGCGGATTGATCGGGCTCGGGACGTCGCCCTCGAGGAGGATCCTCTGGTTCGCCCGGCTCTTGATCGGGTCCGGAAGCGGGACCGCCGACATGAGCGTCTTGGTGTACGGATGGATCGGATGGTTGCACAGCTCATAGCTCTCTGCGAGCTCGACCATGCAGCCGAGGTACATGACGCCGATGCGGTTGGAGATGTGGCGGACGACCGAGATGTCGTGCGCGATGAAGAGGTAGGTGAGCCCCAGCTCTTCCTGAAGGTCCTCGAGCATGTTGACGACCTGCGACTGGATCGAGACGTCGAGCGCGGATATCGGCTCGTCGCAGACGATGAACTCGGGGTTGACCGCGAGCGCGCGCGCGATTCCGATTCGCTGCTGCTGTCCGCCCGAGAACTCGTGCGGGAAGCGGTTCGAATGCTCGGTGTTGAGGCCGACCTCGCTCAAAAGCTCCTTGATGCGCTCGCGCCTCTCCTTCTTGGACGAGCAGATCTTGTGGATGTCGAGGGCCTCGCCGATGATTTCGCCGACCGTCATGCGCGGGTCGAGCGAAGCCGACGGGTCCTGGAAGATGATCTGCATCTTACGGCGGTAGGGAAGCATGTTGACCGAGACCTTGTTCTCGACGTCCGATATCACCTTCCCGTCGTAAATGATCTTGCCGGCGGACGGCTCGTAGAGCCTTATGATCGTGCGGCCGAGCGTGGTCTTGCCGCAGCCCGACTCGCCGACGAGGCCGACCGTCTCGCCCTTTTTGATGTCGAATGAAACGGATTCTACGGCCTGGACGAACTGCTTCTTTCCGAACGCGCCCTTGACCGGGAAGTACTTCTTAAGTCCGACGACCTCGACGAGCTTTTTCCTCTCACTCATGGTCCGCCTCCTTTCCCGCGGAAAGCGCTTCCGCTGCGGCGGCCTCAGCGTCCTTCGCCGCGTCCTTTGCCGCCTCCTCTGCCTTTTCGGCGGCTTCGCCGGCGGCAGAAGCGGCTTCATCGGCGGCCTCGGAAAGTGCGCCTTCGGCTTTATTTTCAAGAGCGTCCGCGGCTTCTTCCACCGCCTTGCCCGCTGCGTTTCCAGCCTTGTCCTTGGCGGCGAAAATGTCGTCCGCGCCCGATTCGATCGCGCTCTGTACGGCCTCGAAGTGCGCCGCCCTGGCGGCCTCTTCGGCCTGGGCCTGGGCCTTGAGCGTCTCTTCCATCTTCTTTTCCATCTTCTCGCCCATGAAGTGCAGCCAGCAGGCGGAGATGTGCCCCTCGCCGACTTCGGCGTAGGGCGGCTTCTGCTTCGTGCATATCTTCATGCAGTACTTGCAGCGCGGCCCGAAGTGGCAGCCCGCGGGCGGGTCGAGGAGGTCGATCGGCGTTCCTTCGATCGGAATCAGCCTCTCGTGCGAGTCGTCGTCGAGGCGCGGCATCGACTCGAGCAGACCCTTGGTGTAGGGGTGCTGCGGGTTGTAGAAAATCTCGTTTACGTCGCCCTGCTCGACGATGTTGCCCGCGTACATGACCGAGACGCGGTCGCAGATCTCCGCGACGACGCCGAGGTTGTGCGTGATGAAGATTATCGACGTGTTCTCCTTGTGCTGCAGCTCCTTCATGAGTTCGAGGATCTGCGCCTGGATGGTGACGTCGAGGGCCGTCGTCGGCTCATCGGCTATGAGGAGCTTCGGGCGCGTGATGAGCGCCATGGCGATCATCGCCCTCTGGCGCATGCCGCCCGAGAACTCGTGCGGGTACTGGTCGACGCGCTTTTCGGCGTTGTTTATGCCGACGAGCTCAAGCATATGGATGGCGCGCTTCCTCGCCTCCTCCTTGCTGATGCTCTTGTCGTGGCAGGTGAGCGCCTCCATGAGCTGGTTGCCGATGGTATAGACGGGGTTAAGGCAGGTCATCGGGTTCTGGAAAATCATCGAGACCTTGTTGCCGCGGAACTGGCGCATCTCCTCCTCGCTGAAGGAGAGGACGTCCTCGCCCTCGAACTTGATGCTGCCGCCTATGACCTTGCCCGGCGACTGCAGGAGGCCGATTATCGAGAAGGCCTCGACGCTCTTGCCCGAGCCCGACTCGCCGACGATTCCCATGACCTCGTTGTAGCCGAGGCTGTAGGAAATGCCGTTGACCGCCTTCACTTCGCCCGCGTGCGTGAAAAATGACACGCGGAGGTCTTTTATTTCCAGAAGCTTCTTTTCTTCGGAGGCACTGGACGCGCCCTCGGCGGCAGTATTCTCAAGAACCGCCGCATTTGCATTTTCTTGCGTCATCGCTTCCCCCTTATTTCTTAAGACGCGGGTCGAGCGCGTCGCGCAGTCCGTCGCCGATGAGGTTCAGCGAAAGGACGATGATGGTCAGGATAATTGCCGGGAAGAGCAGCCTGTAGGGATACAGGGAAATGGTCTCCAGAGCGTCCGAGCAGAGCGATCCGAGCGAAGCCATCGGGGCCGAGACGCCCATGCCGAGGAAGGACAGGAACGACTCGAGGAAGATGGCCGAGGGGATCTGCAGGCAGGTCGTGATGACGAGCGCGCCGACGCAGTTCGGAAGCAGGTGCTTCTTGATGATCCTGCGGTTCGAGGCTCCGAGGGCGACCGCCGCCGTGACGTACTCCTGCTTCTTGAGCTGGAGGACCTGGCCGCGGATGATTCGCGCCATCGTGACCCAGTAGAGGAGCGCGAAGGTAATCATGATGCTGACGATGCCCGTTCCAAGGTCGCTCATCGCGCTGACGACGGGGTTGCTTGAGGTGTCGAACCAGGTCTGCAGGGGGTCTTTGAGGACGACCTGCAGCAGAAGGACGATCAGGACTTCGGGGATCGAGTAGATGAGCTCGACTATGCGCATCATGACGAAGTCGACTTTGCCGCCCGCAAGGCCCGAGATCGAGCCGTAGGCCGCGCCGATTATGAGGACGATGATGGCGGCCATGATTCCGATGATGATCGAGACCCTGGCTCCGAACATCGTGCGCGCCATGAGGTCGCGTCCGACGGAGTCGGTACCGAACACGTGCGGGAAGACGGACTTCGAAAGCTTGACCTGCGTCGCGCCCTCGGCGGCCGTGTCGGTGTATTCGATGGCGGTTTTCGTATAGGTGTCGAAGATTTCATCGACGGTGACGTCGCGGCCTTCCTTCTTGGAGAGCTTCTTCAAATCGTACTCGCCGTCGTCGATGTAGTAGAGAGCGGGGTCCGACTTCGTGTCGAGGATCAAGACGACGTCCTCAAGCCCCTTCGTGAGGGTGAAGGCGTAGGTCTTTCCTCCGCTTTGGATGTAGTAGTCGCCCTTCCTAAGAGCGGTCATGGCGCCCGGCTGTATCGAGGTCGCGTACATGCCCTCGCCCACCTTGCCGGCGGTATTCGCCAGCTGTTCGGTCTGGGAGTATTCCATGGGTCCGAGCTTCTGGGAGGAGCGGTACTGGTCCGAGTAGTTGTACGGTATGAACACCGGCCCTAAGAACGCGAAGATGAGGACGAGGATGAATACGACGAGGGCGACCATCGAGACCTTGTTGGCCTTGAAGCGCCTGGCGGCGTCCTGCCAGAAGGAGACGCTCTTCCTCGTCTCGACCATCGATTCCTTCTCGCTGTCCTCCGCCTTCTCGAAGTCCGCGTCGGTGAGCTTGAACTCTTCCATTATCGGCTCCGGGTCGACCTGGAAGGGGGAGAATTTAACGAATTTGTTTTCCATTTTTTACTCCTCCTTCGAAGCGAGCGTGATGCGCGGGTCGACGATCTTGTAGGCGATGTCGACGACGAGGTTCATGAAAATGACCATGGCGGAGAGCACGAAGGTGGTCGCCATGATGACCGGATAGTCGCGGGAGAGGACCGAGTTGACGAAGTACTTGCCGAGCCCCGGGATGTTGAAGGTCGATTCGACGACGAAGCTTCCCGTGATGATGCCGGCGGTGACCGGTCCGAGGTAGGTTATGACGGGGATGAGCGAATTGCGGAGCGCGTGCTTGAGCACGATCCACTTCGTCTTCACGCCCTTCGCCTTAGCCGTGCGGATGTAGTCCTGGTTGATCGCATCGAGCATGCTGGTGCGCATGAGCTTGGCGATGTAGCACATGTAATAGAACGAAAGGCTGATTACCGGAAGCACGTAGGCTTTCCAGGACTCAAGGCTTCCCGAGATGACGGGGAAGATCTTGAACTGGACGGCGAACACTATCAAGAGCTCCGTCGCCAGGACGAAGGTGGGTATGGCGACGCCGACCGTCGTCACGACGCGGAGCAAGCCGTCGATCCAGCTGCCGCGCTTGTACGCCGCGACGCAGCCGAGGGGGATGCCTATCAATACGGCAAGGAAGAGGGCGAGGAGGCCCAGGGACATAGACAGCTGGAACTTGCCCTGTCCGAACAGGATATCAGCCACGGGCGTGCCCTCCTGCATCTTCAGGGAAGTGCCGAGGTCTCCGTGGAGGTAGCTGACTATGTAATTGCCCAGCTGGACGATAAGCGGCTTGTCGAGGCCGTACTTGGCGTTCGCCATCGCGATCATCTCTGGGGTCGACTTTTCGGTCAGGAACGGGCTGCCCGGGACTGCGTTCATCAAAAAGAAGGTAATCGTGATGATGAGCAGCAGCGTAAGCAGGGCCGCGCCTATCCGCTTGAGGATGTACTTGACCATTGCTGTACCTTGCCTTTCTTCTCTTGGGATTTTTTTTGCCGGTCCGCCGCCCTTCACGGCCGCGCCGGCTTGTATCGCTTCGCATTTTTAACGTGGTAAAGCGGCGATACGCCCGTTCAAAATAATATCGTCTTTCGCATTGACCGTCAAGGGCGGGTAGGGGCCTGCGGGCCGCTGTTTTATCGGCTTTTTTAAGCGTTTTAAGGAGCATTGCCGGCTCCGCGGGGGCGGGGCGGCAGGATTGCTTGCCGCGGCATTCCGTGCGGCGTCCTCGGCGACGGCCTCCGCGCGGGCGTGGCGGCCCGCATAGTAAAAGCCGGCGGCCCGCCCTCTTCGGCGGCCGCCGGCCTTCGGCATGCGGATGTTCAATTCCCCGGCCGCCCTTTAAGCTTCACGGCGCCGTTATCGGACGGATAAGGCCCGCCCGTCACGCCGCAGGCTGCGCCGCGGTTCCCCGGCCGCCTTCCTCAGCCCTCCGAGGAGCCCGCCCACTGCGACAGGTAGAGCTTCGAGTAGAAGCCCTTCTTCGCCAGGAGCTCTTCGTGGCTTCCGGTCTCTATAATCTGCCCGTCGCGCATCACGAGGATGATGTCGGCGTTCTTTATGGTCGAGAGGCGGTGGGCGACGATGAAGCTCGTCCTGCCCTCCATCATCTCGGCGAAGGCGCTCTGGATCTTCATTTCCGTGCGCGTGTCGATGCTGCTGGTCGCCTCGTCTAAGATGAGCATCGGCGGGAGCGCAAGCATGACGCGGGCGATGCACAGGAGCTGCTTTTCGCCCTGCGACAGGTGCCCCTCGCCGCCCGAGATCAGCGTGTCGTAGCCGTTCGGCAGCCTCTTTATGAAGCCGTGCGCGCGGGCGCGGCGGGCCGCCTCGATTATTTCCCCGCGGGAGGCGTCCGGCCGCCCGTAGGCGATGTTCTCCGCGATGGTGCCGGTCTTAAGCCAGGTGTCCTGAAGGACCATCCCGTAGGCCGAGCGCAGCGAATGCCTCGTCATCTGCCTGATGTCCGTCCCCGACACCGATATGCTCCCCCTGTCGACGTCGTAGAAGCGCATCAGCAGGTTTATCACGGTCGTCTTCCCGCAGCCGGTCGGGCCGACTATCGCGACCCTCTGCCCCGAGGCGACCTTCAGATTGAAGCCGCGGATGAGCTCGGCCTTCTTGTCGTAGGAGAAGTAGACGTCGTCTATCTCCACCGTGCCGTCGTTCTCCGCGTCAGTAAGCACCCTCGCGCCCTCGGCGTCCGGCTCCTCCTCCTCCGCGTCGATAAAGGCGAAGAGGCGGGAAGCGCAGGCCAGCGCGTTCTGCATTTCCGAGACGACGCCCGAAATCTCGTTGAAGGGCTTGGTGTACTGGTTCGCGTAGGCGAGGAAGCTCGAAAGCTGCCCGACCGTGATGCGCCCCGCCACCGCGAAGAGCGCGCCCGACAGCGCGACGCCCGCGTACACGACCCCGTTGACGAAGCGCGTCGTCGGATTCGTAAGGCTCGAGTAAAAAAGCGAAATCAGCGACTTCTCCTTGAGCGCCTCGTCTTTTTCAGAAAATGCTTCCCTGTACTCTTCCCCCGCCCCGAAGGCGCTTATGACCTTTAGGCCGCCCATCGCCTCCGTCAAAAGCGCGGTCTCTTCGCCGCGGGCCGTCCCCGCCTGGCGAAAGTACTTGAAGCTCCCCTTGGCGATGAAGCCCGCCGCCACCATCGAAAGCGGCGTGACCGCCACGACCACCAGCGCGATCACCCAGTTGACCGCGAACATGAAGCCCAGCGTCCCCAGTATCGTCAGCACGCCGCTGAAGAACTGCGTGAAGGCCAGGAGCAGGCCGTCTGATATTATGTCGACGTCCGCGATTATGCGGCTCACCAGGTCTCCCGAGGGGTGCGAGTCGAGGTAGGAAAGCGGCAGCCGCCCTATCTTGCCGATCGCCGCGTTCCTAAGGTCCTCCGACATCGCGTAGGCGACCTTGTTGTTGCAAAGCGAAAGGACCCACTGCGCGGCCGCGGAGATTCCCGCCAGGGCCGCGATGGCTGCAAGGAGCTTGAAGAGCCCCTGCCCGCCGCCGACCATCTCGTCGATCGCCATGCCGGTCACGACGGGGATTACGAGCTGCCCCGCGACGGATACCGCCGCCGCGGCAAGGCTTATGACGAGGGGCAGCCTGTAAGGCTTAAGCCCCGAAAAGAGCCGCTTCGCGGCGGACGTCTCAAAGGCGCCGGTCTTCTTTTTCATGCCTCCGCCTCCTTTTCCCCGCCGAACTGGCTGTCGTAGATGTCCTTGTAGAGCGGGCAGTTCTCAAGGAGCTGCCCGTGCGTGCCGATGCCCGCTGCCCGCCCGTCCTCGAGGACGATTATGAAGTCCGCGTCCATAACCGCGCTCGTCCTCTGGCTGACTATGAACACAGTCATATCGCCCGGCAGGTCCTTGATGGCTTTCCTGAGCGCGGCGTCCGTCGCCATGTCGAGCGCGCTCGCAGAATCGTCGAGTATCAGGATGTCGGGGTCTTTGACCAGCGCGCGCGCTATCGTGAGCCTCTGCTTCTGGCCGCCCGAGAAATTGCGGCCGCCCTGCTCTACTATCGCGTCTAGGCCGCCCGCCTTCTTCGCGACGACCTCCTCGGCCTGCGCCGTCCTAACGGCTCTCATCAGCGCCTCGTCCGATACATTTTCCGAGCCGAGCATGAGGTTCGAGCGGATCGTCCCCGAGAAGAGCTGCGCCTTCTGAGGCACGACCGCCACGTGGGAGTTCAAGGTTTCCTTCGTAAGGGAGCGGATGTCGTTTCCGAAGAGCTCGATCGTCCCGTCGTCCGCGTCGTAAAAGCGCGGTATGAGCGAGATGAGCGTCGACTTGCCGCTGCCCGTGCCGCCGATGACTCCGACCGTCTGCCCCTTCATCGCCTTAAAGCTTATGCCCGCAAGGCTCTCGTCGCCGCCGCCCTCGTAGCGCATGGATACGTTTGAAAATGATACGGCCGGCACGCCGCTCTTTTCCGCGTCGATCTCCGAGGAGCCGTAGGCGATTTTATTTTCAAGCTTCATGACGTCCTCCACGCGGCCCGCGCAGGCGAAGGCGCGCGTTATGAGGATTATGAGGTTCGAGAGCTTGACCATCTCGATGAGGATCTGGCTTAGGTAGTTAGTGAGCGCGATGACCCCGCCCTGGGTGAGCGAGCCCGCGGCTATCTGAAGCTGCCCGTCCCTTAAGATAAGTATGAGGATCAGGTTCACGATCGCGATCGTAAGGGGATTTAAGGCCGCGGAGATGCTGCCCGCAAGGCGCTGGCTTTTTGCGAGCGCGGCGTTCGAGGCGCGGAAGCCCTCCTCCTCGTCCGCCTCCCGCCCGAAGGCGCGGATGACGCGGACGCCCTCAAGGCTCTCCTTGGTCTTGAGCGTCACGGTGTCGAGGTTCTCCTGCACCTTCTTGTAGTGCGGGCGCGTGACCTTCATGATCCCGAACACGACCGCGCCGAGGAGCGGCACGGCTATAAGGAGTATGAGGCCGCAGCGCGGGTTCACGAGGAAGCCGAAGAGCACGCTTCCGAACACGATGAACGGCGAGCGCATAAAGAGGCGCAGGAACATATTTACCCCGTTCTGCACCTGGTTGACGTCGCTCGTCATGCGCGTCAGGAGCGTCCCCGCCCCCGCCTCGTCGATCCGGGCGTAGTCGAGCGACAGAATGTGCGAGAAGACCTCCCGCCTCATGTCCGCGGCCATGAAGACCGCCGCCTTCGCGGCGAAGTACTGGGCCGTGATCGACACGGCGAGCCCCGCGGCCCCGAGGCCTATCATTATCGCCGTGCGCGAGACGATGTATCCCGTGTCGCCCGAGGCGATGCCGTTGTTTATGATGTCCGCCGCCACCAGCGGAACAAGAAGGTCGAGGAGAGCCTCGACCATCTTGAGCACGGGCGCGAGCACCGCTTCTTTTTTATATTTTCCGAGTCTAGAAAAAATAAAATGCATCTCTTTCGCGCTCCCGCCTCACTTCAGGAATCCGTTGATTATCTGCTCTTCCGCCTCTGATTGCGTAAGCCCGAGCGTCATCAGCTTTATGAGCTGGTCGCCCGCGATCTTGCCGATCGCCGCCTCGTGGACGAGCGCCGCGTCGATGCAGTTGGCCTCAAGCGAAGGCACCGCGAGGATGCGCCCGCTGTCCATGATTATCGAATCGCACTCCGTGTGCCCCTTGCAGGCGGCGTTGCCGGTGATGCGCAAATCGAGCTTCTGGTAGGACTCGCCGCGGGCGACGCCCCTGGAGACGACGTCCGCGCTCGAATCGTCGCCGTTTAGGACGACGTCGTACACGCTGCCCGCCGTCTGCGTCCCATGGGTCATGAGGCGTTCGCGCACCAGGAGCCTCGCCCCCGCGGCAAGCTCCGCCTTCGTCGTGCGCTCGGTGGAGTCGACGCCCTTTATCTGGACCATCTCCATCTCCATCGTGCTGCCCTCGCCGAGCGTCACCTCGGTGACCGGGTTCAAGATGCGCTTGCCCGTGCCGTCGCCCGAGCCGTAGTGCTTCTCCACGTAGCGGACCTTCGAGCCCTTCCCGACGAAGAAGCGGTGTATGCCGTCGTGCTCGGCGTTCTGCGTGCCGCAGTTGTCGATGCCGCAGCCCGCCACGATGAGGACGTCGCAGCCGTCCCCGACGTAGAAATCGTTGTAGACCGTCTCCTTAAGGCCGCTCGCGCTGACGACGACCGGGATGTGGACGCTCTCGTTCTTCGTCCCGTCCTTAATCTCGATCCTGAGGCCGCCGCCCTCGGGGCGGCTTTCGACCAGGATGTTCTCCGTGCTCGCCCTTCCGACCGACTCTCCGTTGGCCCTAAGGTTGTACGCGCCGAGCGGCACGTCGTGCAAATCGGCGACCTCGGCCAAAAGCCTCTTTTGAACCGCATCCATCTTAAGCATATATCCACCCGCCTTCTAGGCTTATCCTTAACGCGCGCCTTGCGTCCGCGCTTCTTTTTAGAAAATGAAATCCTTCCGCGCTTACTGCTTTTCGCCCTGCGTCAGCCTCGCGCAGGCGTCCACCGCCGAGGCCGTGCCGATGATCTTCGGCAGGATCTCGTCCGCAGGCCCGGTCTCGTCGATCCTTCCGTCCTTGACGACGACGATCTCGTCGGCGATCCTCAAGATCCTCTCTTGGTGCGAGATGACCACGATCGAACTCCCCGCGATCTCCTTTCGCATCTTCTCGAAAATGCGCACGAGGTTGTTGAAGCTCCAAAGGTCGATCCCCGCCTCCGGCTCGTCGAACACGGACATGCGCGTCTTCCGCGCCATGACAGTCGCGATCTCGATTCGCTTCAGCTCCCCGCCCGAAAGCGCGTCGTTGACCTCGCGGTTGACGTAGTCGCGCGCGCAAAGTCCGACCTCCGAAAGGAAGTCGCAGGCCGCCGACACCGAGATGTTCTCGCCCGCCGCGATGCGCAGGAGGTCTATGACCCTTATCCCCTTAAAGCGCACCGGCTGCTGGAAGGCGAAGCTTATCCCCTTCCTCGCGCGGTCCGTCACGGAGAGCTCCGTTATGTCCTCGCCGTCGAAGATTATGCGCCCCTCCGTCGGCTTCTCGATGCCCGCGATGATCTTCGCCATCGTCGACTTGCCGCCGCCGTTCGGGCCCGTGACGACCACGAACCTCCCGTCGGGGATCACGAGCGAGACGTCCCTTAATATTTCCTTCTCCTTGTCCTTCTCGTCCGTGACCGCGAACGTAATATTCTTTAATTCAAGCATTCCGCCACCTCTTATCTTTATTTGGAAAATGCAGCCCCTTTAGCGCTTCATTTTCCGATTAATACGCCTGGTAGATGAACGCGCTCGCCGAGTAGCCGGGGCCGTACATCCCGAACACCGCCAGCGCGAAGAAAAGCGCGAGCCAGGCCCCCCAGCGGAAAAGCACGGGCTGGGCCTCCATGAAATCCCTGACGCTTCCGTATTTTGCCCTGACCGCCGCGGCCGCAAAGAGCAGCAGCACGCCGACGACCAGCACGTTGGCGTCCGCGAGCGTCGCGCTCCCCAGGGTCACCGAGCCGCCAAGGAAGGAGCCGATGTCGGTGCCGCGCCCGAGGAGGGCCGCCGCGACTCCTTTTATGAAGCCGAGGGCCTCCGTCACCGTGCCCGCCTTGAAGAAGACCGAGCCCGTCGCCATTATTATATACGTGCGCGCGCTGCAGAAAAAGTGCCACCCGAAGCTGTCGGTCTTGACGCCGAAGCGCTCCTCCTGCCGCTTAAAGAAAGGCTCCGTCAGCTCTGCGAGCTCTATCAGCACGAAGTAGTAGAGGCTCACGCCTAAGATGTGCTTAAAGCCCCCGTGCCACACGCCGACGACCAGCCAGACGCCGGCCGCCCCGACCGCAGAGGAGAGGAACTTTGCCCATTTCTTCCCGAACCGCTCTTTGAGCTTCTTTGAAAATGAAAGCATCCTCGGGCTCTTCATTATCGGGAACATCACATAGTCCCTGGCGAAGCTTCCGAGGGTTATGTGCCAGCGGCGCCAGAACTCCCGGATGGTCGTCGAAAAGAACGGGTTGTCGAAATTCTCCGCGAGGCGGATGTCGAAGATTTCCGCGCTGCCGAGGACGATGTCCGCGCAGCCGGAAAAGTCCGCGTAGAGCTGCAGGGGGTAGAGCAGCCAGACGATCACGTACCAGATCCCGCCTAAGCCCTCGGGGTTGTCCCAGAAGCCGTTGATGAAAAGCGCCGTGCGGTCGGCTATGACCAGCTTCTTGAAGAGCCCCCAGAGGATGCGCTGCGCGCCGCGGCAGAGGTTGGCGTACTTAAAAGAATGCCCGCTGTAGAGGCCTTCGAGGTCGTTGTAGCGGCTTATTGGGCCGGTTACCATCTGCGGGAAGAAGCAGGTGAAGAGGAGCATTTTCAAAATGTTCTTCTGCGGAGCGCAAGTCCCCCAGTAGCAGTCGGTCATGTAGCCGATTAGCTGCGCCGTGTAGTAGCCCATGCCCATCGCCGCGGCCAGTGGAAGCGCGGGGAGCGAGGGCACGAAGGCGAGCTTGGAATGGAGGGCCGCCGAGCCGCTGACCCACAGGTCGTGGCCCGCCGTGAGGAGCCACATGAGAACGACGGCGACGATCGCCGCAGCCAAGAGCCGCTTCGCCGACGACTGGCGGCGCTCGGCCTGCGCGGCCTTAGCCCTGGCCTGGCGCCTTGCGGCCTCCGCTTCGCTTTCCGCGGCCTTGGCTCCGGTTTCAGGCGCGCCGCCCTTGGCCGATGCGGCCTTCTTTTTTGCGGCCCTTGCGCCGCCTTCAGCCTCGCCGCCTTCAGCCGATGCGACCTTCTTTTCCGCGGCCTTTGCTCTGCCTTCAGCCTCGCCGCCCTCGGCCGATGCGGCCTTCTTTTCCGCGGCCTTCGCCTCTCTTTCTAGCCGCTTCGCCTCTTTTTCGAGCTCCGCCGCGCGGGCAGCCCCCGCCCCGGCCTTCCGGCCCGTGTACCAAGCTATGAGCGCCGCCGCCGCGACATAGATGAAGGTGTATGGCGTCGCTGCCATCATGTAGAAAATGACGCTCATGACGAGCAGCACTATCCACTGGCACTTCTTCGGAAGCAAATAATACAAAACCGCGCCGGCGGCCAGAAAAGCGAAGAACCAAAGCGAGGTCACGCTCATCTCTATACTAGAAAGCATATTCTGCAATATCCCTGAAGCCATCCGACCTTACCTCTTTCGCTTCTCTTCGCGGCCAAAGCCCTTTGCGGGGCGCCGCGCCCCCCCCTGCGCTTTAAAACCTTTGATAACACCCGCGGCGCGGACATGTCAACCGCCCTCTTGCTTTCGCCCCCGCCTTTTGGCACAATCGAAGGCGGCGGCTCAAAAAGCGGGCATCCGCGTTCCGCTGCCCGCGCCCCGATTCATCCGGCGCCGGCCGCGTGCCGCTGGCACAGAGCGCCGCCGAATGCCGATTGACCGCCGGCGGCTTTGCTGCCGCGTGCCGGTTCAAAACGCCGCGAAAGGAGACTTCATGCTGCGCCTTGTAATAGTGCTTTTGTTCTTAATCATTTACTTATTGCTGTCGCTGCCCATAATGGGCGTGCTGGCGGTATACGGGCTCTTCAACAAAGAAAAGTCCGTCCTCGCCATGCAGCGCGTGATACAGTGGGCCTTCTCCGCCATCGTCCGGCTCTCCGGCGTCAAAATGACCGTGACCGGCTACGAGGCTCCCCCCGAAGGAGAGGCCGTGATCTACGTCGCGAACCACAGAGGCTTCTTCGACGTCATCGCCGGCTATACGATCTTCCGCGAGCGCGCGACGATGATCAGCAAGGCTTCCCTTAAGTGGGTGCCGTTCCTGAACCTCAACATGATGTTCATCCGCTGCCTCTTCCTCGACAGGAAGGACCCGCGAAAGGGCATCGCGATGGTAAAGAGCGCGGGCGAGCTCATAAAGTCGGGGACCTCGATCCTGATATTCCCGGAGGGCACGAGGTGCCACAGCGAGGATCCGAGAGAGCTCCTGCCCTTCCACGACGGCATCTTCGCCGCCGCCCAGCGTGCGGGCTGCCGGGTCGTCCCGGTCGCCGTCACAAAGACGGACGACGTATTAGAGAATCATTTTCCGAAAATAAAGCCCGCCGACGTTACCTTCGCCTTCGGGAAGCCGGTGACGCTGAAGGAGCTTCCAAAGGAGTACAGGAGGCATCCCGGCGAATACTTCAGGGGCGAGGTCATCGCGCTGCTCGGCGGCGGAAAAGAGGAGTAAGCCTCCTTATTCCCTGCGGGCGTCCGCGTTCCGCCGGCAGCGTCTCCGCTTCTTCCTGCGCGATTCTTAAGATCCGCCGGACCTCGCGCGATGCTGCCCGCGTCGGCCTTGTGCGCCTGACACAGGCCCGTTCCCCCTTACTCCTTACCGGAAAGCGCCTCGACTATCCTCTCGAAGTGCATGAAGCGCGAGGCCTTGACCAGGACGGACGCGCCGCAAGGGACCTCTTCGCCGGCCTTCGGCAGGAAGTCCTCCACGCTTTCAAAGCTGCTTATTTCCGCATTGGCCGAACTGTCGCGGATCCCTTCCGCGATTTCGGCCGCGAGCTCTCCTACAAGAATGAATTTGTCTATTCCGAGCGTTCCGGCCGTCCTTCCGACGCGGCGGTGGAGCGCTCTTTCATTTTCCCCGAGCTCGCCCATGTCGCCGAGGACGGCGCACTTTACGCCTTTTTCCCCAGCGAGGAGCCTCAGTGCCGCCTCGACGGAGGCGGGGTTCGCGTTGTAGCAGTCGTCAAGGATTTTCCTGCCGCCCGCCTCGATTACGTTGAGCCTTCCGCTCATCGTCTCGGCGCTTAAAAGGCCGCTCTGGATCTCTTCAAAACTAAGGCCGAACTCGCCTCCGACTGCTGCCGCAGCAAGGGCGTTCAGCAGGCTGTGGCGGCCCGGGCGCGTTATCCTCATCCGCGCGGACTTGCCGCCCATGTGGAGCGTGAACTCGCTCCCGGAAAGCCCCTGATCGTCGATATCGTCCGCGTACACGTCGAACTCGGGCGAAAAGCCGTAGTACTTCGTCGCCGCGCCCTCCGGCGCGCGCGCCGTGCGGAGCTTGTCGTCCTCGCCGCAGAGGATGGCGGAGCCGCCCTCCCTTATGTACTTAAGCGCCACGCCCTTTTCTTTGAGCACGCCGTCGCGGTCGCGGAAGGCTTCGAGGTGGCACTCGCCTATATTCGTGATGACCATGACCTTCGGGCGGGCCGCCTTGGCCATCTCCGTCATCTCGCCGAAGTGGGAAACGCCCATCTCCAGGACGGCCGCCTCCTCATCGCCTTTAAGCGCGAAAATGCTGAGCGGGAGCCCTAAGTTGCTGTTGAGGTTCCCCTGCGTCTTTCCGGTCTTAAGCTTCGCGGCGAGCACGGCGGCGGTCATTTCCTTCGTGCCCGTCTTGCCCGCCGACCCCGTGATGCCGACGACCGGCACGTTGATCTGGTCGAGGTAGTAGCCCGCGAGGCGCTGGATAGCGGTAAATGTCGAATCCACGAGGATGCACGGCACCCCCGCCTCCTCGGCCTTTTCGCTCCGCTCGGCCATTACCGCCGCGGCGCCGCTTTCGGCGGCCTGCTTTATGTGGTCGTGCCCGTCGGTCCTCTTCCCCGCGATAGCGACGAAGAGGCTTCCCGGCGCGGCCGCCCGGCTGTCGATAACCACAGAGGAGACCTCCTCCCCCGACGCGCTGCCGACGAGCCTGCCGCCGACCGCGCGGGCGATATTTTCCGCAGTCATGTTCTTCATAATCCACCGCCTTTATTTAAAGCGGACATTCGCATTCCGCTTTCTGCGTTTCACTTCGGCCGGCGCTGCGTGCACATTAACCGCCGGCATCGCGCAGAAGCCGTCCACGGGCACGTTCACCTTAAGCGGTCCCGCCTTCCCCGGCTTCCAACATCAGCCTTCCATTGCGGACGACTCCGATGGCTCCGACGGCGTTCCTGATATGCGGCCGCGGCCGCAAAGGCCGAATCCGCCCCCTGCGCGTTATGGAAGTTTATACGCCTTTATTCCTACTATGTCAATAGGATTCTGTTTCGCCGCCGCGCGGCCGCTTTCCCGCAAAATTAAAGCGCCGCATGGCACTTTAGTATACCATGCGGCGCCGCCCTATGCGTATTCTTTTGTATCAGCCGTTCACGAGGTAAACGTCCTTGTACTGCACTCCGAACTGGTTGCAGACGTCGTGCGAGTCGAAGTAGATGTCGACGTGGCCGTAGGGCGTCCCGCGGTCCTCGACGATGTAGACCTTGCCGTCGATCATGAGCTTCGTTCCGAAGTCGACGCCCGCCATCGCGACCGTCCTGCCCTCGGTCGGGCGCGTTCCCGAGGCGGTATTGCCGCCCGCCCACTTGCCGCAGCACTTCGCGCAGTTGCAGTAGGCCGTGAGCTTGAAGTTCCCGAGGTAGGTGAGGTTGCTGCTTGACTGCTGGGCCGCAGCAGCTTCCGCGGCCGCCTGGGCCGCTGCCGCCTGTGCCGCCGCC
>Ga0065709_1006092_pt1 | contig 28474 bp, 31 predicted proteins | sample Hoacrofraction14_2_FD_59096 | JGI IMG/M metagenome (GOLD analysis project Ga0065709, IMG submission 59096) | Hoatzin crop microbial communities from Cojedes, Venezuela, sample from fiber fraction 14 v1 | ecosystem: Host-associated > Birds > Digestive system > Esophagus > Crop | place: Venezuela...
TTATGGGCCAGTATTAAATATGCGTGCTTCATTTAAATATCCTCTTAAGTGAACGGAAGAACTCTATCGTAGCGCCAATCGGCTTAATCTTATAGAACTTCCAGAACTTATATTTTGGCGGAATCCATTGCTCGCTAATCTGATACGGTAATGACTCGTAAGTCCTCCACCACTTATCAAACTGTACCGTGAGGATATCCCACGGCTTACCACCAGTATAGTGAATCGTACCGCTTTTCTGTACCGCATCCCATTGTTCCTCGCTATACTGTTTCAAGAAGTCGGCTTTATACTGCGGCAAAAAGAAGGTTCTTATGCCATTATAAACGGGGTCAAGCGGCAATACGTGTCCTTGGCAAATCTTATTCAACGCATCCTGATCGGGGAATTCGAGATACGGAACCTTACAAGCCTCAACCAGTTTCTCGGACACCTTATCCTCCCTCATTTTCTCAAGGTTCATAATCAGAAATCCCGAGTTAAAATACTTATTAGGGTCACATCCCAAAGCCTTAAACCGCTCGGCCTGATTCTCAATCGGAGCCTCGTAAACCGCCGCTATATAATTGTCCTTCAACGAGATATTGTTATACAACTCATCAATATCCTGTCGCACAATCACATCGCAATCAATATACACGATACTCTTATACTGTGGCAACAACTCAGGCAATAACAACCTAAATGACGCAGCTTCAGTATACCTAGGGTCAATATAAATCTCCTTAAGCTTTCCCTTCATATCCACATACTCAAACGAAAGCCTACCATCCCCCATCCAAATAAGTTCGTCACGAAGGTTCTTTGGAATCTCCTCATTGACTAGGCAAACCACCCTGAACAAACCTTGCGGCGAAGAGTCCAACAACGACCTCAACATAGTCGCGGCCGGAACATAATAATTGGGAGTAAATGCTATTGCTAGAATTGTCATTTTGAAGATCCTCCACTAATAAATGCCAAGGCTTTAGGCATAATCTTATTAAGAATACGATAAAGTATCATACAAACTGCAAGAACAATTACCGGAACTATCAGATAGCCAATAAATTGCGCAAGCAAACTATCACCAATAAGCCTTATGATAAGGCCCTTAGTCCAACCCAGAATATAGACTTCGTGAGCGGCATAAATGAAGAACACGTACGATGCCAGACCTATGAGTCTGTTCTTTCTCGCTTCATTATCAATCAACCCATCACAGATGTTCATAAAAGTAATCATACCAAATGGATAGAACACCCTAAGAGCCAATTCGTGCCACTTTGAGAAGTTTAGGAATGTAGCAATAATAACCAGCACAATACATAGTATCAAAGCAGGAACTTTCACCTTGCGGCAAATCTCAAGCATATTGATTTTAAAGATTCCCAAGTATGCACCTAAACCAAAGAAGAATATGGCTCTCATTCCTGGCATATTAGGATTCCAAGGTGAGAGATAGACCAGCGTCAAAAGCACTAATCCCCAGATTTTCAGATACTTGAAGAAGTAATAGATTACAGGTGCGAGTACTGACAAAATCAGTAAATCCCTCATGTACCACAAAGGGAAATTAGCAGGTCCAGTAATGAACCAGAACAGGGGTCCAGCCTTTACCGAGAACAACTCTCCTTCATCGTTTGCGACACCTAATTTATTGCAAATAAAGACTTTAATCGCCACCGCTGCCACGGCAATCAAATTCCACGCAAGATACGGAACAAGCAAAGTCCGAATTCTCTTTTTCCACTTATACGCAAAACCGTCCTTCGTCCATAGGAGTTCTTCCTTCATGTTAAAGAAAAAGAAATACCCGGAGAAGACAAAGAACCAGCAAACAGCAATTTTGCCAAAATTGTGAGATATCAGCTCTGAAAAGAAGTAGAATGCATACTCTCCTGTAGCAGTCGGCTGCATTGGATGCGCCGAATAAATCAGCGCATGGCATATCACAACCACTACAATGAGAGGGAATCTCATTGCCTTCACGAGGTCAGACTGCCTCGCGAAAAGTCCTTTTCTATCCAATACTTGTTCTGCCATTTTTAGATGCTAAAATTATGGTAATGCTTTCCAAACCTTTCAAAGGCTGCCTTATCAAGTGCCTCACGGTCATCGGGATGCGCAATCGAAATCAAGAGTTTTGCCCTTTCCTGTAGCGACCTTCCGGCCAGATTAACCGCGCCGTATTCCGTAACGACATAATGCACGTCAGAACGGGGTGTGACCACGCCTGCGCCATCGGTAAGAGTAGGAACAATCTTAGCCTTGCCCTTCTTGGTACGAGATGCAAGAGCAATAATGCTACGGCCTCCAGGACTTAGGTTTGCACCACGAACAAAGTCCAACTGACCACCAGCTCCAGAGAAGATTCTTGTACCTATTGAGTCGGCGCACACCTGACCAGTAATATCTATTTCAACAGCCGAGTTAACCGACTTAAAATTAGGGTTTTGCGCTATTACCCAAGGGTTGTTTGTATACTCAATTCCGCGCATTTGCACGGTAGGATTGTGGTCAATGTAGTCATATACATCCTGAGAACCTAAAAGGAACGACGCCACCACCTGGCAACGGTCAATCTTCTTGCAAGCGCCGTTTATCACCCCGCTTTTCATCAACTTAAGCAGACCATCAGAGAACATCTCAGAGTGCAAACCGAGATTTCTATGGTTAACCAGATTGTTCGCAATCGCATTAGGTAGAGAGCCTATACCCATTTGCAAACAGTCACCATCCTCAATCAAGTCCGAACAAAATGACGCAATCTTTTCATCCGTTTCAGTGGGGTCAGCGTATGACTTTGCAATCAACGGGGTCTCATCATAAACCAAATAATCAAAATCGCTAACGTGTAGCAAGTCTCCGTACGAAAACGGCACATTTGGGTTTACCACGGCTATCTTAAGGTCTGCACTCCTAACCGCAGTTACGCTACAATCCACCGATGTTCCTAGCGATACCATTCCGCTTTCATCAGGTAGCGAAACCTGCACTAGAGCCGCCCCAAGCGGGATTATCCTCTCCCTATAAAGTTTAGGCGCATCACTCAGATTTACAGGTACAAGGTCAGCATAACCATTGTTCACATTCTGTCGAACATTGGCCCCAACAAAGAATCCCTGCTCGGTAAACACTCCTTCGTAGCGCTCTTCGCTATAAGGTGCAAGTCCTTCTGTGTGAAAGTGATGGAACTTAAGCCCAGTCACTTCTCCTGCATCTGCCCTACGGCAAAGCGCATCCACCAAGCAATGCGGCACGCTTGCCACACTACTCAAATGAATGTGTGCACCCGAAGGAATGTGGCTTACCGCCTCATCTGAGGAAACATATTTAGTTTTGTCCATAAATTCTTCGTTTTATCCACCTCAATGCCATTAAAATCTTGTCTTTAAAATTGGCCAATCTACAGTATCTCAAATAATTAAGCTTTAAGAAAGGCAGATATTTTATAACCAGATTAAAGTAATCGTATACGCATTTCTTATGCAAATACTCCGCACCAAAGCCACCATAATCATGCGCGGTCAACCATTCAGAAAGTAGCGAAATCCCTACCAACTTCTCCTTAAATCTCGAGGTATCTGCTGACAAATGTTCCGTTGATTGCCTAAAACAGAACAATTGCCCCTGCATATTAGCAACTCCATTTACCGAAAGCGCAATCGGTGTTGCAATGTCACTTCCGAAACCGCATGGAAAGTTAATGAAGCCACCCATTCCCAGCAAAGCAGACCTCCTGAACGCAAAGTTACCAATACAGGTAAATGCCGCCCCACTTATCCAATCCTTTGAGTACTGCTCCTTAGAACTAAACTCAGGGAAAATATTATCGTCCCAGATATGTTCTCCATTTTCATCAATCTGCTCCACAGATGAACGAATAAGGTTTACCTGCGGATATTTCTCAGCAAGTCGAACGCATTCTTCACAAAATGTTGGCTTATACACATCATCATCAGCCGCCAACACTACAAACTCCCCTTTCGCAAACGAGATGCAATGATTCCACTGCGCTACAAGGTCTTTCCCACCAACATTCTCAGCATTACGATGATAACTAACGCGCTCATCATCAAACTGATTCACAATACTTTGCAAGTCCTCAGGCGAACAATCATCCACCACAACCAACTCCCAATCGGAGTAAGTTTGCTCAACTATGCTCCGAATCGCATCTGCCAAATATCGCCCCTTCCAGGCTGGCATTATGAATGAAAATTTCATTTAAACTTGTATCTTATGCCATCAATAAGGCCTTTTATAATCATTTTATCTTTCGCCCACCTATTCCTCTCGTATAAATTTATCAGTAGCGTTCTTTTTGCCTGCCAACGCATGCATTGGTTCAATCTTTTATGCTTTCGCCCCACTATCACATTACTCCTTGACATGTAATATGAGCGAATCGGCGGATGATTAAACACGGCTTCTTCCTTGCCAAAAAGTTTTACCTTTCTGCTATGTCCCAATTCGTGGTAAAGCACCACAGAATTCACCTGCAATATCTTATACCCATGTTCAAGGACTGTCCAACAATAATCAAAATCTACCAAATCTATGAACAAATCGTCCATGAAGCTACCCCCCCCCATTTTTTGCCAGACATCCACATTGACCAAAGATGCCGATGTTATACAAAACTCAACATATTGAGTATCAAGCAGATTCTCCTCCTGCTCCATGCCTATATTTCTATCATTTACCCTCGGACATAGAAGGGCTAACTTCTCATCATCACCAATATGTTTCCTGTATTCCGAGATGATATTGTCGGGACAAACCGAGTCTTGGTCAAGAGTCAAAACCCAATCATATCCATTGTCCAAGGCATATTCGCAAAGTTTGTTCAAGGCTGAAGCAATCCCTATATTTTTCCCGCCTTCCGACAACACTACTACCTCGTTCTTACAAGCAATGGCTGCTTCTCCACCACCATTATCAAACACAGCGACACAATCCACCTGCTCTTTGATAGCACTGATGTTCTCGACCAAGCGTTGCGGGTCGGGATTATATAGAACTATACCTGCGAGAATTTTCATTATCCGTAAACTTTGCCTTCACTCCAAACATTATTTCAACCTACCGGTCCAGAAAGTTGATTTCTTGGTATGATTAATATAATACTGTTCCTCTTCGGTTAGATTCTCAGTATCCTGATACCAGGGCAAATGTTGAATAACGTAAGGATTACCAGTTCTGTAAACCAAATGGGCACTTGACCCACCTTTACAGTAAGGACGGTATAACGCGAATGTAGTATCTATGCGGGCCTTGTATAAATACTCACCTTCCTTTTCCTGCCAATATTGTTTTTCCCACCAAATGACCGAATCTTTTTCCTTGTAATAATCAGGGATATTATCGATTCGGATTCCAAATCCAACTTTCATGCATGCGGGCTTTTCCTTCAAGGTGTCCAAGAAGAGTTTCATAAAATCGTCGGGGCATTGCTCATCAATTACCACATCGGAATCAGTATAAACATAAAAAGACTTCTTAAATCTTTTATACTGGTCAGTCTTCCATAATGCTAAAAAGCCAACATTTGCACCCAAATAAACAACTTCGTATTGTATTGATTTATAATATTCTAGCAATGGCGGATAAGTCGAATCATTATCCAGAATTATTATGTTATTATACCCTCTGGATTCCAAAGAACCTATCAGTTTTTTCAAGGTATCCAGCCTATTAAAGTTATTGATAATGATAGGTATAGATTTGTAATCAGGATACTTGCCGCCTGTTAATTTCCACCAAAACGTCTTCAGCATCACCTGCAATTCCAGCAGGTAGAAATACAACTTCTTCAGAAAGTCTTTAAGCTTTTGAATCATATCATATCTTATCTAAATTTCTTTAGCAGGCACACCTACCACAGTTACGCCTGGAGTTAAAACATCCTTAACCACAACGGCTCCAGCACCAATACGCACATTATCAGCCACTTTTATATTACCGATTATTTGGGCACCTTGGCCTATATCCACATTGTCACCTATCACTGGCGAAAGGTCAGGGTAACCACCATCACTACCTATGCAGCAGTTACCGTGAATCTTGCAGTTCTTGCCAATTCGAGCCTTGGGGTTAACGATGATTGAACCATAATGTTCTATGGTCAACCCTTCGTCAAAACAACCAGCACTGATAATAAAGCCCAGTCTAGACCCAAGCCTATTCTTACGAGCCTTGTAGTAATACCGCATAACTCCACTTGACTTCTCCTCATTTCGGAGCAGCCTTAGATATTTGCGTATATACCACCTCTCTGGGCGTATCAGCCATTCAAGTATTTTTTCTTTTGTCGTCATTTCTGTAGTACTCTTTTTCCAGAAACGGGGTTATTTATAGGTCAATTTTTGAATTGGGCAAAGGTGGTCAGAGGTCAGCCCCTGCTGCATATAATGGGGTAGGCAATCGCTAACCAAAGGGAACTCATCCTTGGGATTGTAAACATCATACAGGATTTGGAAGAAAAAATAATCGGGAACATCCTCATTATTCTTCCACCAAAGCAGCATCAAATTGCATAAATCCGACAATGTCTTATTACCCTTTTTTGCTACGATAAAACTATTCAACACATTGACCCTAAAACCCTTAGCCCAACCGAAATAATATGCGTAAGTGGTTCTCCAATACGAAATATCAGCTTGATTCGGATCTCTACGGAATACGAAGAAATCCAGATTAGCCCACTCTTCGGGAATTGGCCCCAGCAACATTATCGTAGCATCCATCCAAACTCCGCCGTATGTCTTCAGCAACATAAGTCGCAGAATATCAGAGAAATGCGCACGCGAAAAAGTTGACCTTTTCTGTTCGATGAAATCTGGAATATCAAGGTATTCACTAAGGTTTGCATCGGTCAAGCGTACAATCGTGTAATCGCTCGCATATTTGTCAACAGAGTCCAAACACTGCCTTACAACTTCCGGCACATCATCATATCCCTGAGCCCAATACTGCCAGATTATCCTATCGTTGAGGAACTGCTTCTTAGGCACAAAACGGTAATCAAAACCCGACTTTTCGCACTCCGAAATCAAGTTCTCGCATATCTCTGCCACACGCTTATGCTGCCGCAGGATTTTCATCTCGCGCAGTTTACGCCAAAGGTATGAACTTCTGATTCCCACTACTCTTTTTTTCTTTTAGGTTTTTCGCCCTTAATTACCGACATTGGCACTAAAGGGAATACGCACTTTGCCAAAGGTGTACCCTTGAGGCCCTTAGCCATTACACCACGTGCAGCACCAATAGAGATATTTAGAAATGTGTCTATCAATTTAGGATTTGTCACCTCGATTGAATCCTCACCATACCCCGTTACAAAGTCGTCAAAAGGTTCTACCATAAACAGACAGCGGACTTCTTCGTGAGCTAGAAGAACTGAGAAATCTTCGGAGTGAATATTAATTACAAAATTTACCCCAATGCAACTTTGGTCTTTCAAGGGATATACTCGATACGAGTACTTATACTTTAAATTCTCAATGTTTACATTGCTGTAGTCAAAATCATAGTTCAATGATGTTGACACTTCGTCCAAGGACTTTAAATAGTAGGTTACACCCATAAATTATGCTATAATACAAAATTATCCTCAATAAGAGGTGCTGCATATATGGCTCCGCTACCGCCTCTAACCATCGCACTGGATTTGCCGATTGAGCCAGCAACACTGGTATTAGGGACAGTACGAGTTTTCTCATACGGCAGGTTCAACAGGTCTACTCCTAGTGCCTCGGAAATATCTGTTATCGTATCAATAGTGAAATTCCTATTCCCAGACAGCCATTCAGATATCTCCGACGTGCATTTACCCATTCTCTTTGCGAGTTCTTTCTGGCTGACACCATGCGCTTCCATGGCATCTGCTATTTTTGCAGCCATTCGCATACGTGCAGACACCCTGGCCATCAAAACAGGATCAATTCCGTCGATAAAAGCCTTAATGTCATTAGGCGCTTTCACTTTACGTATTACATGTTCCATAGCAACTCTCCGTTATCTAAGACTTTCAATTCTTTATCCTTAATCATTTGATTAATTTTCGCCGCTATTTTCTCCATTAATTCAACCTTGGCATTCAATTCCGGCAACTCTTGATAAGCCCTAACTCCAACTGGCTTTATGCCTCCTGAACCCAGAAATATTGCCGTATTGTCAAAATATAAACAATATAACCTAACTTCACCTACGGAAATTGCCGCCACGCCATCGCCTGGTTTTCCTTCATATAATTTAAAGAATCCCCTTCGGCAGCCAGTCTCATGACCCATCGAATATATTTGCGAAAATAGCACCTCTGCTTCAATTGGTTTAGTCGCCTGTATTTCACGAAAAAATGTCCAAAACAAATTTTGTTCTTCCCCATTCAACAACACAGAATAAATGTGAGCTCTATCTCCCGACAACTCCTCGATTTCCACTATGTCGAATTCTACGTCACTTATCATGCTCCAAAAATAGAGCAAAATTCGGATATATCCAAATTTTTGGTGATATTTTTATATTCTGCTAGTGAATTTCCGCGCGAACAAATAACCACTTTCCTGCAATTTTGGAAGGTCGGCCAGTGTAAATGTCTCAGCATTAGCGCGTCCAATGTTGTGCAGTAGGTACTTGTCGTAGTTGTACACCTTATCCTTAAGTTGTGATGCCATCAGTTCACTTGGCACAAAATATTCGTCGCCACAGAAACTATATTTGTAGGTCTTGAGTATTTCCTGTTTATGAGCTAGGATATAATCCATCGCTTCCTGCGTCAGACTTACCCAATTCGCGGCCTTGTAAAACTCCTTGCCTTTATTGCGTTCAATGTGCAGTATACGCTGCACCGCAATCGCCGCCCTCCACAAGAACGAATGCCCTAAGAACAAATTATATCGCCTCATCTTGAGAGTTTCCTGATAAGGGATATCCTGGCACAAACCACTAAAAACGCTCTTATCCTTCACGCTCTCAAAAAACGCATTAATATCCTCAATAGACTTCAACGGCAAATGTGTCCCAGAAATCAGATGATAATAGTCATACGGCCCACTGGACGCAGCAGCCTCAAACAAAGTCAACTCGCACTTAATCTGCGACACTGTTCCCCATTTCACGTTAACCCGCTTTTCGAGGATGAACAGCCGGCTCTTCTCCACTTTCACCTCCGGAAGCGTCTTCACCTTCTCATCAAAATGGATATAAATATCCACTCCAGCTCTATCAAGTGCCGAAACCAGCCTTTGCAGAATCTCGAATTCGTTATGTGCAATTATGAGGTAAGCTTGTTTCATCATCATTCCTATCTATAATTTCCACTAGAAATTTTTGCGTATTTACGCACTTTTGTCCAGTGTAATGTTAGGCTTATAACCCTTTATCGTATTCCCAGGCAATTTACTTCCCTTACTCTTAACCTCCGCGATAAATTCATTACACTCAGCCTCGGTAAGGATACCGCGCTCCTTTGCATAATACAAGCAATCCATTGTTGTAAGATAACGGATATCGTTATTTTGACAATATTCCTTGATATCCAGCAGATTACTGCTTGCCAAAGTGTTCTTAGTAAAATAGCAATATGCCATACACGCACTCTCACCCTTTCCCCTATCACTATTCAGTATAGCGTATTCCTTAAGCATCTCATAATTGTTCGATGGCGGCGGGAACCTTAAAATCTTTTGCCCAAATTCCACCAATCTATCAATATCGAATTTTACTTGTTCAAGTTCGCTATACACTTCATCCAAAATTACCACATCAAACTCTGGAAAGATTGACGCGAATTGCAACAATCTTCTACCTTTCGAAAAATGTATCAAAACATCGGCATCAACTACCAACTGAGTTCTAGTTTCCATAGTTCACAAGGCTTAAAAGTTCGTTGTAGTGCCCTTCGGAAATCTTTTCCGCATCGAATAACTTTTTTGCCTTAATCCCGTAGTCACCTATAAACAGGTTTTCATTGCCGGGATTGTATATGGAAACATCCATTGCAAGATTCTGTGAAATGTCCCTAATCGGAGTTCTGTATAGCGACTCTCGCTGAGACACATTTATCATCCTTAAATCGTACAGCCTTTTGACCAGACAAGAATGCGATACTGAGAAAATCTGCTCGGCCTTAATAACCTGCTCCAAGTAATCAATCTTGGTGGAGTATGCCACATCCTTAAAGATTCGATAGACCGACATTCTAGGCAGCAGCAAAGCTGAAGCAAAAAGGTTGGCCTTCTTCTCCTCACCGCTATCCTCATCCGACAAGTTGAAATGCGGCTCTGGATTCTCATCGTAATACAGGTGATATAACTCGTGAGCAATGGAAAAGTTCTGTCGACCAACCGTTGTGTTGCTATTAATCAACATAAACCTTGCACCGCCACTCATTAACGACATGCCGTTAACGCCACTCATAGGGCGGAATAGTGTTATGATACCGTTGTCGGCCAACAAAGCCCGAAGATTGACCGGGTCATCCTCACCAAGCCTCATTTGGCGCCTAAAATCGCTTGCCAGCAATTCGGCATCCTCTATGCTAAACCCCTTTTTCATTTGTTCTCCAGTCTAATCATCTTAAGGTAATTCATTGCCACGCTCTTGAATCGGGCTATCTCACGCAAGTCCTCAACGGGCAAGTTATCCACCCTAAAGGCACATTGGAACACCGACTTGACCTCGTTCACATCCTCCTCAAAGAATGTACTTAAAGGACATCCAAAGATATCAGAAGCCTTCTGTAACACATCCAGAGGGACATTTCTCAGTGCGTTCTCATAATTGGCATACGCAGCACGCTTAATACCAAGATACCCCGCCATTTGTTCGCTTGTCAAATGATTGGACTCTCGCAGAATGCGGATATTTCTAGCAACATTGTTTTCCATATAGCATCTATTTCTTGTGGCAAATTTAAGAATAATTTAGATTAAATCAAATATTTTGCCACAAAAATCATCCATCTTATTTTCTCACTCGCGCCAACTTGTTCCAAACAAAAACCCTTAGTTTATCAATCAGTATGCAGGCCAACGAGATTGCCAGAATCGCAGGGATAACAACCGCAAAATACCTAGGCAACGACAAGTTCTCAAATAAGTAATGCTTGAACTCCGCATAATAAGGCTTTACGAGATTGTTCTCGTGCACCAGATAGATTGCAAATGCGGATGCTCCACACCAATTGATGAACTTATTATATCCCATGTTTATTTTGGAGAAACCTAACAGGAAATAAACAGAAGCCGCAATTACAAGTGGACTATAATTGTGATTCAAATGGAATCCTACGCCCAGGTACTTGTTCCCAAAATAGAATATAAGTACCGACATAATGGTTATCCCAAACCAAATTACGAAATCCCAGCCTTTACTCAAAGTGGTAAGTTTATTAGGATACTTTCGAATATACGCAGCCAATAGGTACAATCCCACAAACGACATAGGAGAGAATCCTCTATCAAAACTCCCCATCGTAAAGAAGTATCCGTAAATAAACTCGCAAGAGAAGAACAGGATTAGGACATTGATATAAGTCTTTTGCGAAGCTTGTTGAATAAACATGTTTAGTGCTGGCGACACCGCATACAAAACTAAATACGCGGGGACAAACCAGTATCCTGCTCCAACAAAGCAAGCGAAAGTACCACCATTAATTACCTTCACTCCGAATGCGGCACAAACAAGCGTACAAAGCAGAGTGATAAAGAACACCTGGAACAACAACTTCCCAACACCTTTCCACGATGCCTTAATGCCAAACCAGCCCGAAATCATCACAAATACATCAACACAAATCACCAGAACCTGGTTGACCAGCACCCACAAGAATGAGAGTGATGGATTTGCATGAATATCTGCCTGCGTCACTTCAGGCATTCCACCCAGTTTTGCATGCGCACTGATAACCATGAGCATACAAACCATGCGTAACAGTTCAAAGTTAGATTGACGTTGTTTTACTTGTACGGGCATGTTTTCTTACTAGTAGTTTAGCAGATGTACAGGAAACTTATTTTCTTATTTTGTTTAAGGTATCTGCCATTTTGTACATAGCATCCATTATCCGCAATTTCAGATTTTGATGTCTGCGCCAATAACGAACAGGACGGAACTTTATTTTAGCAATCAAAGTTGTGTAATTATCTGTCGCTTGATATACCTCCTTATAACTGTCCTGCTTTAGGAGAGCATCAATACTCTTGAGAGGTTCCTCATCCAATGAATACTTTTTAAATGCGACTAAATAAAGCTGGTACATGTTGTTTGCTAAGGTTATCAACCTATCTTTTAGAAAATCTAAGTTCTCCTTATTTATTTTACCAACATAACTAGGATATATTTCTATCATTCTCCTAACCATTCCAGCCTCTTTGCCAAGTCCTTTAACATGTACCTCATCGGAGACTGATTGTCCCTCACGGCCAACTGAATACAAATAGAGAACATCATTAAATCTATAGCATTTTTCCACTGTGCTCATAGGGAAAAACGTCCACTCGTTATCGGTATATGCCATGCCCTCGGTCTGCACATAGCCCATATCCACCAGTTTTTGAGTTCGATATGCCAATCCGTGAATAAACCAATTCTGTCTATCATAAGACAAAATTTGAGCAACACTAAAAGGATTCGAATACTCCGAATATCTCGTAGTAGATACGATTTTTCCTTCGCCATCAACTTCTACTAGGTCGGACAAAATCAAATCAGCATTTTCGCGCACTTCCTTGCCTGACAAAAAATCCAAGTACCGAGCAAAAACTTCTGTATCAAAAGCATCATCAGGGTCAAGCACCTTTACAAAGGTCCCTCTAGCTTCCTTCAAGCCTCTATTTACGCAAGACCCATAGTGGCCATTCTCCTTATCTATCACCCTAAAGACGCCAGGATAATCAGACTCAAACTTATGCCCAATTTCCGACGTCCTATCTTTGGAGCCGTCATTAACCACCAAGACATCTAATAATTTTAATCTAGTCTCATCAACCAGCAACGAAGATAGTCCTCGTTCCAGGTATGCTTCCATGTTATAGGAAGGAACAATGATTGTTAGTAATTTGTCTGTCATTATTATTCTATTTATTTTTTAACGCTTTAGCTGTTTCTTCAATATACTCAGTCCCAAAACGCAAGTCGGGCTCTAAATAATTTCCTTCACCCCACTCATTCCAGGATTTAATAAACAACAAATTATTCCCCTGACGCGAATTAACCATATCTGATGTTTCTTTACATAATTCACCCCACAACTCTGGAGTACTTTCGTGCAATATTACACTTCTCGCACGACTCCGCGGAGAATGGTCAAAATTTGGAACGATGCAAGGTGTAGTGTCGGGATTATCATTGAACATCTCCATCGCTATCTGGGAATATTTGGAATACAACAGCGGTTTTGGTTTGTTCAATATAGTACAAATTTTAGCTTTCACCTTTTCGCATAGTCTTTGATTATTAATGAAAACCGTATCAAACATAGGGTCATAAACCACCGTATCATATGCTTCTTTATGTGGCACGTCTAGATTTCCCATCCCTTGGGCAAAAGCAAAGAAATAAAAACCCTTTAGTCCATTTTTAATAGCTAAGTCGTTCCAAACCTGAACCATTTCTCCCATATCAGGAACGCCACTTGGATTAAAGATTCCATATAGCAAGAGCCCATCCACCTTGATATAGCGAGAGTCTTTAAATGCGGGGAGCATTGCATTAAATTGAGCGGTATAATCTTCTTTGCCTGGATACGTTTGCTCTAGCAACAATTCGTCTTGAACTCCTTTTTGCCACTTTTTCTTAAACCAAGAGTGATTGGCCCAGCATAAGCAAAACGGATAATCAGGCTTCCCAGATTTTACCACCTCGGAAAATACTCGATCTAGTAAACGCCTACCATTAAACCAATAATGCCAATAGCAGAATCCTTCAATTCCAGCTTGACGGGCAAGCTCTGCTTGTTGTTCCCTAACTTCTGGAACCCTTAAATCATAATAACTGAGGTCCTTTGGGACACGGGGTTGGTAATGGCCTTTAAACAAAGGCTTCGCGTCCCCTACATTTGTCCATTCCGTAAAACCTTTATACCACCACGTATCATTTTCGATAGTTGGGTAAAATTGAGGTAAATAAAATGCTATTGCACGTGCCATATATTAACGTTTGAAAACACTTTTAACTTTTCTATAATTTGCCACCAATATATCCCAAGACAAGGCTTTAAACCATAGCTTTTGATAAACTCTCATGTATTCTTGAGCATGTGTGAGCACCTTGTACGACAAAAAAGAGTCTCGATAGTTGAATCTTTTCTCTCCAAACAATGCCCTATCCTTAACATCCGCTGGAATGACATCATATTCTATTATGGATGGTTTTGGCATAACGGGTTCTATACCTCTGGAAGTATCAGGATTCTTCTCTATCCCACCTAAAAGACCGACTTGTTGCGAAGAGTGAATTCTATATTTGAATAATGGTTCTTCAATGAGGCCTAGAACACCTTTTGCTACAGCCGTAAGTGCTATTATCTCATCATGCAAAGGTGAATTGTCTCCTGGTTTAGCATTGGCTACTATCTTAAATTCTGGGATAAATGATTTCCTAAAAGCCATTGCTGCACCTGTTGCTCTATTAATCAACAAAAACATCTCTAACGCAAATCCCATATTGAAATATTTCAAACCTTCTTCATTGAAGCCGACTGCGTCAAAAGTCTTTTTATCCGCAAAAGATTCTCCTTGCGAGTTTATAAAATAGCCATTAGTGAGAACAACCGACATCTGAGGATGCGTTTCAAACCAGTCCAGAACTGTCTCAACCTTATTTTCTAACCAGATATCATCTTGATCTGAGAGAAATATAATGTCGCCTGTGCATTGATGAATTGTTTTGTCAAAATTTGCGCAAACGCCTAATTTTTGTTTGTTAATTTCTATCCCCACATCTATTGAAGGATGTGCAGTTTTAAACGCTTCAACTTTATTGATAGTATCATCCGTAGACCCATCATCGCACACAACAATCTCATCAACAACCATCGTCTGATTTGCAATAGAGTCTAGTTGTTGACTAATATAATTAGCGCCGTTGTATGTGCAAAGAGCTACAGATGTCTTCATGTTCGAGAATTCTTACGTCTATTCATTTCTAGCATGTGAGCCAATAACCCGATAAAACTTAAATGCCGTCAAACTCTTTGTTTTCAAAACCAGTTTTAAAGGGAGACTTAGGCAATCCCTATATTTCCTGGGTATTGCAAAATATTTCTCAATCAACTTTGAAAATATCGTATCATTAGAATCACACTTACTGGCCTCCAAGTGGAACATTGTATAACTTAATTCTCCTCTATTTGCAGCGTCCAGGTATTCCTGTCCCTTATCAGCAAAGAACTTTTTTATGACATCAAATGTTTTATAGTCTTGCGAAATGCGTTTTAGCGAGTATCCACTAGTATACGAATTAGCATTCGACACCGTATAGTAACACAGTGACTCATCAAGTTTCACAAACTTCTTCGCGTAATATAATAGCTGCGAAAACACCTGATAATCTTCTCCGAAATTCACACCCTCCTTCGGATGAATATCGTTATCCTTAATCAAAGATGACTTTATCAACAGGCCCCACACGTAGTGTTGAATATGCCCCCAACCAATCAATACGTCCTTTAGATACTTCTCCTTATTCTCTTGAAAATACCTTTTCACCTTTTCCGTGTTCTCGCCATCGACCTTGTAGTAATCACTAACCACTATATCAGCATCTGTTGCTTTCTGCTTCTTTACAAACAATTCAACCGCATCCTTCCTAAGTTTATCGTCTGAGTCAACAATCACAATAAAGTCACCTGTGGCAGCCTGCAGAGATGTTGTACGAGCAGCAGCAAGTCCACGATTATGACCGTGAGTGATAATCCTAACTGCATCTTTTCTAGTAGGATAATCCTCCATTACCTGCTTCAAGACATCCACACTTTTATCTGGAGAGCCATCATCCACAAAGATGTACTCCAGATTATCGTAGGTCTGTCCAAAGAGGCTTCTTGCGCAAGCTTCAATGTACTTCTCTACCCCATAAATGGGCACACATATAGACACAAGTGGCTCCATTACACTAACTTATGAAATAGGTTTGCAAGTTTGTAACGCATCCGTTCCTTAGGAGTGAAGTCCCAGCACTCCAGAACTCTTTCACGAACTTCCTCGCTATCAAACGGATACTCTTTAAAGAGCGACAAGTTTCCTCGCCTTATCATCTTTGCCGTGTTTGGACTTATCAGATTATGAGAAGTCAGATAGTCAAAGATTCTCTTATCCTCGGTAAAATCTACCCCATTAGAATAGAACTTCTCCGTAGAGTTCTCCCCGTGTTTCCTAAAGTAATTCAACGCCTCTCCGACGAAAGACACCGAGCCCTTCTCGGCCATTTCTATCCAGAACAGCCAGTCCCCAGAGCCTTTGAAAGTCTTGTACTGAGGGTCTATGCTCAACGCTACCTTCTTGTCAAAGATTGCAGAGCTTGCATTCATCACGATGTTGTACCGACCAAGAAAAGCCTCAAGGAAGTCCTTTCCTTGCCAAGAGCCCGACATTATCTCATTATGGAAGGTCTCAAGAAGATTGCCGTTTTCATCCATCCGCTGTGAGCGGGCAAAAGTTATTACATTATTCTCCTTGATATGCAAGGGCACTAGTTTCTCAAGAAAACGGGTATCGCAAGAGTCATCACTCTCCGCAATCCATACAATGTCAGCCTTCGCTAAACTTAAGCCCTTGTCCCATTGCTTAAATGTCGAACCGCTATTCTGCTCATTATAAACAATCTGGGATATATGTTCATTACCCCTATACTTCTCAATGACCGCCTTGCTATCATCCGTAGAGCAGTCATCAAGAATTATCACCTCAAAATCTTGATATGTCTGGTTCAAAACACTCCGCAGACGCTCATCAAGATATTGTGCGTGGTTGTAATTGGGGATTATTACGGAAACTCTCATACTCTGTTTTTTGTGTACAAGGCAAATATTTTTATGGATTTCTAATTCGTAACACCTAGTATCTTCTTAAGACTTTCTCGCAAAGAGTAAAAACCTGTCAAAGTAGAAAGTCCTCTACGTATATTCTGTATATTGCTATCATACCCCAGAGAAATACGGACCAATTTTACCCTAAATAAATATTGTTTCAAGGGCAAATTCTTTGCGAAATCAATCGCCATATCGCTCAATATCCTTTTTGAAACGGGAAGTTGCCTTAGTAGTTTCCGCTCTTTTGCCAAAAGTATTCGACTAGCTTGGTAATATCTTTTCACGCTCCAAGAAATAGAGTTTTCACTCAATTCGTGCTCAACCAATGGTTTATCCACCATATACACAGAGTGATTTTGAGCGACCCTGATCAAATAGTCAAAATCTTGGAAACGAGGAAGACGGATATCAAACCTAGTACTCAAAATAGCGTCCCTCCTACCCAAAATAGCGAAAGTCCCTACGCCATGAATATCTGGGACTTCCATAAAACCCTCTTTTATATGCTTTGAACTTGTATCCCTATTACCATTCTCTATATTATAGTGTTTACACAAAACTATATCCGCACCGTGTGTCTCTAATGCTTCTAATTGAGTAGCAATCTTTTCCGGCAATAATATATCATCACTATCATGAAATGAGATTATTTCACCTTTTGCCATCTCCATGCCGGTATTTCTTGCGGCACAAGCACCTCTATTCTCAGTTCTGACATACCTTATTCTGTCATCCCCGATTTGGCGCACTACTTCTTCAGTATTGTCAGCTGAACCATCATCAACAACGATAACTTCAATGTTTTGATATGTCTGGTTCAAAACACTTTTTAAAGGTTCTGTGATGATGCTTGCCCGGTTATAAGTCGGGATAACAACTGACACTAAGGGTTGCTCTTTCATATCTTATAATCTTTTTAAATTTACCATTTCCACGGGCATCCACACAAGTTGGAAGGAATTACACACAAGTCACCTAACTCTTGGAGAGTTTCGTCAGAGAAATAGTCCATTTGACCACCTTCAGAGGTGAATGTCATTTCTCCAAAATAAATCTTGTCTCCTACTTCATATAAGTCAACTCTGACCTGTGGAAATCCTTTCGACAGTGCAGATGCCATATCTATCATTTCTTTTAACTTTTTAGGGCGAGGGATGTCCTTAAATTGCTGGTTTTGCCTTTGCTCCGATAACTTTTCTCTCCTTGGATTCCATGATGGTAAGTCATACAAATCAAAAACAACCCCATCTTTACTTCTATCATAACAAACAAAACAATATTTTACTAATCCATCAAAACACCAAAATTTGTAGTCAATCTGGGATGACGATTCTACCCCCCCCACCAGAAATTATCTAAAGGAAGATATTCTTCGGCAAATATACGCGGTGAAATCTTATTGTAATGAGGTTCACACAGTATATTATATCCAAATTTCTTCTTTAAACTGTTGTTCAGGTCTTTATTTATCTCCTTGAAATCAGGATTAAAAGACTTATCTATTATATGATACGAGCCACAATCATGATTGCACTTTATCACAAATTTTTGAGGTAATTTTGCATAATCTATAGCATCCACGCTATCCCACACCCCATAAATTTTCGGCAGTGTATCCGCATATCCCTTAGATTCAATGTAATCTCTAACTCTGAGCTTATCGGTTAGAATAGACCATTGACTGGTATCGGACATGCATTTCATCCACTGGATTTTTTCGTTTAAATCCTTTGGATTATTCCAGATCATTTTATGCCCCTTGATTCTAAGCCAAATCCTATCCACAATCACTTTGGGATAGTGGTCGACCAAGAATTTCCGGTACTTGTCCTTTACCCTATCTAAGATTTTACGCATCACAATTAGATTATTTCAACAACAGAGTCGTGAATCGAACATCCTTCCGAGAAGGGGCGCAAGGAAAATGGTTGCGTGTGGGCAGCATCTATATAACAAACCTCAAAAGATAGAGGGTTATACACAATGTCATAGTCTCTGATGTTAGCCTTATAGTCATAGCTGGATATGTTCAGGTTCAGACGATACTTGCCTTTTGGCGTATTGTGATGAGGAATTGATATATGGACTTTAAACGTATCCTTATCTTTAGGCAACTCAACAACTGGTGAGTAACAAGTCCATACTAAAGCGTCTGCTTCATTTCTTGCAAGGACTCCAAATTGGCACTCAGTCATACTTGACTTATTTCTTTTCACTGTGGCCTCAACCTCCAATGGTTCCATCGTGGACATATTAGAGACATCGTTGAGGATTCTTACGTCTACATACTCCAACTCTTTCATAGGGCCACTCCTTCTATAATCATCGGTAGTAATGGTGTAATCCCTCAACTCGGAGATATTGTTATTGATGTAATAATCCACCGCCTCTTCTGCTGTACCATCAAATACTTGGGTTCCATTCTGAAGTACAATACCGCGCTTGCAAAGAGTCTTTACGCTGGCCATATTATGGCTGACAAAAAGGACTGTACGTCCCTCTCCATGTGCTACATCCTGCATCTTGCCGATGGCTTTCTTTTGGAACTCGGCGTCACCGACGGCAAGGACCTCGTCTACGACAAGGATTTCGGGCTCAAGGTGGGCTGCAATGGCGAAGCCGAGGCGGACAGTCATACCGCTGGAGTAGCGCTTCACGGGGGTGTCGATGTATCGCTCGCAGCCGGAAAAGTCCACTATCTCATCGAGTTTGCTGCTAATCTCCTGCTTGGTCATGCCCATGATGGCGCCGTTCATGTAGATGTTCTCGCGGCCTGTCATCTCGGGGTGGAAGCCGGTGCCGACCTCCAGCAGGGAGGCGATACGGCCACGGACGCGAATCTCACCGGTCGAAGGGGTTGTGACTCTCGAAAGGAGCTTAAGCAGGGTGCTCTTGCCTGCACCGTTCTTGCCGATGATGCCCACAACATCTCCCTGCTCAATGTTCAGGTTGATGTCCTTCAGGGCCCACACATAGTCGCTGTGACCCTTCTGGGTGCGGTCATTAGTCTCTCCAACCTTCAGGAATGGGTCTTCCTTGTGGAGCACATTCATTGCCCACCAGCGGTTGAGGTCGTGGCTGATGGTGCCGGTGGAGACCAGACCAAGTCTATATTGCTTGCTTACATTTTCTATCTCAATAGCATTCATATCCAAAGCAGATTAAACGGTGTCCATAAAACTGCGCTGTACCTTGTTGAAGATAACTACGCCAAATACCAGCAGTACGCACATGAAGGCGAAACTATAGCCCAGAGCGGCCCAGGAGAAGAAGCCCTGCCCCAGAGTGGAGTACTTGAAGGCCTCGATGATGGAGGTCACGGGGTTCAGCAGCATGATGGTGCGGAGGGTCTTGTTTGTGACCATGCTGATAGGGTATACGATAGGAGTTGCGTACATCCAGAGCTGCACGATGAAGGTGAAGAGGATGGTAAGGTCGCGGTATTTTGTGGTCATTGAGGAGACGATTATACCGAAGCCCAATCCGAGGCCTGCGAGCATCAGGATGTATACGGGAAGAAGCAGCAGGGTCCAGTTGGGGGCCACATTTGCTCCCGTGAAGATGAAGTACAGGTATACTGCGAGCATCAGCAGGAGCTGGATGCCGAGCCTAACGAGGTTAGAGATAACGGTGGCGATTGGCACGACCAGTCTAGGGAAGTAGACCTTACCGAACATCGCTTGATTGGCGGTGAAGGTGCTGGAGGTCTCGTTGAGGCAGGACGAGAAGTAGAGCCAGCAGACGTTACCTGCCAGATAGAACAGGGCCTGCGGCACTCCGTCGGTGCTCATCTTGGCGATGCCACCAAACACTACCATATTCATAATCACGGTCAGAAGTGGCTGGATGATGTACCACATCGGGCCCAAAATCGTCTGCTTGTACTGCACCACGATGTTGCGCTTCACGAAAAGCTGAATCAAATCGCGGTAGCGCCAAATCTCCTTCAGGTCCACGCTCCACAGCTTCTGCCGTGGCCGTATCACCAATGTAAAATCTTCATTCATATCTTATTAATTATTATCTTCCTAAATTTCTACAAAAATGTGTTTCGTTCGCACGTTTTTGTATACAATTTTGTGCATCAGTTACACATTTTTGTAAATTTCTAACCTAATTTTTAGTTTCACATCATACGTTTTAGGGTGTTCAGGTCTTTGTGGGAGAGGGCGACAATCTTGTCGGCTAGTTGGTAGACCTCGGTGGAGTAGAGGGTTAGGTTGCCCTTTTCGTCACGCGAGGTGTTGTATTGCGCAACTTCATCTGCATTTGGCTTCTTTTCATAAAAATGGTAGTAAAGCCATATCTCAAATGACGGGTTGCTTTGGGCTATGCTGTACAAATCATCCTTCAGTACTTTATTCTTTTTGCCACAGGCGTCGTACAGTCTTTGCAGAACGGGAAGGTGGGTTCTTCTTATATTTCCTAGTGCGCTCTATCGACATCTTACCAACTTAAATCGTTAAGGTTGGACAAAAAGGGGATGGCGCCGTAACGGCCTTGGAGGTAGCCCAGCTGGATGTTGGCGGTCTTGTGGACCTGGAAGTCGCTGAGCGGGTAGAGCTCGGTGCTTTGGTCGAGGTTCTTCTCGGCGAACCAGATTTCATCGGGGCGCAGGAGCTTCTGGTCCAGGAGGCAGGCCTCGTGGGTGGAGAATATCAGCTGGCCCTTGACATCTTCTACCTGAGAAATCTTCTCGATGATGGCCTTGATGAGGATGGGGTGGATGCTGCGCTCAATCTCATCGACGATGTACACCTTGTTGGAATGCAGAATCTCGTAAATCAGCGGGATGTAGTCAAGCATTCTAAGGGTGCCATCGGACTCAGAGGCGAGCGGCATCTTGTACTCCTTGCCGGAGACCTTGTGGATGGCCTCCAGTTCCTTGATGACTATTCTTCCGTCTTCATAGACCAGAGAGGACAGAACCCTTTGGTCGGGGTCTAGAGTGATGGCTGTAGCCTCGCCTGGGTGCTTTTTTGCGTCTGCAACGAGGGTTTTCATCTCCTCATAAAGCAGCTGGGACTCGTCGATGGCGGTCTTCTTTACCTCGAATCTGTCGACCCCGATGCCGATGTCGCGGATGGTGTCGTTCAGAAGGTTGTGGACGCTGGGGTTCTTGTCGACCACATGGGCAAATGCACCCAAGGTGGAGTCTGGAAGGACAAACTCGAAGGAAGACGCAATCCAGATGTATGCAGAGGTAATGCCTTCTACCAGGCTAGGATAGTTGCGCGCCATGAAGGTCAGAAGTAGGGAGTCGGGCCTAAGCAGGGTGTCCTTGATGGCGTCTACGAATATCTTGTTCTTCTTATTGTCTGTTAGAGACTTACCGAAGTCTATGTCTTTGTTTTTGCGACTGAAGATTAACTCGTCGCGGTTCTTTTTTGCGTAGTAGAGGGCTTCTTCTACCACCTCAGAATCGTTGATTGAGAGGGTGTAATAGTAGATGTGACCATATGCGAAGAACTCTATCGCGAACTCTATGGGGTTGTTTTTGTTATCTGGGCTGAAGGCGAACTTGTTGGTAGTGAAGTCGTTAGGGCTAACTGCGCCTTCTATTGCCAGATGTCTAAGGGCGGCTATTGCTGCCAGAAGATTGCTCTTGCCTGCTCCGTTTGCGCCGTACAAGGCCGCGAGACGCAGAACCTGGGCGTAATCGCAGTCGAGGATGTGGTCCTTGAAGCTCTGGGTCTTGCTGGATGGAAACATGTTGAACTCGGTCTCCTCCTTGAACGACAGAAAGTTTTTGACAATGAATCTTAGCAACATAGCACTAACGTTTAACAATTACCTTGTGCAAATATAGCTATTTCCTGGAAATTTCAATACAATTCCGTTAGATTTTAACGGAAAATACCTTATTTTTGAGCAAAAATTGCGTTAATTGTATCGAAGACGCGCTCGATGACGTCGTCCATGTCGTAGTATTTGTATTCGCCGAGGCGACCGCCGAAGATGATATTCTTTTGTTCTTCGCCAAGTGCCTTATACTTCGCGAAGAGAGCCTGATTTTTGGCATCATTGACGGGGTAATAGGGCTCCATGCCTGGCTTCCATTCGGTGGAATATTCGCGGGAGATGACGGTCTTGGGCTTGTCGTAGACGGCTTGGCCGAAGTCTTCGAAGTGCTTGTGCTCGATGATGCGGGTGTAGGGAGTGTCGGCGTCGGTGTAGTTCACTACGGCGTTGCCTTGGTAGTTCGGGGTGTCGAGGGTCTCCGTTTCGAATCTTACCGTACGGTACTGGAGGGGGCCGTAGCAGAAGTCGAAGTACTCGTCTATGCTGCCGGTGTAGACTACTGTGTCGGCGAGTTCGTCCAGGCTGGATTTATCTTTCAGATAGTCTATGCCCGTGCGGACTTCTATGCCTTCCAACATCTTGCTAATCAGGGCGTTATAGCCACCGATGGGGATGCCTTGGTAGAGGTCGTTGAAGTAGTTGTTGTCGAAGATGAGCCTGACGGGGAGGCGGCGGATGATGGATGCGGGGAGTTCGGTGCAGGACCTGCCCCACTGCTTGCCGGTGTAGCCCTTGACCAGCTTCTCGTAGATGTCGCGGCCCACCAGGAGGAGTGCCTGCTCTTCCAGGTTGCGGGGCTCGGAGACGCCTGCATCTGCCATGGACTTGACGGCTTCGGCTTTTTGCTCGTCTATTTTGGCTTGGGCTTCCTGCGGGGTGTGGACGCCCCACATCTGGTAGAAGGTGTTCATGTTGAAGGGCAGATTGTAGAGCTCGCCCTTGTAGTTGGCCACAGGGCTGTTGGTGTAGCGGTTGAACTCTACGAAGGAGTTGACATAGTCCCAGACCTTCTTGTTGGAGGTGTGGAAGATGTGCGCACCGTACTTGTGGACATTGATGCCCTCGATGTTCTCGCAATAGATGTTGCCGCCGATATGTGGCCTACGGTCAATTACAAGGCAGGTCTTGCCCTTGGCTGTGGCAAGGTTGGCAAAGGTGGCTCCGTAGAGTCCAGCTCCAACAATCAGGTAGTCGTATTTACTCATGCTTCAGAATTTGCTAACGGCTTCGCCCTCAGGCCTGCATACCGCAAACCCGCTGGTCGGAGGTATGAACAATAGTTCATAGATTACAAATTTAGGAAAATTCCCCGTATTCTCCAAAAATCTGCCCTACTCGAATAAATCTTCAAGGGTAATTGACCTCTGGGCGAGGTAGGAATAGGCGTTCTGCTTGACCCCGCAGGAGGTAATGAAGGTGAGGATGATTGCATCTTCGCACTTGGTGTCCAGAATGAAGCGTTCCACCTTGTTCTGCAGGTTCTGCGAATAGGCCTTGGTAATCTCGTACTCGCTGCGGCTGAACTTCATCTCGCAGATGTGGATATAGCCATCGCGGCGGCTGATGACAAGGTCAATCTGGGCACCCTTGAGGCCATCTTCCTTGTCCTTCTTGGGGTCGGTTCTCCAGGAAGATATGCTATAGGGTACTCCGCTGATACCCAGGGCTTTAAGCATCTGCCGCTGGTGGTTGAGGCACAGAATCTCGAAGGCATAGCCGGCCCAGGAGTTACGCTCGGGGCTGTTCGCCGAATCTGTCCAGTAGGTCTCATCGGTGTACAGTTCGGAGTCTATGTACTTGAGGTAGAAGATGGTGTATGGGTCAATCAGCTGGTAGAGCTTGTTGTTCTTGGTGCTGGAGTAGTTGCGGTACGACCTTATAAAGCCGCAGCGCTCAAGGTTCTTCAGGATGTCGGTCAGAGCCTCGCCGGACTTGAGCTTGGAACGAGCGATAATCTCATCTCTGGAGACGCCCATGCTCTTGGAATAGATGGCCTTGACCACCTTGATGTAGTCCTGCGACTTCTTGAAAAGTGCGGCATACAGATGGTCGAATTCCTCACGGAGTTTGCCTGTCCTGTGGAAGAAGAGGGTGTCGATATTGCTGTTCAGCGACATCTCCCCGCTGATGAAGTCGAGATAAAAAGGCACCCCGCCCATTATCATGTAATACTCCGCTATCTGCCTGTCTGTCAGAGAGATATGGCGCGCGTCGAAGTACTGGCGGCACTCTTTTAGGGTGAACGGGTCAAGTTGCAGCCAGTCGGTCAGACGATTGTGCAGGCCACCTTCATCATCAATCAGATTGTCCATCATCCACGAGGTGGCAGAGCCGCAGACTACCAGCACCACATCGCCGCGGCCGCTCATGTCGTGGTTCCAGAAATAGTCCAGCGCCTGCAGGAAGTTGGACTTGGGCGTATCCATCCACGGCAACTCGTCCAGAAATACCACCTTGCGCGCTGCGTTGCTTGCTTCCACCAGTGCGGTAAGATGCCCGAAAGCCGCCATCCACGAGGTTAGGCGGGGCATTTTTGTACCAGTATACTTCTCCAGCGATGTCTTAAAGGCTAGCAGCTCGTCGGTCTTGGTGCCTTTGGATACGCCTGTCGTGAAGAATGTAAAATCGTTGTTGAAGAACTCCTTCACCAGGAAGGTCTTCCCCACCCTGCGGCGGCCATAAAGGGCGACAAACTCCGACCTTTTGGACTCAAAAGCCTTTTTCAAGGCGGCTATTTCGGCTTTTCGGCCTATAATCTTCTCTAACATAGACAAATACTTTTCGCAAAGATAAAAATATTTTGGCAGAAAATCGCGGATAAATTGCCAAAATGCGCTAAAAATGGGGTGTTTTGGCAGAAAATCGGCGATAACTTGCCAAAATATATCGTTTTTGGAGGTGTTTTGGCAGAAAATAGTGGATAAATTGCCAAAATGTATTTTGGGAGATTTGGGCGGATTTTGTATATTTGTGGAATATGAGACGAAAAATCGCATTATTGATAACGGCGGCGTTGCTGCTTTGCAGCGCGGCGGCTTCGGCCAAGGTGGAGATTAAGAGCCAGTGGAAGGGTGCCAGAGTGGCATTCCTGGGCGATTCCATCACCGACAAGCGGCAGGTGGAGACCACCAACAACACCTACTGGAACTTCCTCGTGGACATCCTCGGAATCAAACCGTATGTCTATGGGCGAAACGGCCACAGGATGAACCAGATGATAGCCCAGGGCGAAAAACTTGAAGCGGAACACGGCCAGGATGTCGACGCGATATTTGTATTCGTGGGCACCAACGACTACAACGCGGGCATCCCGATGGGCGAATGGTTCAGCTACGACACGGCCACGACCATTGAAGATGGCAATGTCAGCGCAGAGCGCCGTCACCGCGAGATGAACTTCGACGAAAGCACCTTCAAGGGCCGTACGAACTGCACCCTGCGGTGGCTCAAGACCCACTACCCCACCAAGCAAATCATCCTCCTGACCCCGCTGCACCGCGCCTACGCGACCTTTGGCGAGGACAACATCCAGCCACCTGAGGACTTCGCGAACGCCGAGGGGCTGTTCATCAACGACTATGTAGATGCCATCAAGGAAGTGGCCAACATCTGGGCCGTACCAGTAATCGACCTCAACTCCCTTAGCGGCCTCTATCCCCTACTCGACGAACACACGCGCTACTTCCGCAATGCAGATACCGACCGCCTGCACCCTGGCACCGAAGGTCATCACAGACTCGCGTATGTGCTTGCATATCAACTACTTGCATATCCAGCAAAATTCTAGCAGATGAAACGCCTACTTTTACTAATAGCCCTTGCAGCCCTCTGCGCCTGCAGCCACAAGACCGAGAGTTTTACAGCAGTTAACCCGCTGACTTACACCGACATACCCGACAACGATGTAATCCGCGTCGGCGACACCTACTACATGGTCAGCTCCACCATGTTCTTTTGCCCTGGTGCTCCAATCATGAAGTCCAAGGATTTGGCGCATTGGCAAATCTGCTCGTATGTCTTTGAGTATCTGGAAGATGACGACCGCTACAATCTGCGGAACGGCCGCAACGCCTACGGCAAGGGCCAGTGGGCCACATCGCTGCGCTACCACGATGGCTGGTACTGGTGCCTGTTTGTCGCCAACGACCAGAAAAAGACCTACATCTACAAAACCCGCGACATCGAAAAGTCCAACTGGGAAGTGCGCTACACCCTCGACGAGAAGCTCTACGACGCCTCCATCCTCTTTGAAGATGGCCGCATGTTCGTGACCCGCGAAAACGGGGACATCCGCCTCATCGAGCTGGAGCCCGATGGATCTGCAGTGAAGCCAGGGGGCATCGACACCCTGCTTTTATCTTCACCGAAAGAGGGCTACGGCCTGCGTGCAGAAGGTTCGCACATCTACCACATCGGGGATTACTACTACATTTTGGAGATTGATTGGCCTTTGGAAGATGTCCGCACAGAGACCTGCTGGCGCAGCAAGAACCTGCTGGGCCCCTACGAGAGCAAGGTGGTGCTCAAGGGCAAGTTCGACGGCCGTGAAGATGGCGTAGCCCAGGGCGCAATCGTCGACACCCCCAACGGAGACTGGTACGCCATCATGTTCCAGGACCACGGCGCAGTCGGCCGCATCCCCACCGTCCAGCCCGTCACCTGGGTAGATGACTGGCCGATTATCGGCGACAACACCAAGCCTCTAAAGGAGGTTACGGTGAAGCTTGCAGAAAGCGGCGAGGACTATGTCTGGGATAGCGACGAGTTTGACAGTCAGACACTTGCGCTCGTCTGGGAGTGGAACCACAAGCCCGATAACGCGATGTGGTCTCTGTCAGAAAGGGCTGGCTTCCTTAGGCTGAAGGCAGGCCCTGCCACCAACATCATGGACGCCCGTAACTCCCTCACCCAGAGGACTGTAGGCCCAAGGTGCAAGAGTGCGGTCAGCATTGACCTTAGCGCGTTGAAGCCCGGCGATAGGACCGGCATCTGCGCATTCCAGAGCCACAACGCCAGCATCGGCGTAGAGGTCGCCGAAGATGGCAGCAAGCACATCTTCATGAGTCGCAGGTCGCCCGAGTCCGGCGAGACCGTCAGCGAGGTAGCGCCTCTGGACCAGAATCAGGTGTATCTATCTATCCGTTATGTATTTACGCCGCAGGCAGACGATACTTGCGGGGCCGATATGGCCTTCTTCTCCTACTCCCTGGACGGGGAAAACTGGACCGAGTTGGCAGATGGCCTCCAGATGCTCTACACGCTGGATGTCTTCACTGGCTACCGTACAACCCTGTTCTGCTACAATAAAGCCGGCCAAGCGGGAGGCTGGGCCGACTTCGACTGGTTCCACCAGAATGTATATTAGTTAGACTGGTTAGACTGGGTAATCTTGACGCTAACGGGGTCATTCCCATCGGTGTTGGTCACCTTCAAGATGGCCGAACGGCTTGATCCACTCTTGTTGGCATCGGCCTTCAGCAATATTGTGCCGCTCTTTTCGGTGGCGGTGAGCCAGCCGATGGTCGCCGTGCGGGCACTTCCCGACACCTTAATCTCCACGGCCGAACCGCCGCTCTCCTGGAGCGATGAAAGGCGCAGATACTCATCTTCATCAGATGCCGTAACTGTCTGAGTACCACCCGATGAGGTGAAGCT
>Ga0065709_1029363_pt1 | contig 28424 bp, 23 predicted proteins | sample Hoacrofraction14_2_FD_59096 | JGI IMG/M metagenome (GOLD analysis project Ga0065709, IMG submission 59096) | Hoatzin crop microbial communities from Cojedes, Venezuela, sample from fiber fraction 14 v1 | ecosystem: Host-associated > Birds > Digestive system > Esophagus > Crop | place: Venezuela...
AGTTACCTTTAAGGGCTCGAATTACGTGACCGGCCGAAAGGCCGCCATTTGCCGTTGGTGGAAAACTTTCAAAAACAGAGCGAATTACGTGACCACGGCCGGAGAGTTGCGGAAGTCCTGCGGGGATCCAGCCGGTGAGGCGGCTTTAGCCCCGTTGGAATACTTTTCTGCTGATAAAACTCGGGATGACTTTTGCCATCCCGAGTTGTTGGTTAGTGATGATTGCTTTAGTGCTAGAGTTAGTCAAAAAAGAGGCCAAAAACAAGGCCAAAACAAGGCCAAAACAAGGCCAAAACAAGGCCAAAAAAGGCCAAAATAAGGCTTTACTCTTTGTATTCCAGCGCCATGCGGAAAATCCGGGCACCTTCGTGTGTGCCGGCGAAGTACCAGAGCTTGTCTTTGTTCCAGGTGAGAGTGAGCTGGGAGCCGAGAGGGGCTTCTTTGGAAAACTCGACGGATAAGGAACGGAGCGACTTACCTTCTTTGGCCGGCGGGAGGGTGTCCTCGGCGAGGTCGAAATAGTGAGTGTTGTTCATGTGGCCGTTGAGGTCTACATAACTGAAGGGAACGGTGAAAGTGGAAGAACCGGAAGAAATGCTTTCGGAATCAGGCGCTTGGGGCGCAGGGACTGCGCAAGGTGCAGCTACTGCGCAAGGTGCAGCTGCCGCGCAAGGTGCAGGGACTGCGCAAGGTGCAGCTGCCGCGCAAGGTGCAGCTACCGCGCCGGGGAGCGGAATTTCGCGGCCGATGGTGACGCCGTCGATGACAATCCCGTGTTCTTCAGGGAAAACGAAGGTTCTTTCTTTTTGGTCAATCAGGCTCCACAGGGCGGAGGAGCGGATCAGCACCTCGCCGGCGGCCGAATCACCGGCCGACGGGCTATCATCAGCAGTACCGGAAGTGATTTCATAATAACGGGGAAAGAAGACGTGCATCGTGTCGCCCGGCCAGGTGGTTAAAGTGACTTCTTCGTCATAGACCGGCATGCGGTTAACTTCCAGATGCTGGTGGGTGATGACCCACAGAAGGCCTTTGTCGAGCGTCTTGTCGCGGCCCATGTCCAGAAGCTCGGTATGGCGGATCGCCGCCTCCTGCAGCATCTGAAAGAGCGTGGAGGTGCGCAGAGCGCGGAAATAGTTGACGTCTGAACTCTTGAGGCGGAAGGTACGCCGGCACGTGCCGTTTTCAAGGACCCAGCCGCCGAAATCGGTGTCGCTGCGGCTCATGCCTTTTTCCCCAGCTGCTTCATGATCGCATCGGCCACATCGCTCATGGTCTGCATCTTGTTCCACTGGCGCTGTGGGATACGGATGTCGTACATGGCCTCGAGCTTGCAGATAATCAGCACAAAGCCCATGGAATCGATGGCGGCGTCGGTGTTGATGACGGTGTCTTCTTCGATGGTCATATCCCGCATGTCGGGAAAGCAGTCATAAACGACCTTTCGGATACTTTGAACGACTTCTTCTCTTGTTGCCATGGCTGGCCTCCTTGGTGAAATAGGGTGGATGGATAATGGATGATTTGTGCTTATGCGGGCTTAATGATTTATGCTTACATGATTCAGGTTGATTGTATCACATTTTGAGCGAATCGGACAGGGACCGCTTACTCCGTCAGCAGTGCGCCTATCTGCCAGCGTTTGAGCTTGCCGGTGGCAGTGGCGCGCGGGAGGGCGGCTGAGGTGATTACAATCCGGCTGATTTGCTGGCCGCGAGGGAGCGTCTGCATGTAAGGAGTGATGACTTCCAGAATGTGCTGCCGGAGCGTTTCTTTGGAGGTCGGGCTGCCGGACGTTGCCGTCGGATCGGAATCGGCCGGTTGCTGTACCCCTGCATAGATTAAGACCGGGCGGCCGTCGGATTCGGTGACGGCAAGCTCGGGATGGCCTAGTAGGGAAATCAAGGCCGCTTCGTACTCCGGCAGGAAAATCTTGGTGCCGTCGGGCAGGACCAGAATGTCCTTTTTGCGGCCGGTGATGGTAAGGAGCCCGTTCCCGTCGAAGGTGCCCAGATCGCCGGTATGAAGGACGCCGTCTTGAAGGACATCCAGCGTGTCGGCCATGAGCTTGTAGTAGCCTTGCATCATGCAGGTGGGAGCTTTAATCAGGACTTCGCCGTCCGGGGCGAGGGTGATTTCATCATCCGGGCAGATGGCCATTTTGTACGGGTCGCCGGAGGTGGAAATCGCGACTCCGGAACTGGTTTCGGTGAGGCCGTAGCCGAAGCTTACCTGAATGCCCTTAGAGGTAACGGCGTCCAGAAGGCTGCGGGAGCAGCTGCCGGCACCGACAAGGACGAGACGCAGCGGGTCCTGAAGGACGTCGGCCTTCAGCAGATAGCCAAGCAAAAGCGGGACCACGGAGACCGCGGTCGGCTGATAATAAGCGATATCATCCATATAGTGGCGGGCGCCGCGGCCCAGACACACACAGGCGCCGGAGGACAGTCCCCACAAAAGGCCGCAGACAAATCCGAAGACATGGCCTAAAGGCAGCAAGCAGAGAAGCCGGTCCGACGGGGTGAGCGGCAGCATCATGGAGCCGTTCCAGGCGCTTTGCATGAGGCTTTCATCCGTCAGCACGACGGCTTTCTGCCGGCGGGTGGTACCGGAGGTAAAGAAGAGCAGCTGATGCTGCTTCACGAAGGGCGATTCCTCGTCACGGTCTTGAACGAGAGAGGGGGAAAGCGCCGCGACCAAATCCTCATCCCCATAGAGAAGGTCAACGTCGGCATAAACCAAAAGCTGACGGAGGGTGTCTTCGGGCAGGGATTCGTCCAGCATGACGACCTGCATCCCGGCGAGCACCGCACCGAAAATTGAAATCACGCAGGAAAGGCTGCCATCCGCGAGAACGCCCAGACAAGAGGCGCCGGATTTGACATAGTCGATGGCTTGCCGAAGGACCTGCTCATACAGCTCCTCAAAGGAAAGGGTGCGGTCTTCATAAGCCAGAGCGGGGGCCGTGGGCGTGGTGTCGGCAAAGTGCTTTAACATGGCGTTAAAGCCGTCAAAACGGAGAATTTCCTGTTTCATTTCAGATACCTCTTTTGAGCGGGAAATTTCATGACAGATTTATCTTGAATATACCATACCCAAAGGAGTGGGGCAAGTCAAAGAAATTTAAGATTTATGCGGGTTTGTGATTGAAATTCTGCGTCAAAAAATGTATGATATTAACAGCATTTTGCTAACCTAAAATTTGGGAGGTAAGGGACATGGACAAGAACGTCAGAATTTGCATCGTCGGCGCAGGCCCGGCCGGACTTTCCGCAGCGATGTACCTTGAAAAGAAAGGCTACGAGAACTATACAATCCTTGAACGACTGAACCGCGTCGGCGGCAAGTGCTGGTCACCCACCTACAACGGCAGACGCTACGAAATGGGCGCTATCATGGGCGTGGATTCCTATTACGCCGTGCACGATGTGGAGGAATTCTGCGGGATTACCCATGACGGTCCGAAGCTGAACCGTAACTACAAGAACAGCAAGGGTGACGTGATTGAGCCCTTCGAGCCCAAGAAGAACATTCTGAAAATTCCCAGACTCCTGAAGATGAAAAAACAGATCAAGCGCCTTGGCGAGATTCTCGAAACCAAGTATAAGGGCTATGACCTGAATGGTCACCGCGGTGTGGCTCAGGGTCGTTATGAGGGCTTTGCCGTGACGCCGGGCCGTGAGCCGGTTTCCGGTGTGAACGAAAACCTGAAGGACCTGTGCCTGCCGTTCAAGACGTTCTGCGAGATTAACGGTGTCGAGCTGTGCCAGGATGTCTGGATCGGACCGTACACCTCCTTTGGCTATGGCTATTTCGATGAGATTCCGGCCGCCTACGTGCTGAAGTATCTGGATTTCCAGACCTGCATGAACTTTGTGAAGATCAACCTGTGGACCTGGAAGGATGGCACGCAGTCCATCTGGGAGCACCTGAATGACACCCTGAAGAACCATGCCCGTCTTGAGCAGACCATTGAGAAGGTTGAGCGTAAGGATGGCAAGGTTTATGTCACGGTGAACGGTGCGGTCGAAGAGTATGACAAGATCATTGTCACGGCGCCGCTGCACATTCCGGATGAGAGAGCGGACGGCCAGAAGGGCATGGATGAATACTTCGATGTCCGTGATGACGAAAAAGAACTGCTTTCCAAGATTGACTACGAGCGCTATGACGTGCTGGCCGTGGAGACCAAGCCGGAGGATCATCCGGAAATTTCCTACTATGTGTTTGACAACATGGTGCCGGAGCGCCTGGGCCACCTGATGGTGTACTATCGCCGCTGGAGAGATTCCAAGGATCAGGTCATCACGACCTATGCGCTGAGAAAGCACAAGGATTCCGAGGAAATCCCGTATGACAAGTGCAAGCAGATGGTGCTTGATGACCTGAAGACCATGAAGAACCCGGCGAGCGCCGTGGTAAACGAGTGGTCCACCTACTACTTCCCGCATGTCTTCTCTGACGACTACAAGGCCGGCTGGTATGACAAGCTGGAAGCCCTGCAGGGCAAGTACGACACCTTCTATGCGGGCGAAGTGATGGCATTCGGTGACATGGACGAGACCGCCGAGTACTCCCGCGAGCTGGTCGAGCGCTTCTTCTGATTCGTTCAGAAGTACGCGGACGCCGTTTAGGCGGGGCTATCCGGTCGTATCATCAGGCCGGACGGTGAGATATCCGCCTGACCAAACGGACGAGAGTCCAACGAAATTTCCTATGAGCTTCAACGACTCGGGCCGCTTTCTGAACGACCCGAGTCGCTTTTCAATCAGACCGTAACTTTTGGATAGAGGGAAACACATGAGTATGTCTTACTATAAGGACCATTACGATGTCGTGATCATTGGCGGGGCGCTGGCCGGCATGAGCGCGGCGCTGCAGCTCCAGGCGTGGGGCATTAAGGACATTCTGATTCTGGAAAAGCACAATCTGCCGGGCGGTCTGGCCACGGATTATGTACGTGACGGCTTCGAAATCGAAGCAACCCTGCACGAAATGATGTCCATCGGCACGAAGGAAAACCGGCTGAAGGTCGGTCAGTTCTTCGACGATATGGGCGTTGATATCGACTGGCTGCCGGTGCCGGAGTGCTACCGTGTGGTTCTGCCGAATTCTGACATTGACAAGATTCTTCACGAGGGCTACGAAACGGTGGCGCGTGAAGTGGATGAAGTGGTGCCCGGAACCTATGAAAAGGTGCATGAGCTCATGCTGCTGTGCCGCCGGGTGTATGACAGTATGAACATTCTGTCGGTGACGCCCATGAGCAAGGTCCAGATGCTCCTGAAGCATCCCGATTTCGTGAAAACCGTCGGCTACAGTGCGACGGAAGTGATTGATACCTTTAAGCTGCCGAAAAAGGCCGTCGAGATGCTGACCCCCTATTGGATTTACGTGGGTAACAAAATGGACGACCTGCCGTTTACGATTTACGCCTTCCTGATGGCGGACTACTTCACCGGAAGCTATGTTTGCCGCGGCTTCTCGCATGAAATGAGCATGAAGATGGAGCGCAAGGTCGAGGAGAATGGCGCCCAGTTTGAGTTCTGCCAGGAGGTTGAAAAGATTCTGGTTAAGGACGGTAAGGTGTACGGCGTCCGGACCGCGCGCGGTGACGAGATTCACTGTGATTACGTGATTTCCGGCGCGTACCCGAACAAGGTATACACCCAGATGATTGAGCCTCTGTCTGAAGTACCGGAGGGCGCCGTAAAGCTGATTAACGGCCGTAAGCTTGCGCTCACGCCGGTGTCGGTCATGATGGTGCTCGAGGGCACGCCTGAGGAGAACGGCTTCATGAACTACTCGACCTTCTCGGGCGAGACCATGGACACCAACGAAATCATGGCGAACTATGAGAACATCACCGAGCCGTATAATTATATTACGACGATTTGCCTGAATTATGCGAATCCGGACTGCGTACCGGAGGGTTACACCCAGCTTTCCATCACGGCGCTCGTGCCGTCCAAACCGTTTGAGGACGTGAAGGAGGAGGACTATTACTCCCTGAAGCGTCGTCTCGCGAACGAAATGATGGAGTCCTGCATTAAGGTAACGAAGGTTGATTTCCGCAAAAACATTACCGAGATTGAGATTTCGACGCCCATGACGATTGCCCACTATGTGGGGGCCTGGAAGGGCAACATTTACGGTTATTCGCATTCGATGGCCGACCATGCGGTGGCCCGGCTCGGGGCGAACGAGGGCGAGCACTTCATTGAAGGCTTGGAGTTTGCCGGAGCCTTCGGTATGTCGGGTGACGGCATGGGCCCGCAAATCACGAACGGCCGTGCCGCGGCCAAGGGCGTGAGAAACGACAAACAGAAGAAGGAGGGGACGGTATGAGCATCAAGGTAAAAGGCTTTTTGAAGGATGTCGGCGGGGCTTCCCGTGTGACCGCGCTTCGTCAGAGCTCGATTGATCAGGCGTCTGCTGTCCCGAACCCGGTGGACCCGATCCGCAATCTGGCAGATCAGCTGCATCCGAAGCACATGCAGTTTCGGGTGATTGATATTAAGGATGCGTCTCCGAATTCCAAGACCTTCCGCTTTGAGTCGGTGGATGGCCACATTCCGGTGTTCCAGGCCGGACAGTATGTGAACTTTAGATTCGAAATTGACGGCAGCACGCTGTCCCGCCCGTTCAGTATTTCCTCGGCGCCGTATGAGGCGCGGGGCGAGCACCCGTTCTTTGAGATTACGGTGCGCCGCAACCGTTCCTACTTCGTGCCGGATTATCTGTTTGAGCATGTTTCTGTGGGAAGCGTTCTGGAAGGGGCGCTGCCGTTCGGTACGTTTTACTGGGAGCCGCTGCGCGACTCGACCGAAATTGTGGCGCTGGCCGGCGGTGTGGGGATCACCCCGTTCTATTCTCTGGCCAAAGAGATTGCCCATGCGGTGGCGAATGAACCGACCGGTGAAGAAGCCAAGCTGGCGGCGGCCGGCGTAAAGACGCTTCGCGACTGCCATCTGACCATTCTGTACGGGTCTGTCAAGCAGGATGACATCGTCTTGAAGGATGCGCTGGATGAAATTGAAAAGGCGTGTCCGGATCATGTAAAAGTGGTTCATGTCCTTTCGGATGAGCCTGACTGGCCGGGCGAGAAGGGCTTTGTGTCCCGCGAGATTATTGAGAAATACTCGGCACCGGGCTGCACCTATCTTTTCTGCGGACCGTACCCGATGTACACCTTCATTACGAAGGTCATGGAGGAAATGGGCATTTCCGGCAAGCGTTTCCGCCATGATGCTGTGGGCAATCCGGCGGATGTGACCAAGCTGGCGGGCTATCCGGCCGGCAAGGAGAAGGAGACCTATCATATTACGGTGTGCCGTGGTCTCGAGGAGACCGTGATTGAAGCAGCGGGCACCGAGCCGGTGGCCGTGGCGCTCGAGCGGGCGGCCATTAAGATTGACACCCACTGCAGGAACGGTGAGTGCGGGTTCTGCCGCAGCGAGCTTTTAGAGGGCGAGGTGTTTGTCTCGCCGGTGGGCGACGGACGGAGACTCATGGACAAGGAAATGGGTTGGTTCCATCCCTGCTCGTCCTGGCCGCTGTCTGACCTTAAAATTAAGATTCCGATTATGTAATTGATTACGAATCCCGAAGGGGCTTCCAAAGCGGAGCCCCGCGGAGGATTCATGATAAGTGGAGGATCGATGGATGAAAAAGGCTGTTAAATTCGGCGGGAGCTCCCTGGCGGACGGTCAGCAGTTTTTGAAATGTGCCCGGATTATCCGGGAGGACCCGGCCAGGTGCTATGTGGTGCCTTCCGCCCCGGGCAAGCGCTTTAAGGGGGACCGGAAGGTCACCGACATGCTCATCGAGTGCTACGAGGTGCAAAAGCATGACCTGGATCAGGGCCTTGCCTGCTTTGCCCTCGTCGAAGAGCGCTATAACCAGATTTTGAGCACACTGGACATTGATTATTCTCTGGAGGATGAGTTCCGGATTATCCGTTCCAACATGGAAGAGGGGTTGTCGCGGGATTATCTGGTGAGCCGCGGCGAGTACTTAAGCGGCAAAATCATGAGTCATCTGCTGGGATTCCCGTTTGTGGATCCGGAAGGGTACATCCGCTTTAATGCGAACGGTCAGCTCGACGAAAACCGGACGGACGAGCTCATGGAAACCCTCACGGGCTATGAATGCTTCGTCATGCCGGGCTTTTACGGCGCAACCGAAAACGGCCGTACCAAGACCTTCAGCCGCGGCGGCTCGGATATCACCGGCTCGATCGTGGCCAAGGGCATGGGGGTGGACATCTATGAGAACTGGACGGATGTGAGCGGTTTCCTGGTGGCGGACCCGAGCATGATCGAGAATCCCGAGGTCATTCAGGAAATCACCTATAACGAGATTCGCGAGCTTTCCTACATGGGCGCGCAGGTGTTCCATGAGGAGGCCATCTTCCCGGTCAGAAGCGCCGGAATTCCGATCAATATCCGCAACACGAATCGTCCGGAGGACGGCGGCACCTGGGTGTGCACCGAGAGCCAGATTACGGACCAGCACCGCCTGATTACGGGCATTACGGGGCGCAAGGGCTTCATGACCCTGTCCTTTGAAAAGGATGTCGGATCCGACCGCCTGCCGTTCGGCCGCAAGATTCTGCAGATGTTTGAAGAGGCCCGAGTCATGGTTGACCACGTGCCGAGTTCCATCGGCACGATGACTGTCGTGGTGGATGAGTCCGAGATTGAGGGCAAGGAGGAGAACATCCTGCGCCGCATCCGCATGGAAATCGACCCGTACAGCATCACGGTTGAGCACCATCTGGCCATTTTGGCGGTCGTCGGCACCCGGCTTCACGGCGTGGTCGGAATCACCTCGCAGATGCTGAAAGCACTGGCCGACGTCGGCATCAACGTGAAAATGATTATTCAGGGCATTAAGGAAATCTCCCTGATTATCGGCCTGAAGGAAGAGGACTTCGAACTGGCGGTGCATACGCTGTACGAGTTTGCGCAGCATCGCGAGCTCGAGGAGAACATAGTCAAAGATTGACAAGAGACTGACTTCCAAATTTTACAAAACTGTTACAAATTATAAAGCAATTATTTCAAAACTGTCTTGCAATTATGAAGCACGTATGATAAAATACGGAACGTGAAGCGCACGAAAGGGGTATATCAAAATGATCTCGAACCAAAATCTCCAAATCACGATTGATGGCCTGAAGAGCATCACCAAGATGGAATTTACCGTACTGGATACGGAGGGAACGGTGCTGGTGACAACCGAAGCGCTGAAGAATTCCTCCCTGTCGACCTTGATTCCGAGTTTTCTCTCCTCGGAGGCGGACAACATGCATGGCATGGGGTATCAGCTGATCAAGGTGTACGATAACCAGGAGGAAGCGTACATCGTGGCGGTAAAGGGCGACGGAGATGATGCCTACACCTTTGCGCGTGTGGCGGCGTTCCAGATTCAGACCCTGCTCGGGGCGAGCGTGGAAAAGCTGGACAAGGACAGCTTCATCAAGAATCTTCTGATGGACAACCTCCTGCTGGTTGATATCCATACCCGTGCCGCGAAGCTTCGCATCGAGAACAACGTTCCCCGTCTGGTATACCTGGTGGAGACCAACAACGACAGCGATACCAACACGAACGTGATGGACGTGATCCGCAGTCTCTTCCCGAACAAGCAGAAGGACTTCATCACCGCTGTCGATGAGCACAACATTATCCTCGTCAAGGAGACGGATGAAAACGAAACTCGCGAGTCCATGGAGAAGACTGCGATGACGATTTCCGACACCTTGAGCTCCGAAGCGATGGGCCGCGTGAGAGTGGCGATTGGCTCCGTCGTGCAGGATCTGAAGGATGTCTCCCGCTCCTACAAGGAAGCGAAGATTGCCCTCGAGGTTGGTAAGATTTTTTACGAGAGCAACGTCTGCATCAATTACAACCGCCTCGGAATCGGCCGTCTGATCTATCAGCTGCCGCTGCCGCTGTGCCGGATGTATCTGGACGAGATCTTCCGCGACATCCGTGTGGACGACTTTGATGAGGAAACCCTGAACACGGTGAACAAGTTCTTCGAGAACAGCCTGAACATTTCGGAAACCTCCAGACAGCTGTACATTCACCGCAACACGCTGGTGTACCGTCTGGACAAGCTTCAGAAGACCACGGGCCTGGACATCCGTACCTTTGAGGACGCGATTACGTTCAAACTGGCACTGATGGTCGCCAAGTACATGAACTATATGGATCAAATGTAAGACAAACCGCCGTTATAAACAGAGAGAAGAGGCGGGCAGGACAAAAAACGGGAGTCGGTTATGATTGAATTAGTGGATGTGACCAAGGTCTATGACCCCGATGTCGTCGGGGTGGATCACCTGAATCTGACCATTGAAGACGGAGAATTCGTCTTCATCGTCGGTGAAAGCGGATCCGGCAAAAGCACCTTGCTGAAGCTTCTCATGCGGGAAATCCTTCCCGACGAGGGGCAGATTTATATTGATGATACGGATATCACCCGTCTTCGCCGCCGGAAGGTCGCGGAGCTTCGTCGCAACATGGGCATAGTTTTCCAGGATTACCGTTTGCTTTCCAAGCGTACGGTTTATGAAAATGTCGCCTTTGCGTTGGAGGTGATTGAAGTTCCGCCGTCAAAGATTAAGCGCAGCGTGCCGGCTGCCCTGAATCTGGTCGGTCTGGCTCACAAGGCCAAGAGCATGCCGAATGAAATTTCCGGCGGTGAGCAGCAGCGGACGGCGATTGCCCGTGCGATTGTTAACAACCCTCATGTGGTGCTGGCGGACGAGCCGACCGGTAACCTGGACGCAAGAAACGCCGAGGAAATCATGGATGTTTTGGATGCCATCAACCGCCGAGGAACGACGGTCATCATGGCAACGCATGACCGCAACATCGTCGATGAGATGAAGAAACGAGTCATCCATCTGGAGAACGGTATTGTGGTGCGCGATACGGTGGGAGGAGGCTACGACGACGAATGAAGCTTAGAACCGTCGGCAGCTGCTTCAAGGAAGGCTTTAAGAGCGTTTTCAGAAACGGCTTGATGAGCCTTGCCTCCATCGGTACGATTGCAGCGTGCCTTATCATTTTGGGAATTGTGTACTGTCTGGTCATGAACGTCGAAAGCTTCGCACAGGGTATGAACGGAAACCTGGGGATGGTGGCCTTTTTAAAGGCCGGCATTACGGATTCCGAGGTCAAGGAACTGGAAGCTCAGCTCGACGCGCGAGACGACATAGGCAGTTATCGTTACGTTTCCGCCGATGAAGCGTGGAGCGTTTTCAAGAACGAGATGCTGGGCGGGGACGAGCTCAATGATCTTCTGATGGGAGAGCTTGAGGATGACAACCCGCTGGAAAATTCCGCGAACATCGAGATTTATCCGAAGTCTGCGGATGATCAGGACGCGATTGTTGAGTTTTTGAACAGCACATCGCTGGTGAGAAAGGTCAGCTATTCCGCCAACGCCTCGAGGGCGCTCACAGCGTTCGCCACATTGACAACGTACGTCGGTATTGCGCTGATTGCGTTCCTGATCTTCATTGCCATCCTGCTGATTACAAACACCATTAAGCTATCGGTGTACGTGAGACAGCGGGAAATCAACATTATGAAGTACATCGGAGCCAAGGACAGCTTTGTCCGGCTTCCGTTCATTATCGAAGGTATCATCATCGGTATTCTAGGCGCTTTGATTCCGACGGCTTTGATTTATTTCGGATACAATGCGCTGCTGGGCTTCCTGGAAGGCAGGTTCGCGGCGGTGTTCTCCCTGTTCCAGTTCCTCACCCTGGAGGAAATTATGCGAGGCCTGATTCCGATTTTCCTGGTACTTTCTGTGGTTGTCGGTACGGTGGGAAGTGCAATTTCACTGAGGAAATATTTGAAGGTTTAAACCGGAGCCATCAGCTTGGCTGTGACTTTAAGTTGGCCGAAAACCCCTGCGGGGTTTTCCAACATGAGAGATGGCTGTGACTTTTTAAGTTGGTGAGGCTCCGGCCGAAAACCCCTGCGGGGTTTTCCAACATGTGATAGATATCGTTTCCGACATTGGAGGAGTTATGAGTAAGAAAAAGTTTTTTACCGGTCTGATGGCAATTGTGCTGGTGATTGCGATGTTGGCAAGTATCGTGGTTCCCGCGTTTGCGGACGATCAGGATGACATCGACGCGATGGAGCGCGAGAAGGAAGAGCTGGAGCAGGAGGCTGCAGATGCAGAGGCTCTGGCAAACGCAACGGCCGAAGAACTGGCTGAAGCGCAGGCACTGGTGGACGAAGTGATGGCCGAGATGGAGGTCATCAACGCAGAGTTGGATGAAGTCGGTAAAAAGGTGATTGAACTGAACCAGAAGATTGCCGACAACGAGGCGCTGCTGGAGCAGACCGAAGAGGAACTGGCCACAGCGACAGCCGACCTTCAGGTCTACTATGAAGCGCTCAAGAGCCGTATCCAGATGATGTACGAAAACGATCGTACGACCTATCTGGAGGTTCTTTTAAACGCAAGCAGCCTGTCCGATTTCTTCAGCCGGTTTGAGTACATCTCCGAAATGGTGCAGTACGACAACAACATCATGGAGAACCTGAACGCCTGCAAGGAAAAAATCGAAGTCAGCAAGGCAACGATTGAAAACACGCAGAAAACCCTGGAGGCCGACCGCGCGGAGCAGGTTGAACAGCAGAAGAATCTGGAGCTGCTGCTGAGCAAGAAGCAGGATCAGATGGATACTCTGGAGTCGAACCGCCTGGCCCTTCAGCTTCAGAAGGAGCATCAGGAAGAGGTGCAGGCTGAACTGGTCGCTCAGATTCAAGATCTGCAGTCTCAAATTGATTATGCAAACGCTGAGCTGCAGCGTAAGATTGAGGAAGAGCAGCGTGCGGCGGCTGAGGAAGCGGCCCGTATCCAGCGTGAGAAGGAAGAGGCTGAGCGTAAGGCTGCTGAAGAAGAAGCCGCTCGCAAGGCTGCAGAAGAATCTGAGAACAACACCGGGGAAGAGTCCGGTGAAACCGGAGAAACCGGCGAAGAGAACAGTGAGGATAACGGCGGCGAATCCGGAGGCACGGAAAATAACGAGGCCTACGAGGTGCCAGGAACCACAGGTGATGACGCCTCCTGGCGTGCGAACAGTCTGGGCTTCTGGGACACCTGGCCGGGCATCGGTTCAGCGCAGCTGGGCTGGCCGACGAACAGCTTTCTGGCAACCTCCCTGTACGGACCTCGTGTCCACCCGATTACCGGTGAGTACAAGAACCATAACGGCCTGGACTTGGCGGCCGATTACGGTACCCCGATTTACTCCTGTCTGTCCGGCACGGTTATCACCGTGGGTTATGACGGCGGTGGCTGGGGCAACTACGTGGTGGTCGACCACGGCAACGGCTTCACAACGCTGTACGCCCATTGTTCTTCCATCGCTGTTTCCGAAGGTGATTACGTCTCCGGCGGACAGACGATTGCCTACATGGGCTCTACGGGTATGAGCACGGGTTCTCACCTGCATCTGGAGGTTTACCTGTATGGTTCTCTGGTGAACCCGGAGGATTACCTGTAATCCATTTGGTGAGAGAACTTCACTGAAATGAAAGGCGGAAATTTCTGTGCCGTAAGGTGCGGGAATTTCCGCTTTTTTACTTGTGAGAATCGTCGGTTTGTCATAAAATGTAAGAAGCATGAATCTGTGAAAACCATCATAAGAGCTGAATCGCTAACGCGATCGCTAAAGCGGAGCTCTGTAAGGAGAGAACATGGCTGACTGGTCAGCGGAATCGATTTTGTCCTATTGCCGCCTGCCTCATCCTGCATACCGGATAGAAGCGGAAAGAAGCGTCACTTCGACGAATAATATTCTGAAAGAACGGGGACAGGCGGGTGAAGAGGCGGGGCTCATCCTGTGTGCCCTTGAGCAGACGGCCGGCCGCGGCCGGGTGGGACGCAGCTTTTACTCGCCGGAAGGAACGGGCGTTTATTTTACTTTGCTTTTGAAGCCACAAACCCCGGCGGCCGAGACCATGACCCTGACGACGGCTGCTGCCGTGGCCACAGCCCGAGCCATTGATCGGGTGAGCGCCCTTACGACCGGCATCAAGTGGGTGAACGACATATATTTAAATGGACGCAAGGTTGTCGGCATCCTGACTGAGGCCGCCCTCGGGCAGAATGTCTCTGCAGGGCAGAACAGTGCGGCCGGACAGAAGGCCTCGGCTGAAGAAGCGAAAGCCGAAACGGCCTTGTACTGGGACTACTGCGTGATTGGCATCGGAATCAACCTTTTTGAGCCGGAGGAAGGATTCCCGGACGAGATTAAGGACATCGCAGGCTCGGTGTTCGGAAAGAAAAGTGAGTACAAGGAGCCTTCGGAGGGCTTTGCAGAAGAAATTCCTTCCCGAATCATGGCCGCCTTTCTGGATGAATGGGATTCGATATATGACGCGGCCTTCGGAGAAGGAGCGCTCATAACGGCCGACGAAATGGCCAAAGACATGACTGAAGCCGTGACCGAAGCCGAAAGAAACTCCCTTCTGAAAGAGGCTGAACGTCCCGGCGTGAAACGATTCATGGAGATTTACCGGGAAAAATCCATTCTGACCGGATGTTATGTGAACCTGTTCCGGCCGGACCACACGCCCATCGAGACAGCGGGAGCGGTGAGGGTGGTCGGATTGGGCGACCTGGGAGAACTCATCGTGGAGGACTCAAACGGACAAAGGACGGCTCTTAATCAGGGGGAGGTCAGTGTTCGGCCCGCTGAATAAAAGGCGCGCCTGAAAATTCAGAGACGACAGATACGATAAGCGAAACAGAAAGAAAAACAGAAAAAAACGGAAAGAACGAAAGGGGGAAGACGAGTGGCACTGTTACATGTTCATTTCTTTGCGGAAACGCTGGGCATGGAGCGGCAGATGGATGTGATTCTGCCGGAGAAGACCACGCGGCAGGACGGAAAGGTGCCGGTGCTGTACCTGCTGCACGGCGGTCTGGATGACCATACCGTCTGGCAGCGGAGGACCGGAATTGAACGCTATGCGGACGAGCGGGGGTTGGCCGTGGTTATGCCGGGAGCGGATTTGAGCTTTTACTGCGACATGAAGTACGGCTACGATTATTACCGCTTTTTCAGGGACGAGCTGCCCCTCAGGGTGCACGAGTTCTTTCCGACCATTTCCACCGAAAGAAGCAAGACCTATATCGCCGGAATCTCGATGGGCGGCTTCGGTGCGCTGAAGCTGGCCATCAATTGCCCGGAAAAATTCAGCCATGCGGCCAGCTTTTCAGGGCTGGTGGATCCGGTGGATGGTATCACCACCTTGCAAAAAGCGGTGGAGAGCGGGCAGGCAGAGTCAGCGCTTTTGGACACCATCTACCGGGCCATGGGCACGGCGGAGGAAGTGGAAGGAACGATTAATGACCTGCCGCAGCGGCTGGAATCGAAAATCCGTCAGCGGGTGAAGCTCCCGAAATTCTATATCGCCTGCGGCACCGAGGACTTCATGTATCCGATGAATGCTGCCTTTGCCGAAAGATTTCAGGGGAGGTGCCCAATGAAGTGGGTCGAGGCTCCGGGGTCCCATGAGTGGGGCTTCTGGAACGAACAATTAAAGCTCATGCTTCGCTGGATTGAGGAGGTGGGATGATGGCGCTTCTGGAAGTTAACTTTTTATCCCGCTGTCTTGGCACGCAGACCACGGTGAACGTGATTTTGCCGCAGAGGCCGCTGGAGATAGGGGCGGACGGAACGGGCGAGCTGAAGGATGAAAAAAGCACGGAACGCATAAAAGAGCGGCAGCCTCAGAACGTGAAATATCCAGCTCTTTATCTGCTGCACGGTTCCTCCGATGATGAATCGGCATGGCTGAGAAAAAGCAACATCGAACGCCATGTGGCAGGGCTGAATCTGGCGGTCATCATGCCGAATGCACAGCTTTCCTATTACGAAAATATGCTCCACGGAGCCCGGTATTACGACTTTGTAACGAAGGAACTTCCTGAGGTCATGGAAGCCCTGCTTCCCATCAGCTCTGATGCCTCGGATCGCTATGTCTGCGGCCTTTCCATGGGCGGCATGGGAGCCCTTTCCATGGGGCTTCGGAGCCCGGAGCGGTACGCCGCCTGCGGGATTCTGTCGTCCGGGAACCTGCTTTATCGGGAAATTCAGAACTACACGGCGCAGGCCCTTCGGCCGAGCGGCGGTGCGGCTCCGCTCACAGCCGTATATGGGACCAATGATCTAAAGACCTTGCAGGAAACCGACTGGGACCCCTTTGTCAGCGGGGTGGAAAACATGGCCGCAGGAAAGAAGCTGCCGCGGTTTTTCCACGTGTGCGGTACGGAGGATTTCCTACTCGACTCAGCGAGGCTGACCCGGAACTGGTTCCTCTCGCATCCGGGCATCCGCTACACCTACATGGAAGCGCCGGGCTCGCACAACTGGGACTTTTGGGACAAATGGATTAAGGAGTATCTGACATGGCTGAATATCAAGTGACAGAATTCAAAGTAACCTCAAGCTTTGACGGACTGACCCTGAAGGCTTTGAAGGTCGCCCCTCGGCTTATACCCGCGTCGTCTGATGTGGGGACGGCTGCGCATGCCGAGGCACAAGTCTTCCCGAAGGCGGCGGTCGTATTTGCTCATGGCATGGCCGAGCACAAGGAGCGGTACCTTCCTTTTATGCAGTATCTGGCGGATCATGGTTATGTTTCGTACATCCATGACCACCGCGGCCATGGCGGAAGCGTGAAAAGCGCGGGTGATCTGGGCTTTCTCTACGACAAGGGCGAGGACGGCCTGATCGAGGACCTGCATCAGATGGTGCTTCTCGCTCACGAGGAGAACCCGGACCGGCCGGTGCTCCTCTTTGGACACAGCATGGGTTCGCTGATTGTGCGGATTTTCCTGGCCGACTACGACCGGGACATCGACGGACTGTTGGTTTCGGGCTGTGTGGCCGCGAATCCGGCGGCCGGCGCCGGCAAGACCATGGCGAAGCTTTTTGGTAAGCTTAAAGGCGACCACTATCGGAGCAGCATGCTGCAGAAAACTGCCTTTGGCAGCTACAACAAGCAGGCCGGAGCGGATGACTCGGTGCCGAATGCCTGGCTGACGACAGACGGTGCCGTCGTAGCGGCCTACAACGCGGACCCGCTTTGCGGTTACAATTTCACGACAAACGGCTATGTCGCGCTCATGACGCTCATGCAGCGCTGCTACGAAAAGGACCGTTTCAAGGTGGCTCACCCGGACCTTCCGATTCTGTTTTTGTCCGGCGGGAGCGACCCGTGCCGCGCGTCCGATGAGGGCTTCAGGAAAGCCGTGGATTTTCTGAAAGGTCTTGGCTATCAGGAGGTCAGTGGGCAGCTCTTCGAGGGGATGCGCCATGAGATTTTGAACGAAACCAACAAGGAAGAGGTATATTCTGCCGTGCTGGCCTTTTTTGACCGGGCGGCGGAGAAGTAAAACATGAACTTGAATGACAATGCGCTGAAGGTCCTTCACATGCTGGAGGAGCAAGGCTTCGAGGCTTATGCCGTCGGTGGCTGCGTTAGGGATGCACTTCTGGGTGAGGAGCCGAAGGACGTGGACATCACAACCTCGGCTCACCCGGATGAGGTGAAGGAAATCTTCAACCGGACCTTCGACACCGGCATCGAGCATGGCACCGTGACGGTGCGGATGGGCGGCGAGAGCTTTGAGGTGACAACCTATCGGACGGATGGCAAGTATCTGGATCATCGTCGTCCGAGCGAGGTGTCCTATACGCTTTCGCTGGAAGAAGATCTGAAGCGCCGGGATTTTACGATTAACGCGATGGCCTGGCACCCGAAAAAGGGGGTCATCGACCTGTTCGGCGGCCGGGAGGACCTTGAAAATCATCTGGTACGGGCCGTCGGAAAGGCGACAGAGCGATTCGATGAGGACGCGCTTCGCATGCTGCGGGCCATCCGGTTTGCGTCTCGGTTGGATTTTGAAATCGAGGCCGAGACCTATGCGGCCATCCGGACGAAGGCACCGCTCTTGGAGTTTGTAAGCCGTGAGCGGGTCATGGACGAGCTTAGTAAGACGCTTTTGTCGAATCATCCGGAGCGGCTGGCGCTGATGAAAGAATCGGGGCTGGTAAGATACGTGCATCCGGCGCTTGTGAATCTGACGGAAGACGATTATGCCAGACTCTCTCAAATTACACCGGAGCGGGAGCTTCGCTTTGCACTGATGCTCCGCCCGCTGGGGGCGGAAACGGCCGGCCGGGTGCTCTCTGAGCTTAAGTCGGATAATCATTTGAAATACGCCGTGACGCACTATATCAGCGCTCTTGACCTAAAGGCACCGGAGGACGAAGAAGAAATGCGCCGGGCACTCGGGCAGGTCGGGAAAGCAGAAATGCCGGGGGTTATCGAGCTTCGGCAGGTGCTTGGCATGGACACGGCGGAAGAAACCGCACGGCTTTACGCCCTCTATGAATCTCAGAAGGAGCAGCCGGTAACGATTAAGGAGCTGGCGGTCACGGGGACAGACCTTATGAGGGTCGGCGTACCGGCCGGAAAAGAGGTCGGTCGGGTGCTGGAAGCGCTCCTTGAACAGGTGCTCTCGCACCCCGAAATGAACACGGCCGAAACCTTGCTTTCGGTTGCGGCCGAAGGGCAGCTGTGATATAATCCTTGTGTATGCAGTCGAAGAGGGGCTGCGAAAAGCTTTTGGAGTTTAAGAGAGAATTAGATACAGATTAGATTGAAAGAAAGTACGAAACCATGAACGAAGAAGAGAAGAAAAATACCCAGCGGGACGACTGGGACGTAGATGAGCTTTTTTATCAGGGAACAGAAGCAGCAAAGAAGCCGGCAGCCGGCGCCGATCAGGCGGCAAGTGCCGGGGTGAAGACAGGAAGTGACAGCTTTTCCTCGGCCAGACGCGTGAATTCAACCAAGCTGACTTCGGTTGAGAACGTCGGAGAAGCCGGTTACGTACCCTTGGTAACACCCAGAAAGAAGAGAACGACCTTGGACGACACCGAGGAAGAGGCGGTGGATTTGATGACCGCGCCTGTCCGTACGGTGACTTCGATGGAGGAAGCGACTTCTGATTCCGAAAGGGCCGCGGAGAAATACACGGCTTCGGACCGGGCGGCGGTTAGGACTGAAGCGGCGAAGTCGGCTGCAGCGGCAGCATCAGCCGCTGCGGGAGGATCGGCTGCAGTGGAATCCGCCGAAGCGCAGGTTCTTCCGAACGGGCAGTCACCGGAGTTTGCCGAGGCGGTTCGTCAGGATGCGATGAAGCGGGCGGCGGCGCTGTCCCGCGCCAAGCTTGAACAGGAGACTAAGGCCTCTCAAGCAGCGGAGAATGCGGATTGGAAGAACTATAACGCGACCACCGATTACGATTATGACGCCGGCAGTGCCGAGGAGGATCGTGAGAGGGAGCTGGAGCGGCTGGAAGAGCGTGAACGGCGCATGAAGATGGCCCGGCAGCGGGCCGAGGAGCGGATGGCCGAAAGACAGGCCGAGGAAGAGGCCGAGAAAAAGAAAAAGAAGAAAAAAACGCTGTACGGCATCTTGATTGGCATTATTCTGCTGCTGGTACTGCTGCTTGTGATTCTGATTGCCAGCCTGTTTAAAAACAACGGCGGAAGCAAGCAGACGAATAATGAGTCCTCCGAGCAAAGCGTGGAGGACGAGGCCGAGGACATCCAGACCATGACCGGCGTGGTTACGGCAGTGGACAAGTCGGCGGGCACGATTACGATTTATAACGTTGACACCCGGATGGAGACCACATTCACCCTGCAGAAGGACCGGCAGCCGGATGTGTCGGTTTCCTCCTTCAAGGAAGGCGACGTGGTGGATATCTCCTATGATATCCTGCACAACAACTGCCCGACGGGCATCTCGACCGCGAAGAAGTCGAACACGCTGAATAACATTTCGGGCGTGACGCTCGGCGGCACGACGGTGTCCATCAACGAGCAGATCTATACGATTGACGATCATCTGATCTGCCTGTATCAGGGACAGGAGGTGGACAAATCGACCATCACGAGCGGCACCACGTTCAACGCCTCCGTGGTGGGTGAGCACATCTACACGATTACGGTGACCTCGTCCACGGGGACGCTGATCCTGCAGAATTTAACGGATTATGCGGGCGCCGAGCTCAAGATTACGCCGGCGAAGGGCGAGACGGTGACGCAGAAGATTTCCGGCGACACGCTGACCTTTGAGGTGTCGGAGGGATCACTTTCCCTGTCGGTGGCTGACGAAGAGGAGACGCTGTTTACCTACAGCACCTTTATCACGGCCGGCAGTGAGAACAAGGTGAAGCTTCCCGATATCGAGGAGAAGAAGGGCAGTGTCGTGTTCCGGACCGACCTTCCGGAGGGCGTGGTTCCCACGATTACCGTAGACGGCCGGGCTTATCAGGCGGGCGAGTCGACGGAGTTTGAGTACGGCGACTACACGGCGAGCGTGAGCGCACAGGGCTACGAGGATACCGAGATCAGCTTTACGGTTGAAAAGCCGTATACGCAGGTGAACATCGAACTTCAGGCCAAGACCGTGACGGTTTATGTGGCCTCGACGCCGCCCGGCGTATCGCTGTATGTCGATGGCGTGTACCAGGGCTCGATGGTGCTTGACGGCCTGACACTGGAGCTTGAGTATGGTACGTACGAGCTCATGGCCGACCTTGAGGGCTACGAAACCGAGTACCGTGAAATTACGTTGGATGAAAACTCTTCCACCATGTCCATCGTGTTCTACATGATTGAGATTGAGGAATCCTCGGAGGAGATTATCGAGGAATCTTCTGAGGCGCCGGCGGAAGAGTCATCGGAAGAAACCCCGGCCGAGGAATCGTCAGAAGAGGTACCGGCGGAGGAATCTTCAGAGGAGACGCCGGCAGAGGAATCTTCGGAAGCGGCGGAAACCGGGGAGACGGACGAGACGTCCGGAAACAACGAGTAAGCTAAGCACGACCCATAAAATTCAAAAAACAGGAGGGACAGAACATGTCAGACTACATGAATCGCTATCATGAGTGGCTTGAGAGTGATGCGGTTGACGAGGCGACCAAGGAGGAGCTTCGCTCCATCGCCGGGGATGAAAAGGAAATCGAGGAGCGGTTCTACCGTAACCTGGAGTTCGGTACGGGCGGCCTTAGAGGCATCATGGCGGCCGGAACAAACCGCATGAACGTGTACACGGTTCGCCGCGCCACGCAGGGCCTGATGAACTATCTGCTGAAGATGGATCCCAAGGCCGCGGAAAAGGGCATTGCGATTGCCTACGATTCCCGTCATAATTCGGATGTATTTGCCCGTGAGACTGCCGCAGTTGCGAACGGCAACGGCGTCAAGGCTTACGTGTTTGAGTCTCTGCGCCCGACGCCCATGCTGTCCTTCGCGATTCGCGAGCTTGGCTGCAAGAGCGGCGTCGTTGTGACGGCAAGCCACAACCCCTCTGTTTATAACGGCTACAAGGCCTACTGGGATGACGGATGTCAGGTACCGCCTCCAATGGATGCGGAAATCATCGATGAGGTCGACGCGGTCGACATGTTCGAAGGCGTTAAGACCATGCCGCGCGAGGAGGCTGAAAAGGCCGGCCTGTATATCGAAATCGGCAAGGAAATCGATGACAAGTTCAACGCAAGAGCGCTGGAACTGATTATTAATAAGGAAGCCGTGGCCAAATACGGTGCGGATCTGAAGATTGTTTACACGCCCATGCATGGCGCCGGCCTGAAGCCGGTGACCCGTGCCCTCACCGAGGCCGGTTTCACCAACCTTCACGTGGTGCCCAGCCAGGCACAGCCGGACGGCAGCTTCCCGACGGCGTCCTATCCGAATCCCGAAATGCGCAACTGCTTTGACAAGGCGGTTGAACTTGGTACGGAAATCGATGCGGACATTTTGATTGCGACCGACCCGGATGCGGACCGTATGGCCATCATGGTGAAGAAGGACGGCGAGTACAAGCAGTTCACCGGTAACATGACCGGCTGTCTGCTGCTTTCCTACATTCTGGAAGCGAAGAAGCAGGCCGGTACCCTTCCGGCGGACGGCTTCATCGTGAAGACGATTGTTTCCTCCGAAATGCCGCGCGCCATTGCCGCGGATTACGGTGTGGACCTGCATGAATGCCTGACCGGCTTCAAGTATATTGGCCAGCAGATTCTGCGTTCCGAGCAGACCGGTGTCGGCACTTATTTGTTCGGATATGAGGAGAGTATCGGCTATCTGTGCAACACCTACTGCCGTGATAAGGATTCTGTGAGTGCGGCGCTCTTAATTTCCGAGATGGCGGCCGTGTACAAGGCCAAGGGCCTGACGCTGGTCGACGTGCTGGAGGGCCTGTACAAGAAGTACGGCTACTATCAGGAGACTCAGGTGGCGCTGACCTTTGAGGGCATCGAGGGAACGGCCAAGATCAAAAAGCTCATGGACGACCTGCGTGCCAACCCGGCCGAGTCCTATGCCGGACTGAAGGTCCTTGAAATCAAGGATTACTCTCAAGGCATCGAAGGCATGCCGAAGAGCAATGTGCTTCGCTTCATGCTGGAGAAGAATTGCTGGTTCTGCGCCCGTCCGTCAGGCACCGAGCCCAAGATTAAGTTCTACTTCGGCGTCAAGGGTGAGACCCTGGACGAGGCCAAGGCCATGCTCGAAGACCTCAAGAGCGCTGTCACCCCGAAATAATCAGGAAACGGGTGACGGCCGCGGCGCTTAACAGTTAGGCGCCGACCGAAAGATCTCAGCGTAACAATCATAAACAGAAGGCCGCCACATTCAAGGATGCGGCGGCCTTTTTTCAAGGAGAAAACCATGCGAGAAGTGACGGAGAAGGCTTACGGAAAAATCAACTTGACGCTGAACGTTGCCGGCACGAGGCCGGACGGCTTTCACGAGCTGGAAACCATCATGCAGACGGTCGACCTTGCAGACACGGTGGTGTTAACGGCGGACGGCGGGGCGGTCAATGAACCGTCTGAGACCGGCGGCGAAATCACCGTTCTTTCGAATGACCCATCGCTGCCGGGCGGAACGGACAACCTGGCGGGCAAGGCGGCTCTCCTTTTTAAAGAGCATTTCGGAATCCGGGAAGGAGTGACCATCCAAATTGAAAAGCGGATTCCGGTAGCGGCCGGAATGGGCGGCGGCAGTGCGGACGCAGCGGCGGTGCTGAGGGGGATGAACCGATTGTTTGACGTCGGAGCCTCCGGGGAAGATTTGTGTGGACTGGCGGCTGGCTTAGGGTCGGACATTCCGTTCCTCGTTGAAGGCGGAACGGCGATTTGCCGGGGCCGCGGGGAAGAGATGGAAAAAATCGCCTCGATGCCGGACTGTCAGATTGCCATCTGTGCCTTTGATTTCGGCATTTCAACGCCTTGGTCCTACCGGCGGTTTGATGAGCTTTCCCGGGAGAAAGCGGAGTTTGAACCGGCGGATAACGAGGCCATCAAGGCATCGTTTGCGGCCGGTTCGCTTGCGGACCTGCCGAAACAGCTGGTGAATCATCTGGAAAAAGCGGCGCTCATGGAGCATCCTGTGATTGAAGAAGTGAAAAAATTTTTGATAGAGCGCGGAGCCCTCGGCAGCATGATGACCGGCAGCGGGCCGACGGTATTTGCCATATTTGAGGCGGGAGCCGAGGTGGACCTTTCGGGCCTTCCGGCAGGCGTGAGAACGTATCTGACCCGTCCGCTGAACGAAAAGGACGGGGGCCGGCAGTAAAAAGAGGACATGAACGCAGCGAAAGCACGGGCCGGAAAGACGCCCGGGACAGGTTGCGGGATTCGTTTAAATGTGATATAAATGTTCATTAAGTAAAGATATTTTAGCGGGGGATAGACCATGCTGTTTTCATCAAAGATCGGAATTGACCTGGGGACCTGTTCGGTGCTCGTTTACGTCAAGGGCAAAGGAATTGTGCTCAGAGAGCCGTCGGTGGTGGCGATTCGCAAGGGCGAGAACATCACGATTGAGGCGATCGGCGAGGAGGCTTACCGGATGGTGGGCCGCACTCCGAAGGACGTGGAGACGATCTACCCGTTGGAGGGTGGCGTGATTTCCGATTATGTGTATTGCGAAAAGATGCTTAAGTACTATTTGGGCAAAACCATCGGCCGGACGCTGTTCGCGCCGACGGTTTGTGTGTGCATCCCCTGTAAGATTACCGAAGTCGAGCGGATGGCAATCATGGACACCTGCCGGAACGTGGGCGCGGGAACGGTTCATCTGATTGAGGAACCCATCGCGGCGGCCATGGGCGCGGGGATTGATATTACGCGTCCGAGCGGCAGCATGGTGGTGGATATCGGCGGAGGCACAACGGATATCGCCGTGATTTCTCTTTCGCAGGCGGTGGTGACGGGATCCGTGAGGGTGGCCGGCAACACGTTTGATGAGGACATCATGCGCTATATCCGGAAGAAATACGGGCTCCTGATCGGCCTCAAGACGGCGGAGGAGATTAAGATGGAAATCGGCAGCTGCGATACCAATCCTGCCGAGTCGGAGCTTTTGAGCATGAAGGTGCGTGGACGTTCGGTGACGAGCGGCATGCCGAGAGAAATTGAATTTACTTCCCGCGAGGTGGCCGAGGCGGTGTACGATTCCGTGCGGACGCTGGCGGATACCGTGCGCGAAGTGCTGGAAAAGACGCCGCCGGAGCTTGCGAGCGACGTGACGGAACACGGCATCATGATGACGGGCGGCGGAAGCCTGCTGCGAGATCTGGACCGCGTGGTGTCCGAAGTGGCCAAGGTGGATGTGTTTGTTGCGGATGACGCGATCAGCTGTGTGGCGATCGGCACCGGCCGATATGTGGATTCTCTGGGTCTGGGCGGACGGAGGACGGATGGACAGAAGTAACGGACAGATCAGCCTTCAGGGACAATCGAATGAAATTACGGGCTTTGTTGGCTCGGTGATTTTTCAGAACGAGGAAACCGGCTACAAGGTAATCGAGGTCGAATCGGCGGATGGACTGGATTTCTTTACCGCCTTCGGCACGATGCCGGATGTCGAGATCGGCGAAAAAATTGAGGCGACCGGACGGTGGAGAAATCACTCCACGTACGGTGAACAGTTTGAAATTCAGGAATATACCCGGTCCCTGCCCGAAGACAAGGATTCCATGGAGCGATACTTAGGATCCGGTGTCATTAAAGGGGTAGGGGCTGTTTTAGCGCACCGGATTATCGAAAAATTCGGCGACGATACGTTTCACATCCTTGAATCGCAGCCGGAGCGGCTTGCAGAGGTGAGAGGCATCAGTGCGGCCAAAGCAGTGGAAATCGGAGAGCAGTTCATCGACAAGGCAGCGTCCCGGGAGGCGCTGGTTTACCTGCAGTCACTGGGACTGTCCCCGGCGATGGCGCTTCGGATTTTCCAGGCCTTCGGCAGCAAGACAATCGACGTTGTGAGAACGAACCCCTATCTGCTCGCCGAACGGGTAAAGGGGATCGGCTTTCAAACGGCGGACGAGATTGCGCAGAAGTCCGGCCTTAGCCCGGATTCGCCCGGACGGCTCAGAGGAGCGATACGTTTCGTCCTTTCGGAGGCCGCGGGGGAGGGTCACACCTATCTTCCGGAGGAGGCGCTCACGGAGCGGCTGTTCCACTTGATCGGCATCGAGGGGGAACTGATTGATAACGCGCTGGCGCAGGCGGACATGACGGGACTGATTGTGCAGACACAGTCCGCGGGTGAAAACAGAATCTATCTGAATAGCTATTATAAAGCAGAATCCGTTTCAGCCGCCCGGCTGATGTCGCTGGCTGCCGAGCAGGCGACCGGCAAACGGGAGGCCTGGCGGAAACTGATTCGGGAGGCCGAAAAGGCAAAGGACATTGAGCTTTCCGAGAAACAGCGGGTGGCGGTGCTGACCGCGCTGGAAAACGGTGTGACGGTCATCACAGGCGGCCCCGGTACCGGCAAGACGACGCTTTTGACTATCCTGCTGGATGTGATGGACGCATTGAAGATGGAGTACCTGCTGGCGTCTCCGACCGGCCGTGCCGCTAAGCGGATGACACAGGCGACGGGCCGTGAGGCGCAGACGATTCATCGTCTGCTGGAAATCCAGTCCGGCCTTGAGGGTGACAGCGCGAGACAGGTGTTTGCCAGAAACGAGGAGAATCCGCTGGAGACACAGGCCGTCATCGTGGACGAGGTCTCGATGGTCGACATCAACCTGCTCAGTCACCTGCTGAAGGCCATGGTGCCCGGCATGCGTCTGGTGCTTCTGGGCGACAAGGATCAGCTGCCTTCGGTCGGCGCCGGCAACGTGCTGGGGGACATCATCCGCTCGGAGGTGATTCCGGTCGTCAAGCTGACTGAAATCTACCGGCAGAGCGGTGAGAGCGAAATCGTTCTGAATGCGCACCTTATTAATGAAGGGAAAATGCCGGATCTTTCATCGAAGGACGGTGATTTCTTCTTTATGTCCCGGCTGCAGGCGGAATCAGTCCTCGAGACGCTGATTCCTGTGGTAAAAACCCGCTTTCCGAAGTTTGCCGGAGTAGATCCGATTTCAGAAATTCAGGTGCTTTCCCCCATGAAGAAGGGCCCTCTCGGTGTGGCTTCGCTTAACCAGCGTCTGCAGGCGGCACTGAATGAGCCGATGCGATGGAAGAAAGAACTGGTGGTCGGCCAAACGACCTATCGCGTGGGCGACAAGGTGCTGCAGACCAAAAATAACTATGAACTCGAGTGGCGGGTGCTGAACAAATACGATCATGTGCTGGACCAGGGCAAGGGTGTCTTCAACGGGGACACCGGCCGCATCAAGGCCATCGAAGAGGGTCATGTCGTGGTCGTGTTTGACGGAAACCGAGAGGTAAGCTACGAATACTCGGATCTTTCACAGCTGGAACTGGCCTATGCAATGACGATCCATAAGTCGCAGGGCACCGAGTGCCCGGTTGTGGTGATTCCGCTTTTGGACGGGCCGGGCGTACTGTTTACCCGGAACCTCTTGTATACGGCAGTCACCCGGGCTAAAAACTACTGTATCATCATCGGCAGTGCGGACACGGTTCGCCGTATGGTGGAAAACGACCGGCATGAAATCCGGTACACGTCTCTGGACGACTGCCTGAAAAAGAGCGCCGAAGAAAATCGGCTGTTAAAGGAACTGCTAAGCGAATCATGATCTCATTTTCCTTTTCTGATTTGGCGGACCTTCTGTATCCGAAGGCCTGCGTGCTCTGCGACAAGATTCCGGAGCCTATGAACAAAGAAGAAAAGGAACGATTCCGGTATTTCGGGGTCTGTCCCTCCTGCACGTGGGAGAATTTCCGGGCCAAAAGCCGGGCGGTCGATGCAGCCCCCGCACCTCTTACCGAGGTGTTTAGGGGACGGAGCATGTTCACCTATGATGAGGAAATCAGGGATGCCGTCCTTCGCTTTAAATATGAAGGAATGAAGGAAAACGGAATCTACTTTGCACGCTGGATGATGGAGGATGCCTCCTTGAAGGCGTGGGTGAAAGAGGCACAGGCACTGGTTCCGATTCCGCTCTCGGCCCACCGTCTGAAAACCCGTGGGTACAATCAGGCGCTTGAGTTTTGTAAGGAATTGTCCCGCTTGACCGACGTTCCGGTCAGGCAGCTGCTTGCAAGGCGCGAGGACACGAAGGCGCTGAAGACACTTTCCAAAACCGAGAGGCAGAGAAGTGTGGAACAGGCCTTCATGCTTGATGCCGCGGCCGCTGCAGCGTTTCGGACGGAAGGCGCAGGAACCGTCGTTTTGGTAGACGACATCGCGACGACATTTGCCACGTTAAAGGCGTGCCGAAGCGTACTCCTGGAGAAAATGCCGGATCTTGAGGTCAGATACCTGACCTTTTCGGCCCGGGAGTCGGATGAAATTTCTTAAAATTTTGATTGACAAAGGACCCCTGCTGTGTTAGACTCGTAAAGCTAACTCGTTTGGGTTCTTTTTTTTGTGCGCACTTAATTATCCCAACGGTTGAGAGCGCGCGAAGAAGGAGAAGCCATGCAAATCAGCAAGAATCTAACCAATGGAGGTGGAAGTCGTGCGAACCAGAATCACTCTCGAGTGCACCGATTGTAAACAGCGGAATTACAATACCACGAAAGACAAAAAGAAACACCCCGATAGGATGGAAACCAAGAAGTACTGCCGTTTCTGTCACAAGCATACCCTGCATAAGGAAACCCGTTAAGGGCAGCCAAAGGAGGTTAGCATGAATCTCAAAGAACTGAAGGCTGAATTTAAGCGGATTACCTGGCCGGGCCCGAAAGAAGTCATCAAGAAGACCGGAATCACGCTGATTGTGTGCGCCATTATGACGGCCATCATCAGCCTGTATGATCTGTTCTTCAACTTGATTATGCGCGGTCTGGAGAATATTTTCCTATAAGAGGTTGAGTTTTTATGGCAGACGAAGCTAGATGGTATGTAGTCCACACCTACT
>Ga0065709_1029364_pt1 | contig 28319 bp, 31 predicted proteins | sample Hoacrofraction14_2_FD_59096 | JGI IMG/M metagenome (GOLD analysis project Ga0065709, IMG submission 59096) | Hoatzin crop microbial communities from Cojedes, Venezuela, sample from fiber fraction 14 v1 | ecosystem: Host-associated > Birds > Digestive system > Esophagus > Crop | place: Venezuela...
CGTTTCCCTCGTTGTCTATAAGTCCGCCTTGTCCGCCCACTATGCCCGCAACAAAGTTTTCGCCAAACTGCGCGTTCCCTTTGTGTGTGGCCTTGCCGATGAATGTTGTCTCGTCAGAGAAAGTGATACGCCCCAGCGCGGTGTCGTCGTCCACACGGGAGAGTTTTTCAAGCAGCGTCTTTTCGTATAGTTCGACCATCTTGCGCAAAGCGTGATAGTACGCCTGCGCTTTCGTGGAGGTCGAATTGTTCAACGTGATGAGCGTCTGAATGTTCGCATTTGCGCTCTTTACATCTTCTTTGAGCGTCTGCGTATTCCCTTGCAAGCGCACATTGCCAACGGTGATTTCTTTGATAATGTCGAAGTCGAGGTTGGAAACAATCTTCGTGATGCGCGTGAGCAGGGTGTAGCCGTTGCCATCGTTGTACTCTATCGTCTGCCCGACAAAAAACTCCTGCGGGTTGGCTTCCAGCCACACGGGATTGACCTTGAACGTATAGTTGTTCTGGTCGGAGTATTTCAGTTCTATTTCTTCGAGGGCAGCCTTGGCGAGTTTGGCCTGCGCGTCGGCGAAGTATTCCGTCTCGCTCATCGCTATATTGAACAAAATAACGATGTCGTTGCAGAGCGTGTCGTCGCCCTGCGCGAGCAGTTCGTCGAGCGTCGTTCCTGCGCCCCACGGCACAAGACCCTGCGCCGAGGTGGTCGGGATTATGATATTGCTCTCCCCCTCTTCGTAGAAATTTATTTCGTAGTCCCCTTTCTTTATTTCTATGCCCGTGTCGCCCGTGCTTGTATTGGGTGCAATAACGCTGTTGCCCGTGTGAAACGTCATTGCGAACTCGCGCCCTGCAAGGGCAGAATGAACACCTTTCTCGTTAGGCTCAAAGGAGGCTTTCAACTCGTAGCCCGAAAGAATGAGGTCGGTGCAGTCAAAATCGTTCCACGCCGTGATGGTCTCTCCGTCCTCGGCGTAGGTGGGATAGGCAAGGCGAATGTACCAAATAGAATACATCTTCGGGTTGCCGTCGGTGTCTAACACTTTATTGCCGTCCTCGTCCAAAAGATAGCGTTGGCGTTCCCGTGCGTTGTACACATAAAGGTTGAGACTGGGATAGATGTCGTCGAACACCAAAATTCCCGTCATAGCAGGCTCATTTGCGCCCTTGCTCGGCTTTTCTATATATCCGTTGGGGTAGTCGTCGGGGTTGAGCGTCAAGCGCGTGAAAAGGGCTATATTGTCGCCTGCGGCGTTCTTCTGCGAGATGTTCCGCGTGCCGCCGTACACAAGGAAGCGGTTAAAATACCCGTCTTTCGACGTTGAGACGCTCGGCACACCTATTTGCTCCCCTACCTTTAACGTCAGCGGGCTTTCTGGGGTCAGCGTGAGGCATTTGCCGAAATAGATAGTGTGCAGTTCCCAATCAATCGTCCACTCCGCTTCAAAGGCACTCGCCACCTGCCCCAATGCCGTAATAATATCCACGTTTTGGAATGTGACCGTCTCGGTCGTCGTCTCAAACGAGGAGCGCACTTGGTACGCCCACGCCTCTTCGCTATCATCATCAATGCCAAACACTTTGTTTATGGCGCGACAAATGTAGTAGAGGATATTCTTCGGCATATCCACGATTTCCCACTCGTATTCGTCTATCGCGTTGCCCTCGCTGTCCGTTGTATGCAAAGCGAAAGGCACTTTGGATAGGTACATCTTCGGGTGGTGAAATTCGGGCGTATAGGCAAAGTGCCGTTCCGTTTTCTCCGTCGGGGCGTAAGGCTCTAACAATAGGTATTGCAGCGAGTTGTAAACGATATACGCGCCTACGGGGATTTCCGTTTTCTCCGTCTGCGACCACGAGAGAGCAACGTAGTCGTCTTTCATCATCTCCGCCGTGTGCTTCGCGGCAGAGGTGATGGGTACGTCCAAGAGGACTGTTCCGTCGGGAGAATAGATATACATCGGGGGAGAAATGATTTTCTTCGTGCAAAGTTAGGCACGTCCACGCGCTCGCTATCCAACCCGAAAGGCTTACTTTCGCACATCTTCTTTTTGGTGCGAAAAAGGGGAAAATGCAGAAAGGCTGCACACTTAACTATGCACTCTTTCTGCACTCTTCCGTTCTATCTATTTGTCGGGTCTGGCTCTGCAAACGAGAGCGATAGTTTGCAAAACGTGCGCGCCGTGTTCTGCGCGAACGAGACGCTCGTTCCCGTATATTTCAGCGTAAACACATCGTCCGCCACATCGGGGACTTGCACGGTGAGGTCGCCCGCTTCCAAGACATTGTAGAACGCCACGCGGTTGGCAAGATACTCTGCCTGCGTGTCGCCCTCCAACGTAAACACAAGCGTTAGTTTGCGCGAAGCCTGCTTCGGGACGTAGGAGCAATACTGCGTGCCTGCTTCGAGCGCGCTATCGTTGGTGATGTAATCCTTTAACGTGGGCGGCTGAAAAAGCGCGTCAATAAACCCGTCGCCCATACGCACACCCCACTCGGAATATGCGTCCTTTGAGTTGATGAGAAGTGCTGCCATTAGATATTGTCCTTTATAATTTTCTTCAAGTCGGCGAGGTCGTCGAACATTCCTTTAATCGGCGAGACCACTGCGCCCGTGTTTTCGTTGATTTGCACGAGTTGCGAATACGACGTGGCCATAAGCGTCCTAATCTCGTCGGCAATTAGGAGGTGCTGCTGGCCGAGCGCGGTCATCTGCGAGAGTTGTCCGTGCATAGTGTTGCCGTTCGCGGCCTGCCCCTCGCGCAAGATGTTCCCGTACTCTACGGCAATCTGAATAGCGGTCAGTCGCCCTATCAGTTTGTCCGCTTGGTCGGCGGTGATGTTCTTTATAAGGGAAGCCGTGGCACTCTGGTCGGCGTTGGTGTCTAATCCTAACGTACCCACAAGGCGCGCGCGCTCGTCCAAAATCTCCTGCGTGAGAGCCGCAAAATCCGCTTGGTACTCGTCTATCGCGGCTGCATATTGCTCGTCCGACATCTTGCCCTCCGAATACTGCTTTTCTAAACCGTAGAGGCGGTTGTACATCTCTTTGAGGCGGTCGGAATACATATCCGAGAGCATACCCGAAAGCACGGCGTTCTTAATGTACTCTTCGAGGTTGTCGGCAAAGTCTTTGTTCTCGCTGTCGAGGTCTTGCAACATCGAAAGATAGTTCTCGTAGAAACCCTCCCACGACACGCCCATAACGGCCTCTTGCAAATCCTCTTCAATCTGCTCTATTGCTTCCGCGTCGTCAATGTAGGCTTCAAGATAGGCCGAATTGTCGTACTCTCCGCTGCCTGCTATCTTCTGCCAAATAGACGTGTTGGCTTGCAGTTTGGCGAGTTCTTCGGGCGTGAGCGTCCAGAGGTCTGCCGCTTCCGTGATATTCTTTCCAAGCAGTTTGGAAATATAGTCCCAATCCGAGGAGGTCATCTCTTTGTTGATGTAGTAGTTGTTGGAGTGGTGGCTGCCGTGCTTGCTTTGTTCCAGCGCAAGAATTTCTTGGTCGTTGGCCGTTTTCTCTTGCTGCGTGCGCTTCTTCTGCTCTGCGATTTCTATTGCCGTGAGGCCGCTTGCCGTTTGCAGTTCGCGCGTGAGTTCTTGCAGGGCTTTTTCGAGGTACGAATTGCTCTCCGTCAAGTCTTCCACCTTGTCCTCTATCTCGCTCTCGTTGCCGCCAAATAAGCCGCTGAAAAGGCCAAAGGAAAGGTTGTCAAGGATAGTCTCTATCAAACGCCCTACGCCGTTGAGAATGACCATAACGAGTTCGCCCGAAAAGAGTTGCTCCAATATGCCGTCCACCGCACCAATGATTTTGTCGAAGATGCCGCTGATGAACTCGGACGGGTCGTCTCCCATAGCGTCTATGATTTGCAGGATTGCGCCGATTATTCCGCCGGCTTTGCCGGCTATGCCTTGCAATGCGTCGCCCATAGCGTTCCCGCCTTTGAACAGCACGTTGATGAGGTTGGCCACGCCGTTGGCGAAGCCCGCCAGCGTGCCGCTGTTGAGTTGCGAGAGAATAGTCGTGAAATTGTTTAGCCCCTGCGCCGCTTTGTCGGAAGCGTCTTTTACGCCTTGCTCTGCCTCGTCTTCCTCGTTGGTCTTTTGCTGCAACGTTGCGCCCGTAGCGTCTGCGGCTTCCTGTTTGCTCGCTACGTTCTGTTCAAGCGTGGCAACAATGGTTTCCGCTACTTTCACGGCGGTGTCTTGCGCGTCTTTGTCCTTTTTGAGTTGGTCGCGCTTGCTCTTGGCTTCCGCCTTGGCAGCGTCGTCGGTGGCGTTCTTCAAATCCTCCTCTGCTTGGGCGAGTTCGCGGTTTAGTTCGACCTGCTTCTTCTGCTCTGCGGCGAGAGTGTTCTGCGCCTGCTGCTTGGCTTCCTCGGCCTCGGTGAGCGCGTCCATCGCGGCGTTGTGCGCTGTGGTGGCTTCTTGTACGGCACGCACCGCGTCGGCGTACTCTTGCGTCTTTGTGCCGATTTCTTTCCACGTTGAGAGGGCAAACGGGTTGGACGCTTCGCCCACCTGCGACGTGAGGCTCTGACGCAAAGATACATACTGCTGCTTGTCGGACGCGGAGAGGTTTTTGTACTCGTCCGTTTTCATATACTCGTTCACCTTGGCGAGCGTCTCCTTGGCAATGGCGTTGAGTGCCGTTCCCACACCCTCAAAGGCTGTCGTCCAATCAATGCCGCCCGCGAGTTCCTGCGCCTTGATAGCCGCAAGTTCGCTGGTGCGCTTCTTCTCTAACGACCGCTTCGCGTTCTCGTCCGCCTCGGCTGCAATCTTCTCGTTGTATTCCGACGCTATGGCGTAGGCTTTCTGCTGCACCGTGCCGTACTCTTTCAGGTACGCCCGTAAGTTTTCGACGCGCATTTTCGCCAACTCTTTCTCGTTGTTGGTGGCGTGCGTGTCGGAAAGGCTTTTGTAGGTGTCCGTAATCTGCTTGATATAGGCCTGGTCTATCTTGCTATCGTCCCACTCCTCTACCTTTTCACCTTTGGCCTCTGCGAGTTTCTGCTTGGCCTCAAAGAGTTTCTTTTGCCGCTCCACCTCTGCCTCTATCTCGGCATCGCGTTTGCGGTCTATCTCTTGGAGTTCCTTTTGCAGTTGTCGTTCGCGCAGTAGTTCGGTTTTCAGCCCGCCCTCTTGCATTGCGTCGAGTTCGGCATCGTACACTTCCTCGATTGCCTTGGCGGTGTTCTCGCGGCGTGCTTTGAGGTTGTCGGCTTCTATTTTGAGAATGTTCTTCTCTGCCTCCGCTATCTTCTTTTTTCTCTCCTCCTCATCGTTCTTGCCACCGCCAGAGCCGCCAGAGCGTCCGCCGCCGCTTGTGCGCTTGGGAGGCGTGTAAGTGCGCACGCCCGCCCCTTGTATCTTTTTTAGTTCGGCCTGCTGGTCGTCAGTTGCCTTGGCTAAACCCTCAACGGCTTTCCCGAAATTCTCAGTGTAATTTTTGTCGTTTTCTATTTTTGCCTGCACCCGCCTCTCAAAATTTATATTATGGCTCTGGCCTGACATATACTGCGCTCCCTTCGACGTGATTTTTCCGTTTTTATCAATATACCCTGCTTCGTACATTTCGTGTCGCGTACCCATCTCGTTGAGTATCTTTTGGGAGTCCGCATCTTGGGTCTTTAACGCATTTACGTCTCTTCCTACCATTTCCTTGTATGACCTATAACGTATAGGCGTGTGCAGTTTCTCATCTTCCGCAATATAATCTTCGGTCATCTTCTGCAAACGTGCTTCGTAGGCTTTGGCCTTTGCGCGAGCCATTAGCGCACTCACCACCGCCCCCGTGTTGTTCACAAGGAAATTCTCCGCCTGCGTCACGTTATCCACGGCGAAACCCAAACTATGAAATGCGTCTTGGTTATCGCGCACGAATTTCTCTTTGGCGTTGAGGTCGTTGCCCAATGCGTTCCACGCGGCGCGCAGTTTGTTGTAGGACGTTATGCTCTCGCCCGCGTTGCTCGCCACACTCTCTGCGAAACGCTTTTCCGCTTCGGCGCGTTCTTCTGCCGATTTCTTTGCCGCTTCTGCTGCTTCCTGCGCTTTCTTCTCCTCTTCGGCGGATTTCTTGCTGCCCATAATAAACGCGCCAATAGCCCCCACGACCGTGAGGACTGCCGTGGCGAGGAGTACATACGGGTTGGCGTTGGCAACAAGGTTGAACGCCTTTTGTGCGATTGTTGCGCCTACGGTGGTGGACGTTTCCAACGCTTTTGCTTTGGCCGCTGCGAGTGTCTGGACTTTCTGTATGCCAAGAATTACCACGTTTGCTTTCTTCACCATTCCGTAGGCTTCTTCAAGGCCGACGATGATACCGAGCAACGATTGTATGCGCGTTTGTATCTCCTGCATTTCCTCGCTTTCGGTATTGAAAAGCCCCAATATGCCCTCGGCGAGGCCTGCCGCTCCCGCTATGCCCTGCAAACCCTCTTTTACGGCTTCAAGTCCGCCCGTTGGATTGCTCTCAAACTCAATCTGCGCATTAACGCCATCGAGTTCCTTTTTGAGGTCGGCTGCTTTTTCCGCAAGTTCTTGGAAACGCTCGGAGCCTGCCTCGCCATTCTCGGCAAGCCTTATCATTTCTTCTCGCACCTGTGCAATCTGCTGGCGGATAGACACCGCTTTTTGCTCCACTTCCGCACCCGCTCCCTGCTGCGCATTGGTCAAAGCGTCAAGGTCTTGGTGTATTTGCGACACATAATCACGCCCTTTCGACTTTGCTTGTTGAAGCGCTGCGCCCTCGGTCTCCGTCTTGTTGATTAACTCCTGCGTGAGGTTCATTCGCGCGTCAAGGTACGCCAATACCTCGCCGCCCGCTCCTGCCTTTTCCGCGTCCTCTTTGGCAACACGCAGTTGGTCGTACATTTCGCGCAGTTTGACCAAAGCGAAAACGTTCGCTTGTATGGTTCTTTCGATTGTGCCACCGCCGCTGGCACTTTTTCCTGCCGCGCTTTCCAAACGTTCAAGAGCGGCCTTTTCTTTCTCTATGCCCTCTTTGGTAAGTTTGCCGTTCTTCACGGCTTCCTTAAATTCCTCGTCGGCCTCACCTATCTTTTGGATTTCTTCAATGAAAGCGTCGCGTGCGGCGGCTGCGCCCCGCATATACTCTTCCACCTCCGCCTGCTTCTGGTCGAACACGTCTTTGAGTGCGGAGAGTTGCTCGTCTGTCCCCGTTGCGCCACCCGTCAGTTGGTCAAAACGTTGTGGCTTCTGCGGCTTCTGCTGCGCGGGCGTTTCGCTCTGCAACTCGTTCCATTTCTCGCCGTGAATGGCTACGCCCCATCGATTTTGTAGTTCCGTTGCCTTTTCAAGGTTGCTCGCCACCTCTTGGAGTTTCTGCTTGTACCCGTCTAATTCTTCTTTCACGGGTAATAGTTGCTCCGCCGACGCGCCAGCCTTTTCAAGAGCGTTGTAGCGTTCTTGCGTCTCGTTAAGGGCATTGGAAAGGTAATCGAAATTTTGCGTTAGTTGCAGCACTCGGTCAATCTGAAATTCCAACGCCGCCTCTGCTTTCTGCCACGAAACACCATCAACGGACACTTGTGCGCTCTCTGCCGCCTCGGTCGTTTTGTCGGCCATATCGGTTAGGCGTTGCTCCACATCATCAATCACGCTACCTGCTATCCCCGAGAGTTCCTGCGGCATTTTCGACGCGCGTTCAAAAGCCCGTTCAAACTGCGCCGACATCGCTTTTATATCATCTTCCAACTCGCTTATCTTGCTCTCCGCCTCGTCGGTGTTGTAAGACGTTATAAGAGAAATCTCGCCGCGTGCGAATTTCTCCTCTTCCTCGCGCGCCTCGACAATTTCTTGCTTCAACTTCGCTATCTCGGCCTGCTTCGCCTTTATGCTCTGCGGCACTTCGGCGATGGCCTTTGTTGCCGCTGCCCATTCTGCGGCGGTGCTTCTCAAATCTGCGTTCACCTCGACGGAACTACGCACCGCGCTATTGAAACGCGACACGCTCTGCGCTGCTTTCTCTGCCGCGTTGCCATACTCCAAACTCGCCGCGGAAAACTCTTTGTTCAACTTATTGAACGCGGCTTCGTCGTTGCCACACTTTTTGAGCGCAGCACCCAACTCCTCCACTTTGGCGCGTGCCTCCTCCAAGCGTTGCACGTCTGCCTGCACCTCGAATATAAGTTTGCCCATTTTTTTTGCTCTTTTTTTTGTTTATTTGAAATTTATGCTTATCTTTGCACCGTCGTTAAGACAAAAAACGGGAACGGTACGCCAATCCCTCCACGGCTAATTGCAGTTATTAACTGCGCCGTACAAGGGGCTATAAAAAGCCCCTTATTTTTGTGCCAAAATTTTTATTTCGTATTACGTTGGCTTTGAAGTAGCACATTTTATTTTTTTTGTTTATCAACACCATATCAACAATACTTTTGTGCTGTCTTAGATAATTGATTGCTTGCAGAAAACGCCCCGTATCCATCGTGTCTATTTTCACAACAAGCAATTTGGCTTGTTTCGCTCCCTCTCGAAGTTCTTTTGTGAGCGTGTTTACCTTCCCAGACGAACAGTATTTGAAATCCGCAATCTTATACTTGACACTGCCTTTTTTGTCGATGATTTTTAGCAATGCATCTGCACTACGCTGGTTATGACGTTCTGGAAGAAAAGCCACGGAAATTTTATTCTTATTTAGCACGAGAGCCATCTTTTTTGTTTCCGCCCACGATGTGGCCTTTACTCCCTTGTGGCCGTCATAGACGCGAGTTGTTGCACCATTAGGCAGGGAAAAAGTGGGTTTTATCTCATCGTTTGTTAAGATAGCGTCTTTGAGGAGGATGGCGTGGCGGGGTTTGTATGCTACATCGATATTCTCTACGACATCAGCATACGGAGCAAAATCTATTTTTATCATTTTGGCATTTGCGAAAGATGGTTTCTCTAACCTCTTTTCTGGATTTTTAAGCCTTTGTATAAAATTGCGATATATCGGCTCTCCCATACTATTTTTTACGTTTCTTTTTGCCCCTGCGAGCAGCCATTTCCTTTCCCGATTGTTTGCGCACGACCGTACCGAATACCTCGTGCATCTTGTCCTTTTGCATAATCAACAGATTGCGGTACGGGATAACCTCCACAACCTCCCGATAACTCAAATGCAGGCTCTCCATAAACGTTGCTATGCTTCCCAACAACGTCGCGCCTCCTGCCGTTTCTACCTTGCTGCCAGTCTCGCGGCGCTCTTCGTCAAACCGACAGCAATCAAAAAAACCTGCGGCGACATCAAAGCAAAACCCTTTGTTAAGGCCGCCAACACCTCTTCCACTCTTGCGTGGGACAACTCCTCACCCAACTTGTCATCGCCTTGTATAAGCCACGAGAGAGCGCGAGAGAGGGCTTCCGCGTCCTTGCACGCTGCCAACATCTGCGGCAACGTCTCTGCCTGCCCGAAATCGGTCTTTGAGAGTTCATTCGCCACACCCGCCAAGCGTTTAATCGTGGGAGACTTCACCACATACGCCTTGCCACCCACAAAAACCACCTCGCTATCCAAGCCCAAGAGGGCACTCGATACTAATTCCGCTGCTTTATCCATAATCGAAAACAAAAGGGCGAAGGTGAACACAATCCACCTCCGCCCCACAGTTCATAAACCCTTGAAAATCTATGCAGACGCAACAACCTCACTGCCGTCAAACCAATACTCGGCGGCAATGGCGGTGTCTTTCGGTTCAAGTTCCGTCGCCCTAACGGGCAACTGAACGGCTTTGTCGCCCGTGGCCTCGCGTGCAACAACGTTGGCGCGGGGAACAACAACGTGCTGGTCGTCCTCGGTGATGGCGTAAAAGCCTTTTTCGATAAGAAACTTCTCGCGCGAACGCTTCCACGACGTGTCGGTAGCAGTGCCACCTAACAGCGCGGCTTTCGTAGCGTAGTCGTACTCGCCAATCGTGAAATTGATAGTCACCTCGCCCTCTTCCTTGTCTTGGCGGTAGAGTTTGCCCGTCAGTTGATTTTTGTAGCCCGTAATGCTGGCCTCGCTCTCTTCCAACGACCAAGTGTCTTGGTGAACGTTGGTGATTTCCGTCATCTGCTCGATGAGGGCGTAGAGTTTGCTGCCCGTCAAATCTTCCGTGACAAGGGAAGTGTCGAAGTAGTAGAGTTTCTTAATTCCTACTGCGATAATCGTATTTGCCATTTTACTTGTTCTTTAATGTGTTGAGAAATTCAAAAAGTACCATAATGCTCACAAAGTGGCAGCGCATAGGCGCGTCCTCCATACTGCCCGACACCTCGTAGCGCGAATAGCGGTATTTCGTTCCGTCGTATGTGCCAACGCCCGAAGATAGCAACGCTCTGCCCGCTCTTTCGAGTTCTTGCAGACGGATTAGATTGGCATTGTTCTCGATGTCGGGAACGCAGATGTTCACCTTGACAAAGCACTTGTTCCAAATCTTCTCCTCGCTGACCTTTTCGGGTAGAATATGCACACGCTCCTGCGTCAGTTCGCCCTGCGGTATGCTGCCGCGTATATAGACGGGCAAACCCAATTCAGAAACGAGGCTCTGAAAGATTGTCGCGATGTCGCCGCTGACTATCATTCAAACTCCTCCTTTAAGCGTTTCTCGGCGTATAGTGCCGCACCCGACACTACGTCGTACCCTTTCGCTTCCACATATTCGGCATAGGGAGCGTCGTTGAAGAGCGTCAGCGTTTTGTCCTGCACCTCGTAGCCGTTTGAGGCGCGCAAGCGTCCCGTGCGGTCTTGGTACGTCCCGTTGGCTTTCGCGTATTCTACGGCTTCCTCGCCCACGCGCTCCATTGTCTGGCGCACCTCGTCGAGACCTTTGTCTATTTCGCGGTATATGTCGGAAAAATCTACTTTCATATAAAAAGTCAGAACTTATATGAAAAGCACGGTATAGTCGAGATAGTTGGTGCGAAGCACCTGCACCACCTCGCCCTCGCCGCGGAGCGTGCCGTCGGCTGTGTAGGCTCTCACGCGCTCACCTGCTGCGATGTCTTGCACTCCCTCACAAACAACCTTGTACTTCGGGCGGTACACCTGCCCGTTGTCGCTCACGATGTCCTGCGTGGCGTTGTCGTCCATACGGCACGAACAAACGTCCTCCCACGTTCCCTCGCTTTGCGCAACGACGCGGTTGTACTCATCCCTCTGCGTCGTCGGGGGAACAAGCCTCTGCAAGGTGTGCGGTGCGTAGTACATTTGCCAAACCTAATTTTTCAAGTTTCTTGGCGCGCTTGCTATCCACGTCAATCTCCTCACCCGCGTTGTAAAACTTCGTGGGGTCGTTCTTGTCGCGGAAACGCTGCAATACTTTTACTTTCATACAAATTCGATTGTGGGCTTTGTGTCGTCCAGCACATTCTCCAAGCCGTACTTCTTACAAAGGAAAGCATACAGTTTAAGAAGCCCGTCTTTGTCGTAAGAAACGCGGACCGAAAAACCATTTTCCGAAATACTCTTCGAGGAGGGAGCAAGAATGAGAAACGGGATTTGCTCGCATATTGCTATGTTTAGTAGGTCAATATAGGAACTATCCATTTCGTCGCTCTCACTCACCGCTTTGTCTGCGAGCATAGAAAGCAGGCTCGCTTCCGAGATTTCCACCCCGAAAGTCGAAAGCCTGCTTTTTAAGTACTCGCCTACCGTCATTCCGCGTTGAGCGTGGTGAGGTCAATCGTGGTGATGAGGTTCGGGCTGCTAATCTGCGGTATCCACTCGGCGGTGTACTCCATATAGCGGCCTTCCTTGTCGCGGTAGTTGGAAACCAACATCTGGCCTGCCGTGGCTGCGTCGCCTGCGGCAACGTAGGTGCGGCCAGGAACGGGGTCGGTACTCTCGTAAGGCGTGTGGTGGCGCATATAGCCCACCTTGTCCTGCGGGAGCAGCGTGATGTGGTCGTCGGCGTAAACGGCTACGTTCTTGCCCGTCTGGTCTTTCACATAGTCGTCCTTGATTTCGATGGCGGGAAGTCCGAGGCCGGTGAAAACGCTCGAAGCAATCTCCGAGGTGATGAGCGTCGGGTTAAGATAAACCGAGTTGTTGCCCAGCACCATCTTGAACTTGTCGCCAAACTCGCTGCTTCCGATGATGTTCTTCACAAACGTGCCGCGAGACATAATCATCTTGGCATACGTTCCATAGTCGGGTTTCAGCGCGTTAATCTTCGTCATAAGGTAGGTGATGAAATAGTTTTTGTCATCTACCACCACGTCGTCTTTTGTCGGCGTGAGAATGTTGAACGGAAGTTCGATGTCGAGCAGTTCGGCGGCGTTGAGGTCGTCCACGGCTGCGTCCTTGTTCTTCACCTGCGCCTTGGCGGTCATCAGCAACTGACCAACCACCAAATCCATACGCTTGTGGGGAGCGAGCGTCACTTGGCGGAAGTCGTCGTAGAGGAACGCTACAATCTCGTTCAGCGCGGCTTGCTGGTCGGGAGTTTTGGCGTTGTTGAAGAGGTCAATGAGGTCTTGCAGTTCAGAAAGACGGTCGATGCTCATCTGGTATGCGTCGCCCAAATAAGCCACCTCGCCGTAGGCCTTGCCCATATTGCGGCGTTCGCGGATAGGCTTCTCGCCGTAGCGGGAATTGATAGAGCCTGCCATAACGCCCGAAATCTGGCCAATGTAGTCAGTAAACACACGGGTGCTGACCTTGCGGAAGTCGAGGTACTGCTGCCAATAGATAGTATCCTTGCGCGTCTGATTAACGCGGTCGATGATGGCGGACACAATGCCCGCGTTGTTCAAAAGGCTGTCAATAGTCAAAAACATAGCGGTATCCTCCTTTATTCGTTATCGTTGAACTCAAAGCGTTCGCCCAACTTCGCGCGGTCGGCGGAAGAGAATGGGATAATCAGTTTCGTGGGCTCAATCTCGGCGGCGCGGCGAAGCGCAGCAACGAGGTTGTTTCCCGTAGTGACAACGTGCTTGCCATAAAGAGCCGAATTTGCCACAACGCTCTGCTCGGTCTTGCCCTCTTCCACGTTAAAGAGTACCGTGCCTGCTGCGAGGTCGGCGGAAAGGGCTTCTACCGTGAGAACATCATAGGCAGAGTTGCTCGTGTCGATAGAGGACACCGTAATGGTGTTCGTTCCGTCCGAGAGGAGTTCGCCTGCGTAAGCAACCGTTCCTTTCGGCACTTTCACTTCGGTGTCGCCCGAAGCGGCATCGGCGTAAACCTTTGCGTTAAGCACCACCGTGGCCTTTTTGTTCACAAGGTCGCAGTAGAGCGGAGCAAAGGGCGGCACGATGGTTCCAACGGCGAGGTTGGTCGTATCGAGCAAAAATGCACCAATACGACGCTCGCCCGTGCGGACGGCGTAGAACTCTTCCACGCTCTCCGCGGGGGTCAGTTTGTAGGTATATCCTGCTGCCATAATTTAAGTTGTTTTTATGCGTTTTGTTTCTGCACCATCTCTTTCGTTCCCGCCGTGATAGCGTCGATAAGAGCCTGCTCCTGCTTTTCTTCCTCTTGCTCGCCGTGGTCGGGTGCGCCACCGCCTGCGAATTTGTTGTCCGCTTGCAGTTGCGCAAAACCTTTCATATAAGCGTCGAGTTCCTCGTCCGTGCCTTGCGGGGTGGAAAGGTATTGCAGGTAGGTGTCGGGAATGTTGTTTGCTTTGGCGGCTGCTGCCACTCTCGCTCTGAAATCCGCTGCTGCTTTCTCGTCTTTCATCGCTTTGTTGTCGGCTTGAAGCGCAGAAATGCTTTCCTGCAAAGGCTTTTGCGTCTCTTCGAGCAACTGCTGGAACATTGCCTTGACCTCATCGGCGGACAGTCCTTGCGGCTTGTCCTGTTTGGGTGGAGTTTCGGTGGGTTTCTTGGGGTCGTCGGCAGGTGCTTCCTTGGGGTCGGCTTTCTTGTCGTCCTTTGGCTCTGGCTTCTTGTCATCCTTTGGCTCTACGGGTGCGCCGTTTTTCAGTGCAAATTTCTTCTCGTAGTTCCGCACGGCAGACTTGCTGGCCTCGTCCGCTCTAAAATCGCCGTAGGATTGCACCACGTCCGCAAAGTTGATGCCGTCCACGATGGACTGCACTTTACTCTCGTCCGTTTCTCCCTTGCTTTTGTTGTCAGCGATACGCTTCAAAATCGGCTCCTCAACCCCCTCAAACTTGGTTTTGAGTGCCGTCAGCACTTGTTCTGAAATGGTCATAAGAAAATTTGTTTTAAGTTAGGAAATGCGACCCGTCCTCACGTTTCGCGTCTGCAAAGATACGCCCCTCGCGCGTGCGCTTCGCACCTCACAAACGCGCGAGATTGCACATTTCTTTCTTTGTGCGAAATTAGGCGTTTTAAGCGCGTTTTTCGGGCGCGGTGGTTAAGTACACACGCAGGGCAAAGAAAAGCGCGTAGCGAGCCTAAAAACCGCCTTGTTTGGGTATTGCGCGCGCAGGGTACACCCGCGGCGGGCGTTTTAGAGCGTTTTAGGCGGCTTTTGGCAGGTCGGGCGGTTTGGGTATCATCTTGCAAAAGAAAAGCCCACAGCGGGCGTTTTTGTGGCTTTTGCGGGCAATAAAAAACCTCGCCCACGTCTCACGACGCAGGCGGGGCAAAAATCTATATAGAGGCTATCAAACGTTATAAGTTGTAGTAGGCGCGCACGCGGCTTTCGTAGTCGCTGGTATGTTCGACGTATTCGTCGATGTCGGTTTGCAGTTGGTCGATGTATAAGCCCTCAAACGCGGCCACAAACGCCTTGCTTTCGTCGAAATAGGCCACGTCGAAAAGGTCTGTGCCGTAGTTGTAGGTTATAGCGACGTAGCCGCGAAATTTGAAGCCGTTTACTTTGAAGCGCGCGCCGTCTTTGATGACCGTCCAAGCAGACACACCCCACGAGCAGGTTATATTCGGGCGCGCCATAAGGATACGCATAATATAGAGAGACTGTTGAACGTCGTCGAGATTGCACGATTGCGCAGGGTAGGTTTGGGTTTGCATAGTTGGGTATTTTATAGGTTTGACAATTTGGGTAGGGGCGGCGTGCTATCTTGCACGCCAGCCCAGAAAGTAAAGGTTTGAGCAAAGTAAGCCCTCGTATTTGTACCAAGTGCCGAAAAGCCGCACCTCGTCGCCTTGCATAAGCGCGAAGCGTGAGCCGTTGCCGTGGCGCGCCGTGATGTAGTCGGCAGCGTCCGAATGAAAGTCGCCTTGCATACACGGCAGAAGCACGCGGCGAAAGAAAACCTCGCTATCGGTCTCGTCGCGCCAAGAATGAAAATCGACGCAGCCGTTGTGCATAAAGTAGATGTTTGTTTTCTTGTCGTAGAACGGGTGGCAATTTCGCCTTGCAACGCTACCTTGCGTAGCCCAGCGAAAATGAATGAGCGCGGGGTCGCTTGTAGGCACGTCTTTGGCCTTGTCATAGAAGCCGTCGAAAGAGAGGCTTTTGTAGTAGAGATTTGGGGTGCATATACCGCAGCCGTCGTGGTTGAGACGCGCGGCTTTTGCGAGAAGCGATTTTTGGGGCATTTGAACGCCTTGCGGCTTGTAGATGATAACACACATATCTTTTGGGGTTTGAGGCGCGCAGGCGGGCTAAAAACCGCCTTGCGCGCGATGTTTGACTTATTGATTGTTGAGCAATGAACGGCGATTGATGAAATACGCCTTTTCGGTGTTGCTCAAAAACGGCAGACTTTCGATGGTGGTGGCAGGCTCGCTCAAAACCTTGTCGAAAGAGAACTCGATGAGTTTGCGAAGAAAGTTAATCCAATTCGCAATTTTGGTGTAGTCCACCGTGCCACTGTGTTGGCGAAATTCGATGGTGCGATGAGCGTAGTAGGCCTCACAATTTACCTTTGCGTAGCGGGTGGCAAGCAGGTTAATCACGTCGCCCTTGTTGCGGCAGGCAGCGAGCGCAGCGTCGCTCACATAAGAGAGAGAGCGGGCATATTGATTGTCGCGGCGCGAAGCGGGCATAAAACTATCGATGGCACACTCGCAGGCCTTGTAGTTGCGCACGATGTTTATAAAGTGCGTGTCGCTGATTTCGGCAGCACCGAAATGAACGTGCAGGCCAGTCGAGCGGTTCACGCGCGCGTCGATGGCGTTGAGCGCGGCGCAGATTTTCGCGAGTTTGTTGAGGCCGTGAGAGCCTTTGAGAATGGGCGAAACAACCTCGTTGCCGTCGTTGCCACTGATAGAGCAGTCGCTAACTATCTTAAAGTGGTCGCGGTGGTCGGTGTGGTTATAGCCCTCGCTTCGCACGTCTAAACCTTGCAGGGCGGCAGCGTCGATGAGCGAACGGCGCGGGCAGTTGTAGCACTCGATTTCAACGCCAAAAGTAAGGTTATTGACGCGAAAGGCAGCGGTGCTTTGCGTGCGCGGCCTAATCTGAATGAGCAGGGCGTTAATGTCTCGCTGTGTGAGGCCAAACGCGATGAGTTTTTTGCGCTTGTTGGCGTTGGTGTCGTCGCTATTGACGATGGCAGAAATTTGTTCGGTGAAAGTCATAATTTTGGGTCGTTTGATAGGTTGAACGTTTGAGGTTAGCAGGGTTTAGAAGAGCAGGTTGCACTTGCGAAAGCAACGCCAGTCGCGTTTTTCGGTGTCGAAGTAGGTCTGCACGTTTGCAGCGGGGCGGCGTGCGCCTTGCGTCGTAGGCGTGCCAGCGAGCGTGCCAAACGCTTGTCGTATCGAGCCGTCCACTTTCGTGAAGCGAAAGCAAACAATGCCTTGCAGCATAGCCTTGCGCAGTTTGTAGTTAGCCCACGCGCATTTGAGCGCGTTAGAGAGCGTGAAGCCGTTTTGCTTAACAAAAGTCCAAGCGGTCTGCATAATCGATGATAGTACTTGTTTCATAGCCTTGTAGTTTGATAGTGAATGTTTGATTTCTGATTTCTGACTGCAAAATTATAGCACGCTTTAATATAATCCAAATTTATAATAAAGAATTATTTAATTTTTTACCATATTTAATAAACCACGCTATAATTTTTACATTTGTTAAGATATAGCACACTTAAATTTGTGTACTTTTGCACCCGCAAACACAAAAGCGCACTTTAATTATTATATGTATATGATAGATTTGAAAACCTTACTTGCAGAAAGGGGCGTATCTGCGGCTGCGCTCGCGCAAAAGATTGGCATCACTCCCGTTGCTTTGTCGAACATCGCGACGGGGAAAAGCATACCAAACCTCGACACGGCGGTGAAGATTGCCAACGGGCTGGGAATATCGATTGCGCACCTCGTGGGCGAAGAAGAGCCACCCAAAAGGGAAACGGCGGTCGGTACTCTGGTCTGCCCGCACTGCGGGAGCGTCATCGAAATGTTCACGCACCTACCCGAAAAAGAACAAACACCCAAATCACAAAAACTATGATGATACCACGAATTAGAGAAATTATGAGGGAGCGCGGGCTTACGTCCGTGCGCGTAGCAGAGGCGGCGGGAATAACGCCCGTGTACATCTCCAACATCATCACGGGGAGAAGAACGCCAACAAACGACGTGCTGGAAAAAATTGCGGACGCGATGGGCGTTCCCTTTTGGCAGTTGTGGGTCTCTCCCGCAGACATTGCAGCGCAAATCCAACAGCACGGCGTAGCGGGAACATCGCTCTGCCCGCATTGCGGGAAGCCTATCACGGTGGCGTGGAACATTGTGGCTGCCGCGCCGATAGTGCGCGCCGAAAACGAGGGAGGGCAAGGTAATGGCGAATAAGGCTCTGCGAATACGGGAACTGTGCAAGCAGGCAGGCATCACGCAGGCGGAACTTGCGCAGCGGCTGGGCGTAAGCCCCACAACGTTCTCCCAAGCATTGGCGCGAAACAAGTTCGGATTGGATAGGCTCGCTGAAATAGCGGACATCCTAAACGTCGAAATTCCCGACCTCTTTGTGGCGGCGCGCCCAACGCTTCGCTGCCCGCATTGCGGCAAAGCAATCAGCGTGCTTCTGACGTAGCAAGGGAGCAAAGTTGCGTATCCACGCGGTGGCGATTTTCATTTTCTTTCGCAAAAATACGCAATTTTATTTGGTAGATTAAAAAGACGTTTGTACTTTTGCAACGTTCTTTGAACACTCGTTCTATAACTTAATGATAAATGCCTATGCAACCGACAAAAGAAAACACGCTTTATCTCACGATTAAGCAAAAGTATTTTGACGCTATTCTCGCTGGCACGAAAAAAGAAGAGTACCGCGAAATCAAACCCACGACGTACAAGAAGTATCTGGACGTGGACGAAGAGGGTATTCCTTATTTCGACGACGAGAAGATTGACCCTAACGACCCGCTGGCTGCGGACATCTGCGCCTACAACAACGGCGTGTTCCCGCTCTACCCGAAAGAGAACCTGCATTTTCTGCGCCTCGCTGTTGGCTATGCCAAAGAGCGCGACGAAATGACGGTTGAGGTTGAAAACATCACCTTTGAGCCTATGCAGGACAAGGCGGGCAAGGTACTCCGCTTCCACGATGACGGCGAGCAATGGCTTGCCGACGACAACGGCGAACTGTGCTTATGGATTGCCGTGTTCCACCTCGGCAAAGTTGTCGAGACGAAACTGAAAAACAAGTAAACAAAAATGCCGCTCTGCGTTTTGTATGCAGGGCGGCGTTTTTTATTTCAAATGGTACGGGGTTGGGGATAGTTGCGGCTTCTCTCCCTCTTGTTGGGCTTCTTGCGCTTTCGCCTGCCCTTGCGAGATTGCCACGGCCTTATCGACCTCCATCTGGTTGTCGCTCCGGAACTCGTCCATAATTTCTTTCATTTCCTCGTCTATCCTATCCACATTCCCGACAAACGCCATAGCGTGGCGGTTTGACCAAATGCGGTTGGTCTTTGCTGCCACGGCGGTCTGTATGCGTCCGCTCAAATCGTCGATGGCGTAGGGAACAATCTCGGTCTCTACGTCTATCGTCTCACTCGCGGCTTTCAGCGACGGGTTTATTTCGCCCAACGCCGTAATGAGGAAGTTCAAACGACGTTGCAGAAACTCGCCCACCTCTTCTTCGTGGTTGCGCACCGCCATTTCCGCTCCCATAAAATAGAAATGCCAACTCTGGCCGCTGGGGGCTTGGCTGCCTTTCAAGTTCTCAAAGGAAATGCGCGGCGTGTTCTTCATCGAATAGATTTGCTCCAAATAGGTCTCCACCTCAAACTTGACTGTTTCGGGGACTTGGTTCCACGTTAGATAGGACGCACTCGCGCCTTGCCCGTGCATCTCGATGACGTGGTTTTTCAGCCTGCCCGAAACGTTCTTCACGTCGCCCATCAGCACAAGGTACGGGAAGAAATGATAGTCCACGCAGTCGGCGTAGGCGGAAAGCGTGAGTTCTATGCGCTCTCTCATCTTCTTTATGCTGTGGCAGTATGCTTCGGGTCGCCACATATAGATTATAGGGAGTTTGGAAAAGCCGTGGTTGAACACCTTTTCTGAATAGCCGCTCGCTGTCGTCGGGTCTTGCTCCCATTGATAGACTTTATCCTGCGTGACGAGGGTGTAGCAATTTCTCCACTCGTATTCCGCCTGCAAGGTTTGCTTCTTCTTGCGGTAGCAACGCAGCAAGCCCGTGAGGTTTTCATCTTCAAAGTACGGGTAGAGCGTATCGCCGCGGAAAGGCGACCAGATGTCGCAGCGCAGACGGGTGGAGGGCTTCGTCATCGAAAAGAACGACTTAACTTTTTTGACAAACTTCGACCAAAGGTTGTCGCTGTCGGGAACGGTGTACCAATACTCTGCCACCTCTTGCTCTGCCAGCCACGAGCGAACAATCTTTTTGTTGGTGTACTTGCAGCGGTTTTTCTTCAACGTGAACTTCAACGCGGAGAGCATAGCACGCTCGCCATCGTCCTGCGCATCGCAAAGGATTTTAGGCTCTGTTCCCACCGTGAACGCCGTTTGAATGTTCACAATATCCTGCTCGATAGGCAGCGCAATGCGGTTGGTGTGCAACTTCTCCTTTTTCTCGTCGAGCGTATATTTCTTGCCCGTCTTTTGGTTGTACACTTCGCGCGCCTTTTCCGTGACTATCTCGCGGTCGGGGTGCTTCACCTTATCCATAATCTCGTGACGCTCAATAAGCCAATCGGAGCGGTTTTCCGCCGTGTTTGGCTCGCGTCTGTACCCACGCCCTTGCTTTAACTTTTCTATACGCTCGTATATCGTGGGCAGTTTCAGTATTTCCTCTATTTGCGACATAATTATTAGAAGTATTTGCTTGTATTCTCGCGCTGCTTTATGCGCCCTAACAGTTCTCCCAGAGCCCAATACCTAAACGCATCGCAGCAGTTATGCACCAATACACCGCCAGCGTAAAATTCGTGGGCTTCCTCCACCTCTATATCGTAAACGTGCTGTGTGCCGCGCGCTTCAATGCTTATTGCGTTTATGCTCGCTTTCCCGTTGAACGAGAATATCACATCCTTGTTTGTAAGTTCCGAGAGGGGTTTCCATCCGCTTTCGGTTTTTATTTTGTGGTCGGGCGTTCCCGTCAGTTCAAACGTGCCGCCCGCTGTTTCTATCTTCGCCGTAATCACCTCGCGCTCTCCATTGTCGAACGTGCGCAGTACGCGCCGCCACCCTTGCGACGTGAGCACCAAGTCGCCTACTTGCACGCGCTCAATCGGTACATCGCCGCGAAGTGTGCGCACAAGCGTTCCTGCCACAAAGCAGTGGTTGTCCCTATCTACGGGCGTGTTGGTATAGTTCCCGTTCTTATCCTTGTCCCACACATAATTGCGCAGTTCGTTGAGCAGGTTGGTTGAGGTGCGGACAACGTGCAACTTCTTCCCTTGCAGAAAATCAATGCCCGCGTTTATGCTGCCTGCTCCCTTTTGCACGGGGTAGATGTTCACGCCCGCAAGGTAGATTTCTTCTATCAAACGCGGGTCTGCGCTGTCGCTGATGACCTTTAACCCGTAGCCGCGCAACTTCTCCGCAATATCCTTTGAGAGCAAATGCGTTTGGTAGAACAACTCTTCCAAATACACATCGTCGCCCACTATGCCGCACAAAACGGCTGCCGTGGGGTCGTTGCTATAACCGAGGTCAAGGCCAATGCCGACGTGTTCGCACCATTCGGGGAAGCCGTCGCACTCGTACACCGTTTTGTAGATTGCACCCTCTGCCACGTCGCTCCACTGCCCCATAACTTGGTGGGCGTACTTTGCAGGGTCGGTCGCTTTCATATATTGCACCTCTTTAAGGAAACTCTCCGAAAGGTGGTCGAGATTGTCAAGGTAGGACGTATGGATATGCAGCACGTTGGGGTGCGTGCTTATCTGAACGGGAACACCGTCAAACTCCACTATCTTGTGCGTGTCTTTGATGAAACGCTTATAGACCCAATGGTTGCTATCCGTCGGGTTCATAATAATGAAGATGTAGTTTTGTATTCCCTTTTGGCGAATAGAGAGCATAATCGTCTCAAAATCGCGCTCACTCGTCCACTCTTCCGCCTCGTCCACCACAAAGCACGAAATGCCGTGAATAGATTTCAGTTTGGCCGTTTGGTTGCCCGAACTTGTCTTTATGCCGCGGAACATAATGCGCGAACCCGTTAACGTGTTCACCACGTCCGTCTTTGTCGAAGCAAAGTATTTCGACGTACCCTCTAACTCCGCTTTCTCCAAGAACTCTGGAATGATAGAGATGCCCGCCGACACCATCGTGTAGCGGGTATAAAGTATTTGGTGGGAAATGCGCTTTATCTCGTCGCCCTCGCGCACCTTGTTGAGGACAAACGTAAGGCGTTCAATAAAGGCGGAGCAGTTGAACGACTTGCCCGAGTTGTGCGTGACTGTGCCGTCGGCGTGTAGGTAGCGATGATTTCCGTCGATGATGATACCACACCAATCGCCCTCGCCAACGCTCTCCACCTCTAACTGCGAGAGATGCCAATCTTTGTTTTTGTGAAAGTCCTCCTTGCGCAGAATTTTGTGCTTCACCTTGCACGGGATACGCCACAAATCGCCGCTAATTGTCAGACGATAGGCCGGAAACTCCTTGCCGTTGAGCGTGGCTCTTTTCGGGCGCAGGTTGGTACGGAAGCCCAGCGTGTCTGCAATAAACTTTATCTGACGCGAAAGGACTTCGCTCTTCTGCGTTATTTCGTACACATTCCCGTGAGCGTAGCCGTCTGTGTCAAGCAAGCCTGCCAATAGTTCAAGACGCACGCGCTCCGAGTTGCTAATGTAGTCCTGCGGGATATGCTTGTTGTTTATTAAGTCGTAGTGGCGGAGCAACCGCATAAACGGATTTTCGCGGCCACCAACCTTGCGCAGGCGGTACGTTTTGGCCTTTCCACGGTCGCCGTTGATTGTAAGACACATTCCGCGGCGCGAAGCGCAGGAGCGAATATAGTCCACCACCTCTTCGTCCATCGTCGTTATCTGCGGGAACGTGGCCGTACCATCGCCAAGCCACACGCCGAGCATATACGGCTCAATTAAAACGCGGTGTTCGGGGTACGGAATAGAGCCGCTTTTGAAGCCGCGGAAATGCTCGCGAAAACGCTTGCTGTGGGCTGCGTAGTCCTTGACGTTTATATCCAACACGTCGGGAACACTATTGTATCTGCCCTCTACCTTTGAACTCGCGCTTTTCTTTGTCGTTAGAATGTGCGCGTCGTTCACAACGTAATCTTCCGCACTCGTTTGGTGTACCTTGAACATTTCGCTACGCCCTTGCAGCGTTTCCAACACTCTGCGAGGTGTTCCGTCGTCGCCCATAACGGTGTCGCCCACGCGAATATCTTTGATTGCCTTAATTGTTAGGTCGGCCATCATAATCCGCGTGTCGGGGGCTTCGCACCCGCGGCCTCCCGTCACGAGAACAATGAATTTGTCCTTGTTTGTGTAGAGCGGAATGTATATATCTTGCGGCTTAATCATTTTTCTCTATCTGCTCTTTTATCCAAGCGTCGATAGAAATGCCGTGTTCGATATTGTCGGGCAGTTCCTCGTCTTGGTGCTTCTCGCCCTTGCGCCACTCTGGGTCGTGGTGGTGCAGCCACGTTGCTATGCCTTGCAGTGAGGGAGGGTGCTGGATTTCGGCGGTGGTTGTTTGTATTTCCTGCTCTCCCGTCAGTTCGCCGTCGCGCGTTCTAATGTTGCGCACCACGGTTGTTTTGTTTTTGATTTTAGTCTTTCCTAAAATCGTTGTAAGGTAAACGGCTCGTAATAAGCGGTTTGTGGAGTCGCGCGCTTGGGCTAACACTTCACGGATTTTCGCGCTTCTGCGCTTGTTTTCCTCGTCCGTCCACTCTGGCCAAGTGCCGTTTTTCATTTGGCAAAACCTTTGCGGTGTAAGTTCCAGCACCACGGCCACTTGTGCGTCGGTTGCGCCGTTTAGCGCAGCCTCCTTTATAAGGCGGTAGAAGTCCTCGTTGTCGTAGTCGTGTTTGGGTTTTGCCATAGTTGCGTTTTCATCGTTGCGGGAGGTGGGGTCGAACCACCGTCTCTGCCGAAGTCAAGGCAGCGAGTTTTCCTGCTTCTCCATCCCGCGAATAGGGTCATTCGTCTGATTTGTCGGCGTTTTGCTCTTGTTTCATACGCTTTTCAATGCTGCGGTCGAAGAGAAAGCAGTCGTCGAGGAAACCGTCCAGAATGGCGATGTTCGGCTTTTGGCGTTCTTTGTACTCGTCCACCATTTTCTCTTGCTCCTCTGCCGTAAAGTCGTCGAAAGTGAGGTTGTGGTCCGCGAGGTATTCGCGTTCAATTTGCTGCCGGAGTTCTGCGTTTGTTTTCATATTTTAGGGTTTATTGAGTTGAACAATGCAAAAATAGTGAAAATAATTGAAAGTGCCAAATTTAGCGGGCGGAAGCAGCAAACCTGCGGCGCGTAAATGTTAGGTTGTGTTTCTTGGCAAACTCTTTGAGGGCGGTCGTATAAGAAACGAGGGCGGAGCGTTCAGTACGCCTGTTTTTATCCGCGGCGTTCGTTCCCTTTGTTTCGTAAGACCAATAATTTGCATCCCGTATTTTCTGATACTCTCCATAATACTCCTTTGCAGCCTGCGATGGCCACGTTTTTCCGTTTCTACGCAGCGAATAAACGTATCCGCCGCGAGTGACGGCGCGGATTTCCGAGAGGTTATAACCTGCGGCAAGGTTTACGTCCGCAGACGAAAAAGGCAGACCGATATTTGCCACGGTGCCACCCTGTTGGAGGGAGGCGCCAGGGTGATTATGTGTTAGAACAGCGTCTTTCGGAAGAGCCTTGAACTTCGATGGCTCAAAGTGTGCGTTTGCATTGTCTCCCCATTCGGACTCTCCAATAACCTTGCCATTCTTGTCGATAATGTAGCCCTTTTCCGTGTCGCGGCTGTATATCTTGCGCTCCGCGGCAAGCACTGCTGCTCGCTGCGGGCGTGTCATTCCGCTGTCGGTGTCCGCCTTGCCGCTTCGCGACGAGGGCGGGCGTTGCCGTGTTATTCCTTCTCCGTTTGCCATTTTATCCGTTTGTTAAGCCCATATAGGTACGGCGAGGGAACTTCATCGCGCTCTCGCCAGTGGCTGAGGACTGATGAATTGCCCAACCGCTTGGGGAGGTGTAGGTGTTGCGCGCATACTCGTCTTGGTAGGCTTTCGTTTTCTTGATGTTGCGAATATACCGATTTTTGATTTCGCTAATCTTCCGCGCTCTATCTACCGTTTTCACTTCTCGTTGGAGCCTCCCCCACTGATTTTCGATGTCGTTTATTGATTTCGTGCGTTTTGCCATTAGTTATCCTCCTCTTGGTTTTGTTCGTCGTCCTCGTCGTAGATGGCAGGCTCGGCACGCATATCGAAGTCCTCGCCTTTTATCATACGGGAGTACGGGTCGAAACCGTATTTTTCCATAAATTCACATTTAGTGTCAAAGTCGGAGAAAGAGAGCATAACGTAGGCACTCATATCCTTGGCCTCCTTGATAGCGTTCTCTTTCACCTGCGCCTTGACCTCCTTTGCGTGGGCTATCTTTGCTTGACGCTCTGCCTCGGCTGCGTCTGCGTCGGGCTCTTCGTCGAAGAAGTCCAATTCGTCGTCGTCCTCCTCGTCCTCTATGCCTGCTTGCTGACGTGCTTCTTTGCGTGCCTGCATCTCTGCGGCGTGCGCTGCGTCGCGCTCCTTGGTGAGGTCGGCAAACTCATCGGCTATACCGGCCTCACCCTCGGTTTGCAATAAGTAGTCCACTCCGATAACCGAAAGGTCGTTCTCGGTCAGACCTGCGGCTTTGTAGTCGATGTCGGGAATAAGCACACGCAGTTGGTCGAAGTCCCACATTCCGCCCACGTTGGGGTTGTTCAACGTGATGTTCATCTCTTTCTCCGTTTTCTCGTCCACGTCCACCAACTCCACTTTCAGCGTATAATCCTTGTCGGGGAAGTGGTGGTACTTGTCCAAGATGGCGACCTTTTGATGACCTGCGACGATGGTGTTTCCCGTCTGCTTGTTCACCACTATGCCACCTACTACACCGTAGCGCATAATAGAGTTTTTGAGTTGCTTGCGCCCCTCCTCGTCTATCTTGCGCGGGTTGTAGTCGGAGAGGTGCATTTCGCTTCGCTGCATTTGCACCGTCTCGCTGCGGAAAAATAATTTCTGACGGTCTATCTGCTGCTTCTCCGAGGCCGTCTGCTTCTGCTCTTCTGACATTGCTTTATCCGTTTGTTAAACCCATATAAGTAGCGCGGGAAAACTGCCTTTGCTTTACTGCTTTCGTCGATAGGGAGGGGTCGCTAATACGGCTATCCGCCTTACGCATCTCCCTGCGCAGTTGCTCTCTCATTCCGCTATATTTTTTAGCCATTACAGCGCGGTATCTTCCTCCGTCGGGAAACCTCGTCGCTCTTGTCTTTGCCATAATCTTATCCTTTGTTTAAGCCCATATATGAGCGAGTGGAGACCTGCAAACTTAATTGTTTTGTCAAAAAATCGTTGCTGACGCGGTCGCCCTTGTAATTTTGATAAAGGCGCGCCATTTGTGGCGAGCGGTTGATGTTTCTCCTATAATCTCGCGCTGCGTTAGCCATTCGGCGATAACGCGCGGAAGCCTCTGGCGTGCCTATCGCCCTCAACCTGCTTTGCAACTGCAACTCTTGGCGATTGATGTCGTTGATTGATTTAGTTCTCTTCGCTTTCGCCATAATTCGTTCTTATTTCTTTGTCCTTGTGGTAGTCGTACTCAAACAACTCCCTTTCGCTCATCGGGAACACGTCGAAGATACGCTGCAAATCATCGGGGAAACGCTCACGCAGCCACAAAAGACAATCCTTGTTGAAACCTATGCCGTTGCTCGCTTTGAGGGAGTACCGCACGGGTTCGGGCATACGGTGCTGCTTCATATAAGCCAGCACGTCTTTCTGCGTCCACGAAGCCAAAGGATAAACCATTCCCTTGTTGATGTAGTCGTTCTGCTCGTAGGTTTTGAGCATAAGGTTGCGGTTTAGGCCGTCTGCCTTTTTCATTCCTAATACAACGTAGTAGAGACCGACCTTGACACGGACGGCCTCCACCACGTCGGAGAGAGAGAGGAGTTTGATTTTGGGCTGCTCTACCGAATATAAGCCGCCGCGAAGAATATACGATAAATTCCAATGCGGGATTTCGAGGAACTCCATACGCGGATAACGAGCCTTTGCCCACTTAATCCAACCCTCTATATGTCGGAGATTTTTCACAAAATACATAAAGACGCACACCACGCGGTCGAAGAGCGGATAAACAAGGTCGAGTGCCACCACGCTGTCCTTTCCAAAGGAACACATCACGATGCACCCGTTGGCCTCTTTCCGCACCTCGCCAAGTATGCGCTGCGCCTCTTGTATCTTGTTCATTTCCTGCTGCCGTTTATCCTCCCGAAAGTCCGAGACCTACGCGCACTTGATAATAACGCTTGCGACGCGAAATCATCTGGCCGCCGTGGGAGAGTTTGCCCGTCTCTTTGTTGGTGAAGCCTTGCGTTGCGCCTTGGAAGCGTCCCGTGGCGGTGTTCAAACGGCTACCCTTTGCAGACGAAGCGGCATACTCGTTGTTCGTGGAATACTTCTGCTTGAAGCCTTGACGTGCGTCTTGTCCACGCAATCTTTCTCTTGCCATATCGTTGATGTTTTGTTGTTGAACATATCGAAACTCCGAGAGCAAAATTAGGGCAAATAACGCACACGCACGCGGCTATGCTCCAAGCGTTTCGCACATCTTCCTTTTCGTGCAAAAATTTAGCAGTCAGCGAGCAATCCGTCGGCTTCGAGCCGCGCCGTATAGTCCTCAAACAGTAGGCACACAGCCGTGCGGAAGTCCCGATAGAGGCGCACGCGGTCGTGAGCGTCGTAGAACATTTTAGACACCCTGCTCTCGTCGTCCGACGTTCCCAGAGCCGCACTGATGGCCTTGCGCACACCCGACCGCATTTTGCGGCCAAGAAAGCAACGGGGAGAGTAGAGGCACACAGCGAATAGAACAAACACACGTTGCCAATCACGCGGCGGAAAGGCGGGCGGTGCTTCGTTGAAGATAGCCCAGAGGCGGGGCATAAGAGAGTTGTCGCGCAGACGCGGCACGCATTTGGTGCGCCGTTCTTCTTCCAGAGCAACGGCGCGGCGGTGCAAGTCCTCCAAGTCTTTTACAAAGTCAAGTTTCATACGTCCTCGCCACGTTTGAGGCACTCCACAAGTGCCGTGTAGTATTTGATGAGTTCCTTGTATTCCCACTCGCTTATCTTGCGGATTTGCTTGTGGCGTATTTCGAGCAGGGCGAAGCGTTTTTCGCCGAGTTTTTGGCGCAGGTAGATACCCAGCGCGTGCAGGTGTTCCGAGTTGAAGCGGTTGTCGAAGCGGCACTCTGCCACGCAGTTGTCGGGGTCGAAGCGTGTGGCGAGGTGGACGCGGGAGAAGTAGTGCGAGCAGTCCGCTTGCGCGAAAGGCAGGACGCGCCCGCACGTTGGGCAGCGGAAGTATTGGAAATTGTAAGCCTTGCTGTCGCGCAGGCGAATGTAGAGCGAGAAAATCTTATCGAGTTTCGCCTTGTAGTTCACCTTGCGCGTTCCCGTCCGCTTTAAGGGCTTGTAGCGATTTAAGGGAGTTTTTTTCATAGATAGGGGCGATGTTGTTCGACGTATTCCTCCAACGCCGCCATACGCAGCGTTTCGTTAGGCTCTGGCAGATAGAGACCGTTGGACGCGCTCCAATTACGGAAACGCTCTATGCTGTCCGTCATCTCTTTCGTGTCGAGTTCGTAGGTGTGGCGTATGCAGCGGACGCGAACACCTTTGATGTCCTCCTCGTGAATGTAGAGGTCGGCGTTCAACTCTTTGTAGAGCGTCTCTGCTTCTTCCGTCGTATAGCCAAAGTGCGCGCCCCACGCACGCAGCAAAAGCCAAAGATAGGC
>Ga0065709_1029366_pt1 | contig 28216 bp, 23 predicted proteins | sample Hoacrofraction14_2_FD_59096 | JGI IMG/M metagenome (GOLD analysis project Ga0065709, IMG submission 59096) | Hoatzin crop microbial communities from Cojedes, Venezuela, sample from fiber fraction 14 v1 | ecosystem: Host-associated > Birds > Digestive system > Esophagus > Crop | place: Venezuela...
CCTCGACTTGCATGTGTTAAGCCTGTAGCAAGCGTTCATCCTGAGCCAGGATCAAACTCTTCATTGTAAAATTATGTTTTGTACTTTGTTGTCTTTCAAGCAGTGTTCTGCCTTTTAGCGGCAACATCGTTATTCACAATGCTCCATTTGCTCTTCGTCAAGATGTCCGTCTTCTCTATTGAGTCGTCGTTTTTATTCTTAATTGACGTTTGCGCTTGACTTGTATCATTGCGCCGAGAAATCTCAGCGCGCTGCCTTGTCATTTCTTTCCAGTTTTCAAATGAAAACCTTGTTCCAGTCTGTCAATGAACTCTTCGGCTTGTTTCGGTTTGGCGGAAAAAACATGGACTCGAAGTAATTCCGTGTCCAGTCCAATTCTGCTTTTTCCCGAAAAGCGAGTGCAAAGGTAGGGACTTTTTCGATACCCACCAAACTTTTTTGCAACTTTTTTCAGTTTTCTTGCAAAAAAAGTTGTTTTAACCCGTTTTTGGTCTGAAAAGGGGATTTTGGGTCAGGTTTTCACGTGCCACACGCGGTCGAGCACGCGGCCGAAATCGCGTGTACAGTAGCCCACCTGAAGTCCGTAGAATTTTGTGCCGTACTGGCGCTCGCGGTCCAGGCGCTTGCGGGTCTCTGGCCTGGGCAGCGGCATGCAGAAGTCGCTAATGATAAGCACGTCGGCCATTTTGTAGGCTTTGGTTTGCAAGGTTTTGAGCGCGGCGCTGAGCATTTCCTCGCAGTCGGTGCCGCCGTTGTAGTCGTGCTCGAGGAAATCCTGCAGGCGCGCGCAGTTGCCGGGCTGGGCGAGGTCGATGGTCTGTGCCCTGACGGAAAAGGAGATGAGGAGGCATTTGCGGTGGGTTTTCTGCGCTTGGTTCACGAGTTGCAGGAGCAGACCGGCGGCGAGTTTCAGTGGTTTGCCCTCCATGGAGCCGCTGGTGTCGAGTGCCACAATCATGGGTCCGGCCTGCAGGCGCGGCTTGTTTTCCTGCCGCTTCTCGGTCTTTTTCTGGGCAGTCTCGGGCGGGCGGTTGGCAAAGAGCTGGAGTTGCTTGGAGGCGAATTTGTAGTAGAAGAGCATTTCGGCGTCGCGGTCGTCGAGCATCATGAGTTCGGAGTGGAGCACGTGGCTGATGTCGTTGCCCATGGCGATGCGCTCCACCTCCTGCGAAGTGGTTTGCGGGGAAAGGAGCAAAGGCTTGTATTTCAGCACGATGTAGTCTTTTTCCTCCGTTTGTTTCTCCTCTTGCTCGCGCCCCAGGATTTTGATGATTTCCTGCATGACAGGGTCTTTGGCCAGTTGCATTTCCATTTTGCGGCGCTGCTCAAAGTCCTGTTTTCCACACTGTTTCATGGTTTCCTCCCACCCTTCTGCGTTTTGCATCAGGAGGTTGCGCTGCAGTTGGTCGCGCTTTCGGGGCGCCATGCGCTGCCAGTCGCCGAGGAGTGCGCCGATGACGAGTTCGGCGTCGTTGTCCTTGAATTGGCCGAGATAGCCGTTGATGTCCACTTCGTCGGACTGGTAACGCATCTTGATGGTCACCATGACCTCGGTCCAGAGTTCGCGCTTGCCGTCGAGGTTGGCGCGGCGGAAGCGCTCCATGAGTTCTTCCTCCGCCAGGGCGCTGCGCCAGATGTCGATGAAATAGGGCATGAGGGTGCGGAAGAACTGCAGCAGGTGGTCGCGCAGCACGTCCCACATGAGCGGCGGCTGAACGGCCAGTTGCGGGTTTTCGTCAATCACGCGCTGCACGTACTGCGCCAGCACGTCGTCCTCCGCGCCTTCGGGCAGATGCCCATTCTCGCGGCAATAGGCGAAAATTTCGGCGTAGGCGTCGAGTTGGCGGTCGGCCAGCGTTTCGTCGTGCGCCGCGCTCATTTGCTTGAAAAGCTCGTAGCCGCAGACCATCAGTCCATCAATTTTTGGGCGTTGCTCAGCCTGACGCCCAGTTCGCCCAACTGCTGCTCGGTGGATTTCAGGCGGTCAGCGAGGAGTTTGAGGTCGTCGGGCGAAGCGAAGAGGCATGGCACGCGCAGGTCGCTTTGCAACTGGTCGAAGGTTTCGCGCAGGCCGTCGAATTGCTCCATGAGGGGGATGAAGGGGGAGTCCTTGGGCAGGGGCTCGGGTGTCTGCGGCTCAGCGTTTTTCAGGGCGAAGAGGTAGGGCACTTCGTCGATGACAATGCCGTTTTTGCAGCGCTGCAGGTTCACGCTCCTCGCCCCTTTCCGCGCGGATTTCTTGTTGGCAAACAGGCCGTTGTCGTCGAAAGGCTCCACAATCCAGCTCATGCGCTTGTCGTCGAAGTAGAGCAGGCCAGGCGTCGGCTTGGCGCTGGCGATGTGGTTGTAGTTGGTGCGGAGGAAGAGGCAGTTGCCCTGGAAGAAGTTTTTCACTTTCCAGAAGAAATAGTCCACCACCTGAAAGTCGTCCTCGCTCGGCGCAGCGGGCTTGGCCGTGGCAGTCACCTTGCCGCGCACCAGCTTGTCGATGCTGAGGTTCACCTTGTTGATGCCCAGTTCCACGGGCGCGGTGAAGGCGTCGAGCACCACGTCGAGGATTTTCTCGATGCACTCGGCCTTGTTCCACAGGCAGTGGATGAGCAGCAGGCAGTCGATGCGCCCCACTTCGCTGCGTCCGCTGAGCCAGGCCGATGCTTGCAGCAGCCCAAGCGCCTTCTTCCAGCGGCGGTCGGAGATGTAGTAGTCCAGGCTTTTCTCCTTGTCGGCCGACATGAGCAGGCGCAGGCGGCGGCGCATTTCGGTCACTTGGTGGAGCACGTCGTCGGGAATGTCCACCTGGCGGATGCTTTGGCGCCACGCCAGCAGTTCGTCGTTGCCCAGCACGAGTTCGGGCGGCACGGCGGGGTCGGCGCTGCCTTGGGCGCGAATCATCTTGTAGAACGTGCGCTCGTTGGCGATGGGGTTCGACACCATGCGCACCAGAAAACGGTCCCACAGCGCCTCCAGCCCCTCGTCTTCGGCAGGCAGTTCGTTGCTGGCGGCGATGAGCACTTTCATTGGCACGCGAATGGTTTCGCTGCCGTTGCGGTAGATGCGCTCGTTGAGCACGGTGAGCAGGGCGTTCTGAATGGCCGGCCCGGCCTTCCAGATTTCGTCGAGGAAGACCACTTCGGCGTCGGGCAAATAGCCTTCCACCTGCCGCTCATACTTGTTTTCCTCGCGCAGTTTGGCCAGGGAGACGGGGCCGAAAAGCTCGTCGGGCGTGGAAAAGCGGCTCATGAGGTATTCAAACGTGCGGGCGCCGCTGAACACCATCTTCAGGCGCCGCGCCACCATGCTTTTGGCGGTTCCCGGAGGGCCCAGCAGGAAGATGCTCTCGCCCGCCACCGCGCACAGCAGCGCCATGGCCAGCACGCCCTCTTTCTCGTAAATGCCCTCGCCCAGGCAACGCAGCAACTGCTCCACGCGCTTGCTAACGCTTTCAATTTCAAATTGTTGTCCTTCTTTCTTCTTCATCTTGCAGTGAGTTATTAATCTATTGGTTGTAACGGTTTCAATTCTTTTCAGTTGCAAAGGTAAACATCCACCTGCGCCAAAAGTCGGTACAGGTTCGGCTTTTTTGCAGAAATCCGCCGCTTTTTTCTAAGAAATGCCGCTGTCTCCCATTCCCGTCAGTTGCTGATAGAGCCCAAGGATGAGGCGGCGGAGCGACTGGCAGCGCTTGGCATCGGGCTCCGTGTCGGTGCGCAGGTAAATGCGCTTGTTCAGTTCAATCATGAGCGAGACATAGGGGAACGGCGCGAGGGGCGAAAGGGCGTTGGCGTATGGGGTGTTGATGCCCACGCTGTAGCCCGCGCGGCGGAAATGGCGCACCACCGCTTGCAATGCGGCGTCGCTCGGCCGCGACCAGTCGTCGTTCACGCCGATGCAAATGTCCACGTCCGACAGTTCGGCGGGGAAACTGTGGCAGTCCACGAGCAGGCAATGGGGCGCCAATTGCTGCCTCACCTGCTCCAAATGGCAGGCGTGCAATTGGCGCAGCATGGCGTCTTGCAGCGCGCTCACCTGCCGCTCGTAGCCCTCGTAGTGGCGATAGACCACGCCCTGCCCCTCCCTTTCGAGCGGGTCGTCGGGCAGCCGCTCCACGTCGGCCACGAAGCGCGACAGGGGAAACTGCACGGCGCGCAGATGCGGCTGCAGTGCCGCCAACTGCTCATTTTCAGCCAGTTCCGTCGCCGTAGGCAGGCCAAAGAGGCGGTCAGTCGCCACATCGGTCCAGTGGTTCACCAGCCTGCGGAATCCTTCGTCCTGCGGCCATCCGCTGAAAACGGGCCAGTCGAGCCCCGTCGTTGCGGCATGGGGCAAATGGATGACCAAGCGGTCAAACGTCTGTTGCTCACTGAGTTGGGCGCTTTCGCCCGCGGCCAGGCATTCCAATCCCCAGCCGGCAGAAGTTAGTTGTTGCTTCTCCATCTTATGTAGCATTTATAGTAAAACTATCACATCCTTTTTCCACCGTTTGCTACGACGGTTGGCGCCCTGCGCGAGGCAGAGTCCTCTTGATGTTTCTTTTGCAAAGGTAACTCTTTTTTCCGAAAAATCCAAATTTTCAGGCACTTATTTGCGCCTGCGCCCCCATTTTTTTCACGCGCCAGAACGAACAACGCGCGCATATATAATATAATATGTACGCGCGCGTAAGGAGAAATGAGTTTTTAAGGCTTTGAGTTAATGAGTTTTTAAGTTGGCAATCCCCTTCACAACTCACGAACTCAAAAACTTAACAACTTAAAAACTTATGCTTGCACTTAAGGGATAGTGGTCGCTCGTTTCAATAGATTTGTCCACCTTTGCGCCGTAGGCCTCGATGTTGGGCGAAACGAGCAGGTTGTCGATTCGGAAGTTCATGTAGTGCTTGTGGTAACTGTTGCCCAAGCCGCTGCCAGAGCGGGTGTAGGCATCGTTGAGCAGGTCCGTGAGGCGGTGGTGCACATAGCCCAAAACAGGCTCGTTGAAGTCACCCACGAGCACCACATAGCGCTCAGGCGCCTGGCTGATGTAGGCGGCCACGGCATCGGCCTGCGGCGCCCGCGCCACCGCCGACTGCGCCAATTTGCCTGCAAAACCGCGCGCCTGAGCCTTCGCCTGCTGCTCGTCGCGCTCGCGGATGATTTCCTCGTAGTCCTTCCGCTCGCCCTTCGTCAGGTGGCTGCCCTCAAAATGGTTGTTGATGAGGAGCAAAGTGTCGGCGCCAACGAGCAGCCGATAGGCGATGCTGCCATTGTTTTCTGACTCATAGTCAATGACTTCCGCGCTCAAAATGGGATACTTCGAGAAGCAAGCGAGGGTGGTTCTGTGCGCCTCCTGGCTGTTGCGGTAAGGGTAAACCTCGGCCAAGACGGCGTCGATTTCCTTCTTCTCCAAGTGCTTGCACTCCTGGCAGCAAACGATGTCGGCGCCGCTTTCGGCAATATACCTCACGATGGAATGGTCCTTCCAATCCACGCCCTTCTCCTTCGGCACATTGAAAGTGTTGTAGGTCAGCACCTTAATGGCGTCTTCGGGCGCTTCCTTGCTCAGATTGATGGGGCAAAGCGTGCGGATGGACGGCGCGCAAATGAGCAGCGCCAGCAGGTTCAGCCAAATGTTTTTCCAGTGGAAAACAAGCCAGAAGAGCGTGAACGCGAGCACGGCCAGCAGCAGATAGGGGAAGAAATACTGCAGCAGCGCCAGGTAGCGGAAGTGGGTTGGCGAAATATGGCCCGAGAAGGCGCACACCACCATGAGGCCCATCAGCGCGAGGTTGATGAGCATCAGCACATAGCGGATGCCTTTCTTGGAGTAGGTTACGATTTTGCTCATTCGTTTCTGTAATCAGGAGAGGCTGGCGCCGAAACCACTGCGGTCGTTTTCAAAAACGACTGCGGTCGTTTTCCAAAACCACTGCGGTCGTTTTTCAAAACCACTGCAGTCGTTTTTGCAATGCGGTGGAGATTTTGCTTCGCAGTGCCTGAGGAATCGGCAATGAGTGGCGAAGATTTCGGCAGTGGATGGCGGAGGGTTCAGCAGTGGATGGCGGAGGGTTCAGCGCTGGCTGGCGCGGAAAAGTTGGTTCTTCTCGTCGTCGGTGAGGCTGGCATAGCCTCCTTGGCGGATTTTGTCGAGAATGCGGTCGATATTGGCGTTCTCCTCAGCGTCGCGCTGCGCGTAGGAAGTGGTGTTAGTGGCGGATGCGGGACCGTCCGACTGGTAGTGGTGGGCATGCTCATCGCGGCTGGGACGGTCGCTGCGCCCGCCCATTTTCACGCCGATGTGCGGCATTTGCTTCTTGTAGCGCCAGTAGAGGATGATGAGCAGTCCGACGAGCATTCCGCCGAGGTGGGCGAAATGGGCCACGTTGTCGCCCACGGTGGTGTGCATGCCCTCGTAGATTTCGAGCAGCACGTAGAACCCGATGAAGTACTTCACCTTGATGGGTATGGGGATGGGGATGATGTAGATGCGCTCGTTGGGGTAGGTCATGGCGAATGCCAGGAGAATGCCGTAGATGGCTCCGCTGGCGCCGATGGTGCTCACGGCCGGGGAGAGCACGCCACAGAGCTGCAGCAGTTCCTGCACCAGGCCGGCGCCGATGCCGCAGGCGAAGTAATAGAAGAGGAATCGCTTGGAACCCCACGTCTGTTCCATGACGCGGCCAAACATCCACAGGGCGAACATATTGAAGAAAAGATGCCAAAAGTCGGCGTGGAGGAACATGTAGGACACGGGCTGGTAGATGCGGAAGTAGGGGGCGCCCAGATAGTAGAGCGCGCCGGCGCTGTTGAGCGAGAAGCCGGGCATCACGCTGTCGAGGATGAATCCGGCAAGGAATACCAGCAGGTTGCTGATGAGCAACCATTTCACTGCGGGAGGCATTTGCATAAGTCAGAAATTTTTAGAGTGCAAAATTACCCATTTTCGGCGATAAAACGCCCAAAATCAGGCAAAAAACACTTTTTTTACGCAAAAAATCAACTTTTTCGCAAAAAATGTTTGTTTATAACGCACAAAAACTTAACTTTGCGACTGAAATATGTGATTTATAACCATTTTTAATTATTCATTTAACTTTAAATTTCAGACTTATGAACAAAAGTGAACTTGTTGCTGCTGTTGCCGCAAAGGCTGGCCTGACAAAAGTTGATGCCAAGAAGGCTATCGACGCAGTTACCGAATCTATCGCTGAAGCACTGAAGAAGGGTGATAAGGTTGCCCTCGTTGGTTTCGGCACATTCTCCGTTGCAAAGCGCGAAGCTCGCACGGGCATCAACCCCCGCACGAAGGAAGCCATCAAGATTCCTGCAAAGAAGACTCCGAAGTTCAAGGCAGGCGCAGAGCTTGAGGCTGCTGTGAAGTAAAATCTTCCGCACACCGATTAGAAGAGGAGGAACTCTTCGGAGTCTCCTCCTTTTTATGCCGCCATGCGAGCGAATTTTCGCTCCGCAAGCGAAATGTCGCGCCAGCGCGGCATCGGAGCCCCCGTAGTTCAATGGATAGAACGTGGCTCTCCTAAAGCTAAAATCTGAGTTCGATTCTCAGCAGGGGTACATTTTCCGCAAAAAAATGAAGGCTGTCCATGCGCCAGATGCGGCGCGGACAGCCTTTTTGCGTAGTGTTTTGCGAAGGAAATGGCGCCGGTTCTCCAAAGAAATGGCGCTGCCTCGCGCGCGTACATTATATTATTGTGGCGATGATTCAGGCTGCGCGGCGTCTTCGGGCAGGGTCTGCTCGTCGCGCCAGTTGACGAAATAGGCGGTGTGGGTGGCGCGGGTGAGCGCGGTGTAGAGCCAGCGGAAGTAGTCGGCGCCCATCATTTCCTCCGTGATATAGCCCTGGTCCACAAACACTTGGCTCCACTGGCCGCCCTGCGCCTTGTGGCAAGTGACGGCGTAGGCATATTTCACCTGCAGGGCGTTGAAGTAGATGTCTTCTTTCAGGGCCTTGAGGCGGTCGGCCTTCCTCGGAATGTCGGCATAGTCGGCGAGGACGCGCTCGTAGAGCGATTGCTGCTGCTGGGGCGTGAGGGCCGGCGCCTCGGCGTGGAGGGTGTCGAGCAGGATGGTTGCGTCGAACTCCAGGTCGTCGTAGTCGGGCAGCGTGAGCGTGCAGTCGGCAAAGCGGAAGCCGTAGAGGGCGCGCTCGTTTCGGATGCGCTGCACGATGGCGATGTCGCCGTTGGCAAGAAACTGCGCGCGGTCGGCAGGCGTTTCCTGCTGCGGCTGCGATTGCTGCTGCATGCGGGCGTTCTCCTCTTGCAACTTTCTGAGCCAGAAGTAGTTGTTTTTGGCAATCATGATTTGGTCGCCCGTGGTCAGTTCCTCCTCCATCCAGAGAATTTGGTTGCGGATGCCCTGATTATATACGATGGCGCGGCGGTTGCTGCGCGTGACGACGATGGTTTCGTCGCGGCCAAAGCGCTGGTAGCAGTTGGCCAGGGCGTCGATGAGTTCGTTGCCTGGCACGTTGATGACGTCGGCAAAGGGCTTGAACTGAATGCGGGGCAGTTCATAGACCTGGTCGGAATCGATGAGCTGGCGCAGGCGGGTGGCGTTGACGAGGATGCCCGACTGCGTCTGCTGGCGCACGATTTGGGTGAGGTGGGCGTGCATGACGTTGAGTCCGTAGCTGCGCAAGACGCTCGGCTGGAGCGCGGGGCTTTCCTCTTGCCCCACTGGCGGCAGCTGCGCGGTGTCGCCCATGAGGATGAGTCGGCAGTGCGTCTGCCCGTTGCCGTAGATGAAGTGGATGAGGTCGCTCAGCAATGACTCGTGCAGGAAGGTGGTGTCGGGCGTGTCGCTAATCATCGACGCCTCATCGACGATGAAGATGTGCTGGCGGAAACTGTTGAAATTGAGCGAGAAATCGGGTTCCTCCACGCTCTTCTGGCGGTAGATGCGCTTGTGGATGGTGTAGGCCTGATGCCCGGAATAGAGCGCAAAGACCTTTGCCGCGCGGCCCGTGGGCGCCAGCAGCACGCAGGGGCGCTCCAGCTCCTCCATGGTCTTGACGAATGCGCTGAGGAGCGACGTCTTGCCCGTTCCGGCGAAACCGGTGATGAGCAGCGCCTGGGTGTCGTCGGGCGAAAGCACGAAACGTGCCAGCGCGTCGATGGCATTCGCCTGGTCGGGGGTGGGCTGATGGGGGAAATTTGCGCCGATTTGCCCTTTTAAAAAGTCTTCAATCATCTTTTTTTCAAAAAAAATGCCAACAAGTTGCGAGAATTCGCTTTCTTTTCACTATTTTTGCAACGAAATTCGGAAAGACCGGATTAAAATACTTTGCAAAAGTACAAAATAAATAACAAATAAACAATGAGAAAGGCATTTAATATCCTGCTGGGACTGTGTGTCCTGGGTCTCGCCTACGCATGCTATTGGAGCATCAACAGCGACATTAAGTTTGACAAAGACCTTGCAGAGCGCGAGGCCGCTGTGAAGAATCGTCTCTACCAAATCCGCGACGCGGAGGAGGAGTACAACAAGGTGCACGGCCACTACTGCGGCGACATCGACTCGCTCATCATGTTCGTGAAGAACGACTCCACCGTTGACCGCATCATCAAGGACGGCGACCTCACCGACGACCAGCTCGAGGCCGGCATGACCGAGCGCGAGGCAGTGCGCCGCGGACTCATCAAGCGCGACACCGTGAAAATCGCCACTTGGGAGAAGCTCAACGGCATCACCAACCCCGACTCGCTCAAGTTCATGCCCGTGGGCAAGGGCGAAATCCAGCTCCGCGCTGAAGACGTGCCCTCCTTCAACAAGAAGGCCAACGACTGGGAAAGCGTGAACTGCGTGGAATTCCGCGCTTCGCTCGACGACTACACCGACGGCATGGACGCCAAGCACATCAAGGCGCTCAAGAACAAGCTGAAGAAGCTGGGCAAAGACCAGACCCCGTTCCTCAACCCCATTGCTGAGGAGGACATCTACAACCAGAACTCTTCCCAGCTCGACGACGAGGAGGAAGACTGGTACGGCCTGCGCATGGGCGACCTCAGCGACCCCGAAAACCGCATGGCGGGCAACTGGGACTAATTTTCCCACGCCACTCCCCCACCCTTCTCCGTTGGCATCCTCACTCAGGACGCCCACTGCGGTCGCAGCAACATGAACCCTAAACGACGAGCCGATTTTGGAAAACTCGCACAATAACAACAAAAGTCTGTCCATCCGCATCAGCACGGATGGACTTTCTTTTTGCGTCTTCGCGCCAAACGAAGCGCAGCCCTACACGTACAAGGAATACGACGTGAAGCCCGTGATGTCGATGGCCGCCAACCTGAAAGAGGCGCTCACCAACGACCCCATCTTCCGCGACAACTACCAGCGCGTGAACGTGCTCATCAGCACGCCGCAGTTCACCACCCTGCCTGCCGAAGGCTTCAACAAAGACAAGGCGGAGGCGGTGTTCCGCTTCGTGCAGCCCAACGTCGGCCACTGCCACGTGAGCTACAACATCCTGCGCCACGCACAGGCCGTCGTACTCTTCGGCATCGACAAAGACATCCGCCAGCTCATCCTCGACGACTTCCCGCGGGCCCGCTTCTACGCCTCGCCCGCCACGCTCATCGAATTCTTCGCCGAAAAAAGCCTCGGCGGCCAGGGCAAGCACATCTTCGTCTATCTGCACGAAGGAAAGCTCATGCAGCAGCTCGGCCAGCAGCGCCAGGAGATGGTGGTCTATGCCTTCGACCAGGGCCAGTTCCTGTTCGTCAACTCCTACGACGTGCGCAGCACCAACGACTGCGCGTTCTACCTGCTCAACGTGTGGAAAACGCTCCACTTCGACCAGCTCGACGACGCACTCAGCATCGTGGACGACGCGCAGGCCAGCATACCCCTCGCCAACCAGCTGCAGGACTACATCAAGGACATTCGCCTCATTGACCGCGAAAACGACTTCCAGCAAAAGCTCAGCAGCACCCAGCTGCTCCTGCCCTACGACCTGCAAACCCTGCTCGTCTGCGGCATCTAAACCCTCCTTCCACCATTTCCCATGCGAATCATCGGCGGCAAATACAAACACTTGCGCATCAGCGTGCCAAGCACATTCAAGGCACGCCCAACCACCGATTTTGCCAAGGAAAACCTCTTCAACATCCTGGCCCACAGCCTGCTCGACTTCGACGAAGCGCCCGCCGCGCTCGACCTTTTCGCCGGCACCGGCAGCATTTCCGTCGAACTCCTTTCCCGCGGCTGCGCGCCGGTGGTGAGTGTGGAGAAAGACTTCCGCCACCACCAGTTCCTGCAGCAGACGGCGCGGCAAGTGAACGACCCCAACTGGCGCCTCGTGCGGGGCGATGCCTTCCGGTTCATCGCCAGCAACACCGAAAACGCCGCGCAGCAGTTCGACCTCGTCTTCGCCGACCCGCCCTACGCGCTCCCCAACCTGGCCCAGCTGCCCCAGCTCATCCTCGCCTCCGCCCTGCTCAAACCCGACGGAATCCTCGTCTTGGAGCACGGCAAAGACCACAATTTCAGCCACTTGCCGCAATTCATGCAGCAGCGCGCCTACGGTTCCGTCAACTTTTCCTTCTTCACCAAGCAATCCTGACCCGCCATGCAATTCTATCCCCTGCTCTTCGAAGAAAACCTCTTCACGCGTGTTTGGGGCGGCCACCGCATCCGTCCCCTCAAAGGCCTTCCTGCCGACGACGAGAAAATCGGCGAAAGCTGGGAAATCAGCGCCGTTCCAGGCAAAGAATCCATCGTCAGCAACGGGCCGCTGGCAGGACAGACCCTTGCCCAGCTCGTGGAGAAATACCCAGGCGAAATGCTCGGCAGCGCCGTGGCAGAGCGCTTCGGAGGCCATTTTCCCCTGCTCTTCAAGATTCTCGACTCCGAAGACAACCTCTCCATCCAGGTGCACCCCAACGACCAGCTGGCCATGCAGCGCCACAACAGCCTCGGCAAGACCGAAATATGGTACGTCATCGACGCCAAGCCCGGCGCATTCCTCTACTGCGGCTTCGCCCTGCCCACCACGCCGCAGGCCTACGAGCGCCACGTGGCCAACGGCACCATCACCGAAATCCTGAAGAAACACTACGTGAACAAGGGCGACGTATTCTTCATCCCCGCCGGCCGCGTCCACGCCATTGGCGCCGGCCTGCTCCTGGCGGAAATTCAGGAGAGCAGCGACATCACCTACCGCATCTACGACTACGACCGGCCCGGCCTCGACGGCAAGCCGCGCCAGCTGCACACCGCCGAGGCGCGCGACGCCATCGACTACACCTTCTACCCCGAATACCGCACCAACTACGAGGAACTCACCAACAAGCCCGCGCTCGTGGCGCAATGCCCCTATTTCACCATCAAAATCCACAACGTGAACCGCCCGTTCCACCGCAAGCTCTACAAGTACCAGAGCTTCGTGGCCTACGTCTGCATCGACGGCAACTGCTTCATTGAGAGCGCCACAGACGAAGTGCAGTCGGTCCACCTGCGCAAGGGCCACACCTGCCTCGTGCCAGCCGCTGCCGCCGACATCAACATTGTGCCCGACAACCTGAAGCGCCGCACCAAAATCCTCGAAATCTACATCGAAAGCGAGTAGGAAACCGCATCCGCGCCGCCGCCAGCCATCGGCCGCCGCACCGCCAACATTCGGCATTTACTGCCCGCTCCAGACTCCTTCATTCCTGTCACCACGCCAAATCCCCCTACGCCACGGTCTCTTTCGGCCGCGGCGTTTTTTTTGCAAACGCTTCGGCAAGTGCAGCGTTTTTCGGGCAACGGGGACGGAAAAGGGTTCGGAGGAAATGGAAAACGGCAGGCACCGTTGCAAAAACGACTGCGGTCGTTTTTCAAAACCACTGCGGTCGTTTTCAAAAACGACTGCGGTCGTTTTCGCGCGGGCCATGGAATAGAGGCAAACCGTCTTCGGCGGAGCCAGCCGAAGAAGGCGAAGAAACGGTCCCTGAATTGGCAGAAAATGGGCCAGATTCGCCCTGAAATGTTGGATTTTGTTAAAATGTTGCGGCGGGCGTTCATTTTTTCAGAAAACTTTTTTGCCGTAAAAAGTTTTCTGCGTACCTTTGCAGCGTTTTTCAAAAGGTAGAAAGAAATGGCAGCCACCAAAACCAAGGACGAGCACTTGCGCGAGCGCATACTGGAGTATGTGCTGCAACTGCAGCTGCGCGTGGGCGTGAAGGGCGTGAAGATGGACGATGTGGCGGCCGATATGGGCATTTCGAAGCGCACGCTCTACGAGCTGTTCGAGGACAAGGCGCATCTGCTGCTTGAGGTGCTGCGGCACAACGAAAGGCAGTTCCACGATTTTGTGGCGCAGGTGGAGCAGGAAACCGACGATGTGATGGAGATTTACGTGCGCGTTGCCCGCAAGAAATTCGGGGAGCTGAAGAAACTGACGCCAAAATTCTTCTTGGAATTTAGCAAGTACGACCTTGTGGTTCAGGAATTTAAGTTATCAGCAGCCCAGCACCGCGCTGACACACTGGCCTATTTCCGCAAGTTCGTGGCGCAGGGCTATTTCCGCAGCGACCTGAACTTGGCGATGCTGGTTGACGTGTTCGAAGCGGAAAACAGGATGCTGGTGGAGAAGGGGCTGTTCGAACGCTACAATTTCCTGGAGCTGGCGGGCACGCTCAACGACCTGCGGTTCCGCGGCATCTGCACGCAGAAGGGCCTCGACGCGCTGGCGGCGTGCCTGAAGCGGATGGGATTGCAGCAGACTTTGCGGGAAATTAACAATAAGCAATAAGCAATTAACAATTGCAAGTGCAGTTGTTCGCGACGAGAATAGAATATAATAAGGTATAAACGACACTCAGATTTTGAGATTTTTTTTGAAGAATCAGCGATGAAAAGAGTAAGAACGATTTTGATGTGTTTGCTGTGCTTTGGCGCATCGGCTCAGGCGCAGCAGACGGTTGGCCGGCTCGACCTGACGCTTGAGAAGGCGATTGAGATTGCGTTGGCGGAGAATCCCACGATTCGCGTGGCCGACACCGACGTGGAGCTGAAGAAGATTTCGGACACGGAGGCGTGGCAGGACCTGCTTCCGACGCTGACCGCCACGGGCAGCCTGCAGCACACCATCCTTGCTGCGGAGATGAAGCTGGGCGGCAACAAGTTTAAGATGGGCCAGGACAACACGAACACGGTGGCCGCAGCGCTGACGCTGAACGTGCCGGTGTTTGCGCCTGCAGTGTATCAGAACATGAAGCTGACGAAGGACGACATTCTGCTGTCGCAGGAAATTGCGCGCGGCAGCCGCTTGGACCTCATCAATCAGGTGAAGAAGGCCTACTACGCGGCGCTGCTGGCGCAGGACAGCCGCGACGTGATGCAGGAGAGCTACAAGATTTCGGAGGAGAATTACGATGTGATTAACAAGAAATATGGCGTTGGCGCCGTGAGCGAATACGACAAAATCAGCGCTGAGGTGCAGATGCGCAGCATGAATTCGAGCCTGGTTTCGGCAGAGACTGGCCTGAAGCTGGCGCTGCTGCAGCTGCGCGTGCTGATGGGCATCACGGAGAACGTGGACATTCACATCGACGACAAGCTGGAGAACTATGAGAACGGCCTTGAGCATGTGGACGTTGACGACTTCGACGCGCTGGCCGACAACTCGAGCATGCGCCAGTTCGACGTGAACAAGCGCCTGCTGGAGCGCAGCCTGAAGCTGAACCGCACGGCGTTCCTGCCCACGGTTTCGTTCCAGCTGCAGGGGCAGTATCAGTCGCTCTACAACAACGACTGGGCGCTGTGGAACTATGAGTATGCGCCGAGCGCCTCGTTCAGCATCAACGTGAGCATCCCCATTTTCAGCGCGTCGAACTGGACGAACATCAAGAAGACGAAGCTGCAGCTGATGGAGCTGGAGGACAACCGCCTGAACACGTGGCAGCAGCTGAACATGGCGGCGCAGAGCTACAGCCAGAACATGGAGTCGAACCTGGCTCAGGTGAGCAGCAACAAGGAGGCTGTGCGCCAGGCCGACAAGGCGGTGACGATTTCCACCAAGCGCTACGAGGTGGGCCGCGGCACCATTCTGGAGCTCAACCAGAGCGAAGTGGCGCTCACGCAGGCCAAGCTGACCTACAACCAGTCGATTTATGACTACCTGACGAACAAGGCCGACCTGGACTACACGCTGGGCCGCGACGACAATTACATCCGCCTGAGCCTCCCCGCCACCGTTGATGCCACTCCCGAAGAGGCAGCAAAGGAGGCAGCGACGGAAGCCGCTGAGACGAAAGAAGGAACCGCAACCGAAGAAAAATAAAAAAACGCTATAGCAAGATGAAAAAGACATTGTTTATCGCCGCAGCATGCACCGCTCTGATGCTCACGGGCTGCGGAAAGAAGAATTCGGAAGACAGCGCTGCAGCAGCCGCTTCCGAGCAGGAAACGAAAGTGGAAGTGAAGGTGCAGCGCGTTTCGGCGCAGGCCGTTTCGCAGGAAGAGACCTACACGGCCACGGTGGAAAGCGACGTGAAGAACAACATTGCGCCGAATACTTACTACCGCATTGAGAAGATTTACGCCGACGTTGGCGACTACGTGCGCAAGGGCCAGGTGCTCGTGCAGCTCGACCAGTCGAGCCTGCGCCAGGTGAAGCTGCAGGTGGACAACCAGCAGGTGGAGTTCAACCGCACGAAAGCGCTCTACGATGTGGGCGGCGCAAGCAAGACGGAATATGACAACGCGAAGATGCAGCTCGACGTGCTGGCCACGCAATATCGCCAGCTGGTGCAGAACACGCGCCTCGTGGCTCCCATTTCGGGCTACGTGACCGCCCGCAACTACGACGACGGCGACATGTACAGCTCGCAGCCCATCCTGACCATTGAGCAGACCAACCCGGTGAAGCTGATGATTGACGTTTCTGAAACCTACTACGCTTCGCTCAACCGCGGCACTTCGGCCACCATTCAGCTCGACGCCTATCCTGGCGAGGACTTCTACGGCAAGGTGACGCGCATCTCCCCGTCGGTTGACGGCACGACCCACACGTTCCCCGTGGAAATCACCATCGTGAACCGCGACCAGAAGGTTCGCCCCGGCATGTTCGCCCGCGCCACCATCAGCTTTGGCGACGAGCAGCACGTGATGGTTCCCGACGCCGCCATCGTGAAGCAAATCGGCGCTGGCGACCGCTACGTCTATGTGCACAAGGACGGCAAGGTTTCTTATAATAAGGTGGAACTGGGCCGCCACATCGATGGCAACTATGAGGTGATTAGCGGCGTGAACGACGGCGACGAAGTGGTCATCGCCGGCCAGACCCGCCTGAAGAACGGCGCAGCAGTGACCGTTGTGAAGTGAGACTACGCGAAGCAAGATTTCCCCCTAACCCCTTAGAAACGAACAACCTATGAGCCTATATGAAGGAGCGGTGAAGCGGCCGATTATGACCAGCCTGTGCTTTCTGGCTGTCATCATCTTCGGTCTTTTCTCCCTGATGAAACTGCCGATTGACCTCTATCCGGACATCGACACCAACACCATCATGGTGCTGACCTACTATAACGGCGCGTCGGCCAACGATGTGGAAAACAACGTGACCCGACCGCTGGAGAACACGCTCAACTCTGTGGAGCACCTGAAGCACATCACGTCGAACTCGAAGGAGAACGTGAGCGTCATCACCATGGAGTTTGAGTATGGACACGACATCGACGTGCTGACCAACGACGTGCGCGACAAGCTCGACATGGTGGCCAACTCGCTGCCTACCGACGCCAACACGCCTATCCTCTTCAAGTTCTCCACCGACATGATTCCTATCCTCATGCTCTCGGCGCAGGCAGAGGAAAGCCAGCAGGCGCTCTACAAAATCCTCGACGACAACGTGGCCAACCCGCTCGCCCGCGTGGACGGCGTCGGCAGCGTGAGCATCGTGGGCGCTCCGGAGCGCGAAATCAACATCTACATGGACCCGCAGAAGATGGAGGCCTACGGGCTGAGCGCTGCGGGCGTGGCCAGCGCCATTGCCGCTGAGAACAAGAACACCACGAGCGGCACCATGGACATCGGCACGCAGACCTACACGGTGCGCGTAGAAGGCGAGTTCAACGACCCGCAAGAGATGCTCAACGTGGTGGTGGGCACGAGCGGCAACGCCAAAGTCTATCTGCGCGACGTGGCACGCATCGTGGACAACGTGCAGGAGCGCGCCCAGCAAACCTACACCAACGGCAAGCAAGGCGCCATGATTGTCATCCAGAAGCAGAGCGGCGCCAACAGCGTGCAGATTTCAAACAAAGTCATCAAGATGTTGCCCACGCTGCAGGAGAACCTCCCCTCCGACGTGAACCTGAGCGTGATGGTGAACACCAGCGACAACATTCTGAACACCATCGACTCCTTGGCCGAGACCATCATCTACGCCATGCTCTTCGTGCTCATCGTCGTGTTCGTGTTCCTGGGCCGCTGGCGCGCCACGCTCATCATCTGCATCACCATCCCGATGTCGCTGATTGCGTCGTTCATCTACCTCTACGCCACGGACGGTTCGCTCAACATGATTTCGCTCTCCTGCCTCTCCATCGCCATCGGCAACGTGGTGGACGACGCCATTGTGGTGCTCGAGAACGTGACCACCCACATTGAGCGAGGCAGCGACCCGAAGCAGGCCGCCATCCACGGCACCAACGAGGTGGCAGTGTCCGTCATCGCCTCCACCCTCACCATGATTGCCGTGTTCTTCCCCCTCACCATGGTCAGCGGCATGTCGGGCGTGCTCTTCAAGCAGCTGGGCTGGATGATGTGCATCATCATGACCGTCTCCACCACCTCCGCCCTCTCCTTCACCCCCATGCTCTGCGCGCAGATGCTGAGGCTGCAGAAGAAGCAAAGCAAATTCTTCAAGAAATTCTACACCCCCATCGCCAAAGCGCTCGACAAGCTCGACGCCTGGTATGAGGCACGAATCAACTGGGCCGTGCGCCACCGCAAGAGCGTCATGCTCGGATGCGTCATCTTCTTCGTCTTCTCCATCGTGGTGATGAAGCTCGTGGGCATCAAGAGCGAGTACTTCCCCGCCAACGACTCCGGACGTATCGGCGCAACGCTCGAGCTACCCATCGGCACCCGAAAGGAAATTGCCAAGGAAGTGGCCGACCAGCTCACCAAGACCTGGATGGAGCGCTACGGCAAGGACATGCGCGTCTGCAACTTCACCGTGGGCCAAGCTGGCGACGACAACACCTTCGCCTCGCTGCAGAGCAACGGTTCCAACATCATCTCCTTTAATATTAATATGGTGCCGTCGAACGAGCGCGAGAAAGGACTGGCGCAAATCTGCGACGAAATGCGCGAAGACTGCGCCAACATCCCCGAGCTCGCCAAGTACCAAATCAACCTCGGCGGCTCCTCAAGCAGCTCCATGGGCGGACAGGCCACTGCCACCTTCGAAATCTACGGCTACGACATGGACGACACGCGCGCCGTGGCCGACCGGATGGCCGAGCAGTTCCGCCAAAACGAGATGATTGGCCAGGTCAACATTTCGCGAAGCGACGACCAGCCCGAACTCGTCATTGAGTTCGACCGCGACAAACTCGCCGAAGTGGGCCTCGGCATGAGCACCGCAGCAACCAGCGTGCGCAACCTCATCACTGGCTCGCTCCTCTCCTACTACCGCGAAGACGGCGAGGAATACGACATCAAGGTGCGCTACGAACCCACCGCCCGCACCAGCGTGGAAGACATTGAGAACATGCTCATCCCCTCTGGCACCGGCGGAAACATCCGGGTGCGCGACATCGCCACCGTGAAAGAAAGCACCATTCCGCCCACCATTGAGCGCAAAGACCGCCAGCGCATCATCACCCTGCGCGCCGTGCTCAAAGACGGATACGCACTCTCCGACGGCGTTTCCCTCGGAAAGAAAATCACCAAAGGCATCGACCTGCCCAACGGCGTCACCGTACAAGTGGCCGGCTCCTACGAAGACCAGCAAGACTCCAACCGAGACCTCGGCACACTCGCCGTCCTCATCCTCATCCTCGTCTTCATCGTCATGGCCGCACAGTTTGAGAGCCTCACCTACCCGTTCATCATCATGATTACCGTGCCCTTCGCATTCTCCGGAATCATCCTGGCACTCTGCCTCACCAGCACCAACCTCAACATCATGTCCATGCTCGGAGGCATCATGCTCATTGGTATCGTGGTGAAAAACGGTATCGTGCTCATCGACATGACGCAGCTCTACCGCGAACGCGGCTACGGACTCATCCGCGCCAGCGTGGCAGCAGCACGAAGCCGTCTGCGTCCTATCCTCATGACCTCGCTCACCACCATCCTCGGCATGGTCCCCATGGCCGTCAGCCATGGCGTGGGCGCAGAGATGTGGAGGCCCCTCGGCGTCGCCGTCATCGGCGGTCTGACTGCATCGACCATCCTCACACTTATCTACACCCCGTCCATGTACTGCATCTTCGGCGCCAACGGCGTGAAGCGCCGCCGCCGCAAAATGCGCGAGCAGCGACAGCTCAACGCCTACTGGAAAGAGCACGCACACGAAGAGCAGTTCAAAGGCGAAGAATAATCCCGCAAGACCCACTCGCTGAGAAAGCAGGGCGCTGGCACCATCGCGCCACAGGCTGCACACCCCGCCAGCCCGCCCGCTTTCCCAGCGAAGGCCTTCCCCCTGAAAAACGATAGTCTTCCTTTTCCGAAACGAAGGGCATCGTTTTGCAAAACGAAGGGCATCCTTTTCAAAAACGAAGGCGTTCCTTTCAAAACAACGTAAAAGAAATCAAAGAAGTTATAGAAGTTATCGGCACTTCGTGCCTGGAAGTTAAAGCCGATAGTTCCAGACTGCTCTGGGTAACGGCTAACGAGCGAAGCGAGTGATACTCCTCGCGAGCGAAGCGAACGCACCTCCTGACTCCTATCTCCTAAAATAAAAACTCATAAACTCATAAACTCACCAATATGAAATCCGTTTTCATTGCATTCGACCAGGCACAGACCGAGACCGTGCTCGCCGTGCTCAGCAGAACCAACGTCCGCGGCTACACCATGTTCCCGCAAGTGCAGGGATGCGGCACCAAGACCGGCGAACCCCACCTTGGCTCCCACGCTTGGCCCACCATGAACTCCGCCCTGCTCGCCATGGTGCCCGACGAAACCGTCGATGTCTTCCTCGAGCGCCTCAAGGCCGCCGACGACGACAACCCCATGCTCGGCATCCGCGCCTTCGTCTGGACCGTGGAAAAAAGCATCTGAGCAACAAAAAGCAAAGGAGACTGGCAGGAAGTTCACACCCATGCCATCCTCCTTTCTGCTCAAAAACGCAGAAACTCAAACACTTAAAAACTTAAAAACTCATCACCAATGAAAAAGATTATCATCCTCCTTCTTGTGGCCTGCGCACTCCTTCTGGCCTACAGACTCCTGTGGAAACAAGACCAGCCGAAGCAATGCTGCGGCAACGCCTGCAAGAGCCGCGTGGAATGTACGCTCGACAGCGCCCTTGCCAACCCCTTCAGCGCTGGCGAATGCCAATTCACGCTCGGACTCAACACCGACAACGCCCAGATTGAGACGCTCGGCGACACCCTCGTCATGACCGCTGGCGAGCAGACCGACTTCTTCCTCAGTCCGCAAGACAGCAGCATCGTCGCCACTTCGCCCATCATCCTCACGGCCGTTGACAACACCAAGCCATTCACCTTCACCGCCAAAGTGACGCCCGAGTTTACGCCCGACGGCACCTACGCAGCCGGCACGCTCTATGCCTACGAGCGCGGCGACCACTGGCAGAAACTCGCCTTTGAGCAAAGCGAAGACGGCCTCCACCGCATCGTGACCGTGCGCACCAAAGGCCTTTCCGACGACAACAACCACCAAATCGAAACCATCCCCGCCGTCTATCTCCGCATCTCGTCCGACACCCGCGCCATCGGCAGTTACTACTCCGAAGACGGCCAGACCTGGCACATGGCACGCCTCTGCCAGAACGACTATCCCGAGCAAATTCTCCTCGGCCTCAGCGCACAGAGCCCCAAGGTGGGGCAGCACCGCTGCACTTTCACCGAGGTGGAAATCAAGCAGCAGCCCGTGGCCGACTTCCGCGAAGGGAAACTCTAAGCGGCTGCCACAACGCAACCAAGACTTCACAACAGCGCCTGCGACATCCACTCGCAGGCGCTTTCTCTTTGCAACTTGCACAAGACTTTCCCGAAAAATTTTGCAGGATGCGAAAAAATGCCTAAATTTGCCAAAACTACTCACCAAAAAACAATTCAGACTATGGCAACACCACACATTTCCGCATCCGCCGGCGCATTCGGCAAGACTGTCTTGATGCCGGGCGACCCCCTGCGCGCCAAACTGCTCGCAGAGAAATTCCTCGACAATCCCGAACTCGTCACCTCCGTGCGCAACATCTTCGGATACACCGGCACCTACAAAGGCGTGCGCCTCTCCGTGATGGCCAGCGGCATGGGCATCCCCAGCATCGGCATCTACTCCCACGAACTCTACACGGAGTATGGCGTGGAGAACATCATCCGCATCGGCAGCGCCGGAGCCTACGCTGAGCGCCTCAACGTGCTCGACGTCGTGCTGGCCGACTCCGCCGTCAGCGATTCCTCCTACGCGCTCTACAACAGCCGCAACCTCTCCCACGTGCTCTACCCCACGCCCCGCATCAACGAAACCATCCTGAAGAAGGCCGACGAACTGGGCATCAAGTGCCAGCTCGCCCGCGTCAACTCCTCCGACGTGTTCTACGGCTCCGAATATTCCGAGACCTGGGAGGAAATCCGCGACCGCACCGGCGCCGACTGCGTGGAGATGGAGAGCTTCGGCCTCTTCGAAAACGCCCGCGTGCTGGGCAAAGGCGCCGCTTGCCTGCTCACCATCAGCGACTCCTTCGTCACCCATCAGGCCCTCCCCGCCGAGGAACGCCAGAAGTCGTTCATGGAAATGATGCGCCTGGCACTCGAATCCGCCATCGCGCTCTGAGCATTTCCGAACTCTGGAACCAAAAAATCGCCATTCCATCGGCTTGGAATGGCGATTTTTGTGTCTCTTTGACCGAATGTTTCAGCGCTTGAAGGCGTCCATGATGATGGTGGGGCGGAGTTGCTTGCCGTGCGACTCAAAGGCGCCCATGTCGTAGCCGCCATTGTAGTCGTTGGGGGCTTCGGGTTCCCAGTAGAAGACGCCGAGGCAATGCTTGGCGCGGCGGGCGTTTTTCACCACTTCGCCCAGGTATTTCTTGCCCTGCTCAGGCTGCGAAACGCGCACGCCCACTTCGGTGATGATGGTCTGCTTGCCCAGCGTTTCCCAGAGATGGGCAATGTTGCTGAAGCAGCGGCTGATGGCGAGTTCGGGCGTGGCGGCCTTGTCGGGGTGCCATTCGGGCGCGGTGACGGGATAGAGCGACATGCCGATGAGGTCGTAGTCCACGCCGCGCTGCTTGAGGATGCCCAGGTTCCAGTCGTAGAGCGCTTGGTCGAAGCCGTTGTCGAGATGGACGATAGTGAGCACCTGCGGAAAGACTTCTTTCGCCGCGCGGCAACCGCTCTGGATGAAGGCGGCGTAGTTGTCGGGCTGCTCCTCGGCGCGGCCCAGCGGCCAGAGCAATCCGTGGGTGGTTTCGTTGCCAATCTGCACCCATTTGGGCACTATGCCGTTGTCTTTCAGCAGCGTAAGCACTTCTTTGGTGTGCTGCGCCACGTCGTCCGCCAGTTGCTGGGCGTTGTGGTCGGCCCAAGCGGCGGGGGTGTATTGCTTGCCGGGGTCGGCCCACATGTCGCTGTAGTGGAAATCGACCATGATGTCCATGCCCAGGCGCTTTGCCCGCAAGGCTTTGGCGAGCAGGTCTTGGGCGTTGCAATAGCCGTTGGCGGGGTTCACCCACACGCGCAGCCTGACGGCGTTGAGGCCGAGGGTTTGCATCAGTTGCGTGCATTCCATCTCGGTGCCGCTGGCCGTGGCGAAGGTGTGACCGCGGCTTTCGAGTTCGGTTTCCCAACTGATGTCGGCGCCGAGGGCAAGAGCCTGGCGCTGGCTGTGGCAACTGCAAAGGAGCGCCGCTGCCGCTAAAAGGAGAAGCAGTTTGTGTTTCATGGCAAGTGTATTATATATTAAGGTGTTGGAAATGGCGCGTCAGAGCCCCTCGCGCAGGAAGTCGAGCGCCTCCTCAATGGTTTTGGTGGTGGCCGTTTGGTTGAGTTGCAGCTGCCCCACCCCGCTGAGGAGGGTGAAATTGATGCTGTCGCCCGTGTTTTTCTTGTCGTGGCGCATCAGTTGGATGAGCGTGGGATAGTCGTCGCAGGTGATGCGGGGCGTGCCGTAATGCTCCCTGACGAACTGCACGGCGGGGCGCATGGTGTCGGTGGGAAAACCGCACTGCACGCAACTGAGGAAGAGTTCGCACACCAGCCCGTAGGCCACTGCGTAGCCGTGGAGCAGCGGGCGCGGCGTGGTGAGTGCGTGGCTTTCGAAGGCGTGGCCGAAAGTGTGGCCCAGGTTGAGCGCCTTGCGCAGGTTCTGCTCATGGGGGTCCTGCTCCACGATGTTGGCTTTCACGGCCACGCTTTCGCGGATGAGCGCCGCCAGTTCCTCCAGATGCTCGCGCCAATCCTCAATGGGGAAGGCGAGCAGCGCGTGCAGGTGCTGCGGCGTGCTGATGAGCCCGTGCTTCAGCATTTCGGCATAGCCACTGAGCAGGTTCTCATCGTCGAGCGAGCGGAGAAACGCGGTGTGGATGATTACCTTCTGCGCCTCGCTGAACACGCCGATTTCGTTCTTCAGCCCGCCGAAATTAATGCCAGTCTTGCCGCCCACCGAGGCATCGACCATGGCGAGGAGCGTGGTGGGAATGTTGATGTAGCGAATGCCGCGCTTGAAGGTGCTTGCGGCAAATCCGCCGAGGTCGGTCACCATGCCTCCGCCCAGACTCACGAGCAGGCTGTGGCGCGTGGCGCCGCCCTTTTGCAGTTGCTCCCACACGCTCGCCAAGGTCTGCAGCGTCTTGTGCGTGTCGGTGGCGCCGATGACGATTTCCTGCGCGCCATTCATGCAGGGAAACTGCTCCACGAGCGGCTTGCAGAGTTCGTGCGTCGTGGTGTCGGTGAGCAAAAAGAGGCGGTCGCAGGGGTTGTTTTGCAGCGCCTGCTGCAGCGTTTCCTCCAGATTCTGGGTGATGATGACATTGTCCATGGTCAGAAAAAATTGCGTTTCTTGGTGCAAATGTACTGATATTTTGCGAATTTTTCGTAATTTTGCAGTCGAAACATCACGAAAACTTTGGAATATGGAAGTAATCGACACCGCCATTGCAGGCGTAAAAATCATTGAACCGCGCATTTTCACTGATGCGCGCGGCTATTTCTTTGAGTCGTTTTCGCAGCGCGAATTCGAGGAGAAAGTGTGCAAAACGCAATTTGTTCAGGACAACGAAAGCCGCAGCGTGGCAGGCGTGGTGCGCGGCCTGCACTTTCAGAAACCGCCGTTCACGCAGTCGAAACTGGTGCGCGTGGTGCGCGGCGCCGTGCTCGACGTGGCGGTTGACATCCGCCGCGGCAGCCCCACGTTTGGGCAGCACGTGGCCGTGGAACTCACCGAGGACAACCACCGCCAGTTCTTCGTGCCGCGCGGCTTTGCCCACGGCTTCGCAGTGCTGAGCGACGTCGCCGTCTTCCAGTACAAGTGCGACAACTACTACGCGCCGCAGAGCGAGGGCGCCATCGCCTGGGACGACCCCGCGCTGGGCATTGACTGGCGCGTGCCCACGGCCAACCGCATCCTGAGCGAGAAAGATGCCCACCACCCGCTGCTCAAGGACGCCGAAATCGTCTTCGACATCAACGTGCCGCTGTATTAATTACGACAACTTATACTATAAAAAGAGACTCTCTATGCCATCTGATATAGCGAGTCTCTTACATATTTACCTAAACTTGACGCTTGGGCAGAACGCCTTCAGTAAAGGGCCATACTTCTTCATTTCATAGTTATTCATGTATCTTGCGTTATCCGTAATTCTCACGAATGTTCCATCGCTGCATTCTTTCCACACTTGTACATGAACAACGCCAACTCTAAAGGTTCGTCTATCTCCACTTTTATTTGTATGACTATGACTCCAGTCAAAATCAATCGTCATTTTGTGGTTCACATACACTCTACCTTGGCATACACCATTAACGTTTTGTCGGAAATACATGTCGCATTTATCCGCATATCGAGGTAAATTCGTATGGGTGTCTGAACCTCTTCTCTTAACGATTGTTCCTTTAACACCATTTATGGTTTTAGGTTTGCAGACTGAGACGTATTCTGAATTATCTCCATATCGCTTACCTTCATAAAAATCCCTACCGTTTCCCATACTTCTTCAAATCGTAATTTTGGTCATACTTTACCCCTTGATAGTCACGCCCTCTTAACCACTGCAGAAGAGTAACATCTCTCTCCAGACCAACATCACGAAGATTAGTCTGTAAAGCTTCACAGAGATTCATTACATGTATCTCATTCGATTCATCGTTTCCTCGCCCTATGATGTACTCATCATATTCAACTCTCACAAGGTAAATTTCATCCTCATTGTCGTTTTCCGATAACAATAAATCGTTTGAGAGTGCGACTTCGTACTCCTGTTTATATTGTAAGTTTTTGAAGAAGTTTTCTTCATTAATCGACTGATATTGATTTTTCATGGAGTTGAACAATTGTTCATCCACTTCCCAAAGATTATTTTTGCTGCTTTCCATGTCTAAAATGTTTTGATATGAAGTCGGGAACAAACTCCAAGGGCGTGTGGAGTCCCGGCACATCCACTTCACCACCATAAACAAGTATTTTTATTGGTTGTACACTTTCTTCTAATCGTTTCAATCCATAGCACCATCGGTTAAACGAATTTTTGCTTTTCTTGTTGCCCATTCCACTCACAGCTATAACACTCTCTTTAGGTAATCCTTCAAAGCAATAAGAAAAAGAGCTCAGCCCTCCCCAACTAGCTGTAGGGATAACCTTAAATCCGTTCAGTTGCCAAAAAGCACCTACAAATCTGGTTCGATAGATATTTGCCTTGTTACAAAACTCTGTCGGAAGATCTTTCCAAAGAGAGAAATCTGGAGAATAGTAATAATCAAACTTGCCCAACGAGACAGTCGTTTTTTCCAAATTGCACCATACAGCATCTCTAAATCGATAATCATCTATAAAGAAATGTACCGCTTGATTATGCCCTGATGCTCTTTTTCTTTCCGTGTATGAGATTGACTCAAAACTGGTCGTGCCAGTATACGCCTGCAATTGAGGAAAGGAATTAACTGTTGTGAAAGTCATTCCTTCCATATATTCCATGTTTTCGTGAATCATCTTGCGCCTATATCGTTTAGGCAACAAAGCAAGTTTAGTTGATGCCCCCCAGGCTGTATGCTCCGTGAGAAACATCTGCTTCTTATCAAATAAATATTTATTCATTCAAAATGACGGTTCCTTCGGCCGTGTTATTAGGTTAAAAAGGACGTCTTTTTTATGTTTTTGAGGAAAGGGTTTGGTAAATCCATGTATTTTACCTACCTTTGCACAAAATTGCATTATCTCTGTACCACAAAGATAATTGTCTCGCACGTCCATTTCACGAGACGGCCCTAGACATCCTTCCACGATGTTTAGGGTTTTTCTTTGATCTCTTTGCCTATTTCTCCTCCTTTCACTTTTATTGTTCATACTAATTTATTTGTCTTCTCTTATTGGATTTAAACCTATACATTCCTGTTTCGTATGAAACGCGACCAAGTACAATCCACTCGTTGAGTTGATGTTCGTTAGCCCATTTCATGAAAACAGTCTGGATAATATACGGATTCATAGGAACTTTCGGCGTTATGCACCATATATTCTCTGGAATTAAATGATTGGTCGCATATTTATCCGCCTCCAGTTCTTTTTCTGCGCGAACTTCATCGGAATCCAAACTCCATAATCTCTCATCAACATTGATCATCGACTCGTTAGGATTAGTGTGGCCAAGCGCTATGTGTCCATGTTCATGCATTATAGTAAAAGCTAAGTTATCTATTCTTTTATAGCGATTCGTTATGACAATAAAGGGATGCCCTTCTTTATAAAAGGAATAACCATCGATAGATGCATGCTCTTCTTTCTCTACAATGGCAAAACCTATTCCATAGTCAGCTAACAGTTTTCTTACGTTGGCAAATGTATCTTCATTTCTATGAAAAACTGCACAGAGCTGCTCAGCCAGTTCTTCATTCTTACATTTATTATATGCTACTGCAGGCACGCATTCTTTCACTTCTTTCCGCGCCTTCAGCACCCACGTATAAATCATTCTGTGATCCATACCCGTTTTTGCAGAACGACGAAAACAGCGATTCTTCAAAGTTTGAAGGTTTTGGGATAATGCATGAGGTTCTGATAAATCATATTGTTTAACAAGTGCTGCAAGCTGGTACGCATGCGCCTTCCTTTCCATATTAAGACTCTTAAGCAAACTACGAACCGAGACCACTTCATCGTATGCTTTGAGTATTTCTTCAGCTCTCGCATCTTCTTCAGAAACGATTTGCTTACTTTGAGTAGGATTCTTACTGCCTTTCTGACATTCCTTTACCTGATCGATGGGAACACCAATAAAAGCAGCAACCTGAGGAATGAGTGCATTGGGAATCTTCCGTTTGCCTTTGATAACCTCGCTTAAGTGAGATGGGCTTATTCCAATTGCCTCAGCAAATGTCTTTTGAGAAACCCCTCGCGAATGTATTTCCTTCTGAAGAAGTTCCCCAAGTATTCCCATGTTTATTTTCAAAAATTCCATTTTCTTATTTTTTTGCAAAGTAAATAAATAATTCCCAAACTACCAAATAAAAATGAATAAAAATATTCCCTTCTAATTTTTTTAGTCATTTCCCACCAGAAACCAACTCAGCCCGTCTTTACCAGACGGGCTGAGTTTTTTGTTTGCGTTGCCGATTCAGCGCATGATTTTCTTGCCATTCTGAATGGCGATGCCGTGGCTGGGCAAGCGGTTGAGGCGGCGGCCATCGAGGGCGTAGATGCGGCCGTCAGTGGGTTGCGGCGCGGCGTCGGGCGCCACTTGGGCAATGGCGTCGGCCACGCTGAGGGTGATGGTGTCGGACGTGCAGGCAGGGGTCTGCGCCGTGCCGCTGTAGGTGGCGTAGGCCGTGTGCGTGCCGGCCTCCAGTCCCTTCGCCGTGAAGGTGGCGGTGCCGTCG
>Ga0065709_1006066_pt1 | contig 28208 bp, 23 predicted proteins | sample Hoacrofraction14_2_FD_59096 | JGI IMG/M metagenome (GOLD analysis project Ga0065709, IMG submission 59096) | Hoatzin crop microbial communities from Cojedes, Venezuela, sample from fiber fraction 14 v1 | ecosystem: Host-associated > Birds > Digestive system > Esophagus > Crop | place: Venezuela...
TGAAAATACAATAAGTGTCAGCGGCAAGGGACTTTCTTTGCGTATAACTTTTTCGATTGCGAAAAGTATGAGCGGAAGGAACAGAAGCGCTCCGGTAAAAAACGGATGTCTTACGGAGGCTACCAAAGACCATCCGCAGAAAACATATGAGATGCTTCCGGCAATAAGATGTGTGCTTTTCACGCCCATTTTCGAGCAATACAGTGAGAACGCAATGCCGGCAAAATAAAGTCTTAAGATTATGGCTGCAACATATCCGATTTCGGCATTTTCAGGCTTGAAGAATACGCTTATCCAGGAAAAGACATCACCTATTGCATAGTACGAAAGAGTTGTGTAAATATCGCCTCCCATTCCGATGTTAAAACTCCACATCGGCAAATCGAAACTGTGGTCGACGAATATTGTGTGAATGGAATCCCTTAAATATTCACCCCAGTATATGAATGCGTTGAAATGCTGGTAAAGACCGTCGTCTTCCCAAATGAAGGTCTTCCCCTTTACTAAGAACGGCATGTATACAACGCAACACACCGCGGCAAAGACCACGGTGTATATAAGCAGAAATTTTTTCCTCTGTGTTTTATTCATGGAAATTCAAATCACTTCCGGAGCCACTGCGCGAAATTTGTTTTGTTGTCGATGGGCGTCGTCGTGGGCCTTCCCAAATCGGCACGCGAGCCTATCGAGCATGCGATTTCTATAAATGACAGTTCATGTCTGTCTTTTGCTTCGGCAAGAGCCCTGTCCAGTGCACCGAAATCGCTCACCTTTATTGCGTGAGGGTATCCGCATGCTTTGGCCGTTGCCGTCAGGTCCGCCGAATCGGCTGCCGTCGGCATGCCGCCGACGGTCTCATGAGCACAGTTGTTTATCACTATGTGAATAAGATTTTTAGGCGCGCACTTGCCGATAACGGCCATTGCACCCATATGCATCAGTGCCGCACCGTCGCCGTCTATGCACCAGATTGTTTTGTCGGGACGCTGAACCGCCGCACCAAGTGCGATTGAGGACGCGTGGCCCATCGAGCCGACGGTCAGGAAATCGTATTTGTGAGACTGTCCCTGTGCTTCCCTTATCTCGAAAAGCTCACGGCTCGCCTTGCCTGTTGTGGACACAATAAGGTCCTCGCCCGAAGCCTGCGCGATATGCTTTATAACATCTTCCCTGTTCATGGTGTTGTCGTTCTCATAGACAACTTTACCGTCGTAGGAAAGTGCGCCTTTACGGATTACAAAAGCAACACAGTGGCCCTCGTCAAGTTGATTTCTGAAATCCTTCATTGTCTCTTCGACAGTCTCATCGGAAGTATTCTTATCCAGAACAAAATACCTGATACCCATGTCTTCCAAAAGTTTCAGGGTAACCTCGCCCTGGTAGATGTGCTGGGGTTCATCGTGTACGCCGGGCTCGCCTCTCCAGCCGATTACAAAAACCGCGGGGATTGCGTAAACTTTCTCGTTCAGAAGACTTGCAACGGGATTTATAATGTTGCCCTCACCGCTGTTTTGCATGTAAACGGTCGCAACCTTGCCCGTGGCTAAGTGGTAACCTGCGGCCAGGGCCGTTGCGTTACCTTCGTTTGCCGCAATTATGTGATGCGTTTGGTCTGTACCGTATTTATCGCACAGGTAGTTGCAAAGGGCTTTAAGCTGAGAATCGGGAACGCCCGTATAAAAATCCGTCCCGAGAAGTTCGGTAAATTTTTCAACCTTCATCTGTTTGTCTCCCGAAGTATTTTTCTGTAAAGTTTTTCGGCTGTGGCGGTGTCGATACCTACCGGATTGTTTTTTAGTCTGCCGGGATTGACCGAGCCTGCGAGCATTGCAAAATCTTCTTCTTTTGCCTGCGGTATTTCCAAATCCAGTTTTTCGAAAATTCCGTTGAATTTTTCCGCGGCCGCTTGAGGGGTATCCTCGCCCATTGCACGGGCAAGTTCGCCGAATGTTCCTTTAAGATATTCTTCACCTCTTGCATCGGTGCACTTGTCTGTGTTTTCGAGCATCCACGGGAACAACACACGCACGCAGAGAATTGCGGCGTGGCCGTGGGCGATGCCGTAGTGACTTGTGAGTTTGTAGCACATCGCATGTCCCGCGGTGGTCTCGGAGATGTTTATCGCGCGGCCGGCAAGATTTGCGGCCTCGAGCATTTTCGCGTTCACGCTGTTGTCACCGTCCAGGTACGCGTCGATGTTTTGGCTCAAAAAATTAATTGCCTGTCTTGCATACTCTTTGCTCTCGTCTGTACTGTTTACTGACCAGAAGGACTCAACGCTGTGGCACAGCGCGTCTGCGACAGTGCTCTTCTTCTGGTACTGAGGCAAGGTGTTTAGCACAGTCGGGTCCATAAGAACAAATTCCGGGACCATGCGCATGTCGGTCACGGAATACTTGCTGCCGTTTTTGTATACAACCGCAAAATGCGTCGATTCGGCACCCGTACCGGCTGTCGTGGGGAGCGCCAGAAGAGGCGTTGCAGCATCCTCGGGTTCCTGTTCCGTGAGATCTGTGCCGGGATTGTTTTTTGCGTAAAGTTTTATGCATTTGGCAACATCCATCGCACTTCCGCCGCCGACTGCGATTATTGCGTCCGGGGCGAAATTTTGAAAAGATTTGACACCCGATACGACAGATGAATAATCCGGATTCGGTTCAAAATCCGAAAACCTGAGAATTTGTTTATCCGACGAATTGAAGTAGTTGTTTATCTCAAGAAAATTTATCGAACCGTCGCAAACAAGAAGAATTTTCTCTTTGTCTTCGAGGAAATCCGAAAGTTCTTTGTAGTTGTCTTTTGAGGTTAAAATTTTCTGCATTTGTTTCTCCTCAATAGTCAGCGGGAATTAAGCGGATTATATCTTTTACAGGCAACAGTTTGTCGTCCACTTCCTTTGCACGGTGGTTCTCGAGAATGGTCTTTGCGACATCCTCCATCGCCGGGAACGCCGCTCTGATTAACTGGTTTGCGTAGATAACGACATTAACGCCGCGCGCTTTGAATTCTTCTTCCGTAACCGTGTTGAAAGATGTCGGGACAACGACCAGAGGAGTCGTTTTGTCTTCGGCTCTGAATTTGTCGATAAATTCAAAAATTTCATCCGGTTCTTTTTTGCGGCTGTGAATCATAATGGCATCGGCGCCGGCTTCAACGAACGCTTTGGCGCGTGTCAGCGCATCTTCCATTCCCTGTTCGAGAATGAGACTTTCGATTCTTGCGCAGATCATGAAATCCTTGGATTTCTGCGCCTTCTTGCCCGCGCGGATTTTCTCACAGAAATGCTCGATTGTATCCTGATGCTGAACAACCTCGGTGCCGAAGAGAGAATTCTTCTTAAGACCTATTTTGTCTTCGATTATAACCATCGACACGCCCATTCTCTCAAGGCTTCTGACCGTGTACGAGAAGTGCTCGGTGAGGCCACCCGTATCGCCGTCAAAGATAATCGGCTTGGTCGTAACTTCCATAAGATCGGATATCGTCTGGAATCTCGAAGTCATATCCACAAGTTCCATGTCCGGCTTTCCTTTGGCCGTGGAATCGCAAAGACTCGACACCCACATCGCGTCGAACTGTCTTGCGGCTCCTTCCTGGTAAACAACGGTCTTCTCGACGATAAGTCCCGTTAAGCCGTTGTGAGCCTCCATCGCCGTAACCAGGCCCTTGGCGTTTATGAGTCTTTTGAGGCGTGCTCTTCTTACGTCCGGCAGCGAGGTTTCCTCCTGCATTCTGTTTTCGATCTCGGTGTAAACACTATTTTTTGAATAAGGGAATTCCACGAGTTGTCCGCCGTATTCTCCCAGGAGTTTTACAACCTCGTCCCTCACGGGTTTCTGGAAGCCCTCGTCCCAGTCATCGCCGTGAACGACATACTGCGGCTTTAAGGCCTCGATGTTTTCGCGATAGCTCAACGAGTTTTGCGGGATTACGCGGTAGACGCCCGACAGGCCCTCGAACATTGCTTTTCGCTCCGAGAAAGGCACAAGCGGATAGCGCTTGTAGGAGGCGACCGCTTCGTCGGTCATGACGCCCACATAAAGTTTCCCCAGCTTCCTTGCCTGCTTAATTATTTTGTGATGTCCGGAGTGCAAAATGTCCGTGGAGAAGCACATGTATACGATGCGGTTTTCGACCTCGCGCAGGGCTTTGGAAACATTCTCCAAATCCTCCGCATTGTCTATCTCCGCGCACAGCCTGTCCTTCACATCGAACGGCAGAATCCCGCACTTGTCGGAAACGTCGTTGAAAGCATTCTCCGCATAGACCTTGCGGTTGCCGGACTCGCAGTATTTTTCAATCTCCGCAAGCCAGATTTCCCATGTGGATTTTTCCAACTTGTACAGGGCCTGAGCCTCCACGGCCGAGTCGAAAACTTCCACCCCGACCTTCACGATTCTGCCGTCTGCTATCGATGCCTTAAAATCCTTCTCGGGAAGCGGAAGTGTCGAGGATACGGTCATGACACTTTTTTCCGAGTGTATGCACTCATCGAAAACGGTTTCCTCAAAAACCAGGTCCCCGTGCATGAGCACGATATCATCATGCAAAAAATCTCTTGCGAGATAAATCGAATAAATGTAATTCGTGTCGGCATATTCGGGGTTGTTTACAAATTTAATGTTAAGCGGCAACTCAAGGCTGTTGCAATAGTTTACGAGAACATCGTCGTAGTAACCCGTTGTTATAACAACATCCTCGATTCCGGCATCGCAGATTATGCGAAGCTGGCGTCCGAGGATGGTCTCGCGCGGAGATATTTCCGTCATGCATTTCGGGTGTTCGGACGTGAGAACCCCCATTCTCGAGCCCGTTCCCGAATTCAAAATAAGCGCTTTCATTTTATGCCCTCCTTGAAATTACCATGTACCTAAGTACATCCACGAAGTTGGCAGGTAAACATCGCCGTTTACCGCATACCAGTCTCCGGGTATAAATGTCGTTCCGTTGTTTTCGGATGTCTTCCAATGCATCGAATAGAATACGTGCTGCTCGCCCTCTTTTTCGTCGCTGTTTATCGCATTTCCCGTAAACGGATTTGTCGGGTTGTCGATCAGTCCGTCTAACGCAAGTGTCGGTGTGTCCGCATTGGTCATAAATGTTGTATCCGTCTCATACTCTCCGTCGGAATCAAAGTCCTTCACAAGCAGGAGAGGATTGAAGCAGTTTGTATTTGCATATTTCGGCGGAACATGGTAAGCGTTAGATGTTTCAAGGTATCTTCCGTGGTCCGCCACGATGATGATTCTTGTGTTGTCGTAGCAATCGTTTTCCTTCAGATAATCGAGCCATTCGGCAATCTTCTTCAGAGCCGCCGCATACGCGTGATAGTGAGCCATTATGTAACTGTCCGAAAGGTTAAGGTCAGAGAAACTCTCCTTATCCTCCATCCCGAGGCCTGTGTTGTCGACCTTGGAAGAAAATTCAAAATCAGGCAGTTGCAGAAGCGTATGCTCGTGCGCGGTGTCGTTTGCAATGAAGAGGAAATTGTTCGAATCGTCGTCGGTTACCGTTGTAAATTCAGGATACGAATCAAGTTCGGTATAAGCCTGGTCGAATGTCGACTTATATCCGTACGCAGTATTGTAATCCTCGATAACCTGCCCTAAGATTTCACTCTTATCTCCCTGCAGATTGCAGTTGTTGTATCGTCCTTCGTCATAGAGGAACTGCGTCAGGAACGAAGGGTAACTTCTCATAACACCGTACGCGAAAAGATTTCGCTCAAAATCCTCATCCGACTCAAGATAAACCTGCTCCCCGATAGACGTCAGTCTTCCCTTGAGATTATACGCGGTTATTCCTTCGTACTCATCATAAATCGAGCAGTCGGGAATCCACTTATATCCCGCATACTTCGGGTTTACAACGGTTACGTTAAAGCCGCCTTCGACAAACACGACAGGCATAACCTTCAAAGCCTCGTTGTGCTTGTCCACCAAAAGTTCACTCGATCTCTTGTTTAACTCTTCAACCGTATATTCGTATCCGCCGTAAAGCGCAGGAGATCCGAAATTCGTAAAGATACCGTAGGACAAAGTATTCGGATAGTAGGTAAATCCGGTGAAGGCTTCCTTCAACTCAGGGATATCTTCCATCAGATACGGGAACATAAACCCGGTCGCACGGTCAAGCATAAGAACTACAACATTCTGTCCGTTTTTGGAGAGCGTCCACCCTAAATCCCCGACATCGTTTACACCAACGGTGTATTCGTCGTACTCCTTGTTGATATCAACAATGTATTTTGCCGAGAACGCCACGGCGACAACACAGAAAACCCACGCTACGGTCGTAACTCCGCCGGGTTTTACAAACTTCACTATAACGAATGCAAGTACAGCCGCCGCAAGCACAATCGCCACACCGATCAGAATCGATTTTGTAGTTACGGAGAAAATTTCCTCGAACTGCAGCTGCGAGGTAATCTGTCCGAAATCGATGTTCGGGAATATGTAATCCGCCGTCGCAAGAAGCACAAACGCTGTCATCGCAATGCGGAATATTTTCCTGCCGCGGGTCCCCGCAAACAGATAGAAAACACCGAACCAAATAACATAGAAACCTATCGATATAAACAGGGCGTGAAGAATATACATAACCGGGTTTATTATCGTGTGGATATTGATAAATTCGCTCGGGGAAGAATCAATCAGAATCGAAGGAATCAAAAGCCCCGTCAGAAAACTCAGGTAAAATCCTTCACTGACAAAAAATGAAATTTCGGAAGGCTTGATTTTCTCCTTCGGGGAGGCGTCTTTTGTTTTCGATTTACCGGAAATAAGCCCAAGGATATTCTTTATCAAAGAGAAAACATTGTTCATGGTCCAGTAGAGAACCAGGCCCGATTTGCAGTTATAGAGCAGTACCAGGAACACGAGGGCCACAACCACCATCTGAATCTTGTCGCGCCTGTTCATGTCCTTTGCGTACACCGCCGACGACAAAAGGTTCACGACTGTCATCAAAATCGGCAGCAGGTTAATTGCAACCCCGCCAATTGATATAAGCCCGTCGGGCTGCGAAAAGTCTTTAATCGGGCCGAAGGATGCCCCCTCGAGGGCCGGCAGGTTCGACAACATTTGGTACGCCGCGATGAAGAACGGGATTTGCAAAAACAGAGACACGGATCCCTTAAAAACATTAAAGGCGCTGTAATCGTTCTGTCTGTAGAAAGTCTGGAGAATGAAGAATCTCTCGTCACCCGAGAAAGCCTTCTTTATTCTCTTTATCTCAGGCTCTAGTTCCTTCTCTTTCCTTCTGCCCTCGCGCTGTATCTCATCCGCCCTCTTGTAAAGCGGCAAAGTAAGTAATGTCACCGCAAGGCTCAAAAATATAATCGCGACTCCCGGATTTTGCAGATATCTGTTAATAACAACAAACAGCACCTCGAAAACAATCTCGAGAGGCCGTATCAGCAAATCGTAAACAAAACTCAAAAATTCGCTCATGTGTTACTCCGTCGCAACCGCCGCGGCAGCCGCATCGGCGCCTTCGGCCTCCTTTTTCAGTTCATCGAGTTTCTCCAGCATATTGTCGACAACAGTCACCGGTGACTTCCCGATATTGTTCCATGCGGTAGCCCTCGCCGCAGCGCGTCCCTGTGCGTACTCGTCCGATGCCATCAACTCGTCAATCATCTCCTTGATGTTGTCAAGCGACTCGGCGGTAAGTTCTTTTCCCACGGTCGGCAGGGTCTTAAAATTCCAGAACGGCTTTGTGTTGTACCATCCGTCGTACTGGCTGAAATCAACTTCGTCCAGGGAATAAATAACCGGTTTGTCAAAGATGAGAATAAAATCGTAAACAACTCCCGAGAAATCGGAAATCATTATATCCGCACTGTTGAGCGCATCGAAATTGTCTATATCCGAGTTCCACTCAAGCATCGGGCCGTTGGGATATTTCTTCTGCAACTCCTCAATCATGTCCGCTTCGGACGAGAAAGACTGCGGGTGCGGTCTTATAACTATCTTGTAACCCGTGGCTGCAAGCGCATCTATCAACTTTGTACCGTATCTGTTGAACAGACTGATTTTGCCCCACGTAGGTGCCAGGAGCACCGTCGGAACCTCACTCTTTTGGGCGGCGGGCGCAGACAGTTTTCGCTCGTACAAGGCATCCATGTAAGGGAGTCCTAAAATTCTTATGTCTTTTGCGGGCAGTTTTCGAATCTGCTCAAGCTCTCTTATCTGCTCAACCTGATGAGGCCCGGACACCCACACCGCGTCGTAGTAGTCGAGGCCGAAAAGCCTGTACTGGTTTGCGCACGCGGAAGAGTGCAGAATGTGAATGTAGTAGTTAACGTTTTTCGAGCGCTTCCAGCCGTACACATCCAGGCTCGGTGTGGTCGAAAGAACGATATACGCATTAAGAAAGTTAAGCTTTGAAAAAGCCTTGTTCCCTTCCCCTATAAACTCGCACTTTACCGTAGAAAATTCTTCCTCCAAAGCAGGATCGTCGGGGGACGCTGTCATATATACGGCCCCGATGCCCCGCCTGTCGAGCTCCTTACAAATTTCGCGGAAAGTGGTCCAGTATCTCTTGTGGTCCGAGAATATAACTATCGGGATTTTCTCCGCGGACACCTTCCCGCGGCGCCCGCCCGAAATCTTAAACTTAAGCTTGAGTACAAGGAGTCTGATAAGGTATGCAAAAGCCCCGACCGTTCCCAAAAGGATCGAAAACAGCATGCTTCCGGTACCGGGGTCTATATATGATAAATAATTATGCATCCTTAATTTACGTCCTCCTCGTGCAAAAGTTTATCACAACATCTAAAGTTTTCAATCGTCACTGAGGGAGTCAATCCAGTCCGCGGTTATCGGGTAGTTTTCGGTTGCGGGGCTGGAAGTGTCGTAGTCTGTTTTGAAGTATGCCGCGATGAGTTTTTTTGCAATGATAATAGTCGAAGAACCCCACTCACCTTTTTCGACAACGAGGGCCAGGGCAACCTGAGGATCGTCCTTCGGGGCGTAGCAGATAAAAAGACCGTTTGAGTACTCTTTGTTGATTTCCTCTTTACCTGTTTGCGCCGTACCTGTTTTGCAGACGATTTCAATGGGGAAACCGACAAATCTCTTTGCCGCACTCGACTCCCAATATTTGGTGCCCGTGGCAACACAGCGCATCGCATCGCGGACTGCCTGAATGTTGTCTTCGCTTATGCCGAGATCGACGGATTCCTGCCGGCCTTCGTAGAGGATTGTGCCGTCTGCGGCAACAACATTGTCGACGACGTAAGGGGTCACAAGTTTGTTTGTCGCAATGCCCGCGCAGTATCTGCAAAGCTGCAGGATGGTGAAGCAGTCGTCGAACTGACCGATGGAAGCCTGGGCTGTGTTGGCCGGAAACCAGACTTTGTCGTATTCGGATTCGTGCAGGAGTCTTTTGGTCTCGCGGCTTGACATAACGCCCGAGATTTCACCCGGCAAATCTATTCCGGACTTGATACCAAGACCGAATCTGTATGCCATCTCGGCGATGGAATCGATACCGGTGTTGACCCCCAGACGCATGAAGTAGATGTTACAGGATGTCGCCATTGCGGAGTTTAAATCCAAAGGTCCGTGGCCGGTGTAAGGCATCTCAAGGCATCTGAAGATATATCCGCCGATGTCCGCAGGAGAATCGCAGATCAGTGTGTTCGAAGCAGGCGAAATAACTCCGTCCTCGAGGCCTGCCAGGGCTGTTATGGGCTTGAAGGTCGAGCCGGGCGCGTACATGGACATTATTGCGCGGTTCCAAAGAGGCAGGTCCTCGGCTGTAAGTTCCTCGTATTCGTCAATGCCCAGATAGTATTTAACCTGCTCGGCCGCCTGCTCATCGCCGTAGTTTGCGAGGATAAAGTCGTTCGGGTCGTAGTTGGGGTAAGACCCCATGGCGATAACGGCACCGGTGTTTACATCCATCATGACAAAAGCGCCGGAAGACGCAGTCTCATATCCCGTGCCGGCTTTTGCCTCTGCGGCCTGGGCTTCGTTGATATAATCCTTTAAAGCCTCGGTTCCGACTTCCTGCAGGTACGAATCGATTGTAAGATTGACCGTGGCGCCGGCAACGGCCTCGGTGCCGTAGTCCTCGGCAAAGAATGTTCCTTCCTCACCTTCCGTAGTCCAGACATTGTAAATTGTGGTGCCGTTTGTGCCGTGCAGATAGCGTTCCATCTGAGATTCCACGCCGCCCTTGCCGACAATGTCTTCGCTCGTGTAACCGAACGTGGAAAGCGACGCAAAAGACTCTTCGGAAATCTGGCCGACGTAGCCTAAAACATGGCAACAGTATAGTGCCCACGAGGAATATGTTCTCGTGTATTTTTCGGTGGTGACGATACCCATATAGTGATAGTTCTGCTCTTCGAAAATCGTTATTAGTTCGTCCGGGACATTAGTCGCAATCTCAATAGGTGTGCCCTTCTGGAAAGACCAGTTGTCCTGGAATATCTGGTATCTGATTCTTAATATGCGGTATGCCTCTTCGTCGGAGTACGTGTTTTCGAGCCCGAAAAGATTTCTCATATAGAGGAAGAACAATTGCGGGTCGGTCTTTACGTAGTTGTCCGAGAAGGTGACGATTATGCCCTGCGCGTAATCGTCCAATGCAAAGAGATTGGTGTCGGACTGCCACTCCCTTATGTCCTCTTCTTCCTTAAGGAACGAGAACTCTCCTGTCTCTTCATCGTATGCGAAATAGTCGTCAAGCGCGGAAACACTTGTGCAATTGTACTCGTCGAAAAGATAACTTAACTCGAGGCACATCGCGTTCATGTCGTTGTCTTCCAAATATGCGTTGGAAATCATGACAACGCTGTAAGAATCGCTCGATGCCAAAAGTATTCCATTGGAATCGTAAATATCGCCTCTTGGCGCGGCGGATGTGTACTGCCTTGAAATACCGCTCGAACTCTCGGAAATTGTTTTCTGATAGTCCGAAAACTGAAGCTGAATGGTCATCACGAGAATCGCCACGGCGAACGCGCAGTAAATAACAGTCAGCACAAGATAACGGTTGGTGAAAAAGCCAAAAATCCGCTTGAATAAGCCGCCCGTCTCTTTCTTATCTTCCGCGCCTCTGTCAAAGGCTCCCGGACCGTTGTCTTTCATATAGTCAGCCATGGTCCGTCTCCGTATTTAATGACATCGTCGGCTTCTTCCGCGGGCTTTTTTCTGTAAGGGCCCGGGAATTTCAAAAGCAACATAACCGGAATTGCGGCTATGAGATTCAGGGCAATCTGCGGAAGAACGGACTGGACGAAAATCTCACCCGTTGTCATGCTGTAAGACCCGCCTAAGAAAACAGCGGTCCACAACGCAATTACAATATGTCCCGCAAGTTTATAAACAAGTGTTGTGAATATTACCGTAACAAATCCGAATGCTGTGCTTCGCTTAAGTCTCTCGGTGAAAAAAGACGAACCGACGGCAGCGGCTGCGAACAAAACCAGCATTCCGATGCCGAATGACAAAACAACGTCTCCCGAGGATGAGGTTATGATGGGCGGGGTAAAACAATCGCGGATTAGCCCCGTTATGAGCGCAACGGCCGCACCGTCGCCAAAACCGTAAAGGTAGCCCGAGAGCGTCGCGAAAACAAACATCAGATCCGGAATCTGTCCCCAAAAACTCATCTGCGAGGAAAACGATATCTGAATACACGAAAAAAGCAGAATATAAATCGCGTAGACGATTATTTTGCGGACCGGAACTTTGCTCATTGCGCCTCCTCCGTCTCCGCCGTCTCTTCGGCGGCCTCAGCCTCGGCCTCAAGATATTCTTCGGTCGGAACCATTATGAACACGTCCTTGAGACTTCCGATATCGGAGTAAGGCTCAAGCGTTGCCGTAACGCTCATAGGATTGGAATAGTCCACGGAGACTATTGTTCCCACAGGAATACCTTCGGGGAAAAGTCCGCCGTCTCCGGTGGTTACAATCTCGTCCCCGGGCTCTATGACCATATCCGCGGAAATGCCGGTAACAAGACACAGATTCGACTTCTTCAACTCGGAGTCGCCGGAAACAACCATTGTCGCACCGTTAACCTCGTTGACCTTGCAGGATACCGAGAAGCCCTCGTGCAAAAGAGGCAGAATCTTTGACTCGTCGTTTCCGGTCTCGATTACGCGACCCACGAGGTTCATCTCAACGTCGACAACCGCATACGATTCGAAAACATCCAAATCCACGCCGTCGGATGAACCGCACCCGACCCTTATAACCGAGAACCACTCATCCGCCTCACGCGACAGAATCGATGCACCGAAAATCTCATAGTTACTGAAAGCATCCTTGATATGCAGGGCATCCTTGAGTTCCTCGTAGCGAATCGCGGCCTCCTCGTTCTGGGTAAGCTCGTACTGCAGCTGGGCCATCTCCTCTTTAAGGGATTCGTTCTCTTCCCTTATCGCGACACCGTCAAAAATTGCGGCTTTGAAATCCGTCAGAGTATCTCCGGCCGATTTGACCCAGCCCTGTATCGGCGAGACCAGGGATGTCACGGGTTTGCTTATGTTTCTCAAAGGACTTCCGGGAATAATTCCGATGAAAATCACGACGATTAAAATCAAAACCGTCACAAGAACAATAAACCACTTCGACTTTAAAAGTTTCCGCACGGCACAAGGCCCCGTTTAAATTTTTCTGCCGCAGCAATTCTTATATTTTTTGCCCGAACCGCAGGGACACGGATCGTTTCTGCCCACCTTGTTGGAATGAGCGATGTTCGCCTCTCTGTACTCACGCGCGATTTCTGTCAATTTTTCCTGTGACAAAACCTTCTTCCACGCGGGAATCTTGAAAAGCCAATCGGCCTTTGCCTCGTGCATGTTGTAATAAAGAGATTCGTAGTTGATGTCGAGTTTAATCTCGGTATCGTCGTCAACATTCTCCAAATCCAGATCGTCGCCGTTATTGAGGCTCGACTTGATGCCGTCAAGGAACCCTACGAAAATATCCATCGTTGCGGCATTGAAGCCCAGCTTCCCTGCCATCTGCTTTGCGGTACCTTCAAGGAGTTGCCCGTTATCGGGGAATGCTTCCAAAATCTTTCTGTAAGCCGCTTCCTCCATCGAGTAGTAGCGGTTGATGTATTCAACATATGTCTGCTGATTTACGGCATTCTCGGATTTATCCATCCATGTCTCATAGTAACTCATTCTTAAAATACCTCCGTTATTCAAATCCTTGAGGCAACTGCCTTCAGAAATTCTTCCGTGTTAACGACCTTTTTATTGGGGTGATCCAACAGATTGTTAAGGTCTCCGGTTATTATACCCGATTCGATGGTGTCAACGGAGGCTTTTTCGAGACGATTCGCAAAATCCTCCAGATCCGAAAGACCGTCCATCTGCGCTCTCTTACGCAGCGCCCCGGACCATGCGAAAAGCGTGGCCATGGGGTTTGTGGACGTCATCTCACCCTTCAGGTATCTGTAGTAGTGGCGCGTAACCGTACCGTGTGCGGCCTCATACTCATAAACACCGTCGGGAGATACCAGAACCGATGTCATCATCGCCAGAGATCCGCAAGCCGATGCCAGCATGTCGCTCATAACATCTCCGTCGTAGTTCTTGAGGGCCCAGACAAATCCGCCCTCCGAGCGCATAACACGGGCTACGGCATCGTCAATCAGAGTGTAGAAATATTCAATTCCGGCCTCCTCAAACTTTGCCTTGTATTCGTTCTCATAAATCTCGGCAAAAATGTCCTTGAAGCGGTGGTCGTAAGTCTTCGAAATCGTATCCTTTGTCGCAAACCACAGAGACTGCTTAATGTCCAAAGCATAATTAAAGCAAGCACGCGCAAACGCACTGATGGACTTGTCGGTGTTGTAAAGGCCTTCAACGATACCGGGGCCGTCAAACTCGAAAATCGCAGACTTTTCTTCCCTTCCGTCGGGGAAATTAATCGTAAGAGACGCGGTACACGGACCGTCTACTCTCATCTCGGTGTCACGGTAAACATCGCCGTATGCGTGACGGGCGATGGTGATGGGCTTCTTCCAGCAAGAAACAAACGGGCTGATGCCGTCAATCAGAATCGGCGAGCGGAAAACGGTACCGTCCAACATCGCGCGGATTGTGCCGTTCGGGCTCTTCCACATCTTGTGGAGGTTGTATTCGGTCATGCGCTGTGCGTTCGGCGTGATTGTGGCGCACTTGACCGCAACTCCCAGTTCCTTTGTCCTATTGGCGGAGTCAATCGTAACCTGGTCTTCGGTTTTGTCACGGTTCTCAAGGCCCAAATCGAAATATTCAGTCTTTAAATCAACAAACGGTAAAATACAAATATCCTTAATCTGTTTCCAGATAATTCTTGTCATCTCATCTCCGTCCATTTCAACGAGCGGCGTCTTCATTTCAATCTTGGCCATAAAAAACCTCCATAATTCAAACATAAAAATTGATGCTGCAGCCGCACTACAACACCATTGTCATAACTTTATAATTTTAGAACATAATTTATTATAGGTCAATTGGAAGCGCCGTTTGCCGCTTTAAAAATAAACATCTCCATTGCGGTCCGCTCGTCCATCCTGCCTGTTTTAAACTCGTATTCGCCCGCAACACAGTCCTTATAAAGCGAAATCAACTCCTTCATCGTGTAGGAAGCGGACTGGCTTATGGCCTTCTTCGCCGGGTACTCCTTTATACCCAGAGCATCCGTCAAAGCCCCGGCGTTCCTTAATTCTTTGGCGCAAATCATATTTCTGACATTATTCCTCAAAACGCCGCGTATCTCACTGACTTCGGCGCCGTCGGCAACTATTTTCTCGAACGTAACCATGGCCTTTTTACCGTTGCCTTTGACACACGAATCCATGATGTCGAAAATAACCGCGTTCATGTCCGGAGGACAGATAAGTTCGACAATATCGTCGGTAATCTCGGTAAGCCCCCTGTACGAACAGTAAAGCGCAATCTTATCGAGTTCCCCGGCAATAACACGCATCGAAAACTTGCATCTTTCGGCAACGGACTCCGCCGTATAAGAACTTATCGAAAGGTTCATCTTCGAGGCACGCTTTACAATCCAGTCGCGCAGTTCATTCGTGTCTCTGCGCGACATATCCGCGATAACCCCCACTGAATTTATTGTCTTGAAAGCCGCGGTTGTCTTCTTAATCTTTTCATCGAACTCATCGAAAAAGACCAAAACCGTCGTTGAAGGTATGTCTTTTATCAGATTAAGCTCGCGGTCCTTCAATTCACACTTTGCGATATTCGCGCCCTTAACCACAACCAAGCGCCGCTCGGACATCCACGGGATAGCGCACGCGGCATCCTCGAGTTTATTGAAATCATATTTCTCGCCGAACCGTAAATCCAAAACCGACATATCCATCTCTTCGGCGCCCTCACCGATCCAGCGGCGTTTGAGCATCTCTATCGCCTGTACGGACATATACTCCTCGGGACCGTATAGCAGCAAAAGATGTATGTTCTCCGGTTCCTTTGCGAGTTTGGTGAAAAGTTCCTTCGGCGTGATTCCCGTGCCGCTTTCCGCTTTCCTTTTGTAGCCTGCCATTCTTATCCCTCCGATATATACGCTATATCCATGTCGACGGCTCCGTCGATTCCGTCGATTTTCCCCGTACAGCTTTGCTGCCACATGTAATATTCACCGGTGTAATCGGTCTGCTCCGTATAGTGCGCAAGCCAGATTTTCCACTCCGCTTCCGGCTGCCATATGTCATTCAGATAATGCTTACTTCCGTACAGCATCGACTCATAACCCATAGATACGCAAACAGAATCAAAAACCGTGTAAAGGTTTCTCAAATCGCGGATACTCATCTTATACTTCTGAATTCCGGACCATCTCTCCCAGTCGAAGGCAACCGGGAAATTAAGCGAGTCGCCGTTCAGAATCGACAGCATCGACTCAACGCGATCGGCCAAAACCTCCGGGTCGTTGTCTATGGAACTGTAGTAAATACCGACCTTAAGTCCCGCAGCTTTCGCGTTTTGGTAGTTCTGCTCGAAATACTTGTCGGTCTCAAGTTGCCCGTCGGAGACAACACCGCATCTGATAATAACAAAATCACATCCCGCCGCGGCTACCTTAGTGAAATCAATGTCTCCCTGCCATTTGGAAACGTCGATGCCGAGCATAACGGAAGACGAATCGTATTTCGCGGCAAAATCCGTAAAAGATGTATATGTCTCTTCGGCAGCTGCCGTTGTCTCCGCGGTATAGTCAGGTCCGACCACACTTACTGTCATAGACGCGGTTGAGACATTTCCGGACTTATCCGTAACACTTGCGGTAATCGGGTACTCACCGACGGTATTCGTATCGACGGTACCGGTATAAGAAAGAACAGGCTCGCTGTCCAAATCATCGATATAACTTATATTCGCGTAAACATTGTCGTATCCGAACTCATCGCCGACATTCAAAATCATGTTCGAATAGGAAAGAATCAGAGGTTGCGTGGTGTCCTGCTCCTCGGCAACAGTTGTTTCCGTTGTCGTTGTTGTAACCTCGGTTGTCGTTGTCGTTGTGATCTGTTCAGAGGCTGTGGTTGTCTCGGTAACCGTTGTTTCCGTCACGGTTGTCTCGGTCTCTGTTACCGTAGTCTCGGCCGGAGCTGTACCGGATATGAAATATACGGCTCCTCCGACGATAAGTCCCGCAGCTGCCATCAGCGATATAACCGATATCACCCACTTTGCAGTCGAGTCACCGGTGTTCTGTTTACTTTCCTTCATTGCTTACCTCATAATTTTGCTTTCTGAATTTTACCACATAAGTCAGGCACAAAAGTCTTCGACAGTGTAATAACCCTCATAAATTTTGACGGTTACAGCTCCGCTTTCGGAGGTCTTCAGAACTTCCGTACAGCAGGCTTCCAGTCTGCCCAGCGTCTCCGGCGCCGGATGCCCATAGTTATTGTATTTGCCTACGGATATAACCGAATACGCAGGGCAGACCGCGTCAAGAAACTCCGCAGAACTTGAATATTTACTGCCATGGTGGGCAACCTTAAGGATATCGCAATCGCTTAATATCCCTGAAGAAACAAGTCGTTCTTCGGTTTCCTGCCCGATGTCGCCCGTAAACAAAACCGAGGTATCCCCACATTCCAGAACCATAACAAGACTGCTTTCGTTGCCGCCGTCGGAAGCTTTTTCCGGTGAAATCACCCGAAGCTCACAGGCGTCTGACAGTTCAAAAACATCTCCGGCCCGCGTTTTCACAAAAGTCTCGGAAACATACGATTCAAAACCTGATTCAACGCCCATGTATTCTGACAGAAAGTCGCGGATCTGTTCGTCCGCTTCGGTATAACCGGTGCAAAGCGTACCGATTCTCCCTTCCGCGTCAAGATAAGCCAGACCCGCGGCATGGTCCGAGTCCCAATGACTCAAAATGCCATAGTCCACGGATGCTATGCCATAGTAGTCGAGGATATCCCCGACCGTCTCTCCTTCTTCGTATACGCCGCTGTCAATAAGGGCCGTGTAGCCATCCGTAATAACAAGAGCGCAATCGCCCTGTCCGACGTCGGCGAAAACAACCGTTGCCAAAGGCGCGTTTATGTAATCGAACACAAAAAATGCGGAGCAAACAGCGACTCCAAGCATTGCGGGCTTTTTGAAATATTTTTTCAGGAAACATCTCGGCAACAATATAAGAGCGAGCAAAAAGAATACGGAAAGAGTCAGGTATCTCGGAAGGCGAGACAAATCGGTGGTGTTAAGGGCAACCTTGCTGCAAATCTCGGCGGTTTTGTATGTAAGATTGACCGCAAGTTTCACTGGCGCGGCAAGGTATTCGGCGGCCCCGGGAAACAAAAGACACAGCAAAACGCACGGCACGAAAGCCGCGCACGCCGCCGAGGCAAAAAAAGATGCCAGAAACTGGCAGGCTATGGTTACGGCGGATATTCGCAGACACACACTCGACGCAAACGGAACTGTCCCTAAAAAAGCGGCAAGAATCACCGAGATATTCGACGAAAAAGATTGGTTCATTAAGGGCAGTTTCATGAGCCTGTCGTTTATGTTCCCGGCAAAAAGTTTTATCGCGACGCAGGTCGCAAAACTCATTTGAAACCCCAGAGACAAACTGCTGAAAGGATTTGCGAGAATCATTATGACGCACGAAAGTGACATGGCCGAAATGCTGTCCCTTCCGGCATACCGGGAAGCGCTCATTATCGCGGCCCGCGTAACCGATTCTGTCCACATCGTGAGGAATCCCGTAAGGACACAAAAACATGTGTAGAAAATGATGGATTTTTTTCTTGAAAGACGCATGTTTTCAAACACAATCGGCAATATCATCAGAAATCCGGCAAAGTGCGTACCGGATACCGCCAGAAGATGCACGCATCCGGCCAAAGTGAATATGCGGTTAACATCGTCGTCCGCCAAAGAAGTGTCACCGAAGATTATCGCCGCAATAAGTCCCCGCGTTAAATCCGAAGCACCTGTTGTTATGAGTTCAAAAAGGTCGGTTCGGATATTACAGAAAAAAACGCCTATCCGATTGGACAGGATGTAAATACCGCCTGCGGGTGTGAGTCTCACCGCCTCGTCGCAGTACAAAACACGGTAGATGCCCTTTTTTTTAAGATAGTTTTTGAAATCGAACTGCCCGGGATTCGTCGGACCTTCGGGCTCTTCCATCTCCCCTTTTACAACAACGGTATCGCCTGTTGAAAAAGCCCGTTCTTCGGCATAAACATATATAAGCGCGCCACCTTCGGTCTTTGCGTATATTTTTCGCGACCCGTCAAGTTTTTGCGCAACGCTTGTTATTCTGATTGTGTATTCGTCCTGTCCCACAGCCTCGGTTTTCCCGGCTTTTATGACAGCATGCGAATAAAGAAAGCAGTACAGAGCCATTGTGGTTACAAGGAGAAAAAGGTATGCCGCTCTGTACCGCTTAAAAAAGAGTAAAACCGCGCTAAGGAGGGGTGTTGCGAATAAAAGCAAAGAAGCGGGTTTTACAAAATCCAAACAACACAGCGACGAAAGAATGAACAAGCCTGTGGCGATGGTTTTAAGCGGTTGTTTCAGTATGACGGACGCCGGGGGAAAAACAATGTTATTCTCCATAGACTATCCATCCTTTCGTTTTCGCTGCAACCGCATTATGCATTGCCTCGGGACACGAAGTCACCCTACAAAAAAATACAATAAACAGAACTTTTACATACAAAACAACCGTCGAAAACAGGTTCAAAGCCTTTGGTTTATTGGAGTTCGCGAAAATACAAAAGCGTGTTTTTCAAACCTACAATTTGAAAAAAAGGGCCGATATTGAGACTTTACGGCGCCGGTCTGTGCTAAAATGTTCGCACTATGAGCGAGATAAATTTTCGAAAAACAAAATTCTTAAAGGTTGCGTCCAAAGTTGCCGACTGCCCGGACTTGGGGGTCCCCGAGATTGTTTTGTGCGGCAGATCCAATGTCGGCAAGTCTTCTTTGGTAAACGCCCTGGCCGACAACAAAAAACTTGCAAGGACGTCGCAGACCCCGGGCAAGACGCGCGAGGTAGTCTATTTTGACGTCGACTCGAAGATATTGCTCGCAGACCTTCCTGGCTACGGGTTTTCGAAAGCGTCGAAGGAAAAAAGTTCGAAATTCTCCGCGCTTTGCGACGATTACTTTACGGTGAGGGGCAAGGCGGACTTAGCCCTTCTCCTTCTGGACATAAGAATAGAGCCCACCTCGCGGGACATAATGATGCTCGAATATTTGAATTCCGCGGAAATTCCCTACTTCGTGGTGTTCACCAAATGTGACAAAATGAGCAAAATGCAGGTAAAACTCCACATCGAGAAGATGGCACGTTCTTTGAAATTCAGCAAAGACGCCCGTGTTTTCGCAATCTCCTCAGAGAAAAAGCTGGGCCTTGAGGATTTGAAAGAGGCTTTGTCGGAATATTTTGCCGCGTAGCACGCATCGTTTTTCGCGGCACTTCTATTTTTTGTCGGAAAAAAATAAAAGGTTTTGCCTTTTTTTATGCATTTTTTGAATTTTATTCTCGTTGATTTGCCCCCCGAATTAGTTGATACTAATTACAGTTTCAGTATGTGGGAGGTTTTATGTCCGGCTCAAGCTATTTATCAGCCAATGAACCTTTCGGTCCGATAGGAATTATCGGGCATACTGCGAATACAGATTTTATCCAAAGCGTAAACAAAGTACTTTCCGCCAAGCGCCAAAAGCGTGTTGAGCAGAATGCGGGCCCTTACATAAATTCACCGGGGTATTACCGTTCCGACTACGTTATCGACTCTTCCCTCGTGAGATTTCAGACGGGAGAGGGCAAGTTTACATTGGGCGAAAGTGTCCGCGGACACGATATTTTCATTATCACAGACGTTCTCTCGCATAACTTAACGCACAGACTTACGGTCGGCGAGCATGTGATAAGCGCCGACGACCACTACAGGGATTTGCTTCGAATCGTTTCAACCTGCATGGGCAAGGCACGCCGCGTAAACGTTATCATGCCTTTCGTATACGAGGGCCGACGCGAGAAACTTGATTCCCACAGAGAATCATACGACTGCGCGGATATGTTAAAGCAGTTATATGATTTAGGTATTTCCAAGCTTATAATGTTCGACCCGCACGACGGACGTATCGCAAACGCAGTCCCACTCATGGACATCGAGATGCCCAGGTGCCAGTACAAAATCACTTCAACTCTGATTAACAGATTCGGCTCAATCAGTTTGGACAGGTCAAACACCATGGTCGTCTCCCCTGACGAGATGGGCGTTTCCCGCGCAATCCTCTACGCATCGACCTTAAATCTTCCCCTGGGAATTTTCTACAGAGACCGCGACTACACCGTCAAGGTAAACGGCGAGCACCCAATTAAGAATTTCAGATTCTTAGGCGACGACGTCTCAGGCAAAGACATTCTCCTCATAGACGACATGATAAATTCCGGAAACACCATGCTTCGCACAGCGCGAAAACTTAAAGACCTTGGTGCGGCGGACATCTACTGCCTATCGCCTTACGGACTTTTCACCGACGGCCTCACAGCCTTCGACAACTGCGCGGCAGAGGGCATCATCAAAGCGGTGTGCTGCACAAACCTCATCTACAGAACACCCGAGCTTCTCTCAAGAACATGGTACGTCGACGCGGACATGGTTCCCTACGTCGCAAGAATAATCGATGCAATCAATATAGACGAATCGGTCTACGACCTGATTAATTCAACGGCAAGACTCGAATCACTCAACAGACAGATAAGATTAGGCGAAATATTTGATGAATTCAACGATTAACAAAGGAAAGGCAGGCCTTACAACATGACAGCAGCAGACGAAAAATCCTATTCACGTTACGACCAGTACGGCGAGAACCCCATGGCTCCCGTCGGCCCCATCGGACTTATTCCGTTGGTAGGCTCGGGCGAGTTCACCGAGAAAGTTAACTATTATCTGAACAAGAGACGTTCCGAATACCAGCAGGAACAGATTGTCTCCCAGTACCCCGGCTTCTACCGCGAGGATTACAGAATCGATGTCGACAACACAAGATTCTCTTCGGGTGAAGGCAAAGCGGTTATCAAGAACACCGTCAGGGGCCACGACCTCTACATCGTATCCGATGTCATGAACTGCTCCTGCACATACAAAATGTTCGGTCAGGACAACAGAATGAGCCCGGACGACCACTATCAGGATCTGAAGAGAGTTATCCTCGCCTGCTCCGGCAAGTCACGCCGAATCAACGTTATCATGCCTTTCTTATATGAGAGCCGTCAGCACAAGAGAAACTCCAGAGAGTCTTTGGACTGCGCTTTCGCACTCGAAGAACTTTACAACCTTGGTGTTGCCAACATCATCACTTTCGATGCGCACGACGAGCGTGTCGCAAACGCTATCCCTCTGGCAGGATTCGAAAGCCTTTCCACCACCTACCAGATTATCAAGGAAATGTACAGAGTAATCCCGGGCCTGTCCTTTTCGAAAGGCAAATTCATGGTCGTATCCCCTGACGAGGGCGGTATCCCGCGTGCCATGTACTACGCTTCAATCCTTGAGGTCCCGCTCGGAACCTTCTACAAGAGAAGAGACTACACAACAGTCGTAAACGGCCGCAACCCGATTATCGCCCACGAATTTTTGGGTGACTCCGTCGAAGGCCTCGACATCCTCATCGTCGACGACATGATTTCCTCGGGCGACTCCATGCTCGACATCGCCAAGGCCATGAAAGACAGAGGCGCAAAGAACGTCTTCTGTGCCGTAACATTCGGTCTTTTCACGGAAGGCATCGACAAATTCAACAAGGCATACGAAGAAGGCATCATTAACAAGGTTTTCGCGACAAACCTGATTTACAGACGTCCCGAATTGCTCGAGGCTCCCTGGTTTGCCGACGTCAACATGTGCAAGTTCGTAGCGCTCCTGATCGACGCCATCAACCACGACGCGTCCCTGTCGGGCCTCGTTAACCCCACAGAGAAAATCAAGAAATTACTTCGCGAAAAAGAGGGCGGCAACTCCTGATGGCTCAAACCCGGAAGACAACAACAAAAAAGAAAACATCACAGACAAAGAAGACTGCACCGAAGAAAAAGGCGCAGTCTTCTTCCGACGTGACATTCTCGGATTGGTGGCATTGGTTTTCCTCCACCAAAATCTTCTTCCCCATCATGACTATTCTTGTTATCGCCGTCATGGTTGGCATAGACCTCCTGGTCTCATGGAATAATTTCACGAGATTTTTCATGATTCTCGGAATCGAGATAATCGTCGCAGTCATAATCTGGGTTTGTGCAATGTTCTTCTCATTGAGCGCAGAGAAAAAGAAATCAAATGACAATTGACGGAATAACCTGCAGCCTCCTTGCAAACGAACTGAACGACACTTTAAAAGGCGGCCGCCTGGACAAGATTTTTCAGCCTGACCGCAATACCGTAATCCTTCACATAAGGACGCTCGGTAAAGTTGTCAGGCTTTTGATTTCGATAGACCCTGCCGCAGCCCGCGTGGCCTTAACGGATTTTTCTCCCGAAAACCCGGCGATGCCCCCATCGTTTTGCATGCTCCTGAGAAAATATCTCTCGGGCTCGAAAATCGAATCAATCGAAAACCCCTCATGCGAGCGCATCATCGAAATCAACCTCACCAATACCGATGAGATTAAAGACAGCAAGAAATTCAAACTGACCGCAGAACTGATGGGACGCTTTTCGAACCTGATTCTGATAAACGAACACGGCAAAATAATAGACTCCGCTGTTCATGTCGACTTCCAGATGAGCCGAGTGCGTGAAGTTATGCCGGCGAGAATCTACGAATATCCTCCTGCACAAAATAAGATATCCGTCGCAAAAGCAACTGAATACGCAGAAAACGGCTTGCTGCCAATAATTTCCGATGAGATAGCAAGGCCTGTGGACAAAGCACTGGTCAATTCCATAACGGGTTTATCCCCTCTCATAGCAAAGCAGCTTTGTGCAAGAGCAGACGTGGATGCAAGGAAAACGGCATCCATGCTGACAAACGGGGAAACCGTATCGTTATGCAACGAATGTTGCAGTTTTTTTAACGAGATTACAAACCTCACCTATAAGCCCACAGTTTATTTTTCTGACTCCGGCACACCTGAGGTTTTCTCAATCACCCGGTTTGTCGGATACAAAAACTTCAAAACCACGGACACAATATCGCAGGCTTTTGATATTTATTTCGGAAGTCTCAATACCGCAAATCAGCTTGAATCCAAAAAGCGCGCTCTTTTAAAAATCGTCGATTCGGCACTCGACCGCACGACCAAAAAGAGAGCGACACATCAAAGCGATCTCGATGAAGGTCTCAAAGCCGACACCTACAAAAACTACGGTGACATGATTCTCACATCCCAATACAAAATCACCAAGGGCGACGTATCGGCGACACTCGACGATTATGTAAACACGAACGAGGACGGGACGCCAAAACAAACCGAAGTTCCCTTAAACCCGGAACTGTCGCCTTCGGCCAATGCCGAGGAATACTACAAACGGTTCCGCAAGGCAAAAAGGAAGACTGAACTGGCCAAAGAATATTTGGAAGACGACCAAAGCACATTGGATTATTTAAGGTCCCTGCGAGCCGCAATATTTTCGGCAACGACACAAACCGACATTAACGCGCTTTCCGAGGAAATAACGAGGGATAACACAAAGAAGAAAGCCACGAAACAAACAAACCAAGGGGATCCGAACAAAACAGTAGGCCTTGCCAAATCCGGCAAAGCTTCGTCCCGCGCACTTCGTAATGCCGCAAAAGCCGCAAACAGCAGAAAGAAGAAAACAAAGCACAAAGACGAGGCTCTCCCTTTAAGACTTTATATGACCTCAGACGGATATGAAGTCATGTGCGGCCGCAACAACATCCAGAACGACCGTCTCACCTTCTCGGTGGCGGACAAATCCGACTGGTGGTTCCATGTCAAGGGAACGCCCGGAACACACGTTATTGTAAAGTCGCATCCCGGAGAAGAATTTCCTTCTGATGAGGCCGTGCTTTTCGCGGCATCCACCGCCGCATATTTTTCGAAAAATATCCTTGTGGAAGAACACAAGACCGCAGATCTTAAGTGCGATGTTGACTACTGCCCCGTGTCTCACGTCAAAAAAATTCCCGGTGCGAAACCGGGAATGGTGATTTACGAGGGTTACTACTCCGTTACCGTCGAGGCCAAAGCCCCGGGCAAGGATTTAAACGAAAGCACTTAAACTTTGTCTTCCTTCTTTGTGATAATGAATTCCGATGCAAGTTTTCCTCTGTAGATGATGTTTGCCGCTATATTGAGCGCAACCATGATTATGATGAAACACAAAAGCATGCCGTTCATCGAAGGCATGGTCTCCGCAACAGCCTGATAATTGCTGTTATACACGAACTGCAAAACAGAATAGTACTGAGCCCAGGCCTCAAATGCGGTAAAAGACAAAGCGCCCACCGTAAGCCATCCGCGAAGCGTAACATTTCCCATGATGCTCATAATGAGATTCGCCACGGACAAACCGGTGGCAAGTACAACAAACAAAATCCACATAAAACTGTCCTCCTTGGAATTTAAGTTATTGTAGCATAAAACAACACCTTAGGTGTGCTCGGCGATATCCTTCAATATTTTGTCTCGAAAATCAGACTCCTCCAAAGAGAAAATACATCCGCAGAATTTCTGTCTGTACAGCCCTATGTCGCGCGCCATGTTTTGGCCCTTACGAAACCCGGGCCTGAAATCGATATATTCAAATCCCACTCCGTATTTATCGGCCTTCACCCGGCATGTATCGGCAATCAGGTCGTGCTGTTGATACGGGCTCACCAGCAAAGTCGTGCAAAACGAATCGTAGCCGTTGGCGGATGCATATTTTGCAACCTCATCCATACGGATGTCGTAGCACATGTAGCATCTGCTAGGATAATCCGCAAGATAAGTCTTGCTCTCCCAATATTCCTGCATGAAGCCTTCTTCTTCAATCAGCTTCACACCGAAATGGTCGGCCGCTTTATGCAGATTCTCAAGGCGCCTCCCCCACTCAAATTCGGGATGAATATTCGGGTTGTACCAAAACATGTCAAAATCCCGTTCCTGCGACAAAAGCAAATCAACGGGATACATCGCGCACGGACCGCAGCAGCAATGGAGAAGCATCTTCATTGCGCAGAGCCTCCGCCATTTGGAATAATATCGTCAATCGTCATGTTATCCGGCCCCTTCATCTTAGCCCCGAACCCTATCGGAATTTCCAGCCCCAGATGCTTGAACGCACGCTTCGTGAGCATTCTTCCGCGCGGGGTCTTTGCCAAAAATCCCTTTTGCAAAAGGAACGGCTCGTATACGTCTTCTATTGTCGTCGGATCTTCCCCGGTGCAGGCTGCCAAAGTATCCAAACCGACCGGACCTCCTCCGAAAATATCGGCTATCGCCATGAGTATCCTTCTGTCAACGGCATCCAAACCGATGTCGTCTATATCCAAAGCCTTCAGTCCAAAATCCGTAACCTCTTTGTCGACTACATCTTTCTTCAGATACACCGCATAGTCTCTCATTCTCTTCAAAAGACGGATTGCAATTCGGGGAGTTCCGCGAGACCGCTTTGCGATGTTCTCCAAACCTTCCTCATCGATTTGTATGTCAAGCAAATCTGCGTCGCGCTTTAAGATCTGAGCCAACTCACTGGGTTCATACAACTCAAGCCTGTGAATCATACCGAATCTGTCGCGAAGCGGCGCGGACAACATACCCGCTCTTGTGGTCGCTCCGACCAAAGTAAAGTGAGGCAGGTCAAGTCTGACGGATCTTGCAGACGGGCCTTTGCCGATCATGAGATCCAAACAGTAATCCTCCATCGCGGGATACAGAATTTCCTCGACGCTTCTGTTCAGGCGGTGAATCTCGTCTATAAACAAAACCTCATTCTCACCGAGATTTGTAAGGATTGCGGCCAAGTCACCGGCCTTCTCAATCGAGGGTCCTGTTGTGATATGCATCGCAACACCCATCTCGGATGCGATTATTCCTGCCAGTGTGGTCTTACCCAAGCCCGGAGGGCCGTACAACAAAACGTGGTCAAGGGACTGTTCCCTGGATTTTGCGCCCTCTATAAAAATCTTAAGATTGTTTTTTACCTTGTCCTGTCCGGCATAGTCCTCAAAACGCATCGGACGCAGATTCTTCTCATCCGTGTCCCCGGGCTGCTTTGTTCTGCCTATGACTCTCTCTTCTTCTTCGTAGTTGTAACTGTAGTCCATTCTAATGCCTCATCAGGAAAACTTGCTTCCCGCCGCTTTCTTAAGCGATGTCTTTATCAGCTCTTCAAGCGACATCCCTTCCGTATATGCGGACGAGACCGCATCGGTTGCGATATCCTCGCCGTATCCGAGCATCATCAGTGCCGCAACGGCATCGCCCGACATCGAAGGTGTCGATGTCTCGATAACAACATCGTGCGATACCGAAGACCCTGTCGCACTCATTCCCATCTCGGCTTTGAGTTTGTCGCGCAGCTCAACGATTATTCTCTCTGAAGTCTTCTTGCCCAAACCCTTGACGCGGGTCAACTCGGTCACGTTGCCTCCGATAACCGTCATCGCAAATTTCTCAGGACTCAGCTGTGCGCAAATACCCGCCGCAACCTTAGGTCCTATTTTACTTACGGTCAAAAGGCGAAGGAACATGTCCTTCTGCTCGCGCGACGTGAATCCGTAAAGCGCTATATCGTTCTCGGAAACACTCTGATACAGATAAACCTTAACAGAATCTCCGATGCCGCCAAGTTCAGACGATATTGCGAGGGGCATGTTGATTTCAAAGCCGATACCGTTGTTGTCAACGGTTATCAAATCCTCACCGCGTTCTTCCAAAGTTCCTTTGATATACGAATACATTTAAAACCTCTTTCCTTAACCGAATTCGTTACGTTTGCTGTAACCATAGCGCCCGTACTGATAGCCTGACACGGCCTTTTCCGCAAATGCCGTGCCCGTGTTTGCAAGACAGATTGCCAAAGCCAAACCGTCCGCCGCATCATCGGGCTTGGGGATTGAATCCAAACCCAAAATTGATTTAACCATTGTCTGAACCTGATTCTTATCGGCCTTGCCGTACCCGGTAACCGCCAATTTGACCTGTCCCGGAGTAAATTCGTAAACGGGAATGTCGGCTCTCGCGGCCTCGAGAATAACGACTCCCCTGGCCTGAGCGGTACCGACGGCCGTTGTCCTGTTGTGGTTCAGAAAAAGTTCCTCTACGGACATCATGTCGGGCTTATACTGCTCAATCAAAAATCTCGCCTTCTGATTAATCGTCAGGAGACGCAAAGGAAAATCTGTATGCGCTTTTGTCTCGATTGCCCCGTAATCTATGGCTCTCATACGGTTACCGCATTTCTCTATAATGCCGTATCCGGTGATTGCGTACCCGGGGTCGATTCCTATAATAACCTGCTTCTTAGGCTCCATGAAATTACCTCAAACATTTGTTCGTTTTATTATACAACAAATCGTTTTCAATACAAGACATCAGGAGATAACCCGGAGCACGGCAGGTTTTTTCTCCGGAGGGGCATCGGAAATCTCATAGGCATCCATAACCTCAGACAAACACTCGAAAAGAATATCGTCATCAAGTGTGTGATTCATGCCGTGGCACAGCCCGCACAGGGCATCTCCTTTTCGAACCTTATCGCCGGGCTTGACATAAAAATTCAGGCCTGCGCCGAAGT
>Ga0065709_1006129_pt1 | contig 28208 bp, 31 predicted proteins | sample Hoacrofraction14_2_FD_59096 | JGI IMG/M metagenome (GOLD analysis project Ga0065709, IMG submission 59096) | Hoatzin crop microbial communities from Cojedes, Venezuela, sample from fiber fraction 14 v1 | ecosystem: Host-associated > Birds > Digestive system > Esophagus > Crop | place: Venezuela...
TGGCGCTGGATTTCAATGAAAAACAACAGTTGAACGCTAAGTTATATTTTTATGACGCGGAACGCGGATTGCCAGGCAGCGTGGTTTACGATAATACTTTTGCAGCCGAGCGATTGAGAGAGCGCAACTTTTTCGCACAACTCGCATACGATAATCGCTTTTCTGACGTGCTTCGCTTTAAGAGCGCGTTGAAATGGAATTACAGTTGGATGCGCGACAAACAGGTAAAGCCAGCCGAGACAATCTACGACACGTTCCGCCAACAGGAATTGTATGCAACAGCAACCGCTCTCGTGCAACCTACTGCCGCATGGCAACTCGCTGTGGCGCAAGATCTGCAGCATAATTTTCTCAGTACAACGCTTGTCAACTGTCCTTATCCTACACGAAATTCGTCGCTCACGTCAGTCGCGTCGCGCTTTCACACCGACCGCTTCGCTGTCACCGCTTCCCTGCTTTATACGGCAGTGAAAGAGCGCGTCAGAACAGGTGAAGCGCGATCGCCGTTCCATCGTTTGAGTCCCGCGTTGAGTCTTTCGTGGCAGCCGTTTACAGAAAATCTGCGCGTCAGGCTATCGTATAAAGACATATTTCGCATGCCAACGCTCAACGACCTATATTATATTATAATAGGTAATACGAACTTGAAACCTGAAAAGAGCCAGCAAATCAATGCTGGATTGACGTTCCACAAACGCAACGCNNNGCGCGAGNTCGATATNACGCTGTCTGCCGACGCTTATTATGGTAAAGTAAAAGACAAAATCGTTGCAGTACCAACGCTTTTTGTGTGGAAGATGCAAAATCTTGGTCGCGTTGAGATGNTGGGAGCNGACTTTACNGCGACNGTTCGCAAGCAATTCGCTCGCGATTGGGCAGCAGAAATGTTGTGTACCTACTATTTTCTTTCGGCAAAAGACAAGACCGACAGCNACGGAGCAACCTACGGTCATCAGATTGCATATACACCAAAAAACGCAACCACAACAAGCGTGACGGTGGAGAATCCATNNGTGAANGTCGCGTATAACTTGGTCGTCACAGGTTGCCGTTACAGCCTCAACTATAACGCGCAAGAAAATCATATTCCAACGATTATCGATCACAGCGTNTCGCTTTGGCGAAATTTTTCACTAAAACGCGGAACGCTTCGCGCACAACTTGATTTAAGAAACCTCGCGGGACGGAATTACGAAGTCGTGCGATTCTATCCTATGGCAGGCAGACATTTTCTTATTTCGTTACAATATCAACTTCAATAATAAAAAACAAAACAATGAAAAAACAAATTCTAAACCTATTTTGCATCATCGGCGTGCTCGGTTTGCTGACCGCCTGCAGCGATGACAATGATCCAACATCAGAAAGCAGCAGTTCGTATTTTGCTTACGTAGTCAATAACGGCAATTGGAANGCGAATAACGGAACAATTATGGGTCTTTCCGAGAATAATGGCACGATTTCGTGCAGCGATATTTATCAATTAGCGAACGGTTACGGCATAGGCGATGCGCAAGACGCGTGCTATCTGAACGGAAAGCTTTACGTTACGAGCACAACGTCATCAAAGGTGGAAGTATTGTCAAGCGATGGAAAATTAATTAGTCGCACCAGNCTCGCAAACGCGCAACCGAGAGAAATCGTTGCAAGCACTGACAAAAAAAGTCTATACTTTACNGCTTACAACGGCAAGCTTTATCGTTGGAATGCACGCAGTTACGCGTTGACAGATAGCGTGTCTGTCGGTGCTTATCCAGAAGGATTATGCGTGTCGAACGGCAAGATATACATTTGTTTGTCGGACTATAAAAACGATGGAAGCGGCAAACAGATTGCTGTTGTTAGTGAAAGCAGTTTCAAATTGTTGAAGACGATCGACGTAGAGCGCAATCCTTACAGTCAGATCTTGGCTGTTGGCAAAAAAGTTTATTTTGTTTCCAATCTCGATTACTCGGACAATATTTTGCAAGTGATCGATGCAGAGACTGATGTTTGTAGTAAAATAGGCAACGCAACGACGATTGCTTACGACCAATTGAGCAATGAATTGGTTTGTATCTACAGCGTTTGGGGCAAGAGCAACAAGCGTTATTTCCGTTATGATTGTGAAACAGGCAAGGAAGTCGATATAACAGGATTGGATGTTGTGAGCTCGCTGGGTCAGTTGAGCGTGAATCCAAAAAATGGCGACATTTATTTGGTTGATAACTCGTATTCCGCGCCTTGTACTTTATATGTTTTCGGAATGGATGGCACGCAAAAGCGGTCGTTCCAGAGTGGTTATGGAACGATGTGGGTACGCTTTGCGCAATAATCTCGTAGAATTAAAAATGTATCATGCATAAAATCCACTTTTTTCTCGCTACCCTACTCTTGCTTTCCGCTGCATCGTGTCAGCGGAAGCAAGGAGATAGCGCGGTGGTTGATGGCGATACGATTGCGTTGCGTTATGCGAAAAATCTAACCATCGTCAAGCGCGATGGTTACACAGAGGTTTCGCTCGCCGATCCATGGCATTCGGGAAAAAATTTATGCACTTATCTGCTCGTAGAGCGTGGCGCTGACGTTCCAAAGCGCGCGGGAACGATTGTTCGCGTGCCGCTTGAGCGTGCGCTTATGTTTACTTCTGCTCACAGTCAGTTGCTTTGCGATCTTGGTGCAATGAATCAGATTGGTAGTGCATGCGACGCGAAATATATTTTGAACGAAACGCTGCAGCAACGCATACGGAGTGGCGCGATAGTTGATTGCGGTGATGCGATGGCGCCTAACTATGAAAAAATTGTTGTTGCAAACCCCGACGCTATTTTGCTTTCTCCATTCGAAAATAGCGGTTTTGGACGATTGGAAACCATGCAAATTCCGCTCATCTTTTGTGCGGACTACATGGAAGGAACGCCACTCGGTCGCGCTGAATGGATGATTTTCTACGGTATGTTAGTGGGAAAAGAACGCGAAGCGCGTGAACGATTCGCGCAAGTCGCTGCAACCTATTCGCAACTCAAAGCACGCGCGCAGCAACTCGGCGTTGGGCGAAAAGTTCTCACCGAACGGAAAACGGGAAGCGTGTGGTATTGCCCTGCAGGTCGTAGCCCTATCGCGCAAATTATTCGAGATGCGAACGGCGTTTATCCATTTGCCGATGACGAACATGCTGGATCGCTGTCGTTGACGGCGGAAGAAGTGATTGGAAACGCGAGCGATTGCGATGTGTGGCTTATAAAATATCACGGCAAACGACCGCTTTCGAAGCACGAATTGTTGGCAGAATATCACGGTTATAATAAAATAAAAGCATTTCAGACGGGCACTGTTTTTCAATGCAACACGACTGAAACGCCTTATTTTGATGAAGTATCTTTCCGTCCTGACCTTCTGCTGCGCGAAATGATGATNATTCTGCATCCAAATCAGCAAGATCTCGGCAGATTGCGTTATTATAGCGAAGGATTTGGCGCNATTTCTATCGACGAAGCAAGTGAACGAAAACGGGATAATGGTCGGACGGCAGATGCGGCGTAAAGCGACGGAAACTGATTTCTTGTGGAGCGTCGCGCCCTTTCAACTCTTCAGCATCTTCGGGCATCCAATACACATTCGTCAACACACCATAGCGCTCGACATCGAAGTGGTTTGAAACAAATACATGGTCGATTCGGCTGTCGGTTTTCAGTGCAGTAGCGAAACTGTTGAACGTACCGTTTTCGGCAAACNTGCGCTTCGCGANGACGTANCTATCGCGCAAAAAATTNTTNTGTGTAAAAATCTGATAGATTTCATTGGTTTGNTCAACGTTGAAATCGCCCGTCAGAACGACAGGTGCATCTTTTGCGATGTCGCGAATNCGTGAAACAACAAGTTTTGCCGCTTCTCTTCGCGCGATAATTCCCACGTGATCCATGTGCAGATTGAAGAAATAAAACGNCATTCCACTNGCTTTATCTTCGAATTTGCCCCAAGTGCAAATCCTGATGCACGCAGCATCCCATCCTAATGATGGTTTTTCGGGCGTCTCGCTCAACCAGAAATGACCGCTATCTTGCAGCGTTATTTTCTGCTTTTGATAGAAAATCGCTGCGTATTCACCTGCTTTCTTTCCGTCGTCCCTGCCAACGCCGATGAAATCATACTCGGGTAAGCGNTGNAGAACGTCGTTCAACTGGTCGTAGAGCACCTCTTGCGCGCCGAAAACNTCGGGCATTTCAAACGCNATTTGCGCGCACAACACATCGCGTCGCTGCAACCAACCATCGCCACGCACGCTGTCGCCAGCGTTGTGATAGCGAATATTATACGATCCCACGTAAAGCGCTTGCGCAAACGACGTCTGCGCAAAAAGCAAAACAAATAAAAGCGAAAAGAAACGCGTCATTTCTTGCGATTAATGTAGTATAAAGCCGCACCGATTGCAGTGCAAAACTCGCTGTATTTTGGTATAATAAAATGCACTTTATACAGNTTTTCCATTTGTGAAAAGACGTCAGCGCATTGCGGTAATAGCGAAAGATTTCCGATAAGCACGTACTCGCGGATGCCAGAGCCCAACGACGAGAGAATGGTTGCACTACCAATAGTTTGCAAAACCGTTGTGATAAGACCGAGAGCGATGTCTTCGCGCGACGCATTGCTCTTGGCATTTCCAAACAGAGAGGCTGTTGCCGTTTTTGGTAGATTAGGAAGCGGTTCGGGACTTATGTCACCTATCAATACATCTATATTAGATATATCTCCCTGCATCGCTAACGTCGCTACTTGTTTAATGTCATCCGTTTTCAACATAATGCGTGACAATCCTGCAAGCGTGCCCCCGCCGAGTCCTATACCACCAATATGTTTGATTTCCGCGCCATCGCATTGTACAAGTGACGTTCCTGTACCCATAGAGACCACAATCATTCTGTCTATTTCAGTTTCATAACGAGCGCCAAGACCGTCGGCGAGAAATTCTTCTACNTTCTCTGTNGGCANATNGTACACTGGTTTAGTTACATAAGCACTACCTACGCCCGTAATCAACACCTTTTCTATATCGGTTAGTGCTAATTTATTATCGTAAAGATACTTTCCGAAGGCGCCATAAAGCGACGTTACGGGATCGGTTGCTTTGATTCTCACTGGCGAAACGACTATACCTTTTTCGTTAATGCCAACAATTTTTGTCGTACTTATACCGACATCAATTCCTATTACTATTTTCATGGTTTTCTAAGTTTACGCGCCGAAGATACGAAAAAAACGTAATGCAATGNTANTGTTTAAGAATAATTTGCTATTTTTACGCACAGAAAACCTATTTTACAAGCATGGAAAACGAAAAAATACGCGTTGTCGCAGCGGTTGTTAAGGAAGGCGACAAGTATTTATGTACACAACGTTGTCGTTCTCACCTTTCTTATATTTCAGAGCATTGGGAATTTCCNGGCGGAAAGGTGAAAGCGAACGAGAATGATTATGAAGCGCTNATTCGGGAGATAAGAGAGGAAATGGCGTGGGATGTCTTTGTGGGCAGAAAGCTTGGAACTATCGAGCACGATTACCCAGATTTTTCGATTATCTTAACGGCTTATCTTTGTAAAGGCGCCAACCCCGACGATATCAAGTTGTTCGAGCATCTCGATTGTCAATGGTTAACGTTGGAAGAGATGCAAAATCTGCGTTGGACTGAAGCGGATAAAAAAATTCTGGCGTTGCTCCAGCCTAACGATACAGATGAAACGCNCCGCCATCGCTCTGACTATACTGACGCAGAAGACGCTGAATAAATTCGGCGTTCTCGCAAACCCGAGNCTCATNNCCATCATATCCGTTGATNAGCACAACGAGTTGCGTTGTGCTTAGAGTGATTTTCGTGCGTTCGTTGTCGCTCGTTGGCGTTCCAACGCCACCAACGGCNTCTCTATATACAGGCAATCCTTCGATATTGATNGTGCCCCGCCCTATTCCTTCATAGGGTTCGTTCGCTCGTCCNACGCCCAGCGTTAGCCGATTGCCGACAAATTTTTCTGAATCAAATCCACCAATACTGTATCCGTAAGCAATACTGGCGAGATTGATGAGATCGACGAGCGTATTGACTGCATATAAATCTTTCCCTTGCAACAACCGCCGAATTAATGCTTCAGAAGCAGGACGATAACGCGATGGATCTTTTCCGCATCGCTTATAGACGCTGCGCGTGGCTGCNATGCTGGGAATCTGTTTCAATGATTCCGTAGTCAGTTCTGCACGAAATTTTTCGCCAAGCAAGCGTATTTCATCCCAAAGTCCTTCAGAAAATTCCGTATTCCTTACGTTTGCCTCCAAGCAAGCGCCAACAAACGTTGGGCAAACGTGTTCAATCTCTTGCGAAACGATGACTTCCATAATCTGCTTTCTAATCAAATAAACTTCCCTCTTGCGGCGATGGCGTTGTAGTTGCATCATCTGCCAAACCAAAGCGCTGCAAGAAAGTTTCTTCATCTATGATTTCGACACCCAGTTTGCGTGCTTTCTCCAATTTTGATGGTCCCATATTTTCGCCAGCCAGCACAAACGTCGTCTTACTGCTTATGCTTCCGACATTTTTTCCACCATTTTCTTCAATCATTTGCTTGTATTCTTCGCGACTATGTCGGCTAAATACACCGCTAATCACTATGCTTTGACCTGCTAATTTATCGGATTTNGCAACCGCATCCTGCGCCAACGCCATTTGCAATCCNTAAGAACGAAGTCGCTCGACGATGGCTTTGTTGACGGGATTCGCGAAATAGTCGATGATACTCTTTGCCATCACTTCGCCAACGCCTTCAACTTCCATCAGATCTTCTGCGGAAGCGCTCATCANTGCATCTATATTTTTGAAATGTCGCGCTAAGAGTTTTCCCGTTTGCTCGCCAACGAATCTGATGCCGAGTGCAAATACAACNCGCTCGAACGGCACTTGCTTCGACATCTCAATGCCATGCACTACGCGTTGTGCAGAACGGATGCGCGATCCATCACCACTAATTTGCTGAACATCGATCGTGTAAAGATCAGCGATATTCTTTACGAGTCCTTGATCGTAGTAATTTTTNACTGTTTCAGGTCCAAGCGAATCGATATTCATTGCTTTACGAGCGATAAAGTGCTCTATTCTGCCGATAATTTGCGGCTTGCAACCTGCATCATTCGGGCAATACCATGCTGATTCACCTTCAAAACGAACGAGAGGCGTGCCACATTCGGGACAGTTNTTTATGAATTCTATCGGTGTTGCATCGACATCGCGTCGCGATACGTTAACACCAACAATTTTTGGAATGATTTCGCCACCTTTTTCTACGTAAACGAAATCGCCAGCATGCAAATCGAACGAGCGAATGAAGTCTTCGTTGTTCAGCGTTGCACGCTTTACGGTTGTACCTGCAAGCTGTACGGGATCCATGTTAGCAACTGGCGTTATCGCGCCTGTGCGTCCCACTTGGTAAGTAACGCTTTGCAATCGTGTTTCAGCACGTTCCGCTTGGTATTTATAGGCAATTGCCCATCTCGGGCTCTTGGCTGTCTCGCCTAAACGACGTTGTTGCGATAGCGAATCCACTTTCAGAACAATGCCGTCTGTAGCGATAGGAAGTTCTTTGCGCTTTTCNCCCCANTAGTGTATGAAGTTGTAAATCTCGTCTATTGAGTTAACTTTCTGCATCGCTGCACCAACTTTGAAACCCCANTGCTTTGCAGTCATAAGATTCGCGAAATGGCTGTCTGAAGGCAGGTTCTCGCCCAACAGATAGTAGAGATACGCATCCAGTTTNCGTTCAGCAACAATTTTAGACTGCTGACTTTTCAGCGTACCTGCTGCAGCATTTCTTGGGTTTGCAAAGGGTTGTTCCATTGCTTCTTCNCGTTGCTGATTTATCCTGTTGAATTCTTTGAATGGAAGCAAGATTTCTCCGCGTATCTCAAAGTCTTTCATCCATCCTTCACCTGNAAGAACGAGCGGAATCGTGTTAATCGTGCGCACATTTGCAGTAACGTCGTCGCCATGTTGCCCATCGCCGCGCGTAACTGCACGAACTAATCTGCCATCTCTATAAGTTAGCGAAATAGAGAGCCCATCGTACTTCATCTCGCAACACACTGCNAACGGCTCTCCATGCAATCCGCGCGTAACGCTATCGTACCATTCTCGTACATCGGCTTCATTGTAAGTGTTTGCCAGTGAAAGCATCGGATAACGATGCGCTACCTGTTCGAAACCATTGCTCAAGTCGCTGCCAACGCGTTGAGTTGGAGAATTCGGGTCATACAATTCTGGATGNCGAGCCTCTAAATCCTGAAGCTCGTGCATCAGTAAATCAAACTCTTGATCGCTAATTATCGGATTATTTTCTACGTAATAGCGATGGTTATGCGCGTGCAATTCTTCGCGCAACTGTTCAATGCGTTCGCGGTCGTTCATCATTAAAAAGTCCACTTCATGCCCAGCGTTGGCAATGCACGAAACTTATCGCAACGCCCTGCATCATNATAAACAAAATTATAACTCAATTCAACTTCAGAGCCTACACTTAGATGCACATCTTGCAGTCCTTTCAGCGTATCGAAGTTAAACCAAAATTGCGGTTCACTGCAAATCGCCCATTTTCCACGNACATTACGATCGTACCACAGGTCGCAGTANCCGCTAAANGTGTATCTTCGGTTGCAGAAATCAATGTTCCACACTTCTGTCAACTGAAAACTATTGTAGGGTTTCAGCCATTCGCGTTTGCCGTTGAAGCAATAGCGATAAAGGGCTTGCAGAGAAAAAGTTCTACTGTAATCAGCGCTGTGCCAATTCCATGCGCCACCGACGAGCGCTACATGCTGAAAACGACTGGAACTCAACGCATCGCGATCGGAAGTGATGCCTCCGTCGTATTCAACGTGTGCTGCGAATTGNTCGTTCTTCGTGAGATTCAATTCGCGCGACACTTCCCAGTAAGCGCCTTTCACGCCATCGNTGTGATAGTCTATGTCAACGAAAAAATAAGTTGAACCAAACTTGTCTGCCTTGAACATCTCAACGGTTGACGTTACGCGCATACGGTCGTTCAAATCGTTGTAAAGCGTGCGCCCAAGATCGTAGTGTAGTTGAATATTTTGTGCAACTACGGCGATGGGCAAGCAAAAGAGAAAAAAGAGAAGTGTGCGTTTCATCGCTAATCGGTGTTAAAATTTTTCGCGAAGTTACAATTTTCAACGCAAGCACGCAAAAAGAACGCTAAAAAAACGTTGCTGTGCGAAAAAAACAAACGTGAGAGGCTCGTCGGTCTCTCACGTTTCTCGTTTCGATAGGTCGCGCTTAGCGTTTGTCGGGCACGCCAAAACGGTTCCATTGCGTTGGTTCGTAAAATCCTTTCACAATGCGTTTTTTCTCAACGTATGCGGCTTTCGTCGCTGCGAGTTGCTCATTCATCTCGCGAACAGCCTCCGAGAGTTGCTGGCGAAGCGATTCGCAATGCTGGTCGGCACGAACGAGCGATGCAACCTGCTGCTCCATCGCGTCAAGTTGTGCTGACGTGACACCCTTCTGCGAGAGTTCTGACAAATTTTTACGAAATCCTTGAAGCAGTTGCTCGCTTTTCGCAACTTGCAATTCTACCATTTTTGACATAAATTCTTGCGTTTAAAAAATTGAAATTTTGTAAGAAATAATAGCAAATTTAACAAAAAATCGACTTTTTTCGTGCCGACGATTTACTTAATTTAACTAAAATCTGACGTATTTTTAATGTTTTTTGACGCCATTTCGCACGAAAAAAAATCGAAAATCGGCTGCAAAAAAATTTGTTTTTTGTGGAAAAAAATCGCCTCGAAAATGAAACAATTTTTTGACGAAAATCATCCAAATTTTTCGTTCATTTTTTGGCAATTTTTCTTTACAAAATTTTTGCGGTGATTAAATTGAAAAATTTTTGCGAAAAAATGAGATTTTGAATTTTTTTACAAGAAATATGCGTTTAACACTCGTGAATTTTAGTTGCAGAACGTTAAATCGCTGCACAAAAGCGCTGATTTGTGCAATTTTTTCACGCAAAACAGAAAATTTTCTCGTTTTTTTTCGTTCGGAAAAGCGCTGTTTACGATTTTATTTCACGTAAGATAAAATTCTATCTCACGTGAGATAATTTTTTATCTCATATCATTTAACTTTTTTAACAGTCGATTTAACAAAAAAATCCACGTAAAACGTGCAAAAAATTGACGCATTTTTGGTCGGTCGAACGTTGAACGGCGAAAAAAACGCAAAAAAATGGGGTCGAAAAGCGTGTTTTTGGCACTTTTTTTTGTGTGAAATATTTTGACAAATCAGCGTCAGAAAATTGCATTTTTTACGCACCGATTTTGCATCTTTTTTCCGCACAATTTTATCTCGTTTTTTGGCAAAATTTTCTCGAAAAACGAGAGTTCATTTTTGTTAAGTTCTGAAACGCNTNCACGCGACTTGGCGNNTTTTTTTGTTGTTAAATTTGATTGCAATTTGTTATTTTTTTCGATTTTGGTTTGCTTTCTCGCGGTTTTTATCGTATCTTCGCAGAAATATATGAGAATCGACATTATTACTGTCTTGCCCGAGATGATCGAGGGATTCGTGAGAGAATCGATCTTGGCTCGCGCACAACAGAAAGGTCTGGCAGAGATTTGCTTGCACAATCTACGTGATTACACGACGGATAAATGGCGTCGCGTAGATGATTATCCATACGGCGGATTTGCTGGAATGGTGATGAAGTGCGAGCCGATNGANCGTTGCATTTCGCAACTCAAAGCACAGCGATCGTATGACGAAGTGATATATACTTCTCCCGATGGAGAGAAATTCACACAGCACGTTGCTAACGAATTATCTCTTATGCAAAACATTATTATTCTGTGTGGACACTACAAAGGAATCGACCATCGGATACGCGAACACTTGATCACGCGCGAAATAAGTATAGGAGATTACGTCACAACTGGTGGAGAACTGGCAGCGGCAGTAATGGCTGACGCCATCGTTCGCGTGGTTCCTGGCGTTATTGGTGATGAAGAAAGTGCGCTGAGCGACTGTTTCCAAGACGATTTGCTGTCAGCGCCGATTTATACNCGCCCAGCCGACTACAACGGTTGGCGTGTTCCCGAGATTTTGTTGAGTGGAAACGAGGCGAAAATCAAAGCATGGGAAATGGATCAAGCGATGGCGCGAACAAAAGCGCTGCGACCTGATCTCTTGGAACGCAAGAAAGACTAACGTAAATCAACATACCGCAAACGAAATATGAAAGCAACCGATGAGAAACACTACGTCGCACGACGCCGATTGACGTTTTGCGAAGCGCTCAAAGCCGCATTCACTGGTTGGGGAGGACCGAAAAATCCGCGTCGTGTACGGCGTTCGGAATATTGGCAATGCATGCTCGCCATCGTCATCTATTACGCTATTTTCTTCGCGCTACGCTATCTGCTCGAAGATGTAATGGGATGGAATGTTAGTGGATGGCTTGGCGTGATTATCTTCACGCTTTTCAGCGTTATTCCAGTAGGTTTGTGGGTNATGGAAAACTANGGCAGACTTCACGATACCAATCACCGCGATACTTGGNTGCAGGGTTTCATCGCTCCTTTGCTGCTTGGCACNATTGCTTTNCCGTTTATGAGCAAGCCGATNGGCACCATACAATCGCCAAGCGATGGCATTCTGATTGGCGCGAGTGGCGTGCTGTTTCTGATTGCTGNCGTTTTCGCCGTCATTTGCTTTGTTTTCTGTCTGAAAGACAGCGATAAAGGTGAGAACGATTATGGACCATCGCCGAAATACACGACGATAGAACCCGAGAACGACTATTTAGAAGAAGAATAAACACAAACCAACCATGGAAACCACATACACCGCACAGCCAACGCTCAGTTTTGGACAAGCAATGAGCCAAGCGCTCGGCAGATTGTGCACGCTTAAAGGGCGCAGTCGTCGTAGCGAATTTTGGTGGTTCATGCTCATTTTTGTAATACTCTATTGTATTATTTCCTCATTCATTTCAATTTTCGTCGTAATTGCTTGCGGCNCAGATTATCGAACAAGCGCTCTGNCTCGTTGCTGTGCCGATTACCGTTCGCCGTCTGCACGACTGTGGTCACAGCGGATGGTGGTGCATTCTTAGTTGGTTGAGTTCTACCGCTATCTCTATTCTTTTCATCACCAGCGGTGCAGCCGACGATCTTATGTCAATCAACGGCGATTTTATCGCTGCAATGGAGCGCATGAACACGTTGCCCGTCAAAATTATCTCAGCGATTTCTGTCGTTACTTCAATAGCAACGTTTATTTTCTGCTTCATCGACAGTCAGAAAAAAGCAAACCGCTACGGCAATTCACCGAAATACGTNNCTAATTCAACAATCGAAGAACCTTAAACACATAAAATAAAATTTTACTATGTTCGACAAACAAACATATATCCGACGCCGCAACACGCTGAAGCGGCTGGTTAAGGATGGCGTTATTGTGCTTTTCGGCAACAACGAAGCGCCCTGCAATTATCCAANCAACTGTTATTATCCTTTCCGACAGGATTCATCTTTTCTTTACTACTTCGGACAACAGCGAGANGGGCTCGTTGGCGTGATCGATATCGACAACGACCGCGAAATCTTGATAGGCGACGATATCGATATAGAAGATATCGTTTGGTATGGCAGCGTAGATAGCGTCAGCGATCTCGCGNATCAGGTTGGCGTCTCAGCAAGCGCGCCGATGAAAGCACTGAAAGAAATTTGCGATGAAGCCAAAGCAAAAGGNAGAACCGTGCATTTTCTTCCGCCCTATCGCTTTGATACGAAAATCCAGATTATGGATTTGCTCGGTATTCATCCATCCCAGCAGAAAGAAGCAGCATCACTAAAGTTGATTCATGCTGTAGTACANATGCGTTCCGTAAAAGAACCGCAAGAAATTGAGGAGATGGAGCGCGCTGCAGAGATTGGTTATCAGATGCATACCACAGCGATGCGACTGATTAAGCCAGGCGTTACGGAAAAATTTATTGGCGGACAGGTTGATGGCGTAGCGCATTCGCTTGGCGCACACGAGAGTTTCGCTACTATCTTCTCGCAACACGGTGAGATTATGCATGGAAATCCGTCGCTCAACGTGCTCGAGGATGGCAGATTAGCGCTTTGCGATGCTGGTGCAGAGACAGTAAATAATTATTGCTCGGACAATACGCGCACGATGCCTGTGAACGGCAAATATTCGCAACGTCAACTCGAAATTTATTCTATCGTTGAAGAATGTCACGACTTGGCTTTGAAAATCTCAAAGCCTGGCGTTAAATATATGGATGTTCACTTCGACGTTTGTCGTTTGATGACCGAGCGACTGAAAGAGCTTGGATTGATGAAAGGAGACACAGAAGATGCGGTTCGCGCTGGCGCACATGCGATGTTCTTGCCGCACGGATTGGGTCACATGATGGGCATGGACGTGCACGATATGGAAGGATTAGGACAGATTTACGTTGGTTTCGACGACGAAACACGACCAAATCTGGAGCAGTTTGGCACAAACTGCCTTCGTATGGGACGTCGTTTGCAAGAAGGTTTTGTTGTAACCGANGANCCAGGCATATACTTCATCCCTGCATTGATCGACGATTGGAAAGCCAGTGGACACTGCAAAGATTTCTTNAACTTCGAGTTGCTGGAACANTATAAAGACTTCGGNGGCATTCGCATTGAAGACGATTTGCTNATCACGAAAGATGGCTGCCGATTCCTTGGCGAGAAACGCATACCTTATCATCCTAAGGATGTAGAAGCATTCATGGCAAACAACTAATTTATAAACTAATATTCAATCTTAAATCCAAAACAAATGAGAAAAATTTTCATGACCGCATTACTCATGCTCNTCGCATTTGGAGTTAATGCACAAGATCGTCCGGAAAAGAAGGAAAATCCTAACAAACCCGTCTTTACGGTCGTTAAAGAGAACAAAATCACGAGTATTAAAGACCAAAACCGAAGCGGAACGTGCTGGGCGTATTCAACACTCTCGTTCTTTGAGGCTGAAATTCTTAAAGCTACAGGCAAGACTTACGATCTTTGCGAATCNTTCGTAGCNAACAAGGATTACATGGATCGTGCAGTGCAAGTGGTTCGCTTCCATGGCGATTGCCAATTCTCGCAAGGTGGNTCTGCAGGTGATGTACANTACATCCTAAAGACTTACGGTATTTGTCCAGAAGACGCTATGCCGTTCCCAGGTTCACTCTATGGAGATTCATTGAACAACTTCAACGAATTTTTCTCGCTGATGGAACCTTACGTAAACGCTGTAGCAAAAAACAAATCTTCGAAGATTTCAAATCANTGGAAGAAAGGTCTGCAAGGCATTCTCGATGCTTATCTTGGCGAATGNCCTGAATCATTTACGTATCAAGGCAANACCTACACGCCGAAAAGCTTCGCTAANAGTTTAGGTCTTAACTACAACGATTATGTTTCAATCACTTCTTACACNCATCATCCATTCTACACTTCTTTTGCAGTAGAAGTACAAGACAATTGGCGTCAAGAACCATCGTATAACGTGCCAATGGACGAAATGATGCGCATCATCGACAACGCTATCGAGAACGGTTACACCGTTGCTTGGGGTGGTGACGTTTCAGAAGAAGGCTTCACCCGTCAGGGAACCGCGTATGCNATCGACACAAAGAAAGCAGAGAGCCTCGCAGGAAGTGACATGGCTCGCTGGTTGAAGCTATCGCGCACCAAGAAGACAAGCATTCTCGACTCACTTGGCTGCAAAGTGCCTGAGATTACACCGACACAGGAAATGCGTCAAGAGCGTTTCGATAACTGGGAGNTGACCGACGACCACGGAATGTTGATCTACGGAATTGCAAAAGACCAATTCGGTAAAGAATACTANATGGTGAAAAATTCTTGGGGCGAGTCAGGCGAATATAAAGGCATTTGGTACATGACAAAGACGTTCATCGCTGCCAACACNATGGATTATCTCGTTAACAAAAACGCGATTCCAAAAGATATTCGTAAGAAACTCGGTATCTAATCCGAATAAAACACAAAAAGCAATACGCGCTGGCTGATTCCGAAAAGGAAAAAGTCAGCGCGCTTTTATATATATAAATAATGTGAAAATCGCCACGACTTTGCATTAAATCTCGTTTTTATTTGCTAACTTTGAAACGGAATATTTGTACACCGACAAGCATTCCCTTTCTGANAGACAAGAAATAAAAACAATATAAATGCATTTTAAATGGAATTACGAACCACCTACATCCACAGAACTGCAGACAGCTAAGGAATTGGGCGAGAAACTGAATATCAGTCCAATCCTCGCTCAACTGCTTGTGCGTAGAGGCATCAACACGGAAAGCGCAGCAAAACGCTATTTCAGACCGCAGCTCGCCGACTTGCTTAATCCTTTCTTGATGAAAGATATGGACGTGGCAGTAGATCGCCTCAATGACGCGATGGGACGTAAAGAGCGCATACTGGTGTATGGTGATTATGACGTAGATGGCTGTACNGCCGTCGCATTGGTGTACAAGTTTCTGCAACAATTCTATTCGAACATCGATTATTACATACCCAATCGTTACAACGAAGGGTACGGCATCAGCAAACAAGGAATAGAATACGCTAAGGAAACAGGTGTTAAACTAATTATTATACTCGATTGTGGCATTAAAGCAATCGAAGAAATTGCCTACGCAAAGAGTTTAGGCATTGACTTCATTATCTGCGATCACCACGTGCCCGACGAGGAATTGCCGCCAGCGGTTGCGATTCTCAATCCNAAGCGCGAAGACGACAATTTCCCGTTCAAAGAATTGTGTGGATGTGGTGTAGGATTCAAATTCATGCAAGCCTTTGCCAAAAACAATGGCATCCCATTCTCAAGACTTATTCCCCTACTCGACTTTTGCGCGGTTAGCATCGCTGCCGACATTGTTTCGGTGACCGAAGAAAACAGAATACTGGCGTTTCACGGTCTGAAACAACTGAATCAGAACCCAAATATCGGTCTGAAAGCAATCATTGAGATTTGCGGGCTAACAGGTAGAGAGCTAACGATGAGCGATATCGTTTTCAAGATTGGTCCGCGCATCAACGCTTCAGGAAGAATGGAAAACGGACGCGAGAGTGTAGATNTNCTTGTAGAGAAAGACTACGACGAAGCACGTAAAAAAGCGGAGCATCTCAACGAGTACAACAAACTGCGCAAAGACATAGACAAGCAGATGACCGAAGAAGCCAACCAAATCGTTGAACGGNTGGAGAGTCAGAAGCATCGCTCGGCAATNGTTCTATACGANGAGCATTGGAAAAAAGGTGTTGTCGGCATTGTTGCATCAAGACTGACCGAAATCTATTATCGTCCGACCATCGTCTTAACGCGTGAAGGCGACTACGCAACGGGTTCGGCACGCAGTGTGACTGGTTTCGACATCTATTCCGCTATCAAGAGCTGTCGCGATTTGCTGGTTAACTTTGGCGGTCACACCTACGCTTGCGGTCTGACGTTGAAATGGGATCAGATTCCACAATTCCGTGCTCGCTTCCATCAGTATGTTGACGAGCATATCTTGCCAGAACAGACGGAAGCGATACTGAATATCGACGCGAAAATCGACTTTAAAGATATTACAAAGAAATTCTATAACGATCTGAAACGCTTTGCGCCTTACGGTGCAGGCAATGAAAAACCGCTATTCTGCACAGAACACGTTTACGATTACGGCACAAGCAAAGTTGTGGGCAAGGAACAGGAACATATCAAACTGGAACTTGTGGATTCGAAATCGAGCAACATCGTCAACGGAATCGCTTTCGGGCAAAGTGAAGCAGCGCGTTATATTAAGTCGAAGCGTTCGTTCGATATCGCTTATTCTATCGAAGGAAACGCATTCAAGCACAACGCTATTCAACTTCAAATAGAAGACATTCGCCCAACGGAATTGGAAGACGACAATCAAAGCCTTTAGCAAAAAAAGCGCAATGGCTGACAAGTATTTAGACATTCTGCGGCAATACTGGGGCTACGAAAACTTTCGAGGAATTCAGCGCGAAATCATCGAAAGTATTTGTAGTGGAAAGGATACGCTTGGTTTGATGCCGACAGGTGGTGGCAAATCNATCACGTTTCAAGTGCCTGGGCTGGCGCTCGATGGTGTTTGCATNGTTATTTCACCACTNATNGCGCTGATGAACGACCAGATTGAACATCTGCAACGCAAGAATATCGTTGCAGCCTACATCCACGCTGGGCTATCGCGCACAGAAATTNTGAAAATCCTGAATAATTGCATTCATGGACAAACAAAATTTCTTTATATTTCGCCTGAACGCATTGGTTCGGAACTGTTTCAAACGAAGTTGAAATACATCAAAGTGAGNTTCATCACNGTGGATGAAGCGACACTGCATCAGNCAATGGGGACACGATTTCCGACCTTCTTATTTGCAAATTGCCGAGATTCGCAAAATCAAACCAGATGCNCCAGTNTTGGCGTTGACTGCAACAGTCAACGCCTCGTGTTGTTGCGGATATTCAATCCAATCTAAANTTTGCTGCGGAGAACGTCATTCAGATGAGTTTTATGCGCAAAAATCTGGCGTATGTCGTCAGGAAAGCGTACGATAAGAATGGCGAGTTGTTGCATATCCTTAAGACAATGAAGCAATGCGCCATTGTGTACGTGCGAAGCCGCAAACGGTCGAAGGAGTTGGCTGATTATCTGAACGAGAACGGTTTGAGTGCAACGTATTTCCATGCTGGGCTGGATCATCCCGATAAAGTAAAACGTCAGGAAGCGTGGAAGAACGATGAAATCAGCATTATGGTGGCGACGAATGCGTTTGGTATGGGTATCGATAAACCTGATGTGCGCACCGTTATCCACTACGATTGTCCTGATTCTATCGAAGCGTATTTCCAAGAGGCTGGTCGTGCAGGTCGAGATGGCAAAAAAGCGTATGCTGTCTTGCTTTTCAACCAGAGTGATGAACGTAAATTGTATAAGCGAATCTATGATAACTATCCCGATGTTGACTATATAAAAGATGTGTACGAGCACTTGGCGTATTATTATCAAATAGGACTCGATACGGGTCAGGGTGCTTCGCATGTGTTTAACATAGACAAATTTTGCACAATCTATAAATATTTTCCCCTACAGGTTGACTCTGCGCTCCGAATTCTTAGTCGTGCTGGTTATATCGATTATCAATTGGATCCGAATGCTGGTTCGCGCGTGCAGATTTTGATTGATCGGGAAGGGTTATATTATCTCGATGGTATCACAAAACTCGAGAATGAGGTTATTACTGAGATTTTGCGCAATTATGGTGGATTGTTTGCCGATCTTGTGACGATAGACGAGGCGCTTATTGCAATGAAAACAAGCTTGCCGAAAGAGCAGATCTATTTGACTCTCAAAGGGTTACGTCAGCGTCACATCATCAATTACATTCCGCAACGCAAGGAACCGCTCATCACTTATCTGCAAGATAGAGTGGATGTTAGGCGACTGAAATTGCCTGTCGATATCTACGAAAAACGCAAAGAACACTTTATTTATCAGATAAAAGAGGTTGTGAATTATGCAACGACGGATGATATTTGCAGGAGTCGGCAGTTGCTGAATTATTTTGGTGAGAAAAAATCGGCAGAATGTGGCATCTGCGATGTTTGTTTGGAACAAAACACGAATCAGTTGTCGGAGAAACGTTTGCGGAAAGCGAAAAAGGCGATTTTGGATTTACTTTCCGATGGCAAGGAGCACCATCTTCGAGAATTAGATTCACTTGAATTGCCTGAGAGACAGCTTGATGGCGCGTTGCGATATCTGATTGACGAGGAAGAAATTTGGGTGGATTTCTGCCATATTCGAAAGAGTTAACCCACTATTTCATAAACAAAAAACTCGCTGAACTATCATTCAGCGAGTTTTTTACATCTTTTTCAATGCTTAAACGTTACTTGACTGCGACAAACTTCGACTTCGTCAGCGTTGGGCGTTTCTTTCTTCATGATTCTCACACAAAACGTGAATTCATCGACCTTCTCCGAATAGAAAAGTAGCGTGTCACCGCAATGCGACTCGGCAACGTAGGCGATTTCGAAGCGGTGGATTGGATGCTTGGTGTACCAATCAAGATTCCACAAATCGAGCACATGCTCGATGTATTTGATGCTATTAATGTGCTCATTCATATCGACGTCGCTGTAGTTCGTTTGGATTGCTCGCACAAACTCACCTTTTTCGGTCATTTTTACACGAGAAACATTATCGATTGGGCATGGTTTATCTTTCTCAACAAACGTAGAAAGCAATCCATCGTGTATCTCGAGAATGTTAGTTGGTTGGCGCGTTTCCGTATCGATCATAGCCCAAATACTTCTTCCATAACCATAGATTTTTCCAGTATCGACATCGGTCACTTGGAAATTACGCGCTGTGAAAAAACGCATTGCGTTTTCAATCCATGTTTCTACTGTAAAACGAGCGTAGGACAATGGCATCTCATCCATTTCGATAGCAAGTCGCGAAATAACCCACGTCTTTTTGATGCTATTCAAATAATGCATGCCGAAACGTCGGTCGTTTGCATGAAAATCTGCTGCATTCAGTAAATGATTTCCAAGATGTCCCATGAACAATCTATTGGAAAAATCGCAATGGAATGGTTCTGCCAAAAATTGATAACTGCCAACTTTGCTAAGCATAAACGTAAATGATTTTGTTAAAAAAATAATCCCCGATGCAAATGCACCAGGGATTATTTATAATTTGGTTGTTAGTTGATTATTTTACGTAAACAACAGCCAGACGATTAGATGTTACGCCTTGTACACCCTTACCAGTAGCTTCGTCAACGATAACGCCACGGTCTTTGAGGTAGTCAGCAACAACATTTGCACGGTCTTCTGACAGTTTTTGGTTCAGGTCAGCAGGTCCTTCAGGTGAAGCGGTACCTACGATCTGTACGTGTTTGCCTTCAGCTACACCGTCGAGAGCGCTCTTAGCGTCAGCAGTGAGGTCTGATTTACCCTGTGCGAAGGTTACGAATACGAGGTCGTCAACGCGGAGTTCCTTAACAGGAGCTTCTTTAACAACTTCCTTAGTGATAACTTCAGGTTTGCGGTTGCGGAGTTCGTTGATCTGAGCGTTCAGAGCATCGATTTCGGCTTGGTCGCGAAGCTGAGCGATTGTGAAGTTGTGTGTGCCGTTTGAGTTCTTGAATTTGTAAACGATACCAGCGTTCAGTTGGAAGTAAGCGCGGTTGATGTTGTATTGGATACCATCGTGACCGAGGTTACCAGTTGCGCTCCATTCGTTACGATAGTAGTTACGATCCAACTTCAAAGTTTGGTCGTTCATACCCCAAATTACTGCAGGTTCTACATAAACTTGCCATGCTTTTTCAGCACCGAGGTTGAATACGAAATCCAAGGCAGCTTTTGAAGTCAAGTTGTTCTTGCCAGCTGTAGTGTAGAATTTTGTATCAGTTCCATGAGCGTAAACGTATGGGTTACCAAATACGTGACCCCAACCGAAACCGTAGAGAGCTACAACTTCGAATGCGCGTGGTTCACCAGGATATCCACCGAACCAGTTGCTGAGGTTAACTGTTCCTAACAAAGAAGTGTTGAGGAAACGAGCTACAGTATGGTTGTGACCGAAAGGTTTGTTAGCAAAGTAAACATTGCTTTCAACTGCCAAACCGAATACTGGAGTGAAGTAACGGCCGATACGAAGACCTGCATTAGCGTTCAATCCGCTAAGCCATCCGCTCTGACCAGTCATCTTAGTTGCAACACCACCGTTGATACCAACGTAAATGTTGTCAAAAGTCTTGCTTTCTGTTACAGTCTGTGCAGAAACAGAAACTGCCATTGCAAAAGCAGCGATAAGTAAAACTAATTTTTTTCATGTCTCTCAAAATTAATTAAGTAATTGAATAATGAATAATATTGATTTATTTTTTGATTTTTTCGCCTATATAACGAGATTTTTCGGGGGCAAAGGTAGAAAAAAATATTTTACGTGCAAAATTTTTCTAAAAAAAATGCATAAAAACACGAGAAATAGACCATTTATGCAGAAATTTTGGTAAAAATATGCATAAAAAAGGACCGAGAGCATCACTGCGGTCGGTCCCCATAACAAATTAGAGAGTTATAAAAATCAAAGTATTATTGCTTTTCTATGATTTTCATTCCTTCATCTACTGCTTGCATGTTCAGTGGAATCAGTCCATGATGGCGTTCAGGAAGCGATTTGTAGAGTGCTTTCTGNANACCTTCGGTNCTGACNATTGGACATACTTTCAGTAAACCTCCAAGAACNATCATATTGAATACTTTGGAGTTCTTCATTTCTGCAGCCTTATCCATTGCGTCGATGCGATAGACNTTGATATCNTCGCGTGTCGGTGGATTGATAATGCCGAANCCGTCGTAGATNAGAATGCCACCTGGTTTTACTTTAGGTGCAAATTTNTCCAACGATGGTTGATTGAGCACGATGGCTACGTCATATTGGCTTAAGATAGGTGAGGTGATTCGCTCATCGCTTACGATTACCGTAACGTTTGCTGTTCCACCGCGCTGCTCTGGGCCGTATGCGGGCATCCAGGTAACTTCTTTGTCTTCCATGAGTCCTGAATATGCCAGGATCTTACCCATTGAAAGCACACCTTGTCCGCCAAAACCTGATATAATTACTTCTTTTTTCATTCTTGCGTTGTGTCTTTTAAATCACCTTTNACGTATTTCTTAAACATATTCTCTTGCATCCATTGGTTTGCTTTCACTGGAGAAAGTTTCCAACCGCTGTTACAGGTACTTACGATTTCAACAAGTGAAGAGCCTTTTCCCGTCATAGAAGCTTCGAATGCTTTGCGGATGGCTTTCTTTGCTGAACGAATGGCTGCAACNGACTCAACACTCTGACGGGTTACATAGCATGTTCCTTCGAGGTGAGATGCAAGTTCGGTAATATTGAGAGGATAACCATGGAGTGATGGTGTACGNCCGTAAGGACATGTAGCGGTTTTCTGACCAATCAAAGTCGTTGGNGCCATTTGTCCACCAGTCATTCCATAGATAGCATTATTTATAAATATGGTAGCAATNTGTTCACCGCGGTTGAGGGCGTGAATTGTTTCGCAAGTACCGATACAAGCGAGGTCGCCATCGCCTTGATAGGTNAATACCAAACGGTCTGGCCACAAGCGTTTGATTGCTGTAGCGACTGCTGGTGCACGACCATGAGCAGCTTCTTGCCAGTCGATATCNAGATANCGATAAGCAAAGACAGCNCAACCTACAGGACTTACNCCAATAGCTTTGTCTGCCATGCCCATTTCTTCAATAACTTCTGCTACGAGTTTATGAACGACGCCATGAGAACAACCAGGGCAATAGTGCATAGNCACTTCGTTCATCAAAGTCGGTTTTTTATAAACCAGATTCTCTTGTGCTATAATATTGTTTTCCATTAGAATTTCTCCTTTATTGCTTTAACGATTTCATCTGGTTCTGGAACAATACCGCCAAGACGACCGTAATGTTCAACTTTAGCTTTACCGTCGATTGAGAGTTTCACGTCTTCTATCATNTGTCCAGCGTTNATNTCTACTACGAGAACGCCTTTCTTGCCTTCTGCGGTCTTTAGCGATAGCTTCTGATGGGAACGGCCAAAGAGTGATAGGACGCAAGAGACCTACTTTCAGACCTTCTTCGCGAGCCATCTCGATGGCTTTTTCAGAGATACGTGCTGCACTTCCGAATGCTACGATCAGATAATCTGCATCGTCCATGTGTTGCGTTTCGAAACGTACTTCGTTTTCACGAATCTGTTGATACTTTTCTTGGAGATGGATATTACGTTTTTCCATCACTTCAGATTGCAATTCCAACGATGTAATGATGTTTGGTTGACGATCTTTTGTGCGACCAGTGGTTGCCCAAGGACATTCACGCAAGATTTCTTCCTCTGTACGACGTGGTTTATATGGTGGAAGAACAACTTTTTCCATCATTTGTCCGATAACACCGTCGCTCAAAATCATAGCTGGGTTGCGATATTTGAAGGCTAATTCGAATGCCAAGTCAACAAAGTCTGCCATTTCCTGAACAGAATTTGGTGCGAGAACGATGACATAATAGTCGCCGTTACCACCACCGCGTGTTGCTTGGAAATAGTCGCTCTGTGATGGTTGGATAGTTCCAAGACCTGGACCACCACGTTGTACGTTTACGAAAACGCCAGGCAGCTCTGCACCTGCCATATAGGCGATACCTTCTTGCATCAATGCAATACCAGGAGAAGATGATGATGTGAGAACGCGTTTTCCTGCGCCTGCACCACCATAAATCATGTTAATTGAAGCCACCTCGCTTTCTGCTTGAAGAACAACCATACCAGTCGTTTCCCAAGGTTTCAGCACTGCGAGTGTTTCAATCACTTCACTCTGAGGAGTNATAGGATATCCGAAATATCCGTCTGCTCCACAGCGAATAGCAGCATGGGCGATTGCCTCATTGCCTTTCATTAAAACTACTTCTTTTTCTGCCATAGTTAGTCCTCCATACGTTTTTTGTAAACAGTGATGCAGCCATCTGGACATACAATTCCGCACGAAGCGCAACCTATGCAGTCGTCTGGTCGAACGGCTTCAACGAATGGATAGCCGTGGACGTTCACTTTCTTTTCTGCCAATGCAATAACATCTTTCGGGCAGGCTACAACGCAGAGAGAGCANCCNTTGCACCGTTCGGTGTTTACCACAATGGCACCTTTAATTTTTCCCATAATATTAAATTTTTAGTTCCGATTAAGGATTATATGCATCTTTATGATAGAAATTCATAATGTCATCGAGCATCTGTTTGGCTTCAACAGCAGGACTTTCTGGGTCAAGCGCGATAGCTTCTAAGTAATGGTTCATCGCCATTTGCCAGTTTCCCTGTCTGCGATAGTCATTGCCCGTTTTATAGTGTTCTTCACTCGTCATAGTTTCCTACACCTTATTTTATTTATAGTATTCTTTACGAGCTGCAGCAAGTGTATTTTTCATCAGCGAGCAAATAGTCATCGGTCCAACGCCNCCAGGTACGGGCGTNATGAGCGAGCATNTTGGCGCAACATGGTCGAAATCGACGTCNCCACACAAGCGATAACCTTTNGGCGAAGCAGNATCTTCNATGCGTGTCGTNCCAACATCAATCACAACTGCGCCNTCTTTTACCATATCTTCGGTCACAAAATTTGGTTTTCCAATAGCAGCAATCAGAATATCAGCTTCGCGACATTCTTCTTTCAGCGTCAGCGAATGGCTATGGCAAACAGTTACGGTTGCATCGCCATAATTCTTTTGCATCATCANCTGNGCTACAGGTTTTCCAACAATGTTACTTCTGCCNAGAANGACGCATTTCTTGCCTCGAGTGTCTATCTGATAGCGCTCAATCAGCGTCATAATGCCGAGAGGCGTCGCTGGAATGAAGCAAGGCATNCCGATAGCCAAGCGTCCTGTGTTGACAGGATGAAAACCATCTACGTCTTTGCGATAGTCTATTGCTTCAATGATTTTTTGCTCATTGATGTGTTTCGGCAACGGCANNTGAACAATAAAACCATCGACTGTTTCGTCGTTATTTAATNGTTCTACGGCTGCNAGCAGTTCATCTTCGGTCACATCGCTTTCNAATGTCATCAGAGACGACNGNATTCCACAGCGTTCGCATGCTGTNACCTTATTTTTTTATATAGGTTTCGGAACCGCCATCGTGACCTACGAGAATAGCTGCCANATGTGGCGCGCGCTTTCCTTCGGATATCATCTTAGCGACTTCNTCGGCGATTTCCGCTTTTATTTCTATGGATGTTTTCTTACCGTCTATTAGTTGCATATAGTTGCTCCTATTTTCTCATTCTGCTCGCCATGGCTGCCATCTTGCCAAATCCAGGCGAGGTCATTGTCTTCATCATCTTGCGCATTTGCTCNAACTGCTTGATGAGACGGTTTACTTCTTGCACTGTGGTGCCCGAGCCTTTGGCAATACGCATNCGACGACTCGTATTCAGCAATTCAGGATTGTGGCGCTCGGCTGGCGTCATGCTGTGTATGATTGCNTCGATGCCTTTGAACGCGTCGTTGCTGATATCCACGTCTTTGATTGCCTTACCTACACCAGGTATCATGCTGGCGAGNTCTTTCAGATTNCCCATCTTCTTGATTTGCTGAATCTGATTCANGAAATCTTCGAAGTCGAACTTNTTTTTNTGAATTTTTTTCTGTCAAACGACGAGCTTCTTCCTCGTCAATCTGCTCTTGGGCACGCTCAACAAGGCTCACGATGTCGCCCATTCCCAAGATGCGGTCTGCCATACGCGAAGGATGGAACACGTCGATAGCTTCCATCTTCTCGCCTGTACCAATAAATTTAATTGGTTTGGTTACNACAGAACGTATAGATAGCGCTGCACCACCACGTGTATCACCNTCAAGCTTCGTCAGCACAACGCCATCGAAGTCTAATCGGTCGTTAAATTCCTTTGCGGTGTTGACAGCGTCTTGACCTGTCATCGAGTCAACAACAAACAGCGTCTCATCGGGCTGCAACGCTTCTTTGAGCGATGCAATCTCGTTCATCATCGTCTCATCTACTGCCAATCGACCAGCGGTATCGACGATGATTACATCGTTTCCTTGCTGTTTGGCTTGCTCAATAGCGTGACGAGCAATGCTTCACTACGTCTTTACTCTCTGGTTCTGCATAAACAGGAACCTCAACCGACGCACCAACGACCTTCAACTGCTCGATAGCTGCAGGACGATAGACGTCGCAAGCCACGAGTAACGGGTGTTTCTTGCGTTTTTGGCGTAAGAGAAGCGCTAATTTGCCGCTAAAAGTTGTTTTACCTGAACCCTGAAGACCTGACATTAAAATAATAGCTGGCTTTTGCTGCAAATTCAAATCAACAGCTTCGCCACCCATCAACTTCGCCAGCTCATCATGAACAATCTTTACCATCATCTGACCTGGCTTCACAGCCGTCAGAACATCCTGTCCGAGCGCTTCTTCCTTCACACGGTCGGTAAATTGCTTCGCTACCTGATAGTTAACATCGGCATCCAGCAACGCACGACGCACATCCTTCAGCGTCTCGGCAACGTTTATTTCAGTAATCTTGCCCTCGCCTTTCAGTAGCTTAAAACTACGCTCAAGGCGATCGCTTAAATTCTCAAACATAATGTAATAAAATAAGACTATATAGTGTTTATTCGCTACGAAATTAAGGCTTTTCTGCCAAACAACAAAAAAAAACAGCAGTTTTTTGCGCGTTTACTGGTTTTTCTCTCTATTTTTGCCCAATAAACAACTATCACAACTAAACACTATGCAAACAAACAGTAATCTTCTCAATGCAATCATTCTTGCCGTAGGCATCGTGATTCTTGGTCTTTGTCTTAAGAGTGGCATCGATAACTTCGCCAACAAAGATCGTAGAGTAACCGTTAAGGGTCTTGCTGAACGCGAAGTCGAAGCCGACAAAGTGACTTGGCCTATTGTTTCAAAAGAAATCGGCAATAGTCTGCCAGATCTCTACAGCCAAATCGCAGAAAAGAACAAGCGAATCAAGACTTTCCTCACTCAAAACGGCATTCAGGAAAAGGAAATCACAGAACAGGCTCCTCAAGTCATCGATTTGAACGCTGACAGATGGAATTCCAACAAGAACGCGTATCGATACAACATTACTTCAACGCTTACCGTCACTTCGCGAAACGTTGCCAAAGTTCGTGAGCTGATTGCTCGTCAGGGCGAGATGCTTAAGGAGGGCGTGGCTATCGTTGCTGGAGAATATGATAACCCAGTAGTGTACGAATACGTTAGCTTTAAGGAAATGAAACCACAAATGATGACCGAAGCGATCGAGAATGCGCAAAAAACTGCCGAGCAATTCGCAAAGAATAGCGGCAGTAAGCTGAACAAAATCATCAGTGCAGATCAGGGTCAGTTCTCAATAGACAATCGTGACGAGCATACACCACACATCAAAAAACTGCGCGTCGTCACAACGATTACTTATTCCCTAAAGAATTAGCCGAACGGCGCATCGGTTGAACGTAAGGCGACGAGAATCCATACCTGTAATCGTTTGGAACAGCGCCATGTTCAACCGATACTTGTATGCTAAAACTTGGATTGACGTTATATCTGACCGCAGCGCCAATGCGATCGCCTACTAATCCCATATCATACAACGGATATGGGATATTTTTTGTGTGTAAAATCGACTTTTTCCCGTAAACAAACGCTTCCCAATGTTCATCGAAACGATAGCCTAAGACAGCCGAAACGCCTGCATCGCGCCAGTTGTCGTGTGCCCAATAAATGTTTTCCAACCAACCGCCAACGGCAAGCGTCAGTTTGTCGCTCAAAGGCACTGCATACAGCGCGCTCAAGCGTTGTCCGAAGCCAACGCTGTGGTTGGAATGTTTGCCAAACGATGCAAATACCGACGCATCGAGGCTCAAACTCAACCCTTTACGCGCGTACCAATGACCAAAATGCGCGTTAGGATGGTATGGCAGGGCGACATAGTCTTCTTCGTCGCGCGTTTTCTGGCGCGAAATGGTCGAATCGCTCACCTCCAAGCGTGGTTCGGCGGTGGTGGTTGGCGCAACAATCAGTCGTTGCGCGTCGGGTTTCGAAATCGGAGCGCCAAGCAACAGCGTGTCGCTCGTCACTTCGTTCTGACCGTAGATTGAACCGCAAATCAGACTCAATAAAACGCAAACGAAAAACTTTTTCATCTTTGTTCCATCTTGTGAACCGACAAAAGTAAAAAATTGGTTTGAAAAATGCAAATTTGTGGTTGCAGATTTTGGGTCAAAAATTTGGAATTTTTCTTTACATAAATTGTAAAGATTTTTTGCCAAAAATTGGCTGTTTTTTGTAAAGATTTTTCATCAAAAAAGGCCGTTTTTTAACACTTTATTTTGCGTTTTTTTCGCCAAAAAATTTTTTTGCGCCCAAAATCGCGTGTTTTTTGACCCCTTTTTTGGCGCCTTTTTTTCAAAAACGAGTCGTTTTTAAAAATTTCCGAGTCGTTTTCAAAAATATCTCAGTCGTTTTTGGTCGAAAAACGACCTTTTTTCGGAAGCAAAAA
>Ga0065709_1006011_pt1 | contig 28149 bp, 25 predicted proteins | sample Hoacrofraction14_2_FD_59096 | JGI IMG/M metagenome (GOLD analysis project Ga0065709, IMG submission 59096) | Hoatzin crop microbial communities from Cojedes, Venezuela, sample from fiber fraction 14 v1 | ecosystem: Host-associated > Birds > Digestive system > Esophagus > Crop | place: Venezuela...
CCTACATTGCGCTGGACGTTGTACTGGAGCGCCGTGTCGCCATAAAAGAATTTTTTATGCGCAACGGCAGCATGAGCCGGGATACAGCTAAGTCCAATGCGGTCACGTCATCTGTCAGTGATGCGTCAGGCAGTAAAAGCCGGGAGATCTCTCAGGCCAAATTTGAGAACGAAGCAAGGACACTGGCGCATCTGGAGCAGATGGAAGGCATTGTGTCCGTATACGATTATTTCCACGAGAACAATACATCGTATATCGTGATGGAATATCTGGACGGCCAGACGCTCAAGAACTATGTCAGAGAGCGCGGCCGAGGCCTGACCTTTGACGAGGTAATGGAAAAACTGACGCCTGTCATGAAGTCGCTTCAGAAGCTGCATGATAAGGGCATTCTTCACCGCGATATCAGCCCGGATAATATCATGATCCGCAGTGACGGGAGCGTGGTGCTGTTCGACTTCGGCGGAGCCAAGGTTTACGATGAGAATTCCGGTAAAAGCATTGTCGTCCTGCAGAAGAAGGGCTATACACCCTATGAGCAGATTGTCAATGAAAAGCAGGGTCCGTATACCGATGTCTACGCGATGGCAGCCACGATGTATTACTGCCTGTGCGGAAAACCACCGGTGGAGGTGATTAAGCGGGTGGGAAAGACAGACCCGTTGGAAATGCCCACCGACGCGGGAGTACGTTTGACTTCATGGCAAGAGAAAGTACTTCTGAAAGCGCTGGCTGTTATGCCTGAGAAACGTTATCAGACCATCCGGGATTTTTACGAAGCGCTCATGAAAGATGAGCCGCAGGTGCCGGAGAAAAAGAAAAAATCGATGATTCCGATCGCTGCCATTTTGGGTTCGACAACGGTCATTGCGGTTTCAGTGTTTTCAATATTCTCGATGCATCAGCATCGCGATCGCCAGCCGGTACAAGTAGCCGAAACCATAAGGGAGAGTGAACGGCTGTCCGGGGAAGGAAGTCCGAAAGCTTCGGAAGAACAGAATCAGAACTCTACAGTGGTTGATATGGCCGCTCAGGCAGCCGCCGTAACCATCGATGAAATGCATTTCCCGGATGCTGTCTGGCGAGAGTATGTTCAGGAGCGGTTTGATACAGATCGGGATGGGGTATTGAGCCGGGCTGAGGCCGAGTCTGTAACGGAAATCGGCACCGTGGGAGCGGATTTTTTGGCTGAGTCCGGCAGCGAAGGGCGGATGGATGGCGAACTGTCAGGGAAAAACATATATGACCTGACAGGCATAGGATATTTCACAAATCTTGAATGTCTTTACTGCAGCACAAACGGTTTGAGGACGCTGGATGTAAGCGCCAATACGGCCTTGAAGGTGCTGGATTGCGGCTATAACCAGTTGACGGATCTGGATCTGTCTTCGAATACATCGCTGGAGTATCTTAAGTGTGACGGTAATCAGTTAACAGAATTGGATGTTTCTTCGAATACCGCCCTGAAGTTGCTCTGGTGCTACAGCAATCAGCTGACGGAATTGGATGTATCTCGAAATAAACTGCTGGCGGTACTCGGATGCGGAAGCAATCAGTTAACGGAATTGGATGTGTCTTCGAATACGGCACTGGGGGTTCTTAAGTGCGACAGCAACCAGTTGACGGAATTGGATGTATCTTCGAACGCAGCGCTGGTGTTACTGAAGTGCGGCAATAACCGGTTAACGGGTTTGGATGTGACTGCTAATACAGCGTTAGTGTTACTGAAGTGCGACAGCAATCAGTTAACGGAACTGGATGTCTGTGACCTTTCATCGCTGTGGCGCCTGTACTGCGGAGGAAATCCTCTGGATTTTCTGGATCTGAGCAATAATACATTTCTGTATTATTTTTCAAGCTATGGTGCTGATGGAGGTTTGGACTTCACGATCGATTTGAGCTTCAATACGGCATTAGGGTATTTGGAGTGCAATCAGGGGCAGCCATACACTGGTGTCGGGGACGGTGTTTCGATTTCTGAATTATGAGCGGAAGCAGAGACATAGGATTGCGATTGTGAAAATGTGCGGGAGCATGAGGGGGATTGAGATGAAGAAGATCTTACGGTCAACACTGCTGATCCTTGTGTTTGCTATGTTCATGCTTTTCGCCGTACAGCCGGCGAGTGTGCGGGCGGCGACACTGAAGGTCAAGAAACAGGGATATACGGAAAAACTTAGCACTGTAAAAAAGAAGGCTGCAAAGATTCAGGCAGGGAAATCTTATAAGCTGATAATAGACGGAAACGGGTGGATGAAATTCACGGCACCGGCGACAAAGTTGTATAAGTTTACCTTCTCAAATCTGAAGACGGTAGGTGCAAGCTCAAAGTCGGATATGCTGAAAGCTTACGTGAACGCGTATGAGTGGTCTTCAGGATGGCAATGGGCGGAAATGCAGACTAAGGGTGGAAGTATTGGTACCCTTTATATGTGTTCAAAATATTCATACAGCCTCCAAAACCATGCCTCGGTAACCACCGTCACCGCGTTGCCAACCCGTACTGGGCAAATTCTGCTGAAGAAGGGCGAGACAATCTATTTTGACGTATGTGGCGGTGAGAGGATCATCGTCGAAGACGGTGTGGAAGGCATTTTACTTAGAAAATTCACCTGCAGGATGAAGATATCTGCCACGAAGGTGAAGGCAAAAACATCGTCGGGAAACACCGCTGGCAGCGGAACAGTCACCGTTTCAAGTGGGGGCGGCGGCAGTACAGGCGGCCATACTTCGCAGGGCAGCGGAACAGTCACCGGTTCAGGTGGGGGCGGCGGCAGCACGGTCAGTGGCGGTCAGGGGGGTAGCGGTACGGGCAACCAGTCAGATACTTCGGACTCCGGTAAAAATGATGCCGCGAATAAGCGAAACGACAAGATGAATAATTTAAACAAAAAAGGTAAAACTTATAAAAAGACATCAACGCTAAAAAACGAGCAGATTCAATAAGGATTCTATGAGTAGCCACATGTGTCGGTGGGGCAGAGAAACTTGCCGAGACGCTCTTTCATGATGGAGAAAAGAGATGAAGAAGATATTGCGGTCGCCGCGGATAATGTTTGCGGTTGTTATGTTTATGTTTTTCGCTGTACGGCCGATGAACACTCAGTCAGCGACGCTGAAGGTGAAGGATTTTTTTTATATATTGGTACGAGAATGATCAAAGCACTATTGAAAAGATGGCTGCAAAGATTCAGGTAGGGAAAACCTATAAGCTGAATATAAACAATAGCGGATGCTTGAAATTCACGGCGCCGGCGACGAAGTTGTATAAGTTTACCTTCTCAAATCTTAAGACGGAAGGTGTAAGCTCAGAGTCGCCATTTTTTCTCACGTTATCGGAGGCGAAGTTGTATGAGTATACATCCTCAAACCTTAAGGCGGAAGATGCAAGCTCAAAGTTGGATAAGCTGAATGTTTGCGTTGATGTGCTTAATTGGTCTTCTGGATTGCAGTGGGTTTCGATGCAGACGGAGGGCGGAAGTAAATCCAGATTGTATCTGTGTTCAAAAGATTTATATAGTCTCCAAAACCATACCTCGGTAACTGCCGACACCGATCTGCCGGCCCGCACCGGGCGAATTAAGTTGAAGAAGGGCCAGACCATCTACTTTGCGGTGTGGGGCGGCGAGATGTCCATCGAAGGGAAAGAGGCAGTCTACGCCAAAAGAGACTTTACCTGCAGGCTAAGGGTATCTGCCGCGAAGGTGAAGTTAAGTAAAACGGGCCTGACGATGAACGTGGGTGACAGTGCATCACTGAAGGTCACAGGCAACAGCGACTCGGTTAAATGGAGCAGCACGAATTCGAACATCGTCCAGATAAAAGCATGCGGCACGAGTGTAAAGCTCAAAGCAAAAAAGGCCGGGAGCGTCAAGGTGAAGGCTGTGGTCGATGGCAAGACGCTGGTCTGCAAGGTGAAGGTTAAGGCTAAGGCGTCGTCGGGAAACACCGGCGGCAGCAGTTCGGGCGGTGGTTCGGGTGGCAGCAAAACAGGCACTGGTTCAAGTGGGGGTGGCGGCAGTACGGGCAGTGATTCAAATTCAGCAGACTCCGGCAGCACTACAGGTGGGAGCAAGCGGGATAGCAAGGTGAAACATGAACAGGATAAAAATACCCATTATAAAGGAAAATCAACACTGACAAACGAGCGGCTTCAATAAAGGAGCCTCTAAGCATTTGCGCGGGCGATGCATGACGGCTTGACCTTGCGAACGGAGAGAATCGTGGGCCGGAATTGACAGATTTGCGGTACGGAGATCAGGAAGCGATGAATTATGCGAGATTGTGTATAGGCTGTATGCGTGAAAAGCCGGATGACCGGACGGTTTGTCCGTACTGTGGCTTTGACAGCGCGGGATATGAAGCTGAGAACAGTGCTTTGAGGCCGCTGTCGGTGCTCGGCGGGAAATATATCATCGGCAAGGTGCTGGGATCCGGCGGGTTCGGGATCACCTACATTGCGCTGGACGTTGTACTGGAGCGCCGTGTCGCCATAAAAGAATTTTTTATGCGCAACGGCAGCATGAGCCGGGATACAGCTACGTCCAATTTGGTCACGTCATCCGTCATTGACGCGTCCGTCAGCAAAAGCCGGGAGGCTTCTCAGGCAAAATTCGAGAACGAAGCCAGGATGCTTGCGCATCTGGAGCGGCTGGACGGCATTGTTTCCGTATACGATTATTTTCATGAGAACAATACATCGTATATCGTGATGGAATATCTGGACGGACAGACGCTCAAGAACTATGTCATAGAGCACGGTCATGGACTGTCCTTTGACGAGGTGATGGATAAACTGACGCCTGTCATGAAGTCGCTTCAGAAGCTGCATGATAAGGGAATTCTTCACCGTGATATCAGTCCGGATAATATCATGATCCGCAGTGACGGGAGCGTGGTGCTGTTCGATTTCGGCGGAGTCAAGGTGTATGATGAGTCCTCCGATAAAAGTATCGTTGTTCTGCAGAAGAAGGGTTATACACCCTATGAGCAGCTTGTCAATGAAAAGCAGGGACCGTATACCGATGTCTACGCAATGGCGGCCACGATCTATTACTGCTTGTGCGGAAAAGCGCCGGCGGAGTCGCTGAAACGGGTAGGTCGGGCAGATCCGCTGGAAACGCCCGTAAACGCCGGAGCACGTATGTCGCCCCGGCAGGAGAAGGTACTTCTGAAAGCGCTGGCTGTTATGCCGGAGGATCGTTATCAGACAATCCGCGATTTTTATGAAGCGCTCACAGATACTAAGCGGCATGTGCCGGAAAAAAACATAGCTCTAACTGATCTGCCGAAAAAGAAGAGCGCAGTAACAGCGGATGACGGACATGATCAGGGAACTGTATTAAAGGGATCACAGGGATTACAGACATCACAGACTTCAAAGACGTCAAAGACAGTCCCCGTCATTGGGGCCTTGCTGCTGGTTGCGGTTGCAGCTGCGGCCTTTTCGTTCGGGCGGCATCAGCAGCGCAATGACCAACAAGCTCCGACAGTCGAAATTGTCAGGGAGAGTGAGCAGCTGTCAGAAGAAGAGGACCGGAAGGTATCCGAGGCGGAGAGCCAGGCAGCGTCTGAGGCGGAAAGCCAGAAGGCATCCGAGGCGGAAAGCCAGAAGGCCTCAGAAGCGGAGAGCCAGGCGGCGTCCGAGTCTGAGAGTCAGAAGACTTCAGAGGCAGAGAGCCAGAAGGCGTCCGAGGCAGAGAGACAGGCGAAGTCCGAGGCGGAGAGCCAGACAGCGTCCGAGGCAGAGAGTCAGAAAGCGTCCGAGGCGGAGAGCCAGGCGGCATCCGAGGCAGAAAGCCAGAAGGCATCGGAGTCTGAGAGCCAGGCGGCGTCGGAGGCGGAGAGTCAGAAGGCATCGGAGTCTGAGAGCCAGGCGGCATCGGAGGCGGAGAGTCAGAAGGCATCGGAGTCTGAGAGCCAGGCGGCATCGGAGTCTGAGAACCAGGCGGCATCCGAGTCTGAGAGCCAGGCAGCGTCAGAAGCAGAAAGCCAGAAGACTTCCGAGGCAGAAAGCCAGGCGGCGTCCGAGGCAGAAAGCCAGAGGGCGTCCGAGGTGGAGAGTCAGGCGGCGTCCGAGGCGGAGCGCCAGGCAGCGTCCGAAGCGGAGAGCCAGAAGGCGTCCGAGGCGGAAAGCCAGAAAGCATCCGAGGCGGAGAGCCAGAAGACATCGGAGTCTGAGAGCCAGGCGGAGTCTGAGGCGGAAAGCCAGGCGGCATCCGAGGCGGAAAGCCAGGCGGCGTCCGAGGCGGAGAGCCAGGCAGCATCCGAAGCGGAGAGCCAGGAGGCATCCGAAGCGGAGAGTCAGGCAACATCCGAGGCAGAAAGTCAGGCAGCATCCGAGGCAGAAAGTCAGGCGGCGTCTGAGGCAGAGAGTCAGGCAGCATCGGAGGCGGAAAGTCAGGCGGCGTCCGAGGCGGAGAGCCAGGCAGCGTCCGAAGCGGAGAGCCAGAGGGCCTCAGAGGCCGAAACCGTCGTTGAGAAAACAGCGCCCGTGGCCATCGACGAAACGCATTTCCCCGATGCCGTATGGAGAGCGTATGTTCAGGAACGGTTTGATACAGACGGTGACGGGATACTGAGCAAGGAGGAGGCGGAGGCGGTAACGGCCATCGGTACCGTGGACGCAGAGAGTCTTGAGTACCCCGATCCCTATGTCCTGTGGACCGATTACGGAGTGGCAGGGAAAGGCATACACGACCTGACGGGCATAGCGTATTTCACGAATCTGGAATATCTTAACTGCGGGGTGAATAACGAACAGGAGACGCAATCCCGCAACGAGCTGGAGAAGCTGGATGTAAGTGCCAATACAGCGCTGAAGGTGCTGAGCTGCAGTGAAAATCAGCTGACGGAACTGGATCTGAGTTACAATACGGCCCTGATCGCGATTGAGTGCTCCGGGAATCAGCTGTCAGAACTGGATGTGTCTGCAAACACAGCCCTGATCATACTTGAGTGCAGCGGCAATGCGCTTTCGGAGCTGGATCTCAGTGCCTGCAGTGTTCTGGATACGGTCATCTGCCCGGGCAATCAGATCACAGCTCTGAATCTGGACAGCAATCCGGCCATCAATTATCTGGACTGCGGCAGCAATCAGTTAACGGAATTGGACATCAGTAACCTCCTGTCGCTCTGGTATCTGGACTGCGGAGGGAATCCGATTACTGCGCTCGATCTGAGTCATAATACGGACCTGTATTATTTTTCAAGCTATGGTGCTGATGGCGGCTTTGATTTCAGCATTGACTTGAGTGCTAATACCGCTTTGGCGTATTTTGACTGCAATGAGGGACAATCATACACGGGCGTCGGAGACAGTGTGCAGATCTCTGCGCAATGAATGAGCGGCACCGGTAAATCGGGTCAGGCATTTATCGAAAACTCCGACAGATAATGGCAGGCAGATCCGCCATCGTGAGACAGCTTACGATGGCGGATCTTTTTTGCGCGTCAGCGGTCTGTGGCGGCAGTATTGAGTGGCATGAAGAGAAACACACCGCCACTGAAAACGCCACTTCTTGCTTGAACTGGCAATAATCGATATGATTTTATATAAATCTGTGTGTGTTAATAGGCAATATGCACTGAGGTAGTGAGAAATATGATGACAAAAACACGAAGAGTCTTGTCCGGCCCGGCCATGGCAGTCCTTTGCGCGTGCCTGGGATGCGCGGGCTGCTCTGCGAACAGACAGGATGCCGTTCAGTCTTATACGTATGAGGTTCAGGTGAGTGGAGAGACAGAGACGGTTAAGATTACGCTGGATACGTCCGCCGGGCTGGAACTGCGGGACGATAACGGCGGATTTGCGATCGTGACAGAGGCGGGGACGGAGGCTGTTTCAGGATCGTTTGCTGCGGCCTCACTGTTTGATCAGCGACATGATCAGGTCACCGGATCGAGCCAGTATACCGTCTTGGAAGACGACACCACGTATTTCATCTACACGTGTCACGGCACCTCCGGCTGGGAGACAGACTGCGTGGCCAGGCCGCTGGGGGCCGGGGCGGCGGTCGTGTTCACAAGCCTTCTGGACAGCGAGGATGCGATGGAAATCTATCAGCAGATTTCCGTTTCCCTTTAACGCACCGAAGCGCTTCAGGCAGCCGCGGCCGCCGGCGCGCTGACTGATTTGAAGAGGGGTTATGAATAAACAGAAAGAAAACGGCATATTTTTGGAATTGAATACCGACCTGCTGCTTATCATACTGCTGGTGTGTGTGGCCGTGATCCTTGTTCTGCTGATCCTTTTCCTGGTTCGCAGGAAGCAGAAGGTGGAATACTACTTTCTGGAGGATGACGACAACCGCGGCCGCCGGGAAAAGAAAAAGGAAGTAGAGCAGCTTGGCGGAGAAAATGACGGAAGCACGCGGGTGCTTTTCGAGGGACAGGATACCTCCGGATATGGTGATATCTCCCGGCCGCGCAGTCAGGGGACCGGTGCGGGGAGTTGGGCAGAGGTAACGCTCACGGGACTCGGAAGAGGGGGACGGGTGGTTCGGTTTACGGTATCGGAGAATCCGGTTACGCTCGGACGGAGCGGTAAGCGGAGCCAGATCGTGGTGAGCAGTGACCCCAGTATCTCGGGACTTCATTGCGAGATGATGATGCGCGGCGGCACTCTGATGGTGCGCGACCGGGCCTCCCTGAACGGGACGAAGGTCGACGGGAGGGCGGTGGACGCCTTTACACCGGTCAGTGATGGCAGCATTCTGAAACTCGGAGACTGCAGTTTTAAGGCAGAGGTCAGCTGAATGATAGCCACATTTTTGGATAAGATTCCGGTCTCCGATGCGGTACTGGCAGGCATAGAGGCGGGGATCATCGTGCTGATGGCCGCGCTGCTGGTCCTGCGTCATAAAAGGCGGAAGACACAGGAGAAGCTGGCCGGCATCTACAACAAAAGGCAGCGGGATGAAGACCTGATGCTCAAGATCCGCAACAGCGGCAAGGAAGACCCGGTCAAGAGTGTCAAGCCCTATGAGGTCATCTACAATCAGGAGGAGAACTCCGGTGCAGGTATTACCGCGCCGCGTTCCACGCACAATATCATCCGGCTGCAGCTGATCGTTAAAACGAAGGTGGCCGTCCAGAAGTTTCTGGTGGACCTGGATACTGAATTCCGCATCGGCCGCAAGCCGGCGAATGATCTGGTCCTCGACGATGAGATGGTTTCCTCTTCACACTGCGCGCTGATGAACCGGGCGGGCAAGGTCTTCGCGGTTGATCTCCGGTCCACGAACGGGACGGTGCTGCAGCGGCGTTCGGAGAAGATCCGGCTGAATACGAATCCGGTGATGCTCAGAGAAGGAGACAAGCTGGTGATCGCGGGGGACAGCACCGTGGAAATCCATTTCCGATGATGGCTGCTGCATCTGTAAAACCGGCAGAGCGGAAATCTGCGCGTGTCGATGCAGACAGTGACAGAATACCCGAATATCCGCCGCAGAGGCGGACTGTGCACAGGGAGAAAAGATGAGTCTACAGCTTACCATTTATTCAAAGGATGCCTTCGGTGAGTATTTGCTGCCGCCGATCAATAATTCGGATCATACGATCTTGCTGCACAGGGATTTTTTTGCTCTGGCGGAGGATGTGTCTGTCCGGCTGGAGGTGCGCGATCTTGCCTGGAGTTATCGGCCCGATGAGACCTGCCATCTGAGCGGAGAGGGGAATCAGAACCGCACGGCAGCTCTCCGGGGAGGCAGTATTCTGCATCTGAAAACAGCCGCAGAGGAAGATATCGCGGTTTTTGTGCTGGAAAAGCAGGCGCTGATTGCTCCTTATAAAAAGTACAGACTCGCGAACCTGCGCCGCCTGTCCATAGGCCGGGCCAAAGAAAATGATATCTGCTTCAACAACAATAACATGGTCTCCTCGCGCCATGCGGTCATGATGCGCGAGGGCGGCGGATGGAGCATTGAGAATGCCTCCGGCAACGGCCTGTATGTGAATACTTCCTTTGTCAGCGGCCGCTGCATGCTTCATTACGGGGACTATATCAATATCATCGGTCTGCATATGGTCTTTCTGGGTGATGAACTCGCGATCGATGACAGCTTCGGACAGCTGGCCGTGAATATGACACAGAGTCGCCAGGACGCGCCGGTTGAGGCGTCAAAGGCCGGCGAGGCATGGCAGACGAAGCAGGCTCAGGCCGGGAGGACGAAGGCCGGGACCGATGTCAAGACGATGTTCCATCGCTCTCCGCGGAACATTAAAGCACTCAACGCGGAAGCGATCGAGATCGAGGAACCGCCGGCACAGCCGATGGAAGACAGACAGCCGCTGCTGCTGACGATCGGCCCTTCCATGACGATGGCGCTGCCCATGATCATGGGCTGTGTGATGATGATGGTGGCTTCCCGGCAGTCGGGCACTTCCTCGGGGCTGTTTATGTATTCCGGACTGGTGATGGCCGGATCATCGGCCATGATCGGTGTGATGTGGTCTCTGCTCAATCTGCGCTACCGCAGTAAAAAAACAGCGGAGCAGGAAACACATCGATTCGATGCCTACAGCCGTTATCTGGTGCAGAAGACGGACACCATCAAGGCATTGTACGACGAAAACAAGCAGATCCTGGAGAATATGTATCCGGATACGGCTGTCTGCGCGGCGTACGGAAAGAGCAGCGCGTCTCTGTGGAACCGGAATCCGGGGCACGGGGACTATCTGAGCTGTCGCCTGGGTACGGGGAATACAGACTTCCAGGCAGAGATCGATATTCCGAAGGAGAAATTTTCGCTGGACCAGGACGAACTGCGTGAGAAGCCGGCGTTCATTAAGGAGAATTATAAGACCCTGTATGGGGTGCCGATCACTATTGATCTGGAAAAGAACCGGATCACCGGCGTGATCGGCGGGATAGGCATGAAAGGCGCGGCGGAGCTGGCGCGTGTGCTGACTGTGCAACTGGCGGCCGGTTGCTGCTATACGGACCTGAAGATGGTCTATCTCTACAACGAAGAGACGCAGGGAGGCATCGACTGGAGCTTTGCCCGGTGGCTGCCGCATACCTGGTCTGAGGACAGGAAGGTACGTTATGTTGCCGGCAATAAAACCGATGCCAGCGATATCTGTTATGAACTGGCCAAGGTCTTTCGGAAACGGGAGGAGGAAGGAAGCTCGTTTTCCGATGCCGGTTTCCCGAAGCCGTATTTTGTGTTCTTCATCGCGGATCTGTCGCTGATCAGCAACGAGCTGATCGCCAAGTATCTGCTGGAGGCGAAGGAAGAGTACGGGCTGAGTGTCCTGATCTTCACGGACGCGTATGAAAATTTGCCGAACAACTGCTCTTTCGTCATCGAGAATGACAGTACCTTCCGGGGAATCTACAGCCTGACAGGCGATGACAGCAATCGGACGCAGATTACGTTTGATACGGTCAGCACTGAACAGACTGATGCCTTCGCGCGCAGGCTCAGCAATATAGAGGTGCAGGAGACAGAGGTGGGCGGCGAGATACCGGGGCTGCTGACGTTCCTTGACATGTATGACGTTCATCGCCTGTCTGAACTGAACGTCATGAATCGCTGGATCAAGAACCGCACCTACGATAACATCCGCGGCATGCTGGGACAGCGGGCCGGCGGCGTCACCTGTTATCTGGATGTTCATGAAAAGTATCACGGTCCGCACGGTCTGGTGGCCGGCACTACCGGTTCCGGAAAGAGTGAGACGCTGCAGACCTATCTGCTGTCACTGGCCATCAACTACAGTCCGGATGATGTGGGATTCTTCATCATCGACTATAAGGGCGGAGGTATGGCCAACCTGTTCAATGGCCTGCCGCATATGATCGGGCAAATCTCCAACCTGTCCGGCAACCAGGTCAGCCGCGCCATGGTCTCCATCAAGAGTGAGAACCAGCGGCGCCAGCGTATTTTCAATGCCAGCGGGGTCAATAATATTAACAGCTATACCCGCTTATATAAAAACAACGAGGTGACCGAGCCGGTTCCGCATCTGTTCATTATCATTGATGAGTTCGCCGAATTAAAGCGGGAGGAACCGGACTTTATGCGTGAGCTGATCAGCGTGGCGCAGGTAGGCCGAAGCCTGGGCGTGCACCTGATCCTGGCCACACAGAAGCCAAGCGGTACGGTGGACGATAATATCTGGAGTAACTCCAAGTTCCGGCTCTGCCTGCGTGTGCAGGACCGCCAGGACAGTATGGATATGCTGCATAAGCCGGATGCGGCCTACATCACGCAGGCCGGGCGCGGCTATCTGCAGGTGGGCAATGACGAGGTGTATGAGCTCTTCCAGTCCGGCTTCAGCGGCGCCCCGTATGTGGAGGATGAGGCGGGTGACAACGAGATTGCCAGCCTGATCTCGCCTACCGGACGTGTGATGAATACCGGTAAGACCTCGCAGAACCTGCATAAGGAGGCGGCTGAACGGGAGTGGGTCGGCGGCCTGACAGACTGTGTTTTGACCGTCTGCCGCAGGAATCCGTCGCTCATGAGCCGGCAGGCACTGGAAAACAGTGCGACCATGCAGACCGCGATCGACGAAATCTATACGCAGATCCAGGAGCGCGCCATAGAATATCCGGAGAACCGGTACAACACGGAGCGTCTGCGTGAATTCATGAAGCTCTTCCTGGGCGCCATGGAGATGGGAGCTTCTTCCGGTGCAGAGCTGACGGATCTGATCTTGAAGACCGCAGCGGCCGGCGGCATCAAGCTGCCGCAGGAGAAGGAAAAGACACAGCTGGAGGCCGTGAAGGAATACCTCGGGCAGATCGCACGGGCAAACGGCTATGTACGGCAGCATGCTCTGTGGCTGCCGGTGCTTCCGGGTGAAATATATCTCGAAGAGTTCGATGAATATCGCGCGCTCCGCTATACGGCGGATGGCTGGAAGCAGCTTGTCGGCGAATGGCAGATGAGCGCTGTGATGGGAAAAATTGATGATCCGCAGAACCAGTCGCAGTTTCCGCTGGTGGTTACCTATCCGGAGTGCGGCCATATAGCGGTGATCGGATCGGTGGTCAGCGGGAAGAGTACCTTCCTGCAGACGTATGTGTATTCTCTGCTGACGTCTTATTCGCCGGCATATATCAACGTGTACATGATTGACTTCAGCAGCAAGCTGATGGCCGCCTTTGAAGGCTATCCGCATGTCGGTGGGGTCATGTATGATGATGACCCGGAGAAGATCCGCCGGTTTTTCTCCATGATCGAGACGATAGAGCGGCAGCGTAAACAGACGTTCCATGGCGGGAATTTCAGCCAGTATGTCAAGGCTCACGGACCAAACTATCCGGCCATACTGCTGGTCATCGACAACTTCTCGGCCTTTAACGAAAAGACGGAACAGAAATATCAGGATACGGTGATCCGTCTCTCCAAGGAGGGCGGGAACCTGGGCATCTATCTGGTCATTTCGGCTGCCGGCGTGGGCATGAGTGAGCTGCCGGGCCGCGTGGCAGATAATATCAGCTCTGTCTATACGCTGCAGATGAAGGACAAGTATGCGTACGGCGATGTGCTTCACACCATGAAGATTGAGGTGCTTCCGGAAAATGATGTGAAGGGCAGAGGCCTTGTGCAGTCCGGCGCGCGTATTCTGGAATATCAGACGGCCCTGGCCTGCCGTGCCGCCGATGACTTTGCCAGAATGGAGTCCATCGAGGCGGAGGGCGCGGTGCTGACCGGCCTGTGGAAGGGAGAGAGCGCCAAACCGGTGCCGAGTATACCGGAAAAACCGGTCTGGACCGGATTCCGGCAGCTGGAGGGAACTCGCGGCGCACTGGCGCAAAAGGGCCTGATACCGGTCGGCTATGACAACGATAATGCCGAGGTGTATTCCCTGAATCTTCGGGATATCTTCTGCTACGTGATCACCGGCATGCCGCGCACGGGGCGCCGTAATTTCCTGAAGATCCTGATCCGTTCAGCTTCCCTTAAGGGCCTGAAGACGGTGCTGATCGATCTCGACAATGCGGGCTTTGCCTCCGTAGGAAATCTGCCGCATGTCACCTGGATCCAGGATTATGCAAAGCTGCTCGAGTTCAGCGTGAATGAACTCGCCCCTGCCTTTACGGAGCGCAATCAGTTAAAGCATGAGCTTCAGGCAAAGGGGTATGACGAGGATGAGATCTACGGGAAGATGAGCGAGACAGAACCCATCCTGATCTGCATCGCCGGTCTGGAAGCGTTCATGGACAGCATTCGGGATTCGAAGGATTCCATGCAGATGTACTTCGAAAATATCTTTGCGAAGGGAGCACTGCACAATATTTACTTCTTCGGTGTCATGAACATCCAGAACAAGTCCACGCTCGGAATCAATACTGCTTTTAAGAACTTTGTCTCCGAACAGAATGGTATTCATTTCGGCGGCAACGTGGCCGGCGGCGTGCTGAACTTCGATTATGTGCCGTACCGCGAGCAGGCTAAGATTCTGGGCGTGGGTGTCGGTATGCTGGCCGAACAGAACGGGCGTCACGACACAGACAAGGTGATCGTGCCGCTGTCTGACCGGGAGGAGAAAGCGTAGGTTAAAAAACATCCATGCTGAATGTACTGATGGATGTCTCCGAAGAAACAGAGCGGGAGGCCATCCGGAACCGTGTGTCCAGAGAAGCGGTGCCATTGAAACTGCTGCCGGTCACGTATAAGTATGTAGACAGATCCGGAAAGGAAATACGGGTACCGAGGAGCGAATCGGAGATAGCCGTTATGGACATCACACAGCAGGCCGGCCTGGAGGTGGTTCGAAGGGTCAGGAGTCATGACGGGGATCTGCTGCTTCTGCTCATTGCAGACACCTCCATTTCTCCCATGAAGTATGTGAATGCGTCCATACGCGCTGAGGCTTTGCTCCTGAAACCGTGGACCGAACGCATGCTGATGCAGGTGGTGCGCGATGTGCTGGAACTGGAAGCGCAGCGGCGCGAGAAAGCGTCAGCCTTCGCTGAAGATGAACAGGAGGCATTCCTGGCTGAAGCGGACGGGAGGAAATGGTTCATTCCCTACAAAGACATCTATTACTTTGAGGCGCGCTGCAAGAAGGTCTATGTGCGCACGCGCAATGAGGAGATCGGTGTCTACGATACGCTGGATCGAATTGCGGAGCGGCTGCCGGGGCAGTTTCTGCGCTGCCACCGCAGCTACATTGTCAATAAAAGCCGTTTTCTGTCTGTTAAGCTGTCCGAGAATGTCATATACCTGACCGGTCAGATGAGCGTTCCGCTCTCAAGAAGCTACAAGGCAGGTGTGCTGGAGGCGCTGGGCTTATGAGCATGTTCCGTTATTTGAGGGTGGCTGAAGCGGCTTATCTGGCGGCACTCTCAGGCATGGACCGGCTGCCCGGACTGACCCGGGCAGGTTCGTTTGAGATCACAGAACAGGAAATCTATTATGCGCGGTTCGATCTGGAGCGGCGTGGTGTGATGCGGCCGGCTGAGGAAAAAACGGACGAGGCAGCCGACACCATGAGCAAGACGGCAGATATCTGGCAGCGCGTTGATCCGCAGTACCGCGCCATATTCGAGACGATGGCGCAGGCAGAGACGATCCTGCTGGTTAAAAGCTTTGACCCGGAGATGGAGGATGTGCTGATTTTCTGCGGAGCGTGCCTGCTGGAGGAGCGCCTCAGCCTGACACAGAATAAGACGGCAGGCTTTTGCCTTCATGAAGCACAGGAACAGACGGCGATTTCTCTGCTCCGGCAGAACGGGTATCTGCCGGAAATCGTGAGTTCAAAAGATTCCGTTGATCCGGCTGCAGGCTTACCCGGCGGCAGAAATCCGACAGGCCCGGCAGGTGGCCCGGTCACGGAGAAAATCCGCAAACAGCTGCAGGCGGGCCTTACGTGGCAGCCGCTAAGTCAGAATTTTCCCATTCGGATACCCTTTGAATTCTTTCCGTATATGAGGACACAGATCGTTGTCTACAGCATTAAAGAAGAGAAGAACACTGCTGCCTGTGTGTGGGTGAACGTTAACGGAGAGGATTTTTATTACGGGTACGGTCATTACGGGCACGGGGAAGCTGTTTCCGATGGCGGCGGCAACAAAGAGAGGTCCGATGCCGGTGTCGACCATACTGAAAGTGAAAGGGGCCGGAAAACGGAAGCAAATGCGGAGGGCTTCCGGCCGATTCGACCGGAGGAGCTGGAGCGATCTGCTGCTGCATGGAGCCTGTACTCAGAGAGAACGGGGCCGAGCGAATAAGTGCCGGGAGACGGAGAGGAGAAAAGCAATGATCATGACAGATATCTATGTGGCGGCGCTGAACCGGACGTGCGACTTCAAGCTGAACGAGGATGTCCCCATAGCGCTGGTGATCGATGAAGTGCTGGGAATTCTGGCCAAGGAAGTGACGGATCAGGAGCAGCCATCCGGAGAAGGCTTCACGCTGTGTTCGGCGGCACAGGAGACAAAGCTTCCGAAGGACGCCACACTGCGGTCGTGTGGTATCGTCAACGGAGACCGGCTGATCCTCGTATGATCGCAGGATGGTTTGTATGACGCCGCATCGGTCGTTCGTCGCGGAAAATGTGTCATCCGTCAGGAAGCATAGACGCTGTGAAACCGCTTTGCTATACTCCGGATCAGAACGAAGGGCCAACAGAACAAGGCTAATCGGAGAGCAATCAGAAAGCAGTCAGGAAGCAATCAGGAATCAATCAGAAGGAACGAGCTTGAGGCTTATGAATACGGAAATCAGTATCGATAAGATCCGTCAATACGCGGAGGTGCTCGGAACCTGTGAGCGACGGCTGCTTCAGGCCGGGGAGGAGATCGAAGCGGCGATCAACCGCCAGAAGCAGCAGCCCCAGGAGTCATCCGCGCAGGTAGTCGCAGGACTCATCAAGGTGCGGAACCGGCTGGAGGAAGAGGCACACCAGACAGGAAAACTGCAGAGAGCACTCGAGTCTATATGCGAAATCTACCAAAGCTGTGAAGAACGGGTTGCAGATCATGTTCAAAGCGGCGTAAAACCGCAGACGGTATTTCGAAATACCGATATAAGCTGGATCAGAGAAGTGGCTGCGAAACTGGGATAAAAGGAGGAGAAAGATTGTGGAAAAGATCAAGGTGGACACCGGTCAGCTCAGAACCACAGAGGAGACGGTGAGAGGGAAAATCAAGGCAATCAATTCGGCGCTGGACGAAATCCGCGGCCAGATTACGGCCCTCAATCAGATGTGGACCGGAGAAGCCAATGCCACCTTCAACAGTACCTTTCAGCAGGATATTACGGATCTGGAGACGCTGGTGAACAGTATGACGGATATAGCCGATTACGAGAACACCGCACGGGGGGCTTACGAGAATTGTGAGGCCAGTGTGGAAGAGGTGATCGCATCCATACAGATCAGCTAAGTGGATCAGCTGGGAAAGGACGGGGAGCATGAGCATTGAGTTAAAGGTAACTCCCGCTGAGTTGAAGAAGGCGTCAGGGGAGGTCAGCAAAAAGATTGCCGACATTAAGGCGGCCTGTCGGGAACTGGGAGAGACGATCGATAAATCAGCCTCATACTGGGAAGGCGAAGCCAGCAACCTGCACAGAGAGAAGTATAACAAGATTAAAGAGGATATAGAGACAGTCATTTCGACCATGGAGCATCGGCCGGCCGATCTGCTGACTATGGCGGGGCTTTATGATAGTGCCGAGGCTGCGAATATGGGATTAGCGGAAAGCCTTCAGAACTCGCTGATCTCCTGAGGCGGTGAGCGAATGGCGAAGCATAGTCTGATCGGATGAGAGGGGGTGACTAAGATGGTGAAGGACAGTCAAACCATATATTTGGATTATGAGAAAGCGATGAATCAGGTGAAAGCCCTATACGGTCTGGAAGAGCAACTCAAGGGGCTGCATGACAGGGATCTGGCGGACTGTATTGAAGGGATCGGGGCTCACTGGAAGGGTGACAACGCAACAGCCTACTTGAAAAAGGCCGGAGAACTCAGCAACAAACTGGGAACCACCGCTGAAAACATTGGCACGATCGCTGATGCGATAAAACGCATCGCCTGGAACACCTATCAGGCGGAGATGAGAGCCATCGAACTGGCACAACAGGAAGGTTGAAAAAGAACTGAAAATTATACACATGTCAATCATTAAACAAAGGAGGAGAACGACATGGCAGCAGGATACAAAGTTTCAAGCGGAACTCTGAGCGACAGAAAAAGCCAGCTGGAAGCACTTAACACGCAGCTTTCTACCTATAAGGGGCAGTATGAGAGTGTGGCGGGAACTCTTTCGACTGAGTGGGAAGGGGAAGCCAAAGCGGAATTTGATAAAACAGTCAGTGAGAATATGACGATGATCGAAGAATTCCACTCGGGCGTAAAGCAATATATCGAAGCACTGCAGACCATTATTGCGGAGTATGAAACAACAGAAGCCCAGAATAAGATAACGGCCGGGACGAGATGAGATAGTGTCCGGGTCAGGCTAAGATCACAGAAGAGATACCGCAGAGTCAGTTGAGATAAATCAGAACTGACAGGAAGAGACCAAAAAGATTGGATAAAAGATCAGATAAAAGAATCAGAAAAGACCCGGCCGGATGCGGCAGGAAGGAGAACAGACTATGTCAATCGTATTAAAAGTAACCCCGCAGAAACTGAGAACAACTGCTGAAGAATTTAATGCAAAAAATGAAAATATCAGGACTTGCACGGGGGAAATGATCTCACAGATCACCCAGATTAGCGGAGATGTGTGGAGCGGAGATGCGGCGACCGCATATATCAGCAAATTTAAGGGATTGCAGGAGAACATTGACTTGATGTGCACAAGACTGAAGACGCAGGCCAGCAATTTGGAGACCATAGCGATGGAGTATGAGTCTGCTGAGTCGAGCAACGAGAGCCTGGCGAGCGGCCTGGCCAGTTCTATTATCTCCTGAGCCGGCATCAGGACTAAGACTGAGGCCGAGCGGATACACGGATACGGCGAGGACCGGCAACAGCGGGCGAACGACTAATGAGTCAACGCTTCGAAGTGAATACGCAGGCGAAGAGAATGTGAAGGCGATAAGCACTGATATTACACAACTGGGGCCGGTTCAGAACCGAATCTGCAAGCAGTTTCATCAGGAGGAACTCAAAGCTGAAGAATCAGGTGGGATTATAACCATGAAAAAGACCAGGGCGCTTTTCATCGTTGTATGGCTGTTGGCGGTCGAACTGCTGGGAACAGGGCGGCCGCTGTTGCCATGTCTGATGGCGGCGGCCGGGACCGTCATGGAAGTGCAGGCGGCAGATACTGCAACGGATGGTGAGCAGACGAGCTCCAGAGATGCGGAACAGAATGTGGTCCGCGTGGAAGTAAGACTGCAGGCGTATGTGAGCGGCAAGGAGACAGAGGTGCTTGCGCAGCGCAGCGGGTCCGGATTTTTTGTAAAACTGCAGAACGGCGGCGTGCTGGCCGTGACGGCTCTGGATGCCGGTTTCGATGAGGACGAGATAGCCGGGTATACCGAGCAGCTGCGCAGCGGTGAGCAGAAAAAGGCCGATGAGGACGCACGCGCGCAGGCACAGGAGCGGGGCGAGGAGAATGCAGCCACGCTCACGGCCGACCCCGTGAGTGTGGAGGTGAGAGAAACTTTTACCGTACACTTCGGCGGTGATCTGGTGGAGGCGGCAGAGGAAATCGGGCCGGAGAGCCGGGAGCGGCGCATCCGGGTTCTGAGTGTGCCGAGCCTGAGCGGTTCAAACATGGGCCTGCCGCTGGCGGCGGATGCAGAGCAGCAGATGGAGTCCGTGTCTGTGTACGGCTTTTCCTCTAAGACCACAGGCACTTATGCGGCTTCGGATACAACACGCGTCAGGGTGAAGGTGGCTGAAACTTCCGAAGCGGTGCAGGCAAACGATGGCGGAAGAGAGTCCTTCACATTTCGGATCATGATACCGGACGAGGTCAGATCGACACTCGCCGATGAGGCTTTAGTGGGCGGCCCCGTTATCTCCGAAAACGGCGCCGTGCTGGGCGTGTTTGTGGGAGTCACAGGGGACAGCTACTACGGAGAGGCTGTTTCAGCCAAATCCGTTCGGGAACTGTTGAGCCTCCAGGGGAGGACGGCAGAGGAGAGAGAAGAAGAGGTCAGCGAGACTTCGGAAGAGGGCAGGCCGCGTGTGGTACAGATCCTCGCGGTCGCTGCATCGTTTATGGTGCTGCTGACATTATTTAAATACATGCAGGATCTGGTGCGGGCACTGGCGGATAAACACCGGATGCGTGTCCCCGGCAGGAGTAAGACGTCAGCGGTGGTGTACGCACGTATGCTGTATGTCCGGACAAATGAGATTTTGTATATCGATAAAGACAAATATGTGATCGGCAGCCGGCCCGATCTCTGCGATTTTGCAGTGCCCGGATACGATACGGTGGACGGACGGCACTTTTGTTTGCTGGCAGAAGGGCGCGGGTGCAAGATCGTAGATCTGAACACCCGTGAGGGCACGAAGGTGAACGGACGGAAAATCCGGCCGAACGTGAAGGTGCCGATGAAAAAGAACATGGAAATTCAGGCAGGAACCGAGAGATTTGTGTTCCTGGGAAGATAGAGTGCTGTGCAGAACAGAACAGTCGGAGAAATGGTTATGGAGATACGGGGATTGCTTCCCAACGGGTCGCTGGTCAGCCTCAGGAGCAACGGGAAAAAAGTGATGACGGTCGGCATATGTCAGAAGAGCGAGGCAGACAGCAGCCATGTGTACGATTATGCCGGCGTGCTGTATCCGGCCGGATACCGGGATGCTGAAAGCCTGATCCTGTTTGACCGGGAGCAGATCGCGCGTGTCTATATGCTTGGTTATCAGGACGAGGAAGCTTTTGACTTCGCTGCCCGGGTGGAGAGCTATAGCAGCAGATTCGGTAAGGAAGGTGATCCGTCATGAGTGGTCCGAGGATCGTCTATTGCAGCAATAACCATATCTATGATTCCTCGCTGTATTCGGAGTGCCCGTACTGTAAGAAGGTGGCACAGGAACAATCGGTACTTGCACAGCGGCTGGAAGGGCTGGCGGGAAACAACAGCGCCGTCAATCCGGTTGCAGGGTGGCAGCCACCGGATACGGCGGCCGGGCCACTTCGGATGCCGCAGGCTGAAGCGCCCGGAGCATTTCGGATGCCGCAGCCCGATACACGGGAAGACGACGATAATGATGCCACGGAGCTGCTGATGCCGGGCGCATCGGCAGATGACGATCATGATGCCACGGAGCTGCTGATGCCGGGCGCTTCAGAAGATGACGACAATGATGCCACGGAGCTGTTGATGCCGGGTGCATCGGAAGATGACGATGCAACAGAGCTGTTGATGCCGGGAGCCTTTGGTCGAGAGTCCATAGATGAAAGGCAAGGCGGCAAGCAGGGGAACGAGGCAGGGAGAGCCGGTGTGCTGGTATCTGCCTGCAGCAGCGCTCTTCCGAAGGAACTGTGGGCCGGTTTGGAAGAACTGTCTGCCGGGCAGGCAGGGATGTCGTGAACAGACGAGGGGATGAGTGATGAATAATTTTGAAATAGATACCGCAAAACTGGGTACGCAGCTGCAGACTTTTTCAAAGTTAATGACAACGTGCGGAACGTGTAAAGTGAGTCTGGGCACCATAAAGGGGAATCTGGAATCCGGAATGCAATCCGGATCCTATCAAGCTGTGTCTTCTGCATTGGGTGAGGTTGGCGATTCGATGGATCTGCTGGATGCGGATATACAGAATATGTCTGAAGGGCTGAGCAGCATTATCAGCCTGTATGAAGGCGCAGAACAGAAGATTATTGGAGCCGGCAGTGGAGCAGCAAGCGTGCTGGAAGCAGCTACTATTCCGGGAATAATGGGAAGAATAGCTAAGGAAGCGATCCCAGGTTGTGAGGTTGACCCGACGTCCTCTAGTAAAGCTTTTGATCCAACAGTAAAGTCAATTTTAAAGAATATGAAAACCTGGCCGGGTATCGATGATTCCCCGGTATGGCAGGGCCTGAAAAACTGGTGGGAAAAAAACGACTTTACTGTTTACGATGTCGGCAAGAAGGCCGCTGATATAATAACGGGCTTTGCTAAAAAATACAAGAAATCGGTTCCGGCAGAAGACAAAAATCCTGCAGGCGTTAAAGACTTTGATAATGCTGTCGGATTTGTGAGAGTAGTCGGCAGTTTGTTTCAGATGTGGCAAGGTATATCAGATTTAGACTCAAGCGGCAGTCTGGAGGAAACAAAAAAGTCAGCCGAAGATATTCTTACCGGAATTGCTAATGCTGTTTTTGGTATGCTTGGAAAACCGGGGAAGGCAGTGAAAACTATCGCGTTGTCCTACGGGAAGGCAATATTTAAAGGCGCTGAAACATATGGTCAGCTTTCTCAAGACGGTGAAATGACGGCTGCAGAGTGTGGCGAGGTTGGCGTCAGAACATCGGTAGCAGGTTTGTACCAAATGGCGAATACGTTAACTGACGGCTTAGTTGATAAGGTGGCAAATGTGTTTGATGGATCGCCAGATGATATTGCAGATGGCTTAGTTAATTGGACTCAAGAGGTGGGTACAAAGATCGGCAATGCAATCATTAATTACAAGAAGTCAAAGAGTGCTCGAAAAGGAATAGGAGGAGGGGGAGGAGGAGCAAGAGGATCAGGCGGACGATGAGGGGATTCACTCAGCGAGAAAAAACGGAGTTAAAATGGGGCCTCAAACGTATAGCGCAGGATCTTAAAAAAAGGGGCATAAAGAGACTGGATTTACCTGATAACAGAAAATAATCAGAGGAAACCGTTATCAGATAGGATGGAAATTCAGAGGAGAAAGATGGGGTTATGACTATGAAAGAATTAGATGAAATACTTCCTATTGGGAGTGTGGTCAGACTCAGAGGTGTGGAAAGTAAAACCATTATTGTGGGAATCCTGCCGGTCAGTACAGAGGATGAAGAGGAAGAGATACATGATTATATCGGTGTTATGTATCCGATCGGTTTTGCCGGAATGGAGGATGCGCCGCCGTATATGTTTATGCATGAGGATATAGAGGAAATCGTATTCCGCGGTTATGAAAATGTTGAGCAGAAAAAAATGATTCAGACATTGCAGGAACTGCTGGATTCGGTCGGTCAGAGCATTCAGGAAGAAAACGCATAAGAGGAGAGAGCGGTTATGGGAAAGATTGCCGAATTACTTCCGGTCGGGAGCGTAGTAATCGTCAGGGGCAGTACACGTAAGCTGATGATTATGGGAATATTACAGCAGGATCCGCAGACAGAGGATGGCGTATATGATTATCTTGGTGTTACGTATCCCGTAGGCTTTCTGGGGGCCAATGCGGATAATGTCGCACTGTTTAATTCTGATGACGTTACGGATGTGATTTTCAAGGGATACCATGACGAGGAGCGTGAACGCATGCTCGCTGATCTGCAGAAGTTGACGGAGACGGAATAAACGGAGTTTCTCGCAACGGGCATTTCCGGAGTGACGGGCAAGGAGTGCCGGTGTGCTGGCAGCTGCCTGCAGCAGCGCCCTTTCGAAGGAACTGTGGGCGAATTGTGGGCCGGTTTGGAAGAACTGTCTGTCGGGCAGGCAGGGGCGTTGTGAGGCACCGGAGGGAGTATATGGAATTTCTTCAGTCTTACTATACGGACATAGGCATTAAGAGAAAAAATAACCAGGACAGCCTTGCCCTGATAAAGGCCAGAACTGCGGATGGCGATGTCCTGCTGGCTATGGTCTGCGACGGAATGGGAGGCTATAAGTTCGGCGAGTATGCGAGTAAGCTGTGCATAGAGAGTTTTGTGAGCTGGTTCAGGAAGGAACTGCCGGGATATCTGTATGCGGAAGGGGGCATGTCCCGGGTGCTGCCGGACTGGAAGCGGATCATTAAGAATGTGAACGCGCAGCTGTGCGGATTCGGTAAGCAGCAGAACATATCGCTGGGGACTACCCTGACAGCCTTCCTGTTTTACGGCGGCAACTATTATGCGGCACAGGTCGGTGACAGCCGTGGGTATCAGCTGCTTCACAGGCTGACGAAGCTGACACAGGATCAGAGTGTTGTGGGTCGTGAGGTTGAAGCAGGCATGCTGACGGAGCAGGAGGCGCGCAGTGACAAGCGCCGTAATATCCTGCTGGAAAGTATCGGCGTGACAGACAGTGTAAATCCGGAATTTTATCAGGGAAAGATTGAACCGGGTGCCACGTATCTGCTCTGCTCCGACGGCTTCTGGCATGCGCCGAGCGATGAGGAATTGCTCCGCTACTTTGACAGCAGTCAGATTCACGACAACCGTACCTTCCGTATGCACATCAACTATATGATCGAGCAGATCAAGCAGCGCGGCGAGAAAGACAATATCACGGCTGTGGGTGTCATCCCGATGGAGCAGACGGAGGGACCTGGTGAACCATGCAGCACAGCGAAGGACAGGCACAGCCGTGTGAAGAACGGGACGGCGGACGAAAAACGCAGAGGCAGTGCCGCGGAGGCGGCGAAAACCCAGACGGCGAAAGCCCAGACGGCGAAAGCCCAGATGGTGAAAAACCAGACGGTGAAAATACAGACGGCGAAAACACAGACAGCGAAAACCCAGACGGCAAAAGCAGGCGGCGTTCCGGACGATGAGGTGACGGTCCCGATCCTCGCAGATGCGGGAGACAATCCGTTTAATATTGTGCTGAATGTAATCTGCACGCATGCGGACGATATCGCCAACAGGTAAGCGGGGGAAAGCGATGAAAATTTCTAAGAGCAGAATATGGCAGGGTATTTTCTTTGCGCTTCTTCTGATCATGGTCACGGCGGTCATGACGCCGGCGGCGGAGGCTGTCGAGACAGCCGTAGTGGGCGAGAAGATGCTGGCCTATTTGCCGGGCGCGGAGCAAAAGGCTGCGTCGGCCACGGTTCAATGGGGCAATTCCCTGATCGAGGATGCGGAACTGTACGGCATCGGAGAGACAGAAGGATCCGAGATCTGTACGACGATCCTTTTTGACAATTCGCTCTCAATCGTGGAGTCGAACCGGGAGAAACTGAGGTCTGCCTGCCGTCTGATCATCGGCTCGCATACGACTAATGAGCATTTCACACTCGCCACCTTCGACAAGACGGTGAATGTACTGGTAAGCGACAGCACAGATTATTCGGCGGCGCTGGCGGCAGTTGATGCTATTGAATTCATGAATCTGGATACCTACTTCAATGATGTGATCTATGAGACGCTGCAAAGCATGGCGGCTTTGCGGGCGGAAGGGCGTTATCAGCGGCTGATCGTACTTTCGGACGGTACCAATGATCTGGATGTCGGATACACGTACGATGAGATCATCTCACTCGCGTCGGACAGTGGCATTCCGGTGTACATGATCGGTTCGCGCTATGAAAAGCACATCGATGATCTGGAACAGGCGCTCGCCATCGCACGGCGCTCAGGCGGTGGCAGCTATCTGCTGGACGATACGGCGGACGTTAATACGATTGTCAGTGAATTGCAGAGCGAGTTGCCCGGTCAGGTGGTCATAGCGGACATCCCGAACAGTATGCGTGACGGCGGGACCAAAAAAATCGAAGTGACCGTGACGTACGCCGATGGAAGCACAGAGAAGTACTCCGCACGTGTGGACGTGCCGTTTGGCTTGGTCGAGACGGACAAGGTCACCGAAAAGGTAACTGAAAAGATAACTGAAAAGGTAACTGAAAAGGTAACTGAAAAGGTAACAGAGGCCAAAACGCAGACGGAGACGGCGATGGAACCTGAACCGGTGAGCGAGACGGAGACAGAAATACCCGTCACCGCTACACTGATCAGCACGCAGGCCGGGCCGGACGAGAACGATGCGGCTAATAATCTGTTCGGCATACGGATCACGCCGCAGATGCTGATGGCCCTTATAGCTGTGGCTGTAGCCCTGATTATATTAATCATTGCCCTGATGGTGAAGGGAAAGAAGCGCAGCGAGGAGGCCTATACAGCAGGGGCCGATGAGCAGCGGGTAAGTTATGGCACGGGCGGCATCAACGACCAGGATGAGGAAGGCAACGACGAGATGACGGTGCTTTCTGCTGATTCGAATCTGAGACAGGATGATGCTGAGGCCACCGTCCTTATGATGAACGGAGAGGGCATCATCGGCGGCGCAGCCGCATCGGCCTATGTGCTGACTCTGGAATCAGACGATATGAGGCAGTATAGTGCGACCTTCACGGATCGCGTGATCATCGGCAGAAAGAAGACCTGTGATGTGGTCATTTCCGATGATAAGGCAATCTCCGGCACGCATTGCTGCATCGAGAAGAGCGGCGACGACAAGTTTATCCTTACCGATATGTCCTCCTCCAACGGAACGGTTCTGAACGAAAGTAAGATCGACCGACAGGTGGAAATCAGGGACGGGGACCGTCTTGGACTGGGACGCCATTCGTTCCGGGTGAAGATCCGGAAGCAGTAATCAGGAAACACTGCCGGTAACCGGCATGGGATACAGGCAGAACAAACAATGCCGAAGGATGTCGGTGAATGTTGAAGGGAATACAGACGGAAGCAGTACAGGCATGGTGTGGCATGAGGCCGGGAGAAGGCGATATGCGTAAATGGACGAGAAGAACGACAGGCAGACTGGCAGTGGTACTGATTGCTGCCTCCATGTCGATGACGGCAGTATCCCGGGCAGACACAGCGGATTCGCTGCCGGCATCAAGAACCGGCAGAACATATCAGAATGAGAGATGGAAGCACCGGCAAGGCCAGGCCGGGCAGACGGGAGCATCGGAAGGAAGACCTGATGCGACAAAGGACACTCCACCCGCCGATTTCTCAGATCAGTCGGAAGCGATGGAGTGGCTGCCCGGGGAGACGGAGTCGGAAACCGATGGCAAAGCTGAAGAAAGTACTGAAACAGAAATCCGGGAGGAGTCGGAAGGGATATCCGAGGCGACGGTGGTTTTACTGCCGACAATGAGTGCGGCGCAAGCGGAAACTGTGGAAGGACTGTCCGGGGAGATGGAGTCAGAAACGGATGGCAAGGCGGAGGACAGTACCGAGACAGAAAATTGGGAGGAATCGGAAGAATTATCCGAAGGGCCGGCAGTTTTACCGCAGGCCTTGAGTGAGGTACAAGCGGAAACGCCGGAGGGGATGTCCGGGGAGACAGAGGCAGAAAGAGATAACATAGACGAGGACAGTACCGACAGTACCGAGACAGAATTCCGGGAAGAGTCCGAGCCGTTGACGGAGACACAGGACCAGACAGAAACATCCATGCAGGCGGAGACTCCGGCGACGGATTTTCCGGGCGAGCCCATCCACGGAAAGACAGACGAGGGCTGGACGCTGCCGGCCATCCTCTGCGCAGCGCTCGCTGCGGTCATATTCCTGCTGGCCATCCTTATATTCCGAATGAAAGCAAAGCAGAGGAAGAAGGCAGCGCTGAAGAAACGCGGAGAAGAAATGGAGAAGCGGCAGCAGCCGGATGACACGGCGGATTCTTCGGTAACGACCGTTCCCTTAATGGCGCAGGATCAGGACAGAACCATTATGATGTATGATCTGCTGAATGAGCCTGTCCGTCTGACACTGATCAACGAAGCGCATGAGAGTGAGCAATATGAAGTGGATCTGGTGAACAGCCTCCGCATCGGCCGCAGCAAGGCATGTGATATTACCATCGATAATGACCGGAATATGTCGGGTGTACACTGTCGGCTGTTTAAAGCGGATCAGGGCATTTGCATAGAGGACTGCGGTTCTTTGAACGGCACATATCTGAACGACACGCTGGTCACTGAGGCTACCGCTCTGCGTGATGGCGATGTGATCAATATGGGAATGACCAGGCTGATCGTAAAATTCGGAAAATAGTATTATACCAATGGAAAAAGCCAGGCTTTTGCGGGGCGGCATTGTACGAAAGTAGGATGTCAGCTCCGATTTTCTTTATGCTGGCTTTATAACTGACGAATGGGCAGGGCTGCGGAAACACATGTGGTTATGACCACATTTCCCCGGAGCGCGCGACGCGGCAATTCTTTACAAAAAAACTCACCTGAATCCGCCGCCATAGAGTATACTTCGAGTTAGAAAGAATCGCCATCAATGCTATCAACGAATGGCTCAGGGGGTAAAGCGCATGTCAGACTCAATCAAAGAACTAACCGACAAAGCCATCGCGTTCCGCGATGCCCGCAACTGGAAGCAG
>Ga0065709_1029368_pt1 | contig 28001 bp, 22 predicted proteins | sample Hoacrofraction14_2_FD_59096 | JGI IMG/M metagenome (GOLD analysis project Ga0065709, IMG submission 59096) | Hoatzin crop microbial communities from Cojedes, Venezuela, sample from fiber fraction 14 v1 | ecosystem: Host-associated > Birds > Digestive system > Esophagus > Crop | place: Venezuela...
GAGAAGCGCAAGGGTACTTATAATGTTATCAAGATCGATCCTGACTATGTTCCCGCGCCTGTGGAGAGAAAACAGGTGTTCGGTATCACTTTCGAACAGGGACGCAACGAGATAAAACTCGATGATGATGCTCTTTTCCAAAATATCCCGACGAAGAACAAGACGTTCACAGCCGAGGCCAAGAGGGATCTGATTATCGCTCTTATCACCCTGAAATATACGCAGAGCAATTCCGTATGCTATGTGAAAGACGGTCAGGCTATCGGTATCGGTGCCGGTCAGCAGAGCCGTATCCACTGTACCCGCCTGGCGGGCAACAAAGCTGATATCTGGTGGTTGCGCCAGCATCCGAAGGTTATGAATCTTCCTTGGGTGGAGAAAATCCGCAGAGCCGACAGAGATAACACTATCGACGTGTATATCAGCGAAGATCATGATGATGTCCTTGCCGACGGAGTATGGCAGCAGTTCTTTACCGAGAAACCTGAAGTACTGACGATGGAGGAAAAGAAAGCATGGATAGCCAAGAACACTAAGGTGGCTCTCGGCAGCGACGCGTTCTTCCCCTTCGGCGACAATATCGAAAGGGCTCATAAGAGCGGCGTGGAGTTTATCGCCCAGGCTGGCGGTTCTGTCCGTGATGATAATGTTATCGACACCTGTGACAAGTATGGTATCGCGATGGCCTTCACCGGCGTCCGTCTGTTCCATCATTAAAAAGTATTCTGACCATGGCAAGCAGAGATGATATAGATGCAGTGATCTCCGGTGGCGGAATATTCTTCGGTCGGGGAGGAGACAGGCCTCAGCAGGACGACAAGATAAAAACCAAAGCGAAGAAAAAGAAGTATATCACCGGTGCTCATGGTAGCGGTTCGGCCCGGCAGAAGGCTAAATATCGCCAGCAGAGGGCCAACCGTCATAAGGGGAAATAGACTATCTCAGCATTATTGCTGTGTAGATACGCCCGGAGTTGATTGTCATCCTGCGGGCAGAGAAGAAAACATCCGAATGCTTGTATGTACAGATGCCGGCTATTTGGATGTTTTCTTTTTTTATTCCGGCATCGGTAAGTTGCTGTTTGTTGCATTCCCAGAGATCGATGTGCCATTTTTCGCTATCCCCGGTCATGGCAGGGTATCTTTTCGCGATATCCGTCATATTAAAACCATGGTTCGCGAAAGTATCGTAAACTTCGGCTCCCACCTCGAACGATTCGAGTGATATGCCGGGACCGATTACTGCTTTCAAATCCTGCGGGGCGGTATTGAAAACTGTTTTCATCTCTTCCACCGCCTTTGAGGCAATCCTTTCCACCGTGCCCCTCCAACCGGCATGAACGGCCGCCGCGGCTCTGTTTCTAGCGTCATATAACAATACAGGTATGCAGTCGGCGGTAGATACTCCGATGCAGATGCCTCTGCCGGCAGTCATCACTCCGTCTACTCCGTCTATCACTCTCTTTCTGATAGGGGAGGGGAGAGAGAAAAAATCCTCCGTGATAAGCCGTATCTCCGTTTTGTGCACCTGATGAGGGATTACCAGTCTGTCAGTATCGATTCCGAGTTCCGTTGCCAGAAGACTGCGGTTCCGGAGGATATCATCCGCCTCGTCACCGCAGAACTCGTTGATATTGAATTCCCCGTACCTGCCTTTGCTAACGCCTCCCCGTCTTGTCGACGAGAAGACGGTAACATCGTCTCCGAGATCATATTTATAGAGATCCGGCTTCATAATTCAATCTTCGTATTCGAAATCCTCGAGGTCCTCGATATCGTCGGCATCCTCTATCTCGTCATCGTCGAGGAATACGATATCATCCTCGCCCTCGTCCTTCATTTCCGATGCGAAGACCGACATGTCCTTGTCGCGATGCACGAGAGTATCCTCGGCGGTGATCTCCTGCAGTTTGTTGCTCTCGCTGTTGAGTTCTTTCCAGAGGATGTCCTTCAGTTCGTCAAGCCCTTTGTTTGTCACCGACGAGATGAACACCACGGGAATATCCTTCGGACAAGTGTCGCGCAGCATCTCGATAAGTTCGTCATCGAGAAGATCGCTCTTCGTCACTGCCAGCACGCGATGCTTGTCGAGCATCTCAGGATTAAACTGCCTTAGTTCGTTGAGCAGTATCTCGTATTCTTTCTTTATGTCGTCGGTGTCGCCGGGAACCATGAAGAGCAACAGAGAGTTACGCTCGATATGGCGGAGGAAGCGCAGTCCCAGTCCTTTTCCTTCGCTCGCCCCTTCGATAATTCCGGGGATGTCGGCCATCACGAACGATTTCTTGTCGTGATATTCGACGATGCCGAGGGAAGGCTCGAGGGTGGTGAAGGGATAGTTGGCTATCTTCGGACGGGCACTCGAGAGTGCCGACAGAAGAGTACTCTTTCCGGCATTGGGAAAACCGACGAGACCCACGTCAGCGAGGAGTTTCAGTTCGAGGATCACTGTCATCTCCTGCATCGGCTCGCCCGGCTGCGCGAATCGCGGAGCCTGGTTTGTCGCGGTGCGGAACTGGTAGTTGCCCAGTCCTCCCCGTCCGCCTTTGAGCAGCAGAACCTCCTGTCCGTCGTACGTCACGTCGCACACATACTTTCCCGTTTCGGCATTATACACCACCGTACCGCAGGGCACGTCGATATATACGTCCTTGCCGTCGGTGCCGTGGCACTTGTCGCGTCCGCCGTTTCCGCCGTGTTCGGCTTTCACATGGCGCTGGTATTTCAGGTGGAGCAGTGTCCAGAAGTTATGGTTGCCGCGGAGATAGATGCTTCCGCCCCGTCCTCCGTCGCCACCGTCAGGTCCTCCGTTGGGCTGGTATTTCACGTGTCGGAGATGCATACTCCCCCGGCCGCCCTTTCCCGAGCGGCAGTAGATTTTTACGTAGTCTACGAAATTTGATTCAGGCATTTTCTATGTCTGTCGTAAATTATAAGTTGTCTATTACCTTGCAGATATCAGAGAAGATACGGTCGAGGTCGCCCAGACCGTTGATATGGTTGTGTATTCCTTCTTTCTCATACCAGTCGATGAGCGGTGATGTCTGGTTGTGATATACGTCGAGGCGCTTCTTGATCGTCTCTTCGTTGTCGTCAGAACGGCCGCTCTCCTTACCCCTCTTGATAAGACGGGTCATCAGTTCGTCTTCGGGCACGTCGAGTTCTATCATCGCAGCCACCTTGTGACCTCTCTCGGCGAGCATCGTCTTAAGAGCCTCTGCCTGCGGGATGGTACGGGGAAAACCGTCGAAGATCACTCCCTTGTGGTCCTTGCCGAAACTGTCGTAGACGCTGGCGAGGATGTTTACCATCAGGTCGTCGGGGATAAGCTGTCCGTTATCGATAAAACCCTTGGCTGTCTTTCCGAGTTCGGTGCCTTCTTTTATCTCTTTGCGGAGCACGTCGCCCGTAGAGATGTGGTTGAACCCGTATTTCTCGATCATCAAGTCGCTCTGGGTGCCCTTGCCGGATCCGGGGGCACCGAATATTACAATATTTTTCATTTCAGTCTCTTGTATTTATATGTTTTATTATTCTTCGTCTCCGCACACCGTATAGATATCCCTCAGGTTGCGGCCTTGCTGGTCGTAGTCGAGACCGTAGCCCACGATGAAGTCATTGGGGATTCTGAGGGCTACGTACTCAATGTCGAGTGGCACCTTCAGGTTGTCGGGTTTTAGCAGCAGCGTACAGATATGTATCGATTCCGGATTCCTCGTGTTGAGGGTATCAATCATCCTCTGCATGGTGAGTCCCGAGTCGACGATATCCTCCACGATGATCACGGTGCGGCCCTGCAGGTTTTCGTTGATGCCGATCACCTCCTTTACCTGTCCTGTCGACGTGGTGCCCTCGTACGATGCCAGTTTCACGAAGGAAATCTCCGACGGGATGGTGATTTCCCTCATCAGGTCGGCGGCAAACACGAACGATCCGTTGAGCACGGCCAGGAAGATGGGATTCTTGCCCTCCATGTCCTGGTTGATCTGTTCCGCCACTCGTTTCACTCTTTCCAAAATCTCTGATTCGGGGATAGACGTTTTGAACGTTTTATCCTTAATTTTTACGATGCTCATATTGCTTTTCTTTTAAATTTGCCACAAAATTACTAAAAATATCCCAAATACTGCCATAAGTTAGCATTAATTTTGTATTTTTGCATGTATGAAAATATTTACAGGGGCTCAGATACACGAGCTTGACAAGTATACTATAGAAAAAGAACCCGTCAAGAGCATCGACCTTATGGAGCGTGCCGCGAGGACTCTTACTGTTGCTATCACCCGCCGCTGGAGCAGTGACACACCTATTGTCGTGTTTGCCGGACCGGGAAACAACGGTGGTGATGCGCTTGCCGTGGCAAGGATGATGGCCGAACGGGGATACGACGTGCAGGTGTTTCTCTTCAATATCCACGGTCATCTGTCGGACGATTGTGCCGAGAACAAGGCGAGACTCGCAGCACAGAAAAAAGTGCGAAATTTCGTGGAGATACGGCAGGAATTCGATCCTCCCGTCCTCGATGCCGGCACCCTCGTCATCGACGGACTCTTCGGCACGGGACTGGACAATCCCCTCAACGGAGGTTTCGCTTCTCTCGTGAGATATATCAACGCATCCGAGTCGAAAGTGGTGAGCATCGATATTCCCTCGGGCATGATGACCGAGGACAACTCTCTCAATATCAAAGCCAATATTATCCGTGCCGATCTTACCCTCACCCTCCAGCAGAAGAAACTCTCTTTCCTTTTCGCAGACACGCAGAAATATCTCGGTGAACTGGAGGTCCTTGATATCAATCTCAGCAGGGAGGGCATGGCGGAGATGGATACCGACTTCACCGTTATCGAGGAATCAGAGGTCAGAGAACATCTGCTTTCGCGCAACCGTTTCGCACATAAGGGCAATATGGGGCACGCGCTGCTTCTGGCCGGCAGTTATGGCATGGCCGGAGCCGCTATCCTCGCCACTCGGGCCTGCTTGCGTTCCGGTGCCGGCAAGGTGACGGTACGCACTCCGCAGTGCAATAACGAGATAATGCAGATCGCCATACCTGAAGCTATCGTCAGTGCCGACGAGTCGGAAAATATCATTACCTCGTCGATGGAAACGGATAATTACGATGCTGTGGGTATCGGTCCGGGCATCGGTCAGGATGAGGATACTGCCATCGCCGTCATAGGACAGGTGCGACGCGCCGACATCCCGGTGGTCCTTGATGCAGATGCCCTGAATGTTCTCGCTAAACATAGTGCATGGCTCGAACAACTGCCGCAGGGGGTGATCATGACGCCTCATCCGAAGGAGATGGAACGGCTCGCCAATCTTCATAATGTGGAGGATTACGAAATCCTTGACAATGCTCGTGAGATGGCGAAACGCCATGGGGCGTATGTGGTGCTCAAAGGACACTATACGGCAGTATGCATGCCCGACGGAAGAGTATCGTTCAACAGTACCGGTAATGCCGGTATGGCGACGGCAGGCAGCGGCGATGTCCTCACGGGTATCATCACCAGTCTGCTGGCCCGCAGATACAAGGCCGAGGAAGCCTGCAAGATAGGAGTATATCTCCACGGACTGGCAGGTGATCTGGCAGCCGAAGAACTGGGCGAGGAGAGTCTTGTGGCGGGAGATATCATCCGTTATCTGCCGAAGGCGTTCCTCCGCTTGAAACAAGAATAGATAAATACTTCATAAAAGCAAAATATGATGAAAAAGATATTTACTGCTGCGCTTCTGACTCTTGCCGGACAGACGATGGCGCAAAACACCTATTATCTGCCGGCCACGGCGCTGAAGATCAGAATGCAGATCGAGAAGACGCAGTTCGCTCCGGGAGAGTTTTACCAGTATTCCGAAAAATATCTCAGCAAGAAGGATGTCAGCGGAGTTCCGTCGACATCGTATAAGATTATTGACATGAGCATCACTCCCGTCGGTGTCCGCGATACGGCGAAGTGCTATACTCTCAAGGCCAACAAAAACGCCGCCTTCAAGATGGAATTCTCTGAGGACGGTTTCCTTACTGCCATCAATGCCGATCCGATAACTGTCGAGGAGACAAAACCGTTCGTGCCGGCGGAGAAGGCTCCCGCCCTCGATCCTCACCAGTATATGAATCAGGATATCCTCTCGGCGGGAAGTACTGTGAAGATGGCTCAACTTACAGCCCAGGAGATCTATGATATCAGGGAGAGCAAAACACTGCTCAACAGGGGCGAGGCGGAGTTTATGCCCAAGGACGGACAACAGCTGCGCATCATGCTCGACAATCTGAATACTCAGGAGGCGGCTCTCACACAGGCTTTCCTCGGAGCGGAGACAAGAGATACTTCCGAGGTGGAGATTACTTTCTTTCCTGACAAGGAATGTAAGGATGAGCTGCTCTTCCGTTTCTCCAGGAACTTCGGTTTTGTTGACAAGGATGACCTTGTAGGATTACCGTATTACGTGACGGTGGAGGACAAGCATGCCACTCCCAATAATAATACTCCCGATGAGAAGAAAAAAATCGGACCGGCTGATATCATGGTTAATGTTCCCGGTAAGGTGAAAATGACGATCACCCGAGGCAACAAAGTAATCAAGGATTTCGATTTCTATGCGGGACAGTTCGGGTATGTCGACAATCTCGAAGGCGAACTGTTTACCAATAAGAAATTTATTACTCATCTTGTTCTCAATCCCGTAACGGGAAGTGTCGAGAAGATCGAGACGGAGCAGGTAGGGAAATAATATGATAAGGGCCGCACCAGATTGATGATGCGGCCCTTACTATGTCTTGTCGTATGGATTACCACTTGTCGTGTGTGACGATGGTGTCCACCCAGTGATGATCCTTCGGGAAGGCTTCTCCGTTCCATGCCTTCATCTGTGTCCAAGGCTGTGCCTCGCAGGTCCAGAAGTCATGGCTGGCGGGCAGTCCCAGGGGCATAAAACAGAGTGATGTCATGTAGCACGATCCGTTGTTGGTATACCAGTCGGCGGTGTCGGGCTGTTTTCCGCAGAATCCGATGGTGAGATAACCCTTCTCGTTGTAATTGTTCTGCGTGTCAAACATACGGTGCATGGTCTTTGTCAGCGCCGCTCTCACCTGTCCGTTGCCCAGTTCCTTCGGCAGTTTCTGATACCAGGCCATAAGAGCCAGGGGCTGCAGTGCTGCGAGGCGGTATACTATCGATCGTCCGATGACGGGGAAGGTTCCTTCGGGAGAGATGAACCTCTCGAGATATATCGATGCCTTCTGAGCACGCTTCAGCTGACGGTCGTAGTATTTCTGATAGTCGAAACGGGTGTTGGCCTTGGCGTCAATCATCGACTGTATCGTCTCCAGATACATGGCGTGGAACACATAACTGCCGTAGTAGTTGAATGCGAATACCGGTCCGTCGGCAAACCATCCGTCACCGACATACCACTCCTCGCACTTTCTCATCGCCATATCCACCCTGAACTCGTCGTATTCGGCACCGGCCTTAGCCATAAAACTCTCTATCACCGACGAGAAGAGCAGCCAGTTGGTATACGGCGGGTCTATCTTGCGCAGTTTCTGAAACTCCTTGAAATATCTTTCCTTGGTGGTCTTGTCGAGAGGCATCCACAACTGATCGTAGGCTCTCACGAAACTCTCTGCGATATATGCCGCATCCACCAGGTTCTGTCCCGAGACACCCCAGCAGAGATAGTCGGGCGAATCAGGATCCACGGCATTCTTGTAACTCTTCAGCGCCCACTCCCTGAGCTGCGCCCTCTGTTTGCTTTCCGCCGTGCCGTCGTCGGGGAGAGCCAGCCACGGTGCGATGCCGGCCATCAGACGGCCGAAGGTCTCCATATACACCACCTTCCTGTTGCGGCTGTCGAACGAAGGACTGAACTCCGTCTGCATATTCTTCTGCAGTTCGCCCTTGCTCATATTCTCCAATACCGGCTGAGCCATCTGGTACGCCAGCTGGCACCAGTACTCGCGGTCGCTCTGTTGCTTCTGTACTTTCTTCTTCGCTCCCATCGGCAGTACCATGAGCAAAGAAACAATGATAATGATCGATTTCTTCATGTTATATCTCTTGTCAGGTTAGTAACAATAAGAGGGACTTTGAAGATCCGTTATCCCCAAGCCCCTCTTAACAAAATGATATATAAATCCTATTGAGAATTATTAATCGCAGTTTGCCAGTTTGTTGTCAGAACCGAGCACGTCGATGATCTTGTGCTTGTACATCTCCTCCATGAGGTCGCGTGCGGGACCGCAGAACTTACGCGGGTCGAACTCGGCGGGTTTCTCTGCCAGAGTCTTGCGCACTGCAGCGGTGAATGCCAGACGGGAGTCAGAGTCGATGTTAATCTTGCATACAGCGCTCTTCGAAGCCTTGCGCAGCTGCTCCTCGGGGATACCTACTGCATCAGGCAGCTTGCCGCCGTACTGGTTGATCATGTCCACATACTCCTGGGGAACGGAAGAACTTCCGTGGAGAACGATGGGGAAGCCGGGCAGCTGCTCCATGATAGCGTCGAGCACGTCGAATGCCAAAGGAGGAGGAACGAGGCGTCCTGTCTTCGGGTCGCGTGTGCACTGCTCGGGTTTGAACTTGTATGCACCGTGGCTTGTACCGATAGAGATAGCCAGAGAGTCGCAACCGGTCTTCGATGTGAAGTCGATAACCTCCTCGGGCTTTGTGTAGTGAGATACCTCAGAGGCAACCTCATCCTCTACACCTGCCAATACGCCGAGCTCACCCTCGACTGTCACGTCATACTTGTGAGCATATTCCACAACCTTGGCGGTCAGTGCTACGTTCTCGTCGTAGGGCAGCGAGCTACCGTCGATCATTACTGAAGAGAAACCCATGTCTACGCAGCTCTTGCACAGTTCGAAGCTGTCACCGTGGTCGAGGTGGAGAACGATCTCAGGATGCTGGCATCCCAGTTCCTTGGCATAAGCCACAGCGCCCTCTGCCATATAGCGGAGAAGAGTCTGGTTGGCGTAGTTGCGTGCGCCCTTTGATACCTGCAGGATCACCGGCGAACGGAGTTCTGAACTAGCTTTGATGATAGCCTGAAGCTGCTCCAGGTTGTTGAAGTTGAATGCGGGTACTGCCCAACCTCCATTGATGGCTCTCTTAAACATCTCACGGGTGTTTACAAGGCCTAGTGTTTTGTAATCTACCATAATTAATATCTATTTAAAAAATCAGTCTTTCAATTTTTCCGCAAAGGTACAAAAAATATTCCAATTATCAGCGGCTGCAACATTTTTTAATATAGTAGCAGGCGGGAATGCAACCTTCACTTTACATTCTGGCGGTTTAAGCTCATTGCGTAGAGCATCACCACGATATAGCCTGCCAGAGGAAGCACGAAGGGGATCACGAAATTACCTGTCGTATCCGCGATGAGTCCCATGAGCAGGAATCCGCAGCCTCCCACGGGCGTCATCATCAACAGCGACGAGGCGCTCTTCGTCAGTGATCCCAGTCCGCTGAGGGCGAGGGAGAATATCGTGGGGAACATGATTGCCTCGAAGAGGTATATGCCGATTAGTGCGACGAGCGATACCGTCTCGATGTTCATCAGCACCACCGCCGTGCATGCCACGGTACCGATGCCGCAGATGAGCAGCATCTTCTCGGCTTTCACCCTGCGCATAATCCAGCTGCCGAGGAATCGTCCCACCATGAAGAAGGCGAGGGCGCAGGTGAGCACTACCGACGCCGTCTTGGCTGTCATCCACTGCTCTCCTGTCACGAAGTTGATGAAATAACTGTTGATGCTGATCTCCGACACCTCGTAGGCCAGCAGCGCGAAGAGTCCGAATACGAACGACTTATGCTTCCACAGCTCGGCGAGATTCTTCCGGCCGTTGACTGTCTTCCCGTCTTCTTTCTCTTCGTGGCTGATCTCCGGCAGTTCCACATGGGAGAACACCAGCGCAATACCGAGTACTATGCATCCTAAGATGGTATACGGCACTGCGACGTTGCTCTGATCCTCAGAACTACTGAAGAGAAACTGCCCCACGGCGAATGTGGCGAAGAGACTTCCCAGTCCGTTGAACGACTGCGAGAAGTTGAGTCTGCTCGTTCCCGTCTCCTTCGGTCCCAGTTCCGTGACGTAGGGATTGGCTGCCGTCTCGAGGAAGGTCAGTCCGCATCCTATCACGAAGAGGGCGGCGAGGAAGGCGTAGAATGTGCCGGCCATCGTGCCCGGGATAAACGACAGGGCTCCGATGCCGAAGAGCAGCAGTCCGAATACCACTCCGCGGCGGTATCCGTATTTGTTGATGAAAAGTCCCGCAGGGATCGCCATGAGGAAATACCCCAGATAGGTAGTCACCTGTATCAGCGCCGACTGCGTGATAGATATATCCATTGTGTTCTGGAAGTGTTTGTTGAGCACATCCAGTATGGCCCTCGAGAATCCCCACAGGAAAAACAGCGTGGTGATGAGGGCGAAAGGTATGAGATATTGTTTACTTGTCAGTGATGACTTGCTTTTGGTATCCATAACAATAAAGAAGTTAGCGGCCTGTTGTAGCAAGCCGCTAACTGATTTGGTTTATAATGTTAATCTTCTGCCGGTTCGATCATTTTCCAGAGGAAAGCAGCGATGGCACCGCCGATAAACGGACCTACGATAAATACCCAGAGCTCGCTGAGTGCCTGACCTCCCTCGAAGAGAGCCGGACCGATAGAGCGTGCGGGGTTGACCGATGTTCCTGTATAGTGGATGCCTACCAGATGGATCAGAACGAGAGCCAGACCGATAGCCAGGCCTGCGAAGTTGTTAGTGGCGCCGTTGGTCTTCGATGTAGCGCCGAGCACTACGAGTACGAAGAGGGCTGTGAGCACGATCTCCACTACCATGCCACCCACGGGGCTCAGTCCTGCGGCACACGCGTTGGCACCTGTCGTCGTGCCTTGTGCCAGACCCGGAGCCAGAGCTACGATACCTGCCAGTACTGCTGCCGCGATGATGGCTCCGATGCACTGGAATACCATGTACATACCGCAGTCCTTGGCGTCCATCTTACCGCTGAGGAATACTCCCAGGGTGATGGCGGGGTTGATGTGGCAACCGCTGATGCCTCCGATGGTGTATGCCATAGCTACTACGGAGAGGCCGAATGCCAATGCCGTTCCTACTACTGATGCAGTGTCGCTGCCGCAGTTAAGACTTACTGCCGCGCCGCATCCCAAGAATGTAAGTACGAATGTACCTACCATTTCTGCCAAATACTTTTTCATAATTTCTTAAGTTTAAAATTATTATTAGAGTTCTGTATAGTCAAAGTATGTGAATTCTCCGATGCCCGTTATCGACGTCATGCCGATGGTCACTCCCGTGAAACCGCCGGCCACCTCGGTGCTCAGCAGCGAACAGTTCTGCGCCGCCAGTTCGGCATACGACTGTCCTCCGTCGGTGGAGTAGAGGAAACGGTACATATCACCGTCGCTCTCCACTCTCAGTCTTACGATGCTGACATCCTTGGGCAGTTCCGCGAGTGCTACCATGGCGTTTATCGATTTCAGTCTCACCCCGAGCATCACGGCATGGTTGCTCACGAGGAAGTCGAAGTGTCCGTCGTTGATCTGGTATACCGTCAGTCCGTAGGCGTAGGGTGCTTCCGTGCGTGACATTTTTATCTCCGTCTCCACCCTCATCTTCGGACTCTCCTGTCTTATTCCCACGAATGTCGGCTGGAAGTTGTCTCCCAGTTCTCCGTGCGCCGTGAGTTTCAGCGAGCCCTTGTGAATCTTATAGTTACCCTTTATGGGATTCTGGAGATAGATGAACTCCGGTCCGAGGGGCGCGTCGAAGTCGGCTCTTACCTTTCCCGATCTTCCCTTGGCGCCCTGCTGAGGCAGCAGCCGTGCCGTCATGACGGTGTCGATAGGATTACCCTCGTTGATCACCGGCCACTCGCCGTCTTTCCATTCCACGGGAGCCACGAATGTCTCTCTGCCGAGATGGTGATACGAACCGCCGAAGTTTCTGTATGCCAGGAAGGTGATCCACCATGAACCGTCTTCGGCCTGCACCAGGTCGCCGTGACCGGTGCCCTGTATCTGTTTTGTCTGCCCTTTCTGGTTGCAGTTGGTGAGGATGGGGTTCTGCGGACAACCCTCGTAGGGGCCGTATATATCCTTCGCCCTGGCGATTGTCAGTTTGTGTGCCAGTTCGGTGCCTCCTTCGGAAATCAGCAGATAGTAGTATCCGTCTTTCTTATAGATATGCGGTCCCTCGGGATATCGTCCTCCTGTGCCCCGCCATATCGGTTTGCTTTCCGTGAGTTGCTTGCCGCTGTTCTCGTCGATTTCGCAGAGCATGATGCAATCATTTGGATTACTCATCATATAACATTTGCCGTCCTCCCAGAAGAGCGACGGGTCGATGCCTTGCTGCGAGAGCCATATCGGTTCGCTCCACGGTCCTTCGGGTTTCTGCGCCTTCACCATGAAGTTGCCTCCGTTGCCCACATTAGTGGTAATCATATAGAATGTGCCCTCGTGGTATCTTATCGTGGGGGCGTAGATGCCGAGCCACGAACTGGCGCCTTTCAGGGGCAATTGTGATTCTCTGTCGAGGATATTGCCGACGAGTTCCCAGTGTATCATGTCTTTGCTGTGATACAGAGGCACTCCGGGGAAGTATTGGAACGAGGAGTTCACGAGGTAGAAGTCGCTGCCGACTCTGCATACCGACGGGTCGGGGTGGTATCCCGGAATCACGGGGTTCCTGTATTCCGTCTTCTGTGCACCGGCCGTAACGGCGATGACGGCAAAAAGAATCGATGTAATCAACTTTTTCATCATTCTGTCGGGTTTTAGATTACTTTTCCTTGCAAAGATAGACAAAATATTAATAACTTCCAAAAAATTGACAAAGTTTTTTAGAAAATTATTAAACGAGGTTTATTTTATCATAAAACAAGAGGGGTCTCGTTCTCCTTCTTGTTATTTTTCATTACCTTTGCCCGCTGATATATAGTTTCTGTGATGGCAAGATCCCTCTCCAACCCTGTTTTCCGGCGAGCAAGCCTGTTTATAGTAATGCTTTTCGCCTCTTTGGCTCCTCTCTCCGCAGCCGACACCATCGTCGTCGTGAGTGCCGAGACGCTTGTCCCCATCCGCGACGTCAGGGTATACCTCGATCACAAGGCATCGGTGGCGACGAATTATGAGGGTAAATTCCTGCTCTTCCATAAGGACTTCAAGGAACTGCATCTGCGACATCCCTCTTTCCTCGAGCGTGTGCTCTATCCGGAGGAGATAAAAGGCGACACCGTCCGTCTGCTGCCCAATTCGAAAATGCTGTCCGAGGTGATTGTTGACGGCAGAATTCTGCCGAAGAAGTTTAATGTGCTTACTCCGACCGACGCCCAACTGTTGTCTGCCCGTCCCGATATCGGCATCGATCTGATGAGTGTGGTGAAGTCGGTGGCGAAACTTATGGGATATCGGAGCAAGACAGAAGAGCGGCACCGCAAGGCTCTTAAGAGTCTCGAAAACTACTAGACAGACGAACTCCAGTCCTTGACTCTGCGAGTCTTTCTGTCGAAAGCAATTCCAAGTTTGATCAGTTTGCGGCTGTCCATGGCAAAAGGAGCGGCGTAATTATTCGTCTCAATCTGCTGCAGGGCCGTTTCCGCGCTTTCATCATATTTTATTTCGATGATATAGATGAGGTCGCGGGTCTGTATGACCAGATCCATGGATCCGTCAGAAGAATGTTTTTCCACCTGACAGAATAATCCTACCATCATGAAAATCACGTTCAGTGTGTTGTGGAAATATTTCTCGGAATCCCCGGCGATAGCGAAATCAAGGTTGGCATAGAGAGTATTCAACCGCTTCATGAATTTCTCTACTTCCCCGGCTCTCACTTCTCTGGCGAATGCCCTGGCGTCAAAAATGGTGTTTTCATATTTGTCGTGGAGATAGGCAGGGACGAGAGCTTCCGTAAAACTGTTTTTCACTTCTTCGTTGGGGAAGTCGAGCTCATACTCGTCGAATTCCTCGTCATAGCTTTTGATAGTGAGATAGCCGGTCTGATACATTATCGGCAGAGGGTTGGATCTGAAACTTTCCTTGCCGCCCAGTTGTTCCGACGACACCCTGCCGCCGCAGAGAGCATCAACGCTGAGGTTCGAGTCTCTCAGGAGAGTGGTCAGAAGGCCAGGGGTGCCGGTGGCAAACCAGAACGATCCGAGTTCTTTGGCATCCAGCGCGTTGATCACGGAGAAGGGATTGTATATGCCGACACCGTTCTTGCAAAAGTGGTATCCGTCATACTTCTTCCTTATCTTTTCCCTCATGTCGTCATAACTGATACCGTTGATATCCGCCAGTTCCTGTATCGGTTCGTGGCAGTAGGTCTCGAGTTCCTCGTCCGTGATACCGCAGATAGCCTGGAAATCCTTCCGCATGCTGATGTCCTTGGGCTGGTTGACATCACTGAAGACGCTGATCTTCGAGAATTTCGTCACTCCCGTGAGAATACCGAAGCGGATATATGCGTCAGCCGATTTCATCACGCCGTAAAACGCTTTCAGCTCGTTACGGAATTTCTCATTAAGACTGTCGTTGCCTATAGTAGAGGTAAGAGGCTTGTCGTATTCGTCAATAAGAATGACAACCCGCTTGCCAGTCTGCTCGCAAGCCCTCCGGATTATACCGGCAAAACGGCCGCTTAGAGTGTCGCCCTTGATCCCATCCCCGTATACTTTCTCCCATTCAAGCAGGTGACGATCCAGGATCTTTTCCACAGCATCATCTCTTGTATAATTCTCGGCATTCATATCGAGGCGGAGTACAGGATATGCCTCCCAGTCTTTCTCAAGACTGTCGATTTTCAGTCCTCTGAACAGTTCTTTTTTGCCGAGGAAGTATGCTTCCAGGGTGGAAATAAGCAATGATTTACCGAAACGGCGGGGGCGGCTGAGGAAATAATAGCTTCCCTCGCTGACCAGCTTGTATACATAATCTGTCTTGTCCACATAGAGGCATTTGCCTTCTATGATCTTTTCAAACGTCTGGATTCCTATTGGATAAATCATGGCTGTATTCTTTATTACGCTACAAAAATACAACAAAATTCTTAATTCTGCAAATTTACAGGGGTTTTTATCGGGAAAAATGTCTCGGGCTCCTTTTCGGCCCCTCCTACCAGGGATTTTTACCAAACTTTTCCTGCACATTGCACACGCTGATGATTATCAGTGGATTAGGTGTGGCGAACCAAGGCTCGAGGCGACACCGGCCCAAAACTATGTTTTTGAGAGCTGAAAACGGTGTTTTCGGAGGGCGAAAACTATGTTTTTGAGTGGTGAAAACATAGTCTCTATGTTCGCCACCAGTAAGTCGCTGTCTGTCAGCGGAGTGTGTAGTGTGCAGGAAAAATTCTTTAAAATTTATAGGAACGCGCGCGCGAGGGTTAGAGATTCTCGTCGATCAGTTTGTTGATATATTCCGAGGGCGACATGCCGTATACCTTGTTGAAATTACGGCCGAAGGTAGTGAAGGTATAGAAGCCCGACTTCGCCGCCACCTCCGATTTCGGCATCCTCGGGTTCTCTCTCATCAGTTCCACGGCATACTTGAGCCGTTTCCTGTTGAGATAGTCGTTCGTTCCCGCTCCGTAAAACTTATTAAGCAGCCTGTATCTCTGTCTGCGTGATATCCCCGCGGCGGCGAAAATCTCCTCCTTGGTCTTGTTGGGATTAAGGAACAGCCCCTGTTTGTCTATCCTCCGGTCCATGATAAGGAAAAGTTCGAAATCCTTGTCGTTATCGGAAGTTTTGTCTTCAGACGAAGAGGATCCTTCCTTTTCTTTTTCAGGCGACTCTTCATCCTCGTCTTTGCTGTCTTCCTCCGGGTCGATGTACTCGTCGGGAGTATCATCGTTTTCCGCAGTGCTTGTTAAGTCTTCGTCTGCGGTAGTCCTGTCTATATTCTCTTCCTCGCTGTCCTTTTCTTCGTCTCCCGGGGACGTCTCAGGTTGATGCGGAGTCTCTTCGACGGTAATGTCGGAACCGGTCTCTATACTGATATTGGCAGAGGAACTGCCGGTAAAGCCATCGGGGGAATTTAGTTTTGTGGATTCCGATCTGACGGCCGACGAGGAAGACAGATAGTCGATCGTCTGTTGCTTTTCGTCGAGCAGCAATGTCAGTTCTTTGTTTCTTTTGTTCAGGACGCGTGCATACAGACCGAGGCATACAGCCACGATCGCGACCACGATAAAAGCGGTGAATGAAACTACATTATAGCTCAAATCCATCATCGTATTTCAAGCACAATGCTCCTGATTAGTAATTAATGTTGCCGTTATTTCCCTGCAAAGATAGACAAAATTTTATAAAAACAACAAAACGCAACCATTTTTATGCGGGAAATTTGTGGTCTGGTATCAAATTGATTTAAGCGGTATCATTTTGCATTTCGTATTTTACCCGCGTGCTGAAAATGTTTCAAACGGTTTTATTTTGTATTAAATTTAACTTTTTTAGTAGTACGATATTTAGTAACTTTGCAACTGAAACCATTAGCATAAGTTGGATAAACCTGGGATATAAGTTGAATGAAGTTTATGACCACTCGCCGCATGGCAATTAAGGCAGCTATTCTTACCGCGACAGCAGTCGTAGCAGGATGCTCAGACGACGCCGACAACGTAGTTGTTGACGCTGCCGATCATCGTCCTTCGGTGACAGTGATCATGCCCTCCAGCGGGGCCGGCGACAACGGTTATGTCGACAGCATTGTGGAGGGACTGATGTCATTCAGCAATTCACACGACGTGAAGATGCACTTCCTCCATCCCGGCAGCACCTCCGAAGGAGAAGCCCTGATGCAGTACTGGTACAGTCAGACCAGTGCCTTGGAAGACTCGTCGCTCCTCGTCATGGCCAGCAGCGAATATGTCCGTTCCCTCAAGGCCGCCGGCCCCCTGCAGGGCAAGCGCGAGGCCCTCGTCTTCGAATACGACGGCGACGACCTCCCCGACGGAGTGTCGGCGATGCAGGTGGAGCGCTACGGTGCCGGATATGTCTGCGGCGCCATGGTGGCCCGCCACAATACCTACGTCATCGCGGCCCTCCGCGGCGACGAGAGTCTGGAGAAGAGCATCAACGGTTTTGTCGACGGATTCTACGCCCACAGCAAGGACTTCCCCCACAGTGAGGGCTGCGAGGCCGAGTGCGAGGTGATAGCCCTCGCCGACGACTATACAGGATATTCGCTCCAGGACAAGGCATACAAAATCTGCGACAGCATACAGTCGGCCGTCGAGACTGTCGCCAGTACCTGCGGGAACGTTGAAGACATCTACGACAGACTCCTCACCACCTACTTCCCCCTCGCCGGCGGCAGCAATATGGGAGTGTACAGTTTTGTCCACGCCCTCGGCAACGGCTACAGTCAGGTGATTGGAGTCGACAACGACTACGGCGCCTATTCCAGCAGCATCCCCTTCTCGATGCTTGTCAATATCGACGACGCAGTATACAACACCCTCCATCGCTGGGTCTCCGGCGAAGGCCTCTCCAAAGTGGAGAAATACAAATACGAAGACGGTTACATCGCCGTGGTGCCGAGCATGTACTACAGCTACGAGTGGTTCGGGCGCTACTGGGAGGCATACGGCGGCAGCATGGCGTCAGACTACTGGCAGCGGCAGTACGACCAGTATGTCAGGGAAGCCATAGAAAAGGAGGGCGTGCTATGAGACTGAATATGAGACTAAATATGTTCCGCAATGCACAGGCACCGGGTACCCATTCCCACTTCGTACTACACATCCCCGTGGTATTCGCGTGTCTGTGCTTGTTCGTCTCCTGCTCCGACGACGATGCGGAGACGGAGGAAGGGACATGCACCACATACAAGGTTGCGGTGATTATGCCGTCGGCCAACGATGTACGCTGGCACCGCACCGCCCGCTGGGCCGTCAATCTTCTCGACAAGGCCCAGGAGCAGATGGACCGCCGTGTGAAGCTCCGCCTGGAATGGTATGACGAAGACGCCGCCGGCTTCGGGCAGACGGTGAGCCGCATCGCCGGCGACGACAGTTATATCGCCGTCATCGGCCCGCTGAAGACCGACAGAGCATACGTCGCCGCCAGAGCATGCTGTCAGACCGGCAAGACGATACTCCTCCCCCAGGCCACCTCGGCCGAGTTCCAGAGAATTTTCGCGTCGCGCCCCAACGTGTTCAACCTGACGCAGAGCGACGTGATGCAGACGGAGATCATGATCGGCATGAGCAATTTCTACGGGAATACCGGGTCGGCCCGCCCGTCGGTGGCGCTGGTGTGCAGCGACGACGAATACGGAGAGACCTTCCGCCAGTGGTTCGGTTTCCAGGCCGAGGAGATGGGCAACGAGGTATCCTTCATCTCATTGATAGACCATATTACGACTGTGGAAGATGCTTTCAGGGTATACTACGAGAAGGCAGACGGCGAGGGTAAGAGTACCAACACGGTATTCTTCACCCCGTCGTCGGATTCCGACTTCATCGCCCTCGACAGGATCCTCGACCGGTATGACGCCGACACCACGTCGGAATACTACCGCTACGGCCGTCCGAGTATCTTCTGCGGCGACCGTTGCGTCAGCGACCTCGCCCGCACCACCGTCACCGGATATTACGAGGGAGTGGAGCCCACGGCGGCGCCCGAGTCCGGATTCATCCCCGCCTACCGTTCGAAGTTCAACGGCGAGGAGCCCCTCGGAGGCGAACCCCAGCTCTTCGACGCCATATATATGCTGTACTATGCCCTCACCCTCGAGGAATACAACAAGAGTCAGGCCGGCGACAAGAGTGCCGTCAGCGGCAGCGACCTCAATGACGCCATCGTGGAACTCGTCGACGGACGGGAGACCTTCGACTGTTCGTGGCTCGAGGACGACACCCGTTTTGTGTTCACGGCCCTGCGTTCGGGCATGCACCCCGACCTCTCCGGCGTGAGCAGCGACTGGACCTTCGACAGCAGGTACCACTCCGCCGTCACCACCACGGCCTACAGATACTGGAAGCTGTACAACGGCAAATACGTCACCCTCGGATATATCACCGGCAGCGGCACCGACCGCACCATCTCCAACCTCGGACGCTGGGAGATGCAGGCCACCAAGGCGCAGACCTTCACCGACGCCGACGCCGGGATCACATACCAGCCCCTGCGCGACAGATACGCCGTGCTCGTCGCCGCATCCTGCGGATGGGAGAACTACCGCCACCAGGCCGATGTCCTCGCGATGTACCAGATGCTCAAGCGCCACGGCTACGACGATGAACATATCATACTCATTATGGCCGATGACATCGCCTACAACGAGAATAACCTCTATCCCGGAGAGGTGAGAGTGGAACCGGGCGGCGACAACCTCTACAAGGATGTCGTGATAGACTACAGACTGGGAAATCTCGCCGAGGGCGACCTCCTCGACATCATGACAGGGCGGAAGAGCGACCGTCTTACGGCCGTGCTCCCCTCCGACGGAGCCCGGGACAATGTGCTGTTCTTCTGGAGCGGCCACGGCAACCAGGACAAGCTGTATGTCGGTGACGGCGAGATCAGTGCCGCCACGGTGCAGCAGATGCTCTCCGGCATGCGCCAGTTGGGCAAATACCGTAAGATGATGATGGTCGTGGAGGCCTGTTTCGCCGGCAGCATCGCCGAGAAATGCATCGGTATCCCCGGCGTCGCCTGTCTCACCGCCGCCAATGCCGAGGAGACATCCAAGGCCGACGTCATCGACCCGGAGATGAACATATACCTCTCCAACGGTTTTACGCGGTCGTTTCAGACTCTCATCGACGACGACAGCGACACCAGCCTGAGAGACCTGTACTACTACGTGGCCGCCCACACCGTGGGATCCCACGCCAGGTTTTACAATATAGAGAACTACGGCAATGTGTTTACGGAACGAATGTCCGAATTCCTGCCGCAATAACAATACATGCAGATGACAGATAAGGAATACATACGACAGCTGGAGGCCGAGTTGGAGTCCCTGAGGGAGGCCAACAAGAAGCTTATCGCCCGCAATCTGGAGCTGAGCGACCAGCTGGACATCTATTACGAGACCCGGCGCCGCGTGATGATGTACAAGGAACTGGTGCTGCGCCACAGCGCGATGCTCAAGTCGGCCGACCAGTGCGACGACGAGGAGCTCCTCGGACTTATCGAGGCCCGTCTGGAGCAGACCCACGACTACACGTCGCCGCAGTTTGGTCTCAAAGAGATGGCCGCCGCCGCCGGGGTGTCGGAGAAGAGGGTGCTGGACCTTTTCAAGCGCACCCCGCTGTACAAGTCGTTCGACGACTATATCGACTACATGCGGATGCTGCATTCGATGTTTCTCCTGCAGACGAAGCCCAACTTCAATGTCGCCTCCTGCGCCCTCGACTCCGGGTTCACCTCCGTGAGGACGTTCTACCGTAAGTTCCAGGATGTGATCGGGCTCACCCCCACGGAGTTCCGGCAGCTGACGATAAAAAGCGCGGAGAAAAAATCCGGTTTGTGACAACCGCCGGCCGCAAAAACGCGTATTTGACAAGGATTTGCGGGTTTGGCATAACAAGTTGGAAAAATAATTGATGGAAAAAGAATAATAATAATATATAAGGTGTAAATTTGCAAAAAAATAGATAGATATGGAAACAAAGAAATTTTTTAGAATGGTAGCGGCAGGGCTCTTCGCAGCAGCCCTTTGCCCGGTGATGAATTCCTGTAGTAGTGACGATGACGATGAGATTGAAGATATCGTGGTTGTTTCCGACGATCACGGTGATGATCTGGCAAACTTCATGGCCGAGTTCGTAAGAACAGACGGAGACGGTAATTTCCTTTACTACGTTAAGGGTTCGCAGCTTGATGATGCCAATCCTACAGCACGATACTTCAAGGCAGATGATTTGGACGAGGTTGATGAAATATTCCGTTCTTTCCTCCCCGATGACGCAGAGACTACCACTACCGGAAAGGGAAATATCGTGTTCACTCCCCGTGATCCCGAAGGCAAGAAACAGGGTGTTATAACACTGTCTACCAAAGCGACAGACGATGACAGAGTCGTGGCTTCAGTGACCTTCTCCAAAGACATCGTGCACAAGGATGTCAGCAGCATCCGATTCATCAGCGGAGCCCTTTGGCCCGAAAATGGTGAGTCACCTTATCAAAAAAATGAGTTAGTGACTTGCAAATGGCCAGATTATTATGGTATTTTTTCCGGTACCAAAGAATTCCTCTGCATTCAGGAGTATGATGCAGATCCTAAAAACAGAGCAGGTATTCTGATCGCTGCATCTGACAAAACATTCGCTGGAGGCTTAGACCTGCCGGTAGATTACATGTCGGGTACAAACGTAATGAATTTCGTTAAACAATATCTTAATGAAAATATTGACAATAGTGATGAGAAACAAAATCTAGAGCGAGTTAATTTCTTTAAGAATGAGAAAATCTATGGCGGAGTACTTCTTGAAAAAAACCGGGTCGCAGAACTTGTAGGATTCAAGGTAGGAGTTAATGATAACTGGATCTCATTCACCCCCCAGGACCTCTTAAAAATATTCATGAAGGACTGGAGAACCTGCCGTTATGCCATTATCCTGACATTCAACTCACAAGGAGTAAATGCCGCATTCAGAGTCAATCAAAAGTAAAATGAGTATATATGAAGAAGACAATATATAAATATATGCTGTTGTCGTTGTCGCTGTTCTGCATCTCTTGCAGCAGCGATAATGACGATTCCGGCGAGGTGGTATCTTCCGCCGGAGCCAGCATCCAGGTATCCGTGATATTCATGCCGAATGCTGTTGGCGACTACGGTTTCAACGACAGGGTGCAGGCTGGAGTGAGTGCCTTCTGTGACGGCGGCATCGTGGATGAACTGGGACAGATAGACGGCAACTCGAAGGCTGTGGCAAACTTCTTCAGGCCCACCACCGAAGAGGAGATGGTGACGATGATATCCAGTTCCTGGAAAAAAGACAGTGTCAATACCGTTAGCGGCAAAGGCTACGAGAAGCGACTTCTCATCCTTACCGATCCCTCTCAGGCGGAATATCTCCCTTCTCTCTCTTCCAAGGAATCGGTGCTGATGCTTGATGCCGAGGCCGTGAACGGAGGAATGGCCCTGCAGATAAATGCCCGTGAAGAAGCACGCGAAGCTGCAAGACAGGTGAAAATCTGGAATACCGGTTACCCGGGTGAAACAGTGCCAATTATGCTGAGGATAACAGAGCGTGAGTATACGGATGGTATAGAAGACGGTTTCAGAGACGTTTTTTCAGAGGATGATAATTTGGAATATGATTATCTGGACAGCCGTAGTACATACGGGTCTCTTTATGTTGCTGCACGCCGTATGGCGGAGCTCTATGGAGGAACATATAAATCCTTTGTATCCAGCTGTCTCGTCGACCTGCGTCAGTATGCTTCGCAGTTCTACTTCTATTATTTCACCAATACCAGCGAGCAGATGCTGGTAAGTGTCGACCGTCGCTTTGACGATCAGCCGATACAGATGGGCAGCACCATCCTCCGTCGCTACGACAAGGCTCTTGTCACATGGCTCAACGCATGGACTTCCGGACAGCAGATGGATGCCACTACGGTATACACCTCCGACGACGGTATGTGTGAACTCATAACTTATTAATCCTCAAAAAAGACACAGACATGACAAAGAATATATGGAAAAAGATACGGACGGCCGCTACGATGCTGTTGCTCTCCGCCCTGCCGCTGCTCACTTCATGCAGCGACTCCGACGATAACGGCGGTATTTCGCAGTCTTACGACGAGCAGGTGGTTAAAGTCGACGTGATACTGCCGGAGAGTGTTTGGGACAGCTGGCTTAACGTCATCAACTGGGCGCAGCAGAATATCGCTGCAGCGCAGGTGGGCAACAGCAAGAGAGTGAAGCTGGATCTCAACTGGATCGACGAGGACAATACCGACCTCGACAAGTACGGCTACGGCCTTAGCTCCATGACGAGCGAAGACACGGTGCATGTGGTCATCGGCCCCTACAGTTCCACCAAGGCCCGCACGGTGATCAACTACTGTTCGCAGTACAAGATCCCCATCATCCTGCCGACAGCCTCGTCGGCCGAGCTGCAGCGCATTCAGGCAAAGAACAGTTATGTATGGTTCCTTACCGAGAGCGACGTCACCCAGTGTGATATGATGATGCTTATGGCCAACCGCTTCAGCGCCAAGAACGTGGGCCTCTACTACAGCGACGACGCTTACGGTCAGTCGTTCAAGGACTGGTTCGGTTATCAGGCCACGGAGCTCGGACTTAATATTATAGGTATCAACACCTATTCCGCCAGCGACAATCTGTCGGGCAAACTGCGCAGCGACATCTCGCAGAACCCCGACTCCACGATATTCTTCTTCGCCATCTCGTCGGAAGACGCCTGCATCACCGCCGGCAAGCAGATCAACGAAGTGAGAAACTCCCTCTCTACGGAGACGGTGAGATTCATCATGTCGGATGTGGCCTTCTCTTCCAAAGTGGCATCATCGCTCGGTACGATGTACGGCATCACGGCCTCGGCATCTCCCTACAGCGGATTCAGCAACCTCTACGAACTGCGCTTCGGTACGAAACCATATATCGGAGAGGCGCATATCTATGATGCCCTCACCATGATCGCCTGCGGAGCCGTGGCACAGGCCTACGGCAACATCCCGGTGATCGACTCCAAGACCGGAAACCCGCAGCTGCTCAACGACCAGATGCTGGCCCTCTCCTGTGCCGACGGCAAGGGAACACCCAGCGACTGGACGGAACAGGGACTGCGCAAGAGTATGGCGTCGCTGGCTGCCGGCGGCTACCCCGACCTCGACGGAGCGTCGGGATCTCTGTCGTTCGATGCCACCAGCCATACCAAGATCCTCGAAACGATATATGAGTATTACGGAGTTTCGGGCGGCAAGGCCTATCCCGTACAGTATATGAGTACCTCCGGCTTACAGGGGTCCACCGCCAGTGAGAGCGTGTGGAACTGGAACTCGCAGCTCAGCCAGGTGTTCAGCGACGCTGACGTGCAGGAGCCGATGCTCCCGGCCCTCGACAAGAGATGGGCGCTGGTGATCAGCCCCTCCACGTCATGGGCCAACTACCGTCATCAGGCCGATGCCTTCGCGATGTGCTCCATGCTCCTCGAACAGGGCTACGACAGGGATCATATCGTGCTGATCGTAGAGGATAATCTGGCTTACGACAGCCACAACAGCGCTTATCCGGGAAAGATCTTCATCGAAGACAACCTGGAGAGCGAGGTGAGGGGCGATATTACTCCCGACTATAAGTTCACCGATATGAATATCGATGATATCCGGGCTATCCTCAACGGTGAGAAGAGCGACCGCCTGCCCAAGGTTATCGAGTCGGACGAGGATGACAATATCCTCTTCTTCTGGAGCGGCCACGGAGCATCGGGCAGGGGACTTGTTTGGGGCGACGAGTCGGCATACGACTACTATACCGGCGAGAGGATGAAGGAGGCTGTGCAGCAGATGCAGGACAGCAGCCGCTACCGCCGCATGATGCTCGCCATAGAGACCTGCTTCAGCGGTCTTATCGGCAAGGCGCTCGAGGGCATCCCCAACGTGATCGCCATCACCGCCGCCAACCCCTACGAGACCTCGAAGGCTGATGTCCACTCCACCAAGAACGGACTCGACCTGGGAGTGTATCTCTCCAATGCCTTCGCCAGAACCTTCCGCAAGGATATCAAGGCGAATACAAATATCACCATCCACGACCTGTGGTACGACCTCGCAAAGAGCACCACGGGAAGCCATGTCACCATATATAATTATGAGAAGTATGGCAGCGTGAATAAGAACACCATGAGCGAGTATTTCGGAAAATAAATATAAATTATTATAAATTAAAAATTACATCGTATGAGAAAAACTAAATTTAAAGTATGGTCACTACTGCTGATGTTTGCAGCAAGTATGTGTATGTTGTCCTGCTCAGATGATGATTCGCAGGAAGACAATAATGGAGGTAGCTCCAGCTATGAGTATACGGAGGAAGATCTTGCCGCATACCACGTTTTGGATGTTACCTCGTCTATTGATAATTTGCCTGAGAATTGGCAAAGTATGACGTTCGAACCTGTTGCAGGCGTCGTTCTTGACCCGTCTACACCTTATGTGAGATATATTGGCGTTGATGACCTTGCTGAGGCAGCAGATTTTTATAGCAGGATGACTCAGGTTGATATGACTGACGGAAGAACCAGCGATACCTTCACGTCAGGTGATATCACTCTCAAGTATACTGCTGTTAATCAGTCTGATCTTTATGCCACAATCGACGTGAATGTAAAGCAGATGCCGCATCTTACTCAGATAAGATTGGTACCGCAATCTGTTATTGGATTGAATGCCAAAACTTACGATAAATATGATGTAGGTGATGTGATTGTTGATAAAGACTTATGTTATTGGTTCTGCTTCAAAAAGGCGGAGGGTACTAACGATTCTTATTGGGCATCGTTTAGTTTAACTCCAGCAAATTATGGATATAAAGGGAATTGTTGTTATGCGAAGGATTTGGGTTCTTGGTCTGATGACCTTGTTAGAGAATTCATGAGTTGCATTTTGCAGTTGTTTGGCGAAGAGGGAGATGATGATATGAAAACTCTCCGAAATAACTATAAATTTTATGGTATACCTAGACTGTTACTGCCTAAAGGCTGTCCAGAAGGTCAGTCCTCAGTATTTTCTACCACAGATAAGATTTATCTTTACAAATCTTTCTCTACTTGGTATTACACAACTGAATACTTCAGATATATGAATAACGATTTATCAAATTATACTACCCCAGAAGATAAAAAATATGATGTCCGTGAAGACTTATATTCCACACAATTCACTGCGAATAAAAAATATATTGTTGCTAGAGTGAAAACAGGAACAAAACTTGAAGCAACAAAAGCACAGACTACTAATCGTGAAAAATTTGTATCTAAGTTGATGAATCTTAAGTTTGGCGTTCGAAGAGAAACTACTTCCTCGTTTGCCTATATGGGTGATGTTTTTGTAGATAACAACGGTGCAAAATGGTTATGCATAATACCCAGTAACGGAACTTTAAATCCATCATATTTCTCTTATTATATTTCTTTTGATGCAAAGGCCATTAATACGGCGAAGACTAAGGTTAATGACAAAGATATAGTTTACACTGATCTAATTCCCAAATTGTCGATGGAACAGTATCCATATATTTTAGCATTGCTTTATGGCATGCAAAAATTTAATGCAATAAAAAATGATTATGATATCATTGAACAACTTGGGAAAACCAACCATTTAGGAATAAATTTGACATGCTTGTTCAAACAGGTAAAAGATGTGCCTGCTGAAGGTGATATTGCTTATATTACAACACTTCCATACAACGACGAAAGTGAAGCACAATACAATAATTTACTTAGATGCATTGTCCTAGAGAATTCCAATTTTAAAAAGAAGGCATTTTTTTACTTAGATGAATATCACTACATTTCTAAACCTAAAGGTGATGAGAAACTCATTTACAATGGAAACGGTATGGAATTGCATGGAATGGTTAGTTCTGCAGATAATGATTCATACATTAATTTACTTGACAAGTACAATTATGATGGTTTCACCTTGAAAAACCTTATTCAATCCGATATTTTTGCTAATGCAGAAAATGCTACTCTAATTTTCGGAGGTTATAATTCAGGATCTGAAGAGTTAAAAAATGATAATCAGAGCGTAGATATAACCAATTACCTAGCAAAAAATATGCCAACAACATACAAAAGGAATAATTCCAAATACAGCCTTTATAGTGATCCTATTTGTGTCTTTGCAGTAACATGTGCTTGCGAACCTGAAAATTATACAGACAAATCAATAAAAACCATAGATGGGAAACTGCTAACAAGAGTTACAGAAGAAAATCTTCGTGGGTATTTAGCGAATATAAACCATGAAGGAAAATTAGTGAACTATTGGGTAGGTCCTTCTTATCGGTTAGGGGCTGTTGCAAATACCAATAGCGTAAACTATGACTACGCCGAGGAATATAGTGAAAAATTTGAAGTATATTAATATTATAAATGTTTTTGTATATGAAAACGATATCTGATATAAAATTTATGTTAAAGTGTTTTTCTTTGATTTCGTTATCTTTAGTTGCCACAACTACATTTATGTCATGCAGTAGTGATGAGGATGATGAACCCGAGACGAAGATAATCACCCCCTCAGGGTCTGATTATGCCAAAGATTCCAACGAAGGAATGACGATGTCTGTGTTTCTTAGAACTGCGACATCCACGGATTCACTTCCGGATAATTTCAGGGAGATAACATACGAGCCGACAATCGGTACAGTCTTGGACGAGTCGCAACCATACGTACGCTACGTGGCGGTTAGCAGTATCGACGAGGCCAGAAGCGAGTTTGAAGCACTCTGCTCCGGCAGTTATGAAACTATCGAAGGGAATACTTTAAATGTAGGAGACGTAAATTTGGTTTATACCGAGGTAAATACCAGCGAACTTTACGCAACGGTAGATGTAAAAGTACAGCAGGTTCCTCATCTTACTCAGATACGGTATGTACCAGCATCGGTATTTGGAGATAATGCAACATACGACCCGTATTATAGTGTCGGTGATGTCATTCTTGCAGATGACGGAAACTATTGGGTCTGTATTCGCCCGGCATCAGAAAATAGTGAAAAAGGGAATTGCCATTGGTGCACATTTGGAACGACTTCCGAAAATATTAAAATAAAGAATTGGAATGGCTATGACTGGTACCTTCCTACAAAACTTGTTGCCGAAAGCGGCAGGCCCGAATATATACACTATTTTATACAATTGCTTGCTTTAATGAATGCTGCAGAGGAAGATGCAGCCAATGAACGCGGAAACACTCTCTTAAACCAATTGTGGGAGAACGGAGGCTTTACG